>JADMIO010987948.1_pt1 | contig 28660 bp, 25 predicted proteins | sample 8958161 | NCBI WGS metagenome assembly JADMIO01 (sample SAMN16585339, study PRJNA669376) | soil metagenome | isolation source: Crop rotation soil | place: USA: Cullars Rotation, Alabama | collected 2011 | reverse complement strand
CCGCGACAACTTGTCCACGTGGAATTCTAAGCTTAGGATCCCAATGTGCTGGAAAGATCTCTAATTCGACGGCCATCGGCGCCAACGCTACCGTCACTTCTAGTAATACCCTGGTGCTGGGCACGAATGTGGTTACTGTTCAAGTGCCAGGGAACCTAAATGTAAGTGGGACGTTTACTGGTTCCGTACCTTCAGGTAGTGGAAATTACATACAAAACGGCAGCGCTCAGCAAAGTCCTGCGAACTTCAACATCAGCGGCGATGGTACCGCTGGAGGTTCGCTCACCGCTAACTTCATGAACGCTTCCCAGTATCAACTTGGCGGACAGCGCACCGTAAGCAATGCGGGCGCAAATAACATGTTTGTGGGAACCGGAACGGGGAATGCAAACACAAGCGGAACCAGCAACTCGTTTTTTGGTTCTAATGCCGGTGCTGCCAATACTACCGCAAGCTTCAATTCTATTTTCGGAGCGTCTGCCGGCCTGGTTAATACAACGGGTGAACATAATTCGTTCTTCGGATTCCAAGCCGGGCGAATCAGTACCGGCGACAACAATTCATTCTTTGGCAGTGGCGCAGGACAAAACAATGGCTCGGGCAACTTCAACGCCTTCTTTGGAGGCATTACCGGAGTCAACAACACAACCGGAAGCGGCAACTCCTTTTACGGGCAAGGCGCCGGAAACCAAAATACGAGCGGTTCCGGAAACACTATGGTGGGGCAGAATGCTGGAGTCTCAAATACCACCGAGAGTAACAATACGTTTGTCGGTTATCAGGCTAACGGCGCGCCAGGGATCACGAATGCGACAGCAATTGGCACGCATGCAAGTGTGACGTCGAGCGACACGATGGTATTGGGCACGAATGTAGTGACCATTCAAGTTCCGGGAAACCTCAGCGTCGCAAATTCGTTTAGCGCGAATGGCGCGAACCTTACGAACCTCAACGCGAACAACATTACCTCCGGCGTGCTTGATAACTCCCGGCTTGGCATCGTTCCGATTGCCAACGGCGGTACCGGTTCATCAACCCAGAGCTTCGTCGACCTTTCCAACGATCAGACAATAGGCGGCAGCAAGTCTTTCTCTGGGAATGTCGGCATCGGAACAACCAGTCCGGAATACAACCTGGATGTCGCGACCGGGACGGTCAATGCCGGGACCTTTCGCTCGGCGGAGGGAACCGGGGTGATCTTGCGGTCCGGGCGCACTAATGTCACCGCACCGCCAGGCAGCAGTACGTCAGTCTCCTTAATCGGAGGAGATGCATTTTCAGGAGCATTCAATTTCAGTGGTAGTGGAGCAAACGTTGCTGTTCAGGGTGCGCGCGTTTACGGCGGAGGCCTTGGCGCTATGGATGGCGGAAGCATTTCTCTCACCGCGGGAAACGGGATTTCAGGTGGTGGATTTCCTCGTAGCGGCGGCAACATCACTCTAACAGCAGGTGACAGTATCAATGCAGCAGGCGGGAATATAATTCTAAGTCCCGGCAATGGCTCGCCAGGTGGATATGTCGGCATTGGCACCACTAATCCCGCGTTCAATCTGGATGTTGCGGGAGAGGGAAACTTCTCAACAACGTTGCGGACCGGAAGCCATTTGAATGTTGGCGGAAACGTTTTCGTTCAGAACGGCTTTCCGCAGGTCAACTTAGAAAACGGGGCGGGAGCAAGCCTGGCTACTTTCAATGCCACCACTGGGCCAGGTTCAACAGCCACGGTAGGCAGCACGCCCGGCACTTCGTTTGTAATTCGGTCGGGCGGAGTCGACTCAATCTTTATCGATCCCAACAATCAACGCGTCGGCATCGGAACCACAACTCCGGGGAGGAGATTAGACGTTAACAGCGGCGTTAATAGTGGTATTGGTTTGAGCGGAACAGATGCTACCGAAGTAAGAATTGTTAACTCTCGTGCCGCAGATCTGAATTCTCCGGCGCGGGTGGTTTTGCAGGACAACAATTCCGGGGCGCAGTGGTCCATTGAAAACATAAATAATGGTCAGGACTTCCGCATATTCGAGTTTCCAGAACTTACTACCCCATTCTTCATCCAAAGAAGCAGCGGCAACGTCGGCATCGGGACGACCAACCCCGGATTCAAACTGGATGTGAACGGTGTCATTAATGCGACCGACATTTACAAGAACGGCGTGCCTTTCAGCGGAGGCCAATGGTCCGTTACCGGGAATGACATCTACTACAACTCCGGCAATGTCGGGATCGGCACAAGTACGCCTTCGGAACAACTCGACGTTGCTAACAGTGCGAAAATTAGTGGCTCAGTCTACTCGACATCGGTCAGGTCATTGCCGACAACGACCAACGGTAACTCCATAGCTGTACAAGCGGGACAAGCCGGCGGCGACTATGGCAGTAATGTCAACGCCAATCCAAACGGAGCCAATTACAACGGCGGTGACCTGAACCTCACAGCCGGCGGTTCGGGACATTTTGGCAAAGGCGGCGATGTGACTATCGCCGCCGGCGATGCATTTGACACCGGCTCCCAGGGCGGCAGCATATTCTTGAAAGCAAAAGGCTACGATAACTGGGGGCGCGGATACATCGGTTTCCATACCGGTGGGGGCTATCCATTCGACGCCAATAATCAACCTGAAAGAATGCGCATTGCCGCCAATGGCAACGTCGGCATCGGTACGACAAATCCTTTGAACCTGTTGCACTTGTCGGGTTCTACGGGAGCTCCCGGAATTCAGATCGACAACACCAGCAGTGCACAATCATATGCGGTCCTAAATGTAAGCGGCTCAAATCCGCGACTCTCGCTAAACGACTCTACAGCCGGAGCCGAGCGACTTGTAATTCAGTCGAACGGTAACGTCGGTATCGGCACTGTGGCGCCTAGCGAAAAAGTGGAAATCGTTGGCAACCTGAGGGTGAATGGTGATTTTGTTGCCACCGGATCAAAGTCAGCAGTCGTTAAGCTTGCCGACACGCGCGAAGTGGCCCTTTATGCTGTTGAAAGTCCGGGGAACTGGTTTGAAGACTTCGGCAGCGCCACGCTCAGCAACGGGGCTGTTAACGTCGCACTCGATCCTTTATTTGCGCAAACGGTCAACACCGAAATCACTTACCACGTTTTCCTCACGGCGAACGGAAATTGTCGCGGACTCTACGTCGCACAAAAAACGGCCACCGGCTTTGAAGTACGAGAGCTTGATGGCGGGGCGTCGAATGTCAAATTTGACTACCGGATAGTTGCCAAGCGCCGCGGTTACGAGAACGTGAACAGTCAGCCTCGTTAATAACGGTCGGAAGCCCGCCAGCGCTCTCCCCTTCGCCAGCGGGCTTCCATCGTATCGGTAGCCGCAAGGGCTACCGAATCTTGTAAAAATCTTTAGCTTGCGAGTTCGTTTTGATCGATGCCGGTTTCTCCCGTTGCAGCACTTGGGTTAGTTCTAATTTCCAATCTTCGCTGTTTCAGCCTGCGCAACCTCAACCGCCGCAATTTTGATCGATATGTCTTATGCTCGCGCGCTCTTTCGTCGCGATTCCTTGCCGTATCCATTTCAACTCCCATCAAGTCGCCCGCCGCTGCGTCTAATCGCTAATGCATGGCGTGGACGGCAAAATATTTAGCAATGATCGTGCCAGCTAACCTTGAGACGGCTGAGTCCTTTGAATTGGCCGGAATTAATTCGTTGTGAGACTCAGTGCGGGCGGGAATAGACGATGTGCGACCTCAAAAACACTATATGGAATAACAGAGGTAGTGAGCAGTCAGCGGTGGGCAGTAAGCAGACGAGTCGCGGGATAGCGGTCCTTGGTGTAATTTCGTGTGTTTTTTCATTTCGCGTGATTTCGTGGATTTCTTTTAATCCTCCAGCGGTTCCTTAACTTAGGCAAAAAGCGAGTCCACGAAATTGCGCGAAATGAAAACACACGAAACCACACGAACAATTTCGCTATGCAGTAGAGCTTAAACTCGAAACGTATCAGCTCTCCAGTTCTTGACCGCCTGTTTTATTTCCCTGGGTCGGGCATATTTCCCAGCCATCGTTTGGGTCACGAGGTCTGCCAACTCTTCATCGCCGGCAAATCGAAGTGCGCATACCTGCGCTGGTGAAAGTTCGTTTATCCTACGCGCCAGCTCGGGTTGCAGGAGTTGTTGAAAGCGCAATCGTTCTTCAAGACGAATGATGCGATCCTGCGCTTTTAGAGGGTTGACACGAACAAGGAACGCCAGAACCACGAGCGCGGCTGAAACCACCATCCACCAGCCAGCCGCGACGCTTGGCGTCATAAAGAATTGAACGACGGCGACAATGAAGTTAATTGCCATCACCGGCGCCACAAAGAAGTGAAAGATCGGCTGCCAGCGAACGTGGTTCGCAAAGGTTTGGGGGGTGCTCATGATGTCCTCCGTAATTAAAGGTTTCGCGGCATTGAGTCTGACACAGGCGCCGCCTTTGCAGCTTTCGGTAGCTCCGGAGTGAAGTCTTCGCCCGGGTTAATGAATCGATTACGTTCAAAATGATACTGCTTGTCGTACAGTTGCTTATAGCGTCCGCCCGCGGCAAGTAACTCTTCGTGGCTGCCGCGTTCGACGATCTCGCCCGCTTCCAACACCAGAATCTGATCCGCACTGCGAATGGTTGAAAGCCGGTGAGCGATCACAAACGTTGTGCGACCGCGACGCAGCGACTGCAAACCATCCTGAATCAGCGCCTCGCTTTCGCTGTCCAGGCTCGAAGTTGCTTCGTCAAGAATCAGAATCCTTGGCTCAGCCAGAATCGCACGCGCGATAGCCACGCGCTGACGTTGTCCACCAGACAACTTCACGCCGCGCTCGCCAACGATCGTGTCGTAACCGTCAGCGAAACCATCGACAAACTCCTGGCAGTGGGCGATGCGGCTGGCAGCAATAATTTCTTCCCGGGTGGCGTGTGGGTTAGAGAAACCAATGTTCTCAGCGATGGTGCCGTCGAAAAGAAAGTTGTCCTGCAAAACTGCGCCCAGATGATGGCGGTAATCTTTGAGGCGAATCGATTCCAGATCGTGTCCGTCAACCAGGATTCTTCCTGAGAGCGGACGGTTAAACGCCATCACCAAACTAATCAGGGTCGACTTGCCTGAGCCGCTCGAGCCAACTAGGGCCGTGGTCGATCCCGGCGGAGCAGTAAAAGAAACGTGTTTGAGCACAGGCGTGTCGTCGTTGTACTCAAAACTCACATCTGCAAAGGTCACCTCGCCCACGATCTTTTCACACGATTGTCGTTGCGCATCCTGATCGTCTTCGGTTGCCATGCGCTTGATCTCGCGAATGCGGTCGAGCCCGGCAAAAGCTTCCGTGATTTGTGTGCCTATGTTGGCAATTTCTATCAGCGGCATAGCGACCAGACCGGTGAAGATCATGTACATCACGAAGTCGCCGAGAGTCATCCGTCCGGCAATGAGATCGCTGCCTCCAATCACAATCAAGATGACGCCGATGATGCCGACGATGGTGGTGGAAAAAGCCATGACACCTGATACGGCGGTCATCGAACGCGCGACGTTGCGAAAGAGCCGGTGCGCACCGCGCGCGAAAACAAGCTCTTCGCGTTTTTCGGCGGCGTACGCTTTCACAATCCGGATGCCACCCAGCGACTCAGTTAAACGTCCGGTCACTTCCGCGTTGATCTTGCCGCGCTCGCGGAACAGCGGCCGCAGTTTGTTGAAAGCGAACGCCATCACACCCCCAAAAGCGCCGAGCGCAAGCAGCGTGACTGCAGTCAAACGCCAGTTCAAGTAGAACAGTACGACTAGTCCGATCAGAGCAGTTACGAGGCTGCCAACAAGTTGCACCAGTCCTGTGCCGACAAGATTTCGAATGCCCTCGGCGTCCGTCATGATGCGTGAGATCAGAACGCCGGTTTGAGTGGAGTCGAAATACCTAATGGGTAATCGTTCGATGTGTTCTTGAACGCTTTTACGCATTTCCGTGATGGCGCGTTGCGCGGCTACGCCAAGGACTTGCGAAAGCGAGAACGAACTTACAGCTTGAATAATTGTGGCTCCCGCTGCAGCAATCGCGAGCGGAATCAGCAACTGCGAGCGATGCTTCACGACGACTTCGTCGATGACGTACTTGGAACTCGCCGGCAAGACCAGACCGGCCAACCGGTTCACGATCATCAGAAACATTCCCAGCGCGAGGCGATAACGATGCGCCCAGACGAGTTCACGGGCGTCGCGCCACGCAGACGCGGCAGTAATTCGTTTCTTTTCAGGTTTAGCGATAGCTGTACTCATGAGTGACCAATGGTCGCAAGGGAAGGATTAAAGAGCAAGCGACGAACTCAGGTGGCTTTACAGTGTGCGGAAACGCAATAGGTGTTAGGATGGTCCAAACTTTTCAGGAGGTGCAAGCATGCCGTGGGACGGAGACGATTTAGCCGGCAAGATGGAAGAAACGTTTGAGAGGCAACAGGCAGCAGCTGATGTGCGCAAAAACCGCCACAGCTCAACGGTTGAAGAGCGCGCCCGCAGCGCCAAGTTTGAATCACTACGCGTCTCGCGTTCACGCATCATGACTCAACTCAGCAATGCCACTAATCCGACGCATCGCACCATGCTCGAGCGCGCGTTGAAGTCAATCAACGATCAGATGGCGGAGTGACAGGAGCAGGAGGCAGGAGCAGGAGGCAGTGGCAGGAGGCAGGGGCAGGAGGCAGAGGCAGGAGGCAGGGGCAGGAGGCAGGTGCAGAACTTCTTTTACTGATTACTGACTACCGACTACTGACTACTGACTACTGACTACCAACTACCGACTACTTCAGTTCCGCGCGGCGCACAGCTTCCTCAATCAACTCAACATTGTCACTTGCCACTCTTCCATCCGGCATAACCAAAGTATCTTCAAGTCCAACACGTATGTCGTAGCCACGCCTGATGGCCTCCAACATCATCGGCCAGGTGGTTGCTTCGGTTCCGTGAAGCAACAGCGGCGGCAACCGTCCTGCAGCACTCAAGACGTCTTCCATTGCCCGCACAGTCTGTAGTGCATCAGTCATTTCCTGCTCCTGCGGTTCGAGCAACACACGAAGACAATCTGCCAACAAGCCACTCTCAACGAAAGCCTGCGCTGAGTCGAAGTCGATCAATCCTGCTTCGACTCCGACACCACGCGACAAAAACAGTTTCGCCAGTCCAACCGAACCCGCTTCGCTAAAATTCACAGAAGCAAAATCTGGTTGGACGTCCCAAGCGAAGACCGCCTCAAAACGTTGGGGCTCGGCCAGTATCCACGCCCCCGTGCTTATTCCAACCGAGGCATCCGGTGCAGCGGCGCGCACAGCCGCAAGCGTTCGCGCGACATCCTCTGCGTAAAGACTTTCTTTTCCATAAGGAACTTTTCCGCCTTCAGACGTGCCTCGAACATGAAGGTGGATGGCGGTTGCTCCCGCCTTCAGACAAGCGACAACCGCCCCAGCTTGCTCTTCTGGACTTACAGGCACGGCTGCATGTTCAGCCTGCGAGCGGCCACCATTAATGGCTGCCTTGATCAGCATGACTTTGTCAGTCGCGAAGTTTGAAGAAAATGACGAAGCGCACGAGCGCACGCGGATTGTTTACTTTTGTGAGAGATGCCAACGTTAGTTCGACTCATGAGTGATCTGGAGCGCGCGTAAACGACTACCGACAGCGTCGTTAGCAAAGTCAAAAAGAACAAATGAAGACTATCAATCTGGAATGCATAAGTCTCTGTCCATTGCCGCTTAGTGCCTTTCTCATCGTCCGCCACGCTTGACCGCATAGAGCTGCCACCCGCCAGGAAGTTCCGGTAACGCGTGGACCCCGCGATCTTGAAATTCGATGCCCGATCCGGCAACGAGATCTTTGACCGTGCTGGTGACCAGAACTTCACCGGGCGCGGCGAGATTCGCTATGTGCACGCCGACTTTCGCCGCTATGCCACCTACCACTCGATTTTCTGCCGGTCCCAACATTTCACATTCACCAATATGCAGGCCGCAACGCATGAAAACGCCAAGCCGCAAAGCGTATTCAGCAATCGCAGTTGCACAGCGTATCGCGCGCGCCGGTCCATCGAAAATTGCCAGTGGCCGGTCGCCAACCATATCGATCTCGCGTCCGCGAAACCAATCGATTTCCTTGCGAATGTGCGCGCGCAAACGTTCCTTCAGTTCTTCCCACTGGCTTTCTCCAAGCCTGCGCCAATGTTCTGCGGAGTCCACAATCTTGGTATACAACACCGTTGCCAGGACCGTATCCGGTTCCAGCGTATGCCTCACACCGGTCAAGAATTCCTCAACTTCGTCGAGGATCGAATCCTGATCGCCGACGAAGGGAAGGTGATCGTTGCCCGGTAACTCGACATACTTCGCTCCGGGTATTCTATCGGCGACAAATCGTCCTTCTTCAACTTTCAAACATTGATCGGAACTGCGATGAATAACCAGTGTCGGCACGTGAATGGAAGGCAACACCTGTCGCACATCGATCTCAGCATTCATCCTGGTCAACGCGAGCGCTGCACCCGGACTCGCACCCATGCGCAGGTAAGTTGCCCACCACTCGCGAAATTCCGGATTTGTGGCCATGCTTGGAGCGCGTTCTTCCAATCCCACCGGTCCACCCCACTGCTCGCGCATTTCATCAAAGAAATGCTGACGCTGTTCAGTGGTTGGCGCCCACGGATAATCGTCGTCCCGGATGCGCTTTGCATAAGTTCCGATCATGACCAGCGCCAGCGTTTTCTCCGGATAAGTGGCAGCGAAGAGACTGCACATCGGACCGCCTTCCGACACTCCACACAATGCCGCGCGTTTTGAGCCCACCGCCTCCATCACCGCGCGAACGTCGTCCATCCTTTGCTCGAGCGTGGGCAGCTCATTTATGGGAACGCGATCAGAAAGACCTGTTCCGCGTTTATCGAAAAGAATCAGTCTTGCAAACGACGCGAGGCGGAGCAGGAAACGGGCAAAGTTTGGTTCGCGCCAAAAGTATTCGAGGTGAGAAACCCATCCCATGACGAAAACCAGATCGAGCGGTGCATTGCCAATCACCTGATAAGCGATGTTTACGTCACCACTTCTGGCGTAAAGCGTTGGGGGTGGGTTGCCGAACGGTGTTTTTTCGATGGGCTTTAGTCGTGCAGGAGTGATATCGATCACCGGGACGTCTGTTCCGGCCCGTTCGCTGATGAACTTTTCCGTAAGGTCTTCGTCATCGGAGTCTGACTTGATGGTTATGTGAGTGCGTGTCCGCTCATGCAACACCACGTTTTCTGGTTCTGCAATAGTCTCCTTAACCGCGACGACAAATCGATAGCCACGTTTTGGAATTGTCTCAATAAATTTCGTGTCGGTGTCTGACCCGAGCACCTTGCGCAGGGTCGAAATGTTTTGGGCCAAGTTGTTGTCTTCGACAAAGCTGTCTGGCCAGACCTGTTCAATCAACTCTTTTTTGCCAACTACGCTGCCGCTGTTCTCAACCAAAACCAGCAACGTGTCGAACGCTTTTGGCGTCAGCATGATCGGTCCGCTCTCACCGAAAAGGACGCGCTGGTCGACGTCGATTCGGAAAACTCCAAACACGTAAAAGCGTTTGTTTTTATCCTTAATCATCGCTTTCAGAAGTTTCTAAGAACAATCTCAAAAAGACTTCAGAAGTTCCTAACGACTTCATCTGCCAGCCTGCGTATTGTGGCGTCATCGCTGAGCTATTGGCGACCAGGGAAGAGTTGAGACCGAGGCATTCTAACCGAAGAAAGCCGGAAGCAAAGAGGGAGCGCGATGAAAACCAGGGCAGAAATAACGGTTGAGACGGAACGCATCGTAGTTCTCAGTCAAACCAAAGACACGCCGATTCGTTGGTGTGATGGCTGCGCGGCGGAACGGGTAATGCTGACCCTGGGAGAAGTAGAGAGCCTCACAAATATCGCGCCCCGCGCAATTATCGAGCTCGCCGCCGCCGGCAGAGTTCATTTTGATTTTACGGATCAGGGCAAGTTGCTTGTTTGTCCTACGTCGCCGGCGTTCTAGCGACGGACGTTCTGTAGCGCGCAATTGTTACTAACATTTTTCGAAACTAAGAAGGAGCTTTTTGCAATGAAGACAATTTTAGGCACGCCGATCCTCGCGCTGGCTTTGCTGAGCGCCACAATGCCGGGGCTCACGTCGGCCCAGTCCAGTGGGCACAGCGCCAACGGCGTTTATCGTTTTGTCATGGAAGACGAAATACCGAAATCTGTTGAGTTTGAAGCTCACACTGACGAACGTGGTGCGACAACTGGTCAATTTAAGTTTATTGACGAAGGAACAATTGTCGACCGGGATCCCGATGCTGAGGATCCTCGTGACGAAACACCTCCCGGATTTTCGATCACTGCAACCCTGGACGGATTGACGATAGAAAACAATCGCGCCGTGATGTCAGGAACAATCACGGAATCTACTCATCACAACTATATCGGGAAATGGGTACAGCTGGTGGTTGAGGACAACGGCAACAATCAGGAACGGCCGGATCAAGTGAACTGGCGCATGTGCCAGCCAGAGCCTGGGGGTTGGGTCCCGGCGGACGCCGAGGAACCGCGTGATGAAGGCGCATATTGGCACTGGTGGGCAACGGATTTTGAGTACAGGGACGACGTCGGTATTCCCTCGCGAAACGTCATACCTGGTCAAGCCAGTGGCTGCCCGAGTTTTTCCCTTTCAGCTTACGAATTTCCTGCGCTTCGTGGTGAAGGCGGAATTGAAGTTCATCCCTAGCGAATGGCGGCGCCAGGGGAAGCGGAGGAGGAGACAAGCGCAGGGCGCAGGGACAGTGCTGGAACAGTTTGAAGAGCAAAGAAAAGGACAGACTGCTTCGGCCTCCTGGACCTGCTTCCTACCCTTGTCTCCGACTTCGCGTCGGCCTCCCAAGCTCCCTTCCTCATACTCTGACAACACGAGGCGGGCAGGTTTACCAGCCCGCCCCATTCCTTGAACTTGTTCCAATTAGAACGCGAATGATCACCGGGGAATTAGCCAGCAGCATCGTCAACCAAGTACGTCCTTTGTTTATGTCTTCGGCAAGGTAGAACATGCGTGGCGGGAAATAAATTAGAAGTGCAATGAAGCAAAGGAAAAACAGTCGACCTAAGAATTCGACCGGGCCGGAAGGATGACCCAGACCGGCGAATGTCAACAGGTTCCAGAACACCTGGAACAGAATCATGTTCAGAAACAAAGCAACATCGCCCAGAAAATCGCTTTGCGGGGTGCGCAGAAAATCCCAGGTTGGTGGTTTCTTTGGCGGTATGAAGTAGCGGTAAATCAGATATGTCTGCACGATGGTCAGGATTAGTATCGCGAAAATTATCGGTACAAAGACGCCACCACTTTCGACAGCCCGACGGCCCAGCAACAAGTCGCCGAGACTGGCAAACACAAATGCGCTGATGACCAGGTTCAAGCAGAAGTAAAAGAGAGGATTAAACAGGCATCCCGCAAGCCCAGTTGCTTTAACCGACACGTCGCGTCGTTGGTGAAAGTGCCAACGCTTTAAGGTCGCACCCGCCGCTGGAAGAATCCACATCGCCAGGAATATCAGGCCGAGTAGAAATTTGGCAGTCGGATCCTCAGCCGACATATGATCAAAGAGAGCGATGAACTGTTGCGTCACTAGCCGGATCAGGAAAATGTTGAGGAGGAAGATGACGATGTCGAGCAACAAGCCGCGGTTGGACTTGGTGAAGAGCTTATCGAAACCGCTTTTCGAATGTTTCGCCGCGGGCATAATCGATTATCCGCAGATTACACAGATTTTGCAGATTTCAGAAAGGAAACCAGTATCTCTTTTCTGAATCTGTGAAATCTGCGTAATCTGCGGATAAAAATTGATTAACTTCTGGTCAGCTGCCGGTATTTGATTCGGTGCGGTTGTTCCGCCGCGGGGCCCAGGCGCGCCTTACGGTCTTCCTCGTAGTCGGAATAGTTTCCTTCAAACCAAACCACTTTGCTGTCGCCCTCAAACGCCAGGATGTGCGTCGCGATGCGATCCAGGAACCAGCGGTCGTGTGAAATGACCACGGCACAACCGGCGAAATTCTCCAGCGCTTCCTCAAGTGCTCGCAGGGTGTTGACGTCGAGATCGTTGGTCGGCTCGTCCAGCAGCAAAACGTTTGCGCCCTCTTTCAACATCTTCGCGAGGTGCACGCGATTGCGTTCGCCGCCTGACAACATCCCGACTTTCTTTTGCTGGTCGGAACCCGAAAAGTTGAACCGTGCAACATAGGCGCGTGAGTTAACCTCGCGATTGCCAAGGTTCAAAACATCCGACCCACCCGAGATTTCTTCCCAGATCGACTTATTCGAATCGAGCGTGCGGCTCTGATCGACGTAAGCGAGCTGAACTGTTTCACCGATCCGGATGTTGCCGCTGTCGGGTTCTTCCTGTTTTGTGATCATCCGAAACAGGGTCGTCTTGCCGGCGCCGTTTGGACCAATGACACCGACAAGTCCGCCCGGCGGCAACGCAAACTTCATATTTTCCACCAGCAGTCGATCGCCGTAGCCTTTGCTGACGTCATCAGCTTCGACGACGACGTTACCCAGTCGTGGGCCAGGCGGAATGTGAATCTCCAAATCCTCGCGTCGCTTCTCGGAACTCTCCTGAAGCATTGATTCATACGCATTGATGCGGGCTTTGCCTTTGGCGCGACGCGCCTTCGGCGACATGCGAATCCACTCAAGCTCGCGTTGCAGCGTCTTCTGGCGTTCGCTTTCCGACTTTTCTTCGCGCCGCAGGCGCTCCTGTTTTTGTTCCAGCCAACTCGAGTAGTTGCCCTTCCAGGGAATTCCCTGGCCGCGATCAAGTTCCAGAATCCAGCCGGCAACGTTGTCGAGGAAATAGCGGTCGTGCGTCACCGCGATGATCGTGCCCGCATAACTTTGCAAATGATGCTCAAGCCACGCGACCGACTCGGCATCAAGATGGTTTGTCGGCTCATCGAGCAATAGGATGTCAGGCTTTTGCAGCAGCAAACGGCAAAGCGCGACTCGTCTTCGTTCACCGCCGGACAGGATTGCGACTTTGGTATCAGGCGGCGGGCAACGCAAGGCGTCCATCGCCATCTCGAGTCGAGCGTCGAGGTCCCAGGCGTCCTGCTGATCGAGTTTCTCCTGCACCTCGCCCTGGCGCGCGAGAAGTTTGTCCATGTCTTCGTCAGACATTTCTTCGCCAAACTTCGCGTTGATCTCCTCAAACTCTTTCAGCAGGTCGACAGTTTCCTGCACCGCTTCCTCCACAACTTCGCGGACCGTGCGTTCGTCGTCAAGTAGTGGCTCTTGTTCTAGATAACCGACGGTGAAGCCCGGCGAGATTACGGTTTCGCCGTTAAACTCTTTGTCGACGCCGGCGAGTATGCGCAGCAGGGAAGACTTGCCAGAACCGTTGAGACCGATGACGCCAATCTTGGCGCCGTAGAAATAGGAAAGGTAGATGTCTTTCAGGACCGGCTTCTTGTCGTAGTACTTGCTGATGCCGACCATGGAATAAATGACTTTGTTTGGTTCAGTGGACATGGGTGTGGATTTCAGATTTCGGAATGTGGATTTCGGAAGTTTAGATCATCCACAGATTACACAGATTACGCAGATTTGAAAAAAGCAGCTTCACTCAGTTTCCAGATGCGTTAACGAGCATGCAGAGATCAGGATCTCTTCTTCCCAAAGATTATCGAGCAAAAAGCCCTGTAACGTCGCGCAATAGTTAAGGACATCCGCTCGCTCAGATGAACTCTGCCAGTCCATCGGAAAGTCGCTGTAGATGATACTTACCCGATCGTGGACGATCCGCTTAGCTTGCGAGAGGTAATAGCCGCCAACGTTCTCGTTAACAGTGCAGCCGCCTCGCAGTTCCGTGAATTCCTCGATGAGCCAGGTTAGCGTGTCGTGGTCGGGCTCTGGACGTATAGGACGTAGACTTCAATGCGAATCCTTGGTGCGAAGGCGGGCAAGGCGCTTCTTTCTCCATTCCGAAATGTTTCTGAGTCGGCGCCGGAATTCCGTGTCTGAAACTTCCTCTTTCACCGGCTTCTTTCTGGCCTTGGTCTGTGGGACGACCTCGTACTTGTTCTTCATTCTCTTAATCTCCGAGCAGATTATCCTCTGAGCCGGGTGTTGTGTTCAAGGATTCTCACCTCAAGCACGATGTGGGACCGTACAAGGATTTTTTTTAGTCGGACTCTGTGAACGGCACCAGTTCCGTTTGCGTATCTCGTCGCTTCTTGTTTTTGAAGCCGCGGACGAAATGCAATGAACCGGGTGTGTTGTACTTTTCGCGATAAGCTTTGTCGACTGCGGCTTTCAAGCGTTCGCTGCGCGTGAAGACGGCACGCACTTTGTGCTTCTTGCCGTTCACCTCAATTATCCCCTGCGGCTCCTCTTGAAAAGTGCGCCACCAGCTTCGCGGTTTTTGACTCCACGATCGAACGAACACACGGTTCTCAACCACAACAGCCCAGATGCCGATGATGCGATGAGGTTTCGTTCCTGCTCCTATACCGAGGATCTTACTTTCATGAATTGCTTCGACCGTTGCTTTTGAAAAATTACGCTTTGTTTTCATGTCAATTAGACTTTACGGCAGCCGGCCATGAATCACGGCACAGAATAAGCCAGAAACTATCGTGTTGCAGCGGCTTTTGAATCGGGTACCGCTTTTTTAGATCAAACTTTTCCATTGCTGGATTGCTAGCGCCAATAAACAACGCATTGACCCGGCCGTTTGCAAGCAGTTGATCGCCGGTGGCGTTTGGATCGAAACGGTTCTCCATGCCGGGAGGTGGCAACTGGCCGCTTTCAAAATATATGGCCTCGATCGCGTAGAAGTTGCCATCCGGTGCGCACGACTCGAGTTTCTCAAGCGCTTCTTTTACCAGGAGATGATCGGTGTAAGGCGCTTCCCATCTCCAGACGTACTTGAGTCCCAGCAAGCCGACTAAATAAAGCGCTAGCGTTCCTACAGCGATAAGGTTAGTGCGGCGACTGAACCGTTGGGCCAGTTCAGTGACGGCCCCCGCGGCCAGGACTGCTAGAAACGGCGTGAGCAGGAGAAAATAGAACGCCGAAGTAGTCTTTGCGAGTGCCGCCAGCGCCCCCAGCGCGAGCGCGATCGCACCGCACAAACGTACCGGCGGATCTTTGCGAAACCAGAAACAGGAAACTGCTGCGAGGCTCAAAGTGGCGCCCTGTATCGAGAAAAACCAGGCAGCAATTTCGTGCAAGTTAAAACGCCAGCCAAGACTTGGTCTGTAATACAAGTGATATTCAATCAGGTTGAAGATCACCTGCTTCGGCCAGACGAGAAAGAAAATTAGCAAAGGCGAGAAACCACATAAGGCCCCGGCTGTGAAAAGCAGTGCGTGTTTTTTTCCGCGTTGCCAAAACCAGAAGAAGCAGACCAGTAAAGCCGGCAGTGCCAGAAAATTCGACGCTGCTGCTGCGGCGGCAAGCAGGCCCGCAGCAATACAAGTTTTTTGTGTTTCGCGCAGGCAGAGGTAAAGCGCAACGCTTAGACAAAAGAGGCAGAACCCAAACGGTAATCCAGTGGTTGCAAAGATGAGTACATAACAGTTCAAGCCAATCAGGATTGGCATTAACGCGGCGCAAAACCATGCTGAAGTTTGTTCGGCGAACAAGCTTCTGGCAAAAGCGGTCGTGAAAATTATTGACCCTAACAGGAGCAGCGTTGAGAAAAGATGAATCACACGCCATCCCGAACCGGCGACCCGCATTAGCGCTGCACTCAGATAGGTGAAAAGTGGAGGGTGTTGATAAAAGAAATCGACGTACGGTCTTTTGCCTGCCGCAACTAGTTTGGCCGCCAGCAAATGGAACGACTCGTCGCCTATGTAAGCATGCGTAAGCGCGAACGTGAGCAGCACCAGGCTAACAAGCAACAAGCAAACCCAGTAGACTGTCTTGTAAACAATTGTTCGCTGCATGAAGGTTGGTGCGCGCTTTTATCATGAGTGATACAAGGCTGTCGAGAACCGGTAAAGCTCGAAAGCTTAGTGGTGTCGCAATTCGCATATTCATTCTCATTAACACCGTCGCTTCAGCGCGGTGAATCAGACGACGTCGAAGATAGGAAACCGTTTAAACGGTTTCCGGTCGTTCCGGTCACCATGGATCACCGGGCCAAAGCCACGGTGTTAATGAGAAGCAGTCGTAAAACGGCTTGCCAGTGAGTCGCCGGACGCCTAGTCTTTGCGCAATTTCAATTCTGGAGAGGCATCGATGAGAAAAGCGAACTCGTTCGTACTCGCACTGATTCTTGCGTTGTTGCCGCTGGTCCAGGCCCAGGGACAATCCGAATCAACCGATGCTGCTCGTCTGGCAAAAGTTAAGTCCGAAGTGACGAAACGCCTCGCCAACAAGAAGACCCGCGTAAAGGTCAAACTTCACGATGGTGGAGAATTAAAGGGCCGACTGGAACAGGCAAACGACGTCGGATTTACGCTCACCGAAGACAAGACAAACAAAGCAATTGAGCTGACGTATGGTGCTGTAGACAAAGTCAGTGGGCGCGGCATGAGCACAATGGCGAAAGTTGGAATCGGCGCCGCCATCGGAGTGGGACTGTTGGCGGTAATAGTCGTCGTCGCGCTGAAAAATTTTGATCCTTTCTCAGGCGGCATCACTGCGCGGTAAAGCAGAAGGCAGTAGGCAGAAGGCAGAAGGCAGAAGGCAGTAAGCAGTAAGCAGTAAGCAGTAAGCAGAACAACAATGCCGGTCGGTACGCTTCTATCTGTTATCTGCCTACCGCTTTCTGCCTACTGCTTTCTGCCTACTGCCTACTGCCTCCTGCCTTCTGCCTACTGCTTACTGCCCTCTGCCTTCTGCTTTTCGTTTTCCTTCAATCAACAAGAGCGCACTCAACGCGCTGAGCAGAGCGAGTGAACCACTGACGATCGTCACGCGTCGATAGCCCGCCACAAAACTTTCAAAGATCGCGTCTTTCAAGGCCTGTTGCTGAACCGGATCGACATTCTGTGGAAGTTGAGCAGCCGCTAATTTGTTGCGTTGTTCGTTCAGCTTCTGAATTACTTCAGGCTGCAACCCCATTGTCTGTATCTTCGCATCGAGATGACCGTTGAAGCTGTGCATCATGAGAATCCCCAGCGCGGCGACGGCCAACAATCCGGCGAGGCGCGAGACCGCGTTGTTAATTCCCGAAGCAACGCCCGCCCGATTCTGACTGACAGCATTCATCACTGTGGTGGTTAGCGGGGCCACGCTAACGGCCATGCCCAATCCCAAAACAACTACAGCCGGAAAGAAGCTGGTCCAGTAATTAGCATTTCCACTGCCGGGGCGAGCGAAGAGGAAAAACCCGAGAGCGGCGATGATCGGCCCAATAACTAGCGGCAGCTTCGCGCCATAACGTTTTACCAACCCGCCCGACCAGCGCGACAACAAGAACATTATTAGGATGAAAGGCAGCAGCGCTGCTCCGGCTGCTGTTGCTGAGTAACCCTGGATCTGAATGAGATTCAGCGGCAGGAAGAAAAGAGTGCCACTCAAAGCAGTGTAGAGAAAAAGCGTCAGCAGGTTCGCGCCGCTAAAGTTGTTTGAACGAAACAACTTTAAAGGCACCATCGGATTTCCCTTCTTTTCAAGTCGCATTTCCAGCAGCACAAAGGCGACACCGCACAAAACTCCGCCAACGAGCGCGCCGACGATTACCGCGTCGCCAAATCCACGGCGCGACGATTCGATTAGTCCATAGACAATCGCGCCCAGCGATAACGTCGCGAGTAGCGCGCCAAGCCAGTCAAGTCCCTTGGAATCTTTATCGCGACTTTCGGGCACATGCTTGAAAACTAAAAGCAGAACCATTAACGCCACGGGCACGTTGATGAAGAAAACGGCGCGCCAGGAAATATTTTCGATCAGCCAACCGCCCAGCACCGGCCCGATGGCTGCGGTAATCGCTGTGAAGCCCGACCATGTGCCAATCGCTTTTCCCCGCGCCTCCTCGTTGAACGAAGCGCTAATGATCGCCAAACTTCCGGGCACCAGCAGCGCGCCGCCAACTCCCTGAACAGCACGCGCCAGGATCAACTGACTCACGTTCGGCGCCAGGCCACACCAGATGGAGGCGAGGGCGAACACGCTGACGCCGATAACGTAGATGCTTCTGCGGCCGAAGTGATCACCGAGTGAGCCACCCGCCAGTAACAGAGCGGCGAGGAACAGTGCGTACGCTTCGACAACCCACTGCACATCGATGACAGTCGCGTTGAGATTGGCTTGTAGGGCGGGCAAAGCGACATTCACGACTGTGCCGTCAATGAAAGCCATGCTCGAACCAAGAATGGTTGCGGCAAGAATCCATGGGCCGGAGGATTCAAGGCATGGCGCCGCGCTCGTATTTGACTTGATCACTCCTTCATCGCACGGTTGGCTCATCAGATTTGTAAGTTATTCGAAGCACAAGCTGACAAGTTGAGTTCTCTTTTCGTGTATTTTCGTGCGTTTTCAGTTCGTGTACTTTCGTGGATTATCTTTAAGGGTGATTCACGGAGGCCTGTCTCAGCAAAAAGCCGATCCACGAAAGACACGAACTGAAAACACACGAATGTACACGAAGAAACTCAGCAGGTGCGCTAGCTTTAATTTGTAGATCAAGATCCGTTAAGCGAGCGCGGCGTCGTTACCACAACAACGTGTCGACGCGATGAGCGTGCACCATGTTCTCGCACGGCGACCAGGCAAAGACGGTGAAGCGTCCATCTTGCGACGCCACCAGGGCCAGCGCGTCGCGTTGGTCGTGAACAAACTGCGCGGCCGACAGATGTCGCGTGCCGCCGGTTTGCGCGGGCTGTACTTCGATGGGCGTGTCGCCGGCGACCGGTTCAGTAGCGATCATTTGGTCAACTGGCGCGCTACCTTCGGGCCGCCGGATCTTCGCGCCAAAGGCGAGCACTTCGTACTGGTCGTTAATAACTGTGGCCCCGTCGACGGACGTCAATCCGGCAACCGTATCCACCGCCTTTCGCACCCAGGCGACGAGCGTACTCTCGTTTCCTTCATCAACTTCCAGACGCATCAGTTCGGTGAGCGATGAAAACGGCGGCGTAACAGAATAAAGAATCGGGTGCACGATCGATTGTCGCCAGGCGTCCGATCCGGTTGGCACGACGAGCAGCGAGCCACCGTGCCCATGGGCGCGCATGGAGGTAGCGAGCTGCACCAGCAGATTGAATTTGTGGTCCCACGAACCGGGCGAAGTGAAGGGAAGCAGGGCCGTCAGCAAGCCAGGACAGTCGGGCAAGCTTCCTCCTTTTTCATCTACTATCTTGATCTCTTCGCCCTTCAGCACCGCAACGTTTGCAAATTTACCAAAGCCGTCCATCCGTCGATGCTTGATCACGAGCAACCCGGGCTCCACGACTTCGAGAACGAAACAGAAACTCGGCACCTTGCGCGTGGCACCCCAAACCTGGAGTTCAGTGGCGTCAGCCGATGACGCGCGCGCCCGCGAGACGCCCAGATGAATTCCCGGTCGTTCCACTGCTGGACCAAGTTTGGTGAGTACGCCGGCAGTTACTGACAGCGGTCGCTCAAAAATTAATGGCTGCGGTACTTGCTCCGGTTGGCAAAATGCCAGCGAGATTTTCGGTGAGCGTCCCTCTTCCTTGCGCAGGCTCGCCCAGAAAGTCGAGTTCACCATTTCGGCGATGGCTGCCTTGTCGGGAATTGGCGCGAGATCGTCTTCGCCGCGTTCGCGGGCGGCGTTGATGTGTCGGGTAAAGTGAGACTCGATGACGCCGGCAACCGCCGTTGCTGCCCGGTAACTCGGTTCGTGAACCTGGTCTTTTATTTCTGTGGACATCGAATTCAGTCGACTATCACCTTCCATATTAATGCAGTCTTCGTATTTCGTGCTCGTGTGATCAGCAAGCGTGGGTTGGTGGGGCTGAATGCGGCGGGCATATGGGCAAAGGCTTTTTCCAGTGTAGTCAGTTCGACTTAGATTCTATCGCTAGTGCATTTTGAACGCACCGCCACGCGGTTCCGGTTCCAATTCTGGTCGCGTAGAGTCCTGTACGACTTCATGCATTTCCAAAACGTTAGGCTGTGAAAAGGCATCCTTTGGTAGTGTGCCTGACTGCGAGTGTCCCTTAACAAATTCATCCGACCGTACCCAATTAAGAAAGTCCTGACGACTTTTCCAAAATGTGAAAACCACATACGGGTCACCCTCATTAACTGGGCGCAACACATGGTTGGAAATAAATCCAGGCATTTTGTCGACGAGTCCGGCACGCTCGCGAAACCTTTGCTCGAAAGCGTCAGCGTACTCCTGTTTGACGTAGATACGATTCGCTACAGTGATCATTCAGATAACTCTCGCCGTTTTCTTTTATGATACACGATGTGAGGACCGCGAGCCTCAATTGGTCGGAAACAGAGTGGATTCCTTGATCACTCGTCTGTGGTGAGCTTGGCGCGTAGACGCTTGAGATTGGAGCGGCGTGCCTTGTCTTCAAGCGCGCGCTTTTTTGCAGCCTCAGAAATCTTCGTCGGGATGCGTTTGGCAGGGCGGTAGTTCAGCTTTTCAATTTTCTTGCGCAGCCTTTGCAGAGCCAGCTGCTTATTGCGGTGTTGGCTGCGTTCTTGTTGTGAAGCTACCACCAGGCCAGTCGGTTTGTGCTTGAGCCGGACTGCGCTTTCGGTTTTGTTAACGTGCTGTCCGCCCGGACCGCTCGAGCGAAATGTTTCCACGTCACACTCCCGCAGCAAGTCGTCATCTGATTCCGGCACCGCAAAAGTTTTCGGTTCGCTACTCAAAACGCACTTAACTGACGGGCTTCGTTTTCCAACGTCCGTAGGCGACAAACACGCAAAGTAGTCCGACAGCTAGGGGAGTTATTGCTGGTGCAACGTCACCGCCTGCCAGCGTGATTCCCACTGCGCCAACCATGATGATTGCCAGGCCGATTGCAGCGAGCGGCGTCAGAATTGGTTTGACCTTGAGAAGTGAAGGGAGAATCAGACCAAGTCCACCTAACACTTCTACGACGCCGATGAACAAAAGCAGGGAGCCGGGAATTGGGACCTTCATCCCGGCAGTCATTTTTTCAATTGGAGTGACGAACTTTACGACTCCCGCAAACAGGAACAAAGCTCCGATTAGTATTTGAATTACCCACAAGACAATATTCATCCGACGGTCCTCCGCGCTCAGCCATTTTTGCTCATGATATTTCGCAATCGGAACATTCGGCAAACGGCCTTCGCTCCAGGCTAATCCTGCTGGAGTTTCCAATAAGAGGAGATTTTCAACATCTTGCGCTAAGGGAACTCCCTAAGTCTCCAAGGGAAGTTCCCCATGTGGACTTCTGTATTAGTTTTGTAATTTAGGCGACACAAAAAGAATTTGCTGCTACGATTAGCCGCGATTTCCCAACGGGATCCGAAGAGCGTCGTAATAAGCGGACAACGGCAGTTCGTATTTGCAAAGCCTCGACTTCGCCACCCCCTGAAACGCCGTGCTAGCCTGAAAGACGAAGAAATTATGAAGATATTGCTTTACTGCCCTGACAATGGTGTAACGCGAAACTATATGCCACACCTTTGGATGTTTTTGCTTCAGGCGTTGACACCTCCGGGACATGAAGTCCTGCTAATAGACGCGAACGCTCGCGCTATGACTGAGGACGAGATCGTCGCCTATGTGCGTGAACGAAACATCGGTTTGGTTGGCATTGGGGCGATGACCAGGATGGCGGAGAAGGCCTATCGCGTGTCGGATGCACTACGCGCGGCTGGGATTCCCGTAGTAATGGGTGGGCCACATGTAACTGAAGTTCCAGATGAAGCGCTCGGTCGCGACGGCGGTCCACGCCACGTCGATGCTGTCGCTCTCGGGGAAGCCGATGAAACCTGGCCACTGATAGTTGCAGACGCAGAGCGTGGTGAACTGAAAGAGATCTACGCACCGCTTGATGAAACTGGAAAAGAGCGGAAGCCAGGTCTGCAGCCCTATCCGGCAATTCCCTGGGAATCTTTGAATCTGGATCAATTTGATTTCTTCCCGAAGGCGCTGCGTCCCGTTCTTTCGCGAATCGGACCGCGTTGGCGCACCCTCAGAATAATCCCGATCGAAACAGGCCGCGGTTGCCCCTACGGGTGCGAGTTCTGCACCGTGACCGGGTTCTTCGGCGACTCAATTCGCTTCCGAACAAATCAAAGCATCGTCGATGAACTGTTGAAATTGAAGGCGAGAGCAAAACTCGAAGGTGGTTTGGTTACAGTCTTCTTTGTTGACGACAACTTTGCGATCAGTATTAAACGCACCAAGTCTTTGTTGCGCGACATCATTGCGGCGGACGCGCAAGTTCCGTGGACCGCGCAGATCAGTGCAAACCTGCTTCGTGACGAGGAGTTGATCGACTTGATTGCCGAGTCGGGTGGAAAAATTGTTTTCATCGGCATGGAGTCAATCGATCCGGTGAACCTGAAGGACGTTAACAAGGGATTCAACAAGCCGGATGAATATGCGACTGTTCTCAGCCGCCTGGCGAAGCGGAATATTTATGCCATCACTTCATTCATCATCGGCCTGGATAACGACCGGCCGGGCGTGGCTGACCGCATGCTCGAACAAATCCGCACATGGCCCGCGGGACTGCCGATCTTTGGACAGCTGACACCGTTTCCTTCAACACCTCTCTACAAACGCCTGGAAAAAGATGGCCGCTTAATCAGGCCGAAACACTGGCTGAAGTTTGAGAGATATTCGATGGCCCACAAGCCGCTGCACATGACCATCGATCAAACTCATGAGGAGCTACATCACGCCTGGGCCGCGTCTTATAGTGCTGAGAGAAATGCCGAGGCGGTCCGCTCGATGGACCAAAAGGTCGGCCCGCGCGTGTTTCACTTCATTATGCGGCTCGGTTTCCGCGCCATCTATTTTCCGCAGACCAGAAAGCGCGATTGGTTGGGAGTGATCTGGCAAAACCGCCGCACAGTGTTGCTGCTCACCAAAGACGCGCTTAAGTCGATGCGGAAATCGAAAGTAGAAAAAACAGGCGACAAGGGGCCTGCAGAAGTCAGCCGACAAGCTGCGTGAAGGCAGTGGCCAGTGATCAGTGGTCAGTGGCCAGAAACAGCAAGGCGCCAACGACGAGTCACTGACCGCTGACTACTACTTCATCCGCGCCATGCGCGCCTTAAGGATCTTTTTCACCAGAGCGGGCGACAGTTGGCCGCCTATGGGAAACTGAATAGTCCCCTTTGAAGTTTTGTAATCCTTCAGCTCATCCTCAAACTCTTCGATAACAGAACCCGGGAAAAAACTGCAATGGTTAGTCCAGGCAGCGTAGGAAACCAGCATCTTTCCGTCGAGCTTGAAAGTGGGAATGCCGTAGCTGATGCCCTCCGTCGCCCTGGGCGCGGCGGCCTTGATTGATTTGCGCAACTTTTCAAGGGTCACGCGCGCGGGTTTATCGAGGCCGGCGAGATATGCGGCAACGGTTTCTGGAGGTTTTCTTTTCTGGCTGGCCTTCGCACCGGCAGATTTTTTCTTCATGGCGACTTGCCCTCCTCATTTTCGAGCTGCGGAGAATATTACTTGAAGACGGAAATCCCAATTAAGTGAAAATGTCCGTCTCAGTTTGCAATATGTACCAGATTCAGGCATCATAACCATGTTAATCCTTCTCTCGCGCATCGACGGTGATGCGCCCCGCGCACAATAGATTAGCGTCGGCGTTTTTGGATGGTTCGAGAGCAGGCTGATCTCAATTACGAAGCCGCTCGTTCAAGAGCATCCGAACCTGGTCCTTCGACTGCTACCGTTCACCGAAGCCAATCCGATTCGCAGCTTCTTTTTCATCCCTCATTGGGAAAAGGTACATCTATGTCAACTAAACTTTACGTTGGTAATCTCGCTTTCCAAACCACCAGCCAGGAGCTTCAGGAGCTGTTTGCTCAGGCCGGCACGGTTGAATCAGCGAGCGTCGTGGAAGACCGCGACACCGGACGCTCACGCGGATTCGCTTTTGTGGAAATGTCCACCAGCGAGGAAGCTAACGCAGCTATTGAACAGTTCAATGGCAAGGAAGTGGGCGGACGCGCACTCAAAGTCAACGAAGCCAAGCCACGCGAAAATCGCGGTGGCGGCGGCGGACGGGGCTTTGGCGGCGGCGGTGGTCGTGGCGGTTACGGTGGTAACCGTGGCGGCGGCGGTGGCAACAGCAACTACGGTGGCAATCGCGAACCCCGCTGGTAATTAACCAGTAGGCAGAATGCAGTTCGTTCCGGTTTCCCCTTCGGGAGGGAATTAAGGGGAGGGCTTAGCCAAACTAGGCCCTCTCCCCAACCCCTCTCCCAGGTGAGAGGGGACCTAACAGACAAGCGCGACGATTGGTTTCGTCGCAACTAAAAGGAGTTTATGAATTTTTCTCAACTGGGACTGGCGCCCGCCCAAGTAGGCGTGTGCGAGTCTCTCGGATTTAAAGAACCGACACCAATTCAACGACAGGCGATTCCTGTCGTTCTTAGTGGCCGAGATCTAATCGGCTGTGCCGAAACTGGCACTGGTAAAACAGCAGCTTTTTTGCTGCCCACAATTCAACGAATCAGCGAGCGGCGACTACCCGGAATTCGGGTGCTGGTGCTTGCCCCGACGCGTGAGCTGGCCCTGCAGATTCAAAAGAATTACACCGAACTTAACAGCACAAAAGGCAACCGCAGTGTAATCGCGATTGGCGGCGCCAACATTCGCACGCAGATAACCGAGCTACGACGCGGTGCGTCTGTGCTCATCGCGACGCCCGGACGTCTACTCGATTTGACCGAGCGCGGTAATGTCAACCTTTCGCATGTCGAGGTGCTGGTGCTCGATGAAGCGGATCGCATGCTCGATATGGGTTTCCTGCCGGCAATTCGACGAGTCCTGGCCATGGTTCCTACCACGCGTCAGACACTTTTGTTTTCGGCAACGATGTCTTCCAGTATTGAACAACTCGCGCGTTCGACGATGAAGTCACCGGAGCTGGTTGAAGTAAGCAAACGCGGACGCGCCGCAGCCAAAGTAGAGCAGACTGCCTATCAGGTAGCGGCAGAATCGAAGACAGCATTGTTAGTTAACTTGCTCGAAAAAGAGCGTGAGCCGTTTGAGCGAGTGCTGGTCTTTACGCGCACACGGCGCGGCGCCGAGCGCCTTTCGCACATCCTGAAAGCACGTGACCACAGTGTGAACCGCATCCATGCTGACCGTACTCAGCCGCAGCGCGAAGCTGCTCTAAGAGATTTCCGCAACGGAGGCGCGCGCGTGCTAGTGGCTACTGACATTGCTGCCCGCGGTCTGGATGTCGATTCAGTCTCACACGTGATCAATTACGATGTGCCGGCGGCGCCAGAAGATTATGTGCACCGCGTGGGTCGCACAGGCAGGGCTGGAAATCAAGGCAAGGCGATCACCATCGTGACGCCTGTTGATGAATTGTCGATGCGCGCAATTGAACGGTTGATGGGTCAACCGGTGAAGCGTGTGGTGCCGGAAGGATTTGGTGGCACGAGACCAGCCGCGGTTGCCGCGTCCAAACCATTCGGAAGATTCGCAGCGGCGCGTAGCAGTTCGGTACGATCGTTTCGACCGCGGCGGGCAAGGTAATCAGGGTTTCGAACAAGCATTGGTAGTGATACTTGAAAGCAAACAATTAATCGTAACTGAAAAAGCATGAGGACCATTATGGAAGAGAAGCAGATTTATAAAGCTGGAGATCGTGTCGAGCAAATGTGCATCACTTGTGGCGAGGAGCGCGGACATATCGTCGCTTCAGTCAGCAAGAAAGGCAAAATCATGCGCGTGAGCTGTCCCATATGCGGCTCGCGAGTTCCTTTCAAGAGCGGAGTGACGCGTCGCGCATCCACGGAAGTGGGCGCGCCATACGATCGCTCGCGTACCTATCGCAGGGGCCAAACCATGCTGCATCCCATGTTCGGTGAAGGAGAAGTAACGGCGGTGATTGAGCCAGGCAAGATTGACGTCCTTTTTTCGGACCGCATGCGACGCTTGATTCACTCCCTTTCGCAACACGTCTCCGCTTGAGACATTGGGAGCCAATCGTGCGATGTAATGAGGCAATGAAATGACGTCAGCCCTTGCGAATGAGCGCGTTAATTGGCGCATGGTTTTCTTCCTCGGGCTCGCTCACGTTGGCGCACTCGTCGCACTCTTGTCCTGGACCTGGACCTCCGTTATTACCGCGGTAGTTATTTATTGGGTGGCTGGTAGCCTGGGAATTGGAATGGGCTACCACCGGCTCATTACTCACCGGGCTTACAAAGTTCCCAAAGCAGTTGAATATTTTCTGATTACTTGCGGGACATTGGCGCTGCAGGGCGGACCCATTCCCTGGGCCACGACTCACCGCATGCATCACGCTAACACCGATCAAGACGGGGATCCGCATACGCCGCGCCACGGTGCCTGGTGGTCACATGTTGGCTGGATTTTACGTGGCACCGCGCAATATCACGATCGCATCACGATGGAACGTTACGTTCCTGATTTGCTAAAAGACCGTTACTACGTTTGGCTCACTCGTTACTACCCCGTACCGCTGATAGGCCTGGGCCTCGCCCTCCTGGTTTTCGGAGGCTGGAGCGTGATGTTATGGGGAGTATTCCTCCGTCTTACGTTAGGACTGCAGGCCACCTGGCTGGTTAACTCGGCGACCCACCTTTGGGGAAGCAGACGTTTCAATACGAATGAAGATTCGCGTAACAGTTGGTGGGTAGCGCTGCTTACCTTTGGCGAGGGTTGGCACAACAACCATCACGCTCATCCGACGTCGGCGCGTCACGGCTTGAAGTGGTATGAGATTGACCTCAACTGGTGGGGCATTCGCGTACTTCAGTCTATTGGACTGGCCCGGACAATAAAGCGAGTCCGTTTTGACCGTGCGTCCACCGCGTGGCAGCTGGTGACCAGCCGCGCTAAATCACAAGGGCTCATATGAAGGAACGTAGTCGAGTTATGACCAACCCCAGCGCCGATGGCAAAAGCCCCACGGAAGGCCCACGCCGATGATCGTGTGTGACTTCTGCCTGCACTACGGGGCAAATGAAACGTGCGCGCTGGGCCTGAAGATTCCCAAGAAAATGAGCTGTCGCGCGTTTGGTCCGCAGATCGAAAAATTCTGTTCAGACCCAAAGGATTTCGTAAATCCCAACCAAATTGTGCAGATGGCGACGTTTTTTGGTTTCCAGAAAGTGGAACTGAAGAAGGTCAGGCTCATGGCAGACAACGAGGTGCTCGCTCGTTTGTCGCCTGCTGCCGCTCCTACTTCAGAGGTGATTGAAAGGAAACTCTTCAATGATACAAGGTAAGGCGCGCCGTTTTTGCGGAGCGACGACTGGACGGCCTGATTGAGCAAACTTGTATGGTCTTGCTCCCGCTGCGGAAGAGTACTGCCCCTGTGGTCGATGAATTGCCGGCACTGCCGTAATTTTGCGCTGAGTTGGTTACATATAGTCGCACTGCTAGCCATACCAATAATCGGTTTGCTGCTTTGGCTTCGTCTGGCTTAGTTGCGGCACCGCAAACTCTCGTTTCTATTCCTTAAAAACAAGCTAAACAGCGCAGTACGCTATATATCGGGCTCTGGTCTCCGCGCCAGCCTTGTATCCCCTTGGTGGCGCTTCCCAACCCGAGGCTGTGGTCAGTTCGACTCGGCCATGTGGTAGCCAACATTACTCACTTTCCGTCCTGGTCCTAGGATCACTCCCGCAATAAGAGAAGGCCCTGCCTTCTACCAACTTTTTGGAGCTGATTCGATGAAGACCGACAAAATCAAATTCGTTTTGAGATTTTTCTGCCTGACCGTGATTGCGGTGGCCTCTTTCACCCCCTCTGGCATCGGCCAGACAAAGGAAGAAAAGGCATCGCCCGACAAGACACTGTCGCCTTACTTTCTGGTCAAAGGCGATCCTGCGGTAGACCAGTTACCGCTCAAAGACACTAACGTTGACATAGCGGTTTCCGGAGTAATTGCTGATGTGAAGGTTGTGCAAACCTACCGCAATGAAGGTTCACGACCGATTAACGCCACCTACGTTTTTCCCGCCTCGACGCGTGCCGCTGTTTACTCCATGCGCATGCAAATCGGTGATCGAGTAATCGTCGCCAGGATCAAGGAACGGGAAGCGGCCAAGCAGGAGTTTGAGACCGCGAAGAAGGAAGGGAAAAGCGCTTCGCTGCTGGAACAAGATCGGCCGAATGTTTTCACCATGAGTCTGGCCAACATCATGCCGCAGGACCAGGTGCAAATTGAACTTCGTTATACCGAACTACTAGTGCCTACCGACGGCGTCTACGAGGTGGTTTATCCGACCGTAGTTGGCCCGCGCTATTCTTCGCAGCCGGAGTCTTCGGCGCCAAAGGAAGATCGCTTCGTTAAGAGTCCCTATCTTCATGAGAACAACAAACCAACTAGCACGTTGCACATTTCGTCGAGAATCTCTGCAGGTGTTCCGATTCAGGATCTAACGTGTCCGTCGCATGCCATAGTGCCGCAATACCTGACTTCGTCAGTGGCCCAGATGTCACTCGACGACGCCGATCTTTCCAGCACAGTGGGATCCGAAGCTTGGAATTCACGTGACTTGAAGTCGCG
>JADMIO010792784.1_pt1 | contig 28661 bp, 24 predicted proteins | sample 8958161 | NCBI WGS metagenome assembly JADMIO01 (sample SAMN16585339, study PRJNA669376) | soil metagenome | isolation source: Crop rotation soil | place: USA: Cullars Rotation, Alabama | collected 2011 | reverse complement strand
CTTTCCCCTACCGCTTCCACCATTCGCTCATTCGCCAGACCCTATACGACGAGCTGAGCACGCCGGAGCGCATGCGGCTGCATGCGCGTGCCGCCGACGCGCTGGAGGCGAGCGCTGGCCCCGACCTCGACCCGGTGCTGGATGACCTGGCGCATCATTGCTTCGAAGCGGCGCCGGCCGGGACCGCGGGGCGCGCGGTCACCTATGCGCTGCGCGCCGCGGACCGGGCGCGGCGCCGCCTTGCCTACGAGCAGTCGGCGCGCCACTTCGAGCGGGCCTTGCAGATCGTGGAGCTGCACGGACTCGGCGAGCCGGCTGAACACGCCGAGCTGGTGCTCGCAACCGCAAGCGCGCAGGCTCTGGCGGGAGCGCGGAGCCTCACCAACACGACGTTCACCCGGGCCGTCGAGCTCGGCGGCGCGCTCGGGCGGTCCGACATCGTTGCCCGCGCGGCGCTCGGATTGCGCGGTCCTGGAGAAATGGGCTCGCCGATCGAGGCGACGACACGCGCCGTGCTCGAGGAGGCGTTGGTCGCGATCGACACCACCGAACCAGCGCTGCGGGCCCGCCTGCTCAGCCGCCTGGCCGGCACGCCGCCCCACTCGGAATCGATGGAGCAACGCGACACGCTGAGCACGGAAGCGCTCGCGCTGGCGCGGCGGTCCGGCGACGCCATCGCGCTGCGCGATGCTCTCGAAGCGCGCTGCTGGGCGTGTCTCGGCCCCGATCATCTCGACGCCCGCGAAGCGACCGCGCGCGAGCTTCTGGGGCTCGCCGACGCGCAACGCAGCCCGCACATGGCGCTGCTCGCCCACGATGCGATGTTCGGCAGCGCCCTCGTGCGCGGTGAGCTCGCAACCGCCGATCGGGCGCTGGCCGCTTACACCCACATCGCCGAGGAGCTGCGTGAGCCCGCCTACCTGTTCTACGCAATCTTTTACCAGGGCAGCCGGGCGCTCGCGCGCGGCGAGCTCGAGCGCGCCGAGCAGCTCTTCCGCACCGCGCAGACGCGCGGGCACGATACGGTCCCATACGCGCACTTCATGTGTACCGCGCAGCTGTACAGCCTGCGCTATCTGCGCGGCGACGACGACGATCCGGACCTCGACCGAGTGATGTTCGGCGAGATGATGGCGTTGCCGTACAGCTGGGTGCCGGGGCTGCGCACGTCATACGCTTTCGCGCGCTTGGTCCGCGGCGAGCGCGAGGCTGCCGCGCGCGAGTTCGCCGCGCTCATGACCACCGAGCTCGACGGCTTGCGCCGCGACGAGCACTGGCTGGTGACCGTTGGTGCGCTCAGCACGCTGGCGATCGTGCTCGACGATCGCGACAGCGCGGCCTGCCTCTACGAGCTGCTGCACCCGTATGCGGACCTGGTGCTGGTGCACGACCTGTTGCGCTCGATCAACGGCAGCGTCGCGACCGTGCTCGGCAGCCTGGCCGCATTGCTCGCGCGGTTCGATGTGGCCGAGCAGCATTTCACGAACGCTGCTGCCAAGCAGGCGGCAATGGACGGCCTGGTGATCATGTCGCATCGCTCCGGATTGGCTTATCTGCTGCGCCGCCGCGGCCGCCCCGGCGATCGCGCCCGTGCCCGTGCGGTACTCGACGAGCTGCGCAGCGAGATGGCGCGGTGCGGCATCCGGCGCAATTGGCAGCTCGACGCGATCGACGCCCTCGGTTTGGTCTGATCGCGCCGTCCTTGGTCTCCGCGCCTTTCCGCAGAAAGGCCACGAAATCCCCACGATTCCGTCAGGACTGAGGAGCACCACGCCGCTACGGTCTCGCCACCAAAAGGAGGTGCCGATGACCGCTCCGTACGAGAACCCTGCCGCAACCGCGTCGCTCGAGTCCGGCGATGAACATCCCCAGACCGTGCCCGTGTCCTGGCGGCGCGCCCTGCGCGCGTTGCGCGAGCTGCTCGACGACCCGGACCGGACCGAAAAGGCATTCGAGGTCTTTCTCGCCTTGAATGGGGACGAGGAGGAACGCATGTTCCAGCGCTTCCGCGCGCATCCGACCGGCGCATCGCTGTTGCGCGAGCGGCCGTCGCTGCTCGACCGACTCTGCGACCGCGCCGCACTCGCCAGCCTCCCACCGGGCAGCTTCGGCGCGGCATACCTGGCACACGTCGAGCGTACCGGCTTGTCGGCGGACGGGTTGGTGCACCTCAAAGAGCAGATGGAGGCGCACGCCGCCGCCCTCGGCGAGCAGCTGCCCGTGCTCGATCCCGCTCGCGAGTGGTTGCGCGTGCGTGGCTTGCTCACCCACGATCTCTGGCACGTGCTGACCGGATACGAGACCGATAGCCGCGGCGAGACGTACTTGCTCGCGTTCAGCCTCGCCCAGGTACCCGGTCGTGCCAATCGCCTGCTGACGATCGGTGCGGGGCTGCGCGGCGTTCGCCACGAAGGGCTCGGTCTCATCCGCGGCATGTACGCCGCCTGGCAGCGCGGCCGTCGCGCGGTCTGGCTGCCTGCCTTGCCGTACGAGACGCTGCTGGCGGTCCGACTCGACGAGGTACGCGCCCTGACCGCTGTCGCGTGACCGGCTCGATCCGCTATACCGCGGCGTCGGCGCGGACCGCCGTTCGTCGCGCATGGGCCACTGTCCTGTCGAGAAACTCGATGACGTCGGCGACATCCTCGCCGAGATCCGATCGTGGCCCGACGTGCGCGAGCCGACGCCCGGGACTTTCTATGTGAAGCGCGTGCCGTTCATGCATTTCCATCTGGATCGACACGGCCGGCGGTGGGCCGACATCCGCGACGGCGTCGACTGGGGCAGCGAGGTCGATCTTCCCCTCACCGCCTCGGCTGCGGCGCGCGGGCGATTTCTGCGCGAAGTGCGCCGCCGCTACGCGAGCACGGCGCTCAGCCGGCCATCGTCAGGCCGCCGCTGACGCTGAGCACCTGACCGGTGATGAAGTCGGCGTCGGCGGAGGCGAAGAACGCGACCGCCGCCGCGATGTCGTCCGGCGTGCCGAGCCGGCGCATGGGGATAGCGCGTGTCATCGCGGCAATGATCTTGGCCCCATGCTCGCCGCTGCGCACCTCGTCGAGAAGGCGCGTGTCGGTCGGGCCGGGACAGACGACGTTCACGTTGATGCGGTGACGCGCCAGCTCACGCGCCAGCGTCTTCGACAACGATACGATGCCCCCCTTGCAGGCGGAGTACACCGCTTCGCCGGAGCTGCCGACGCGTGCGGCGTCGGAGCTGATGCTGACGATTTTTCCCCCGCCCGCCGCGATCATGCCGTCGAGCACGGCGCGGCAGCAATGGATCGGCCCTTTCAGGTTGATGCCAATGATGCGATCCCAGAGTTCGGGCGTGTTGTCGACGAACGGCTCGATCCGATCCCATCCTGCGTTATTGACGAGCAGATCGATCGGACCGTGCATCCGCGCCGCGACATCCACGGCCGCGCGCACGGATCCGAAATCGGCGACGTCGACCTGCGCGACGCACGCCGTGCCGCCGGCTTCCCGGACCAGCGCCTCCGTGCCGCGCGCACCGGCGAGGTCGATGTCGGCGATCGCGACCCGCACCCCGTCGTTTGCGAGGCGCCGCGCGATGGCGCGCCCAATGCCACTGCCAGCCCCGGTAACAAACGCACTCTGCGCCATGGCGCGCAGCGTACACCGTGTCGTAGCGAGCGGCGACCGATCGAGCCCGCCGGGCGCTGGAGCGCGGATCAGAATCGATGTGACATTCCTTCGCGTAGCGCGCGACCGCTGCTCCCTCCAGCGCTGCGCGGAAGCGCGCGGCCCTCCTATTAGGCCAGTAAGCGGCGACCACAGGGATGTGCAGTTCCTACACGGACGTGCACAACGTGCCGGGCGGTGCTTCTTCGTTGCCGTGGCATGGCGGTTGCCATTGCGAGTGGGGTGGAGGGATCCACCATGGCCACCAACAAACGTCCAGTGAGAGACGAATCGAACCCCTGGAAATTGGCGGCGCTGGCATTGGGCGGCATCGCCGCGTTGGCGATCGTCGCCGGCGCGATCACCGCGACGTACCGCGAAGGCGGCAATCCACCGGCGGCGAGTGCGCCGGCACCCAAACGGGCCGCGGCACCCTCGTCGCGCTCCGTGGCCGGCGATGCCCCGGTGCGCGCAGTGGCACGCCCGAGTACGGCCGATATCGAGGACTGCAATCGCGTGGCGAGCGAGTCGCACGGGAGCCGCACCCGTGACGTGCTGACGGACGCAGTGATTGGCGGCGCCGCCGGGGCCGCGCTCGGCGCGGCCGGCGGAGCGATAGCCGACGGCGGGAGCGGGGCCGGCAAGGGTGCGGGTATCGGCGGTCTCGTCGGCGTGGCCGGCGGGACCCTCTATGGTCTCAACAAGTCGAACTCCGACAGTGCCGATTCGGCGCGTGCCTATCGCCTCTGCATGGCGCGGAAAGGTTACTGACGAGGCGGCAGTTCGATACATGCGGCCGTGGGGAGGCTGTCCGCCCTCGCCACGGCCGCACATCGGTCTGATCAGGCTGGGCAGCTACCGAGCGCGTTGTTGACAGCGAGGATCAGCTCGTTGATCTGTACGCTGTTGCTGTTGTCGGGGTCGAACGCACTGCACGCGCTCACCGGCAGCCTGGTCAGCGCGATGTTCACGCCGGTGATCAGCTCGCTGATCACGACCTGGCCATCGCCATTGCAATCGCCGATGCACCCACCGCCGGCCGGGATGGTGGCGGTCGCGGTCACCCGCGGGGTCGGTGTCTCACCGCCCGGTGTGGGCTCGCCGGCCTCGCAGAAGCCGCGCACGACGCCCTCGCCGAGCTCGAGCGTGCCGCAGCGGCTCTGGGTCGTGCAGGCGTCGCCGTCGTCACACGCGTGACCCTGATTGGCGGGCTCGCACTCTCCGCTGGTCGAGTTGCACGTTTCGCAGGCGGAAAGGCACTTCGGAACGGTCGGGCTGCACTGGCCAGTTTCGATATCGCAGCTGTCGGTGCACGGATCGCCGTCGGTGTCCGGGCACTGGACGAGCTGTGGAACGCACAGAGCGAACGTCCCTTGGACCTCGCACTCACCGCGGAAGCACGGTGTGCCCACGCCGGGATCGCACGGTTGGCCGGCCGTCGATCCGTCGCTCAGACACAGCATGCCGACACCTGGGAACTCCTGACACGTGCCGCAGCCGTTGCCGCAGGGTGTGTCTGGCGCAGCGGGGTCGCCCTGGCAGTCGGGCCCGAATACCGGATCGTCGACGCAGTGGTCATTCGTTGTGCATGGGTCGAAGTCGTTGCACGGGCCGGCCTGGAACGACCCCGTACAGAACTCGCCCTCACACATATCGTTGGTGGTACACTCGAAAAAATCGTCACATTGCTGCGCGATGGCGCGCGGCGCGCCGAGGGCGAGCAACAGCGCTGCCGAGAACACTAGTTCAAAGGTTCGAACCCGCATGACATCTCCTCCCCGCGGTCGAGGTCGATACCTCGACCCGACCACGCGCGACCAAGTGCGTCAAGCCAACGGACATAGTTCGCGATGGGCCGCGGCCTCGGACGATGGTAGCGTTGGGCGCATGCACTGTGTGCTGGTCTCCCACTTCCATTGGGATCGCGAATGGTACCGCACGTTCGAGGCGTACCGGGCGCGATTGATCGACGCGGTCGACCGGGTGCTCGACCTGCTCGCGAGCGACGCGGGCTACCGGTTTCTGCTCGATGGCCAGGTGGTGCTACTCGAGGACTACCTTGCGATCCGACCGGAGCGACGGGGTGAGCTCGAGCGCGGGTTGCGCGACGGACGCCTGGCCGCAGGACCGTGGTACGTGCAGCCGGATATGCTGCTGCCGTCCGGCGAAGCCCACGTACGTAACCTTCTCCTCGGGCGGCGGATCGGCGAGACACTTGGGCCCGTCTCGCGGGTCGGCTACGTGCCCGACTCGTTCGGTCACCCGGCACAGCTGCCGCAGCTGCTGCAGGGGTTCGGCATCACGAGCTTCGTCCACTGGCGCGGCCATGCCGATGACGTCGATGCCCTCGGCCCGGTCTACGATTGGGAAGCGCCCGACGGCAGCATCGTGCGCGCTCTGCTGCTCAGCGAGGGCTATTTCAACGCCGCCTGCCTGCCTGACGATGCGGACGCCGCGGCGCGGGCGCTGGTGGCGCTCACAGCGCGCCTCGGCGGCGGCGGGGAGCTCGGTCCCGTTCTGCTGATGAACGGCGTCGACCACATGCTGCCGGACGCACACACCCGCGAAGTCGCCGATGCGCTCGAACGGCTCGGGGTGAAGGTCCAACGCGGCCTGCTCGAGCACGCGGTACCGCTGGACGGCGGCATCCGGCCCCGCATCGCGGGAGAGCTCGTCGGCGCGCGCATCGCGCCGCTATTGCCAGGCGTATGGTCGACCCGAATACCGCTCAAGCTCGCACACCGGCGAGTCGAATCGCTGCTCGAAGGGTGGGCCGAGCCCTGGTCCGCGTTCGGCCGCCGCCTCGGGTTGGCCGACGAGCGCGCGGCGTTGCAGCTGGCCTGGCGCGCGGTGATCGAATGTCAGGCGCACGATTCCCTCTGCGGCTGCTCGCTCGACGTCGTCGCCGCGCGGGTGCACACCCGTCTCAACGATGCCGAGCAGATCGCTTCGCACACCGTCGCGCGCGTGCTCGAGCGCCTGGCCGGGCTCGATCTCGAGCGGCGGGCGCCGTGGACGATCGAGCAGCAGATCGCGGTCTTCAATCCGACGCCGCAGCACCGTACCGACGTCGTGCGGGTCGCGCTGGACCCGTACCCCGCCATGCGCATGCCGCTCGGGGTGCCGGAGTTCCCGCCGCACGTGATCGCTTCGATGCAACCGCAGGGCTATGCGATCGACGGCGCGCCGGTGCGGGTCGTCGCGGCCGACGACGTCACGCGGACCCGCTGGCTCCCCAAGCAGCTGCCGGTCGATATCGAGTTCGTTGCCCGCGACGTGCCGCCCTTCGGGTGCCGGCGGTTTCGACTCACTCCGTGCGCACCCGTCGACGATGTGGTCGACGACGGCCGCGTCATCGAGTGCGATCACGCCGCGGTGGCGATCGAGGACGGCGGCACGCTCGCCGTGCGTTTCGGCGACGCGGAGTTCCGTGGGCTGGCCGACCTCGAGGATTGCGGCGATCGGGGCGACAGCTACGACTTCGATCCCGTCAAGGAGGATCCCGGCGCGGTGCCGGCGGCGCTGCGCTGGGAGCGGCATCGTCATCCCTCCGGCATCGCACGGCTCCTGATCCATCGCGTCGTGCAGGTGCCCGCGGCGCTGGAGCCGACGCGCGCACGTCGCGCCGCCGAGCAGGTAGCGTTGCGCGTCACGATCGAAGCCCGCGTCGTGCCCGGCGTGGCGCGCGTCGATCTCACCGTTCGGGTGGAGAACACGGCGTGCGATCACCGCTTGCGGCTGTGCTTTCCGACCGGCGCGGCAGTGACCACGTTTGCCGCCGCGACGACGTTCGATGTCGCGACGCGCTCGACGCAACGGCCGAACGACACCCAGTGGGTTCACCGCGCGCCGCCGACGTTCCCTCATCAGGGCTGGGTGCATGCCAACGGGTTGTCGGTCGTGGCGCCCGGGCTCGCCGAAGCAGAGGTGACCGCGTCCGGCGTGATCGCAATCACGCTGTTGCGCGCGGTGGGATGGTTGGCGCGCTACGACCTGCGCTCGCGCCCGATTCCTGCCGGTCCGCCGATGGAGATTCCCGGCGCGCAACTGCTCGGGACGCTCGAGGCGGCCGTGGCGCTGCTCCCCGGCTGCGACCCGGCCGGCGCACGCGCGGCCGAGCTCGGCATGCGCGGCGTCATCGGCGGCGCGATGCCGCTGGTGCATGATGGCGACGCGCTGCTCGCACTCGCGCCGGCGGCGCTCCTGGTATCGGCGGTGAAGCCCGCGGACGGTCGAAGCGGCACCGTCGTGCGGGTCTTGAATCCGACCGACTCGCCGCTCGATGCCGAGTTGCGCCTCGGATTCCCCGTATCGGCGGCGCACGCCGTTCGCCTCGACGAAGAGCCGAGTGACGAGCGCGTCGAGCTCGTCGGGAACGGGGTGCATTTTGCGGTGCCCCCGCACGCGCTCCGGTCAGTCCTGCTGTCGTAGTGGCGACGGCGTGCATCCGCCGGCGCCAATTCGGGCTTGCCGTTCTTCTGCACGGCGCCGCTCCGTCGGCGACGGCGGTGGGCGATTTAGCGCAAGCGACGCAGCTCGGTGGTGAGCGGGTCGTGCACCATGGCCATCGGCTCCGCTTCATCGCCGGCGTGATACGGGTCCGGCAGAACGATCGCCGCCTGCAGCAGGTCGTAGTCGCCGCCCTCGCGCAGTCGCGTCATGTTCAACAGGCTGTAACCCGCGGCGTGCTCGCGCAACACCGTCCCGCGCACGATCCCCCAGTTCCGCCACCGTTCGGGGATGATGAACGCGTGCAGCATCGCTCCGCCGCTGCCGCTGTGCACCCACCAGTCATGATCGACCGAGGTGATCACCGGCCCGTCCGCCGCGGCGTTGAGCGCCACGCCGTCGTCGTGGACCGCATCCCAGTAGCGCAGCGGCATGGCCTTGGGATCGAAATCGACGACCGCTTCGAAGCTGAACTCGCGCAGAATGCGCAGTGCCAAGCTGGGGATGCCGAAGCGCGTCGGCGTCACGTAGCTGGTGCGATAGTGGTAGGTGTACGCGGTGCCGTTGGGCAGATCGGGAAACAACGGTCCGAGGTCGACCGATAGCCCCACTTTGCGAATTGCCCGCACCGGACCGTTCTTCACGCCGTCGATGCGGACGATGGAGTTCTGCTCGGTGAACTCGAGCTGGACCGTCGTGAACAGCATCGAGAACGTCGGCAGACCGCGCATCATCGTTCGCCGCAACAAGTTCGGACCGAGCGCGCCACCTTTGCCCGCGACGCGCAGGGAGGTGAAGTAGTTGCGGCCCGCGGCATACTGGGTCTCGTAGAACGCCGACCGCGCCCGGTTCGTCCGGACGTCATACGTGACGTAGGGCTCGGTGGTCGGCGGCGGCCCGGCGTCTGGACACGTCAGCAGATACGCCCAGCCACGCTTGTCGTTGCGGGGATCGACCACGGCGATCTCGAGCACCGACGTGCAGCTGCGCGGCCAGAGATCGCCGACGGCACGATCGCCGGTGTCGGCGGCCATGAACACCAGCTCATCGTTGTTGTCGAAAACGAAGTCGCGGGCACCATCGACCACCACATCGCCGTCGTCGTCGCGTTCGTCGAATTGAAACGGGATAGGCACCGGCTGGCCGCTCTCGATGCGCATGAGCCGAAACGCATCGGTGTGCTGTCCCGCGACGCCGGCGAGCGTGCTACCCGGCATCACCACGGGATCGTGAATGCGCGCCAGCGTCTTGGCTGCGCCGGTGTCCGCGTGCACCGGTGCGACGCCCATCGCGGCCGCACTGGCGACGACCGCGCAGGCCCGCAGGACATTACGGATGGCCGGCGCCGACGGAAGCATCGATCCGCGAGTTTCTATCCGCATAGACCACTCGGCGCCGTTTAAAAAGATACTTTCGGCGAGTTCGGGTTTTTCCCGAGCGCTCGCCGCCCTACGGAAACGGCACGTCCGGGGGTAGCAGCTGCAGCAGGGGGATGCGGCAGGCCGGGTCGAGGTCGGCCCAGGCCGCGCACAGCTCGCGCCAGACCCGGACCTGGAAGGTCTTGATAACAGTGCGGAACGGCTGCCCGAGGAGCCGCCCGTCATAGAGGGCCCGGCGTCGATTGAAGGCAGCCTCGTTGAACAGGGTCTCGCCGGCGCGCCGTGCGGCGGTGTACGCGAGCTCGTTCTGAACCATGAGCGGCACGAAGGTGCGAGCGATGGTATCGAACAGGCCGCGGAGCAGGGTCGAGATCCGCAGCGGCCCGTCGCGACCAACGTGGCGGCGGTCGCGAATCGAGATGAGCCACGCGAACGTGGCAGGGGCACGGGCCCGCATGCGGTCGGCCGCCGTCGGATCCTTCAGATTCATGCCGAGCTGCCCGTAGACGCTCGCATCGGCCAGGGTGAAGCGCTCGCCCAGCAAAAAGGGCTGGTCGTGAAGCACCGCTTCGACGCCGTCGATGTATGCCTCCCAGGCATGGGTCAGCAGCCGTTGCGTCGGCGGAAACCCCGACCGGGTCGGCGGCGTCAAGGTTCCCGGCAGACCGTTGGATGGCGTGTCTGCGGCGACGCTGAACAAGTACGGCAAGCGGCGCACCTGGCGGGCGGCGAACTGGCGCGCGAAGGCGCCGCCGGTGCCGGGCAGCAGCACGCGGCGGAACTCGCGGGCGAGTCGCGCGCCGGCGTCGTTGGTCGCTGCGGACATGACCCAGCGGGCGTGGTGGACGATGTACAGCCCGAACTCGTCGAAGGCCTCATCGATCAGCTGCGCGGCGAAGGCCAATGCCGGATCATCGGGTACGAACGGACCGGTCGGCGGCGGCTGGTGGGCGTCGAGCCAACGGGCCAGTCCCGATGAATCGTATAGGATTCGCCCCTGCGTGTACACGAGCGGGACGAGCGGGTACTCGTCGAGATCGCTGAGCGCGGGGTAGCGAAGGATGGCGCGGCGGCGCCTGGCCAGCTCGATCGCTGCTAGGGCGCGCAGGTTCTGCAGCCGCGTGCCCTCGTCCGGCAGCATCGTGTAGGGCACCGCCGCCGCGTCGCAGAGCGCCCGCAGCTTGAGCGTGAACGGCGACAGCTCCGATCCCCAGATCCGGATCGCGCCGAGTGGTGGACCGACGGCGGTCACGCGTCGACGCCGATCATCACCTGATTTCGCACGCTGATACGCATCGATTCGGTCTCGATAATCGACGCCGCGCCCGTGGGGAAGGGCCCTGACGTGCGGCGGCGCCGCCGCCCCTTTGGGAGTGGGAGGAGAGTGGAGTGAACCGCGGGCAAGGGTCGCGGCGTGTCGCGAGCGCGCAACCGAGTGGCGGCGTCGGCCCCTCCTAACCTCCGCCGTTCGCGAAGCTGCGCACGGGGAGGAACCGGAGCGCGCTTACTTCGCTTTGCGGGCGCGGTAACGGCGGATGAGCGCGTTGGTGGAGCTGTCGTGGGTGAGCGGCGGTTCTTCGGACTGCTGTAGCTCGGGAACGATGCGGCTCGCCAAGACCTTGCCGAGCTCGACGCCCCACTGATCGAAAGAGTTGATGTTCCAGATCGTTCCCTGGGTGAAAACGCTGTGCTCGTACAGCGCCACGAGGGTGCCGAGGATCTCGGGAGTCAGGCGATCGGCGAGGATGGTCGTCGACGGCCGGTTGCCCTCAAAGGTGCGATGCGCGACCTGGTGATCGGCGATGCGATCCTTGCGCACCTCGTCCGGCGTCTTGCCGAACGCCAACGCTTCGGTCTGGGCAAAGACGTTGGCGACGAGCAGATCGTGATGGGCGCCGAGCGGATTCAAGCTCTGACAGAAGCCGATGAAGTCGCACGGCACCAGCTTCGTGCCCTGGTGGATGAGCTGGTAAAACGAGTGCTGCCCATTGGTCCCCGGCTCGCCCCAGTAGATCGGGCCGGTCTCGTAGTTGGCGATGCGGGCGCCGTCGAGGGTGACGCTCTTGCCGTTGCTCTCCATCGTCAGCTGCTGCAGGTACGCCGGAAAACGCTTCAGATACTGGGCGTACGGCAGCACGGCGACGGTCTGCGCGCCGAAGAAATCGTTGTACCACACCCCCAGGAGTCCCATCAGGACGGGCAGATTGCGGGCGAAGGGCGCGGTGCGGAAGTGCTCGTCCATGGCGTGGAAGCCGGCCAGCATGGCGCGGAAGTGGTCGGGCCCGATGGCGACCATGGTGGAGAGACCGATCGCGGAGTCCATCGAGTAGCGCCCGCCGACCCAATCCCAGAAGCCGAACATGTTATCGGTATCGATGCCGAACGTGCGCACCGCCTCGGCATTGGTCGACACCGCCACGAAGTGCTTGGCGATGGCGCTTTCGTCGCCGAGCGCGGCGAGCGTCCACTGCCGGGCCGTGTGCGCGTTGGTCATCGTCTCGAGCGTGGTGAAGGTCTTCGAGGACACGATGAACAGCGTCTCGGCGGGATCGAGATCGCGCGTCGCCTCGACAAAATCGGTGGCGTCGACGTTCGACACGAAGCGGAACGTCATGCTGCGCTCGCTGTAGTCGCGCAGCGCTTCGTAGGCCATCACCGGTCCGAGATCGGAGCCGCCGATGCCGATGTTGATCACGTTGCGAATGCGTTTGCCGGTGTGGCCGCGCCACTTACCCGAGCGCACCTCGTTGGCGAACACGGTCATGCGCTCGAGCACTTCGTGGACGTGCGGGACGACGTTCTGGCCGTCGACGATGATCGCCCGCGCGCTCGGCATGCGCAGGGCCACGTGCAAGACGGCGCGCTCCTCGGTGACGTTGATCTTCTCACCGTGGAACATCGCGTCGATGCGTGCGCGCAGTCCGCACGCCTCCGCGAGGGCAAGGAGCAGCCGTGTCGTCTCGTCGGTGATGCGGTGTTTCGAATAGTCGAAGTACAACCCGACCGCTTCGAGCGCGAAGCGTTCGCCGCGCGTGGCATCGTCGGCGAAGAGCTGGCGCAGATGCAGTGAGCGAATCTGTTCGTAATGGGCCTGCAGGGCTTTCCACTCGGGACGCTGGGTCAATGCGGTCGCCATCACGCTCTCCAGGGCTCGGAATTTCAGCTCGCCTTCTTCAACGACTCCGCCTTTTCCATCAGGCACTGCCGCAGATCGTCCCACGACTTGTCGAACGCCTCGGCGCCTTCCTTCTGCAACTGGGCCGCCAGCGCATCGACGTCGATGCCGGCCTGCGCAAACTGGCGGAGCACGCCTTCCGCATCGCCGCCGTCGATCGGCAGCGCGCCGGGCACCTTGCCGTGCTCGGCGAACGCCAGCAGGGTCTCCTCGGGCATCGTGTTGATGGTGTCCGGTGCGGCGAGCGATTCGATGTAGAGGACGTCCGAGGCCTTGGGGTCCTTGGTGCCGGTGCTGGCGAACAGCAGGCGTTGCGGGCGCGCGCCGGCCGCGGCGAGCTTCTGCCAGCGCGGCGACGCGAGCAGGTCGCGATACGCCTTGTAGGTCCGCTTGGCGATGGCGATGCCGAGCTTGCCGCGCAGCGTCTCGGGGGTCTTGTCCATCACCGCCTTGTCCCAGCGGCTGATGAAGACCGACGCGACCGAGGCGATCTTGGGATCCTGGCCTTTGCTGATCCGCTGCTCGATACCCTTCATGTAGGCGTCGGCGGCGGCGAGATACTGTTCGCGTGAGAAGAGCAGCGTCACGTTGATCGGCACCCCGCTCGCGATGGATGACTCGATGGCTGGCAACCCTTCGCGCGTGCCGGGAATCTTGATGAAGAGGTTCGGGCGGTTGCCGCGCCGGTGCAAATCGCTGGCGGCCTTCTTGGTCTTCTCCGCGTCATATGCGAGCAGCGGCGAGACCTCGAGCGAGACGAACCCGTCCACGCCCCCGGTACGCTCGTGAACGGCTTTGAACAGGTCGGCGGCGCGCGTCAGGTCTTGCAGCGCCAGCTCGAAGAACACGTCCTCCCCCGTCACCCCGCGCGCCAGGAGTTGGCGGAACCCGTCGTCGTACGACGTGCTCTTCCTGATGGCGTGGTCGAAGATCGTCGGGTTCGAGGTGAGCCCGGTGATCGACAGCTCGTCGATGTAGCGCTTCAGCGTCCCCCGATCGAGCATGTCGCGGGTGATGTTGTCGAGCCAGAGACTCTGGCCGAGGTCGTGCAGTTGTTGTGTGGGCTTCATGGGGTCCTCCGTGTACGACTCGTGGTCGATGCGAGTATGCCGCCGCGGGTGCAACGGCGTACCGAGAGTATAGGCGATCAGCGTTTGGTCCGCGCGACCTGATCCTTGGCGGCGGCAACGATATGGGCCGGCTCGAAGCCGAACTTGCGCTGCAGGTCCTTGAGCGGCGCCGAGGCGCCGAACGTATGCATCGCGATGATGGCGCCGTGTCGGCCGGTGTAGTGCTCCCAGCCGAAGAACGAGGCTTGCTCGACGGCGACCCGTGCCGTGATCTCGGGCGGCAGGACGCTGTCGCGATATTCGGGGGTCTGCCGTTCGAACAGCTCCCAGCACGGCATGCTGACCACGCGGGCCTTGATACCGTCGCGGGCGAGCTCTTCGAATGCGGTCACGCACAGCGCGACCTCGCTGCCGGTGGCGAGCAGCAGCACCTGGGGTTTGCGATCGGGCGGGTCGGCGAGGACGTACGCCCCCTGGGCGAGCCCGGCGGCGGCGGCATACTTGGTCCGGTCGAGCGTCGGCAGATTCTGCCGCGACAACACGAGCATCGACGGGTCGTGCTGCAGCGGCATGATCACCCGCCACGCTTCGGTGACCTCGTTGGCGTCGCACGGCCGGATGGTGAGCAGGTTGGGAATGGCGCGCAGCGACGCGAGCTGCTCGACCGGCTGGTGCGTCGGCCCATCCTCGCCGAGCCCGATCGAATCGTGGGTAAAGATGAAGATCGTCGGCAGCTCCATCAGCGCGCTCAGCCGGATTGCCGGCCGCGCGTAGTCGGTGAAGATGAGGAACCCCGACCCGTACGGGCGCACCTTCACCAGCGAGAGCCCATTGAGGATGGCGCACATCGCATGCTCGCGAATGCCGAAGTGCAGGTTGCGGCCGGCGAAAGTGCCGGCTTCGAAATCGCCGGCGCCCTCGGCGGTGTTGCGCGTCTTCGTCGACGGCGTGAGATCGGCCGAGCCGCCGATCAGCCAGGGCACGTTCTTGGCGACGGCGTTGAGCACTTTGCTGGATGACTCGCGGCTGGCGAGGCCCTTGGCGTCGGCGGGGAAGGTCGGCAGATCGCGATCCCAGCCCTCCGGCAGCTCGCGCCGCTGCATGCGCTCGACGTGGTCGGCCATTTCGGGCGCGCTGCGCTTGTACGCCGCGAACCGATCGCTCCATTCCTTGCGCAGCGTTGCGCCGCGCGCGCCGATGCCGCCCTTGAAGTGATCATAGACCCCGTCCGGGACGAGAAACTTGGCGTCCTCGGGCCACCCGTAGCGGCGCTTGGCGAGACGGATCTCGTCTTCGCCGAGCGGCTCGCCATGCGCGGCGCTGGTATCCTGCTTGTGCGGCGCGCCCCAGCCGATGTGGCTGTCGACGATGATCAGCGTCGGCCGATCGTCCGTCGCCAAGAAGACGTCGAAGGCACGGCTGAGCAGGTCCAGGTCGTTGGCATCCCCGACCCGCGTGACGTTCCACCCGTAGCCGATGAAGCGCGTCGCCACGTCGTCGCTGTACGCGAGCGCCGTGTTGCCTTCGATGGTGATGTGGTTGTTGTCGTAGATCCAGCAGAGGTTGGCGAGCCGCAGGTGTCCGGCGAGCGATGCCGCTTCGTTGCTGATGCCCTCCATGAGGCAGCCGTCGCCGCAGATCGCGTACACGTTGAAATCGAAGACCGGCGCGTCCGGCTTGTTGTAGCGCGCCGCGAGCCATTGCCCGCCGATCGCCATGCCGGTGCTGGTGGCGATGCCCTGGCCGAGCGGGCCGGTCGTGGTCTCGACGCCCGACGTCCAGCGGTACTCCGGATGGCCGGGGCATTTACTGTCGAGCTGGCGAAAGTGCTTGATGTCGTCCAGGGTCACTGACGGCCGCCCGAGCACCTCGTATTGCGGGTCGACGGCCTGCACACCGGTCAGGTGCAACAGGCTGTAGAGCAACATCGAGGCGTGCCCGTTCGAGAGCACGAAGCGGTCGCGATTGGGCCAGATCGGATCGGTGGGGTCGAAGCGCAGATAGCGTTGCCACAGGCAGTAGGCGACCGGTGCGAGCGCCATCGGCGTGCCGGGATGCCCGGAGTTCGCTGCCTGCACCGCGTCCATCGACAGAGTGCGAATGGTGTTGATGCAGAGTTCGTCGAGCTTCCCGTCATCGCTCATACGTGCACTCCTCGTCAGCGGTTCTCCCTTACGCCATGCCCCGCGCCGCGGCTAGTGGAGTTCGGGTTGAACGATTGGATGCCGTCGGCCCACGACGATTTCGTCGGGCCCAGGGCGCGCCGCGGTAGCACCGACGGTCCTTTCCCCGCACGTGGGGAGGCACGTCGATCCGCAACAATACGATCAACGCGCACGGTCGATTTGGCAGGCGTTGCGCCACCGGCACAGCGGCGGCGAGCGTCGCCGCACTCCAAATGAACAGGTCCGGTGATTGCCAGTACGGCGCGGTGCGGCTGTGCTACAGAGCCGACATGCAATTCGATCGTGACAGCTGCTACGCCGCGATGCGCAGCCGCGACCGGCGGTTCGACGGGCGCTTTTTCGTCGGCGTGCGCACGACCGGCATCTACTGCCGCCCCATCTGTCCGGCGCCGACACCGAAACTGTGCAACGTCGATTTCTACGCCTGCGCTGCGGCGGCGGAGGCGGCGGGCTTTCGGCCGTGCAAACGCTGTCGGCCGGAGACGGCGCCCGGCACGCCGGCCTGGATCGGCAGCTGCGCGGCGGTGTCGCGGGCCCTGCGACTGATTCGCAACGGTGCGCTCGACGACGGCGACGTGGCAGCCCTCGCCGCACGCCTTGGGATCGGCGCACGGCAGCTGCGCCGGCTGTTCGGCCATCATCTCGGGACCTCGCCCGCCGCGGTCGCCCGTGCGCGGCGGGTGCATTTCGCGCGCGCCCTCCTCGACGACAGCGACCTGCCCGTCACCGCGGTCGCCTTCGCGGCGGGATTTCGCAGCGTGCGGCAGTTCAACCATGCGGTCCGCTCGACGTTCGGCGCGCCGCCGCGGGCGCTGCGGCGCCGCGGTACGATGCCCGCCGGCGGCGCCGACGTGCTCACGGTCCGTCTGCCCTATCGGCCGCCGCTCGAGTGGGAGTCCCTGCTCGGATTTCTGGCGGCGCGCGCCATCCCCGGCGTCGAGTCGGTGCGCGACGGCTGCTACCGCCGCACGGTGACGGTGCGCGGCGCCGCGGGAATTCTCGTGGTCGAGCCGATGGCCGCGGAGGCCGCGCTGCGACTGCGGGTGGAGGTCGCCGATGCCGGCGACATGTTGGCGGTGATCGAGCGCGTCCGCCGGGTGTTCGATCTCGACGCCGACCCGTTGCAGATCGCCACTCGCCTGCAGACAAGCGCGCTGCTGCGACCGCTGGTCGCCGCGGCGCCGGGCCTGCGCGTGCCGGGAGCGTGGGATCCGTTCGAGACCGCGGTGCGCGCGATTCTCGGCCAGCAAGTCACGGTGCGCGCTGCGACCACGCTGGCCGGCCGATTGGCGGCGGCGTTCGGGACACCCGTGGTCGGCATGGGCGAGCTGACGCGGCTGTTTCCGACGCCGCAGGCGCTGGCCGCCGCCGACGTGTCGGCGATCGGCATTCCGCGCGCGCGGGCGGCGACCATCACGGCATTGGCTGCCGCGGTTGCGCGCGGTGAACCGCTGCTCGATGGCGCCCGCGACGTCGACGCGACGCTCGCGCAACTGTGCGCGCTGCCGGGCATCGGCCCGTGGACTGCGCAATACATTGCGATGCGCGCGCTCGCCGAACCGGACGCCTTTCCGGCCGGCGACCTCGGCGTGCGCAAGGCGCTCGGCAACGGGCAGGGACCGGTTTCCGCGGCGGCGGCGGAGCGACTGGCCGACGCCTGGCGTCCGTGGCGGGCGTACGCGGTAATGCATCTCTGGCACACGGGGGGCCGAAAGGACGCGGCATGACGATCACCGTGACCGACTATCGGTCGCCACTCGGCGACGTGCGCTTGGCCGTCCGCGATGGACGACTGTGCGCGATGGCGTTCAGCGACGGCTGGACGCGGTTGGAGCGCGTGTTGGCGCGCCGCTTTCCGGGCGAGGCGCGTACGACCGGCGACGTCGACGCCATTCCTCGACGGCTCGACGCATACTTCGGCGGTACGCTCGCCGCCCTCGATGAGATCGCCGTCGATCCCGGCGGTACGGCATTTCAGCAAGCCGTGTGGACGGCGCTGCGCCGCATTCCGGTGGGACAGACGACGACCTATGGCGCGCTTGCGCGGGCGATCGGTTCGCCGTCAGCGGTGCGTGCGGTCGGCGCCGCCAACGGCGCCAATCCGATCTGGTTGGTGGTGCCCTGCCATCGCGCCATCGGCGTGGATGGCCGTCTGGTCGGCTATGCCGGCGGCCTCGAGCGCAAGCGCTGGCTGCTCGCCCACGAAGGCGCGGCATCGCAATTGCCGTTTTCGTAACGACTGCCTTCCTGGCCCGCGAACGCGCGCCATTTTCGTAGCCACCGGCGCGGAGGGTCGGTCAGTCTCCTTGAAAGTCGTTGGCGCGTCTGTAGTGTGAGCGCGCTTGGACGCTCCCTCCGGACGACGCTCGCGCATCTTTGCGGCGCTGATCGCGCGGCGCTGGTGGATTGTCGCGTTCTACGCGCTGCTGTTGCCGCCGAGCGCGTACTTCGCCGCCAAGGTCGGGCAGGACAACTCGATCGACCGGCTGATCGTGCCGACCGATCCCGATTACACCGGCACGCGCGCGTTCGAGCAGGTGTTCGGCGGCGGCGAGTACGCATTGCTGCTCGTCGAAGCGCCCGATCCGCTGGACCCGACGCTCATCGCCCAGGTCGATGCCGTCGAGCGCGCCATCCAGCGCAACCCGCGCATCACCACCAATTCGATCTTGTCCGTCTATCGCCGGGCCAGACCCGACTTCGAGCCGACTGCGACGGGGGTGGAGGAGTTCCGCAAGTTCGCCACGGGCACACGGCTGTTCCAGCGCCAGGGGTTGATCGCGCCGAGCTACATCGCCATCGCCATGATCTTCGAGGTGCGCGACAGCGCCGATCGGCTGGCGCTGCTCGCCGGGGTCGAACGCGCGATCACCGACACCGAGGCGCGACTCGGGCCGATCGCCGGACTGCACCGCCTCGGTCAGCCGTATGTGAACGTCTACCTCGACGAGACGCAGCGCTCGGCGCCGCTCTATTTTGTCATCTTCACCGTCTTCGTGATCGTGCTGACGATGGCGGTGTACCGCTCGGTGCGGACGCTGATCGCGTTTCTGATCACGCTCGGGGTCTGCCTGGCGGTGTCGGTCGGATACATCGGACTGACTGGGGGCACGTTCACGATCGTCTCGCCGATGGTGCCGATGACGATTCTGGTCACCGCCATGGCCACGCTCGTGTATCTGCAGTCACGGTTCGTCGAGCGGCCGCCGGAGCGGTCCGTGGACGCGCATCAGATCTTCGCGCTCGACAACAAGTTCGTCGCCTGCACAGCCTCGATCTTCGCCACTGCCGTCGGCTTCGCGGCGTTGGCGGTCTCGGACATCCGGCCAATTCGCGAGATGGGCGTGTGGGTGGCGGTCGGCCTCAGCGTGACGTGGGTGATCGTGTTCACACTCTTCCCGGCACTGCAGACGATCCTGCGTACGCCCACCCATCTCGAGAAGCGGGTGGCGACCATCGGCTTCGATCGGCTCAGCACGTGGCTGCCGGCATTCAGCTACCGCTGGCGGTGGGCGCTGGTCGGCGCGGCGCTCGGCCTGAGCGCCTGCGGTGCCGTCGCGCTGTTCGGCCTTCCCGGCGTGATCGGACCGATGCCGCTGCTCACTGATCCGGTGGAGTACATGAACCACGGCTCGTCGCTGTACAAAGACATCAAGCGCCTCGGCCCGCTCACGCCCGGTCTCTCGGTCACGCACATCTGGCTGCGTGATGGTGTCGGCAGCGTGTCCGAGCCCGAGGTGTTGAACGGTCTCAACGCCTACCAGCAGGCATTGGAGGCGGATCCGGACGTCGGCGCGGCGGTCGGCCCCACCACGATCCTGCGCATCATCCGGTACCTGAGCGGGGAGGGCGACGACTGGCCGCAGGACGCCGCGGTGGTCGACGAGCTGGCCGGCCAGCTCGAAGGGCTGGTGCCGCAGGAGCCGATGCTGCAGCGGTTCGTGCAGCGCAACGGGCTCGGCGAGGCACAGGTGACGGTGATCTCACACGTGGTGGATCATCCCGGGTTCGAGCGGCTGCGCAGCTCGGTGCGCCGCATCTGGGCCGACACCGTGGCGCAGCATCCGGCCCTACAGCAGTTTCAGATGGACACCGTGGGGCTGGCGCCGCTCAACGCGAAGATGGCGCAGAGCCTGGTGCCGACGCTGACCGAGAGCTTCATCTTGACGGTCGCAATCATCTTCTGTGCCTTCATCGTCGTCTTCCGCAACGGCACCGCGCGGCTGATGGCGATCATTCCGTCGTTGTTCGCGATCCTGGTGATGTTCCTCGTCATGCGACTGACCGGCATGTACCTGAACATCGCGACGATCCTGATCGCCTCGACCGTGCTCGGCACGTCCGAGAACGACCAGATCCACTTCTTCTACCACTTCCTCGAGGGACGGCAGACGGGCACCGTCGAGCAGGCGCTCGGCTATACGCTGCGGGTGGCCGGCCGGGCGATCGTGTTCGCGACGCTGATCAACGCCGGGGGCTTTCTTGCGTTCACGCTCGCCGAGCTGCCGCCGATGAAGCAGTTCGGATTGCTCGCGGCGCTCGCCTTCGTGCTGTCGATGATCGCCGACTTCACGGCCTTGCCGGCGGCGCTGTGGATCCTGTTCCGCCAGCAGCCGGATGCGCTTCGTCCGGCGGCGGACAGTTCAGACCGCCTGCATCGCCGCTCAGCGAGTTGAGCAGGCTGCGATCGTCGGGGCGCAGCGCGTCCTGATGGGCGAGCGCGAAGCAGAGATGCGGCACGGCGGGCTCCGGATCGTTGAGCGCGATATACGCTTCTGCGAGCCGCAGGTGATTCTCCGGCGTTTCCGGATGGGCGGCGGTGAGCTCCTCGAGCAGCTCCAGGCCGGTCTCGGAATCGCCATGCTTCAGCAGCGTCGCCGGAGCGATGACGTACAGCGAGCCGAGCATGCGCGTGGCGGCGCCCTCGCGAAAGTTTGGGTCGAGCTCGCGGCTGAGGCGGGCATAGCGCTCGACGTCGCCGACCAGCAACGCGGCCCGCAGACCGGACTCCTGGACCTTGCGCCCGATGATGGCGGCGTGTCCAAACGCGGTGCCGGCGGTGTCCGCATCCATGTCGCGGACCTTGGCGAAGGCGAATTCGCGGTCGCGCTCCGTCGCGCGATTCGCCGCGATCAGCTCTTCGAGCGCGTCGGACAAGGCGAGCGCATCCTTCTGTTGGGCTACGGAGGCGAGGTCGCGATGGGTGGGCGCGCGCAGCACGCTGCACCCGCTCGAGGCTGCGAGGATGACGATCGCCGCCGCGCCGAGCGCCGTTCCCCGACTACTTGCCGCCATAGGCGGTGACCACGGAAGCGTAGTCGCTGTCGGCGGCGGCAGTCAGATCGTCGATGCCGACCTCCGCACAGGCGTTCTTGCCTTCGTCATCGCACACCGCGTCGAGATTGTCCTTGAACGTGCGTCGCTCTGTCGCCGGCGCCTCCGGAAACGCCACGACCGGCATCGGTGGCAGCTCGGCGCTTTCCCACACCGTGCGCACGCCGTCCTTCTTCTCGAGATGGTCGAACTGATCCTTCTGAGCGTCGTCGATGAGCGCGCAGACTGCCTGGCCGTTCAGCACCGCGCGAATCGTCTGCAGCGGCCGTTGTGTCGGTACCGTCTTGAAATCCGCGAGCGTGGCCTGGCCGTGGAACAGCACGCGCTCGACGAAGCGCGGATCGTCGATGTGATCGCTGGCGAGAGTCTGCCCTTTGCACTCCGCGAGGCTGTTGGCGCTCTTGCTGATGATGAAGTAGCGCCGGCCGCCGGCGAGCGATACGGCGACGCGGCCGATGACGGTCAGCTTGTACGGCTCGCGCATCGCCAGAAATGCCGGCAGCGAGAGAATGCCGAAATGCGGATGCTCCGCCTTGATGAAGCTCTCTGCCGCGCTGCGGCTGGTGAAGTACTTGCCCGTCGCGCTCGGCCATCCGGTGAGCTTGGCGGTGAGCGTCAGCATGCGATCGAGGTAGGGCTGCGCGAGCGTTTGATTGCCGACCCCATGCTCCTTCAGCACGACGAAGCCGATCGTCTCGTCGGCGGCACACGCAGGACGCACGGAGAGCAAGAGGAGCGCACCGAGAGCGACGGCGCGCCGCGACACGGTAGAAAGCACGCCGGAGTCCTTAATCAGATCGCGTACCGGAATCAATGTTGTCCCTTGGCTTGACGATGCCGACGCCGATTGGGCAGAGTGCGCCGCCATGCGGCGCCTGCTCGGGTGTGCACTTGCGTGCCTCATCGCCATCACGTCCACCTCGTGCACGCAGCTGACGCAGACGGTCGAGAACAACCCGAAAGCCGTATTGGGCTCGCTCGGCGGCGCGGCACTGGGCGGCGGTATCGCGGCCCTGGCCGGTGGTGGCCCCGGCGCCATCGTCGGCGCCACGCTCGGCGGCGCCCTGCTCGGCGGCTTCGTCGGCAACCGTCTCGATGCGCGCGACAAGAAGATGGCGGCGGCGGCGGCGCAGAAGGCCTTCGAAAGCTCACAGACGGGACAGGCGACGGTGTGGAACAACCCCGACACCGGCAACAGCGGCTCGATTACCCCGACGCGGACCTATCAGCTCGCCAACGGCACCTACTGTCGCCAGTATCAGCAGACGATCACCGTGAGCGGCGAGCAGCACCAGGCCTACGGCACGGCGTGCCGGCAGCCGGACGGCACGTGGAAGATTCAGAGCTGAGTGGACGGAGCGTGCACGTGTTGACGACACGACTGGCGTTGGCGGCGCTCCTGATCGGCATCGCCGCGGGCGCGCGCGCCGAGGGCCCCCCGGGGTACGATCCGCGCGCGGCCTTCGCCGAGACCGACCAGAATCACGACGGTGCGATCGACCACGAAGAATTCATTGAGCGAATGACCGAGGTGTTCTACCGCGCCGACGTGGACAAGGACGGCAAGCTCACCCCGGTCGAGGTGACGGCAACGCTGGTCGAGACCAGCAACCTCTCGAGCGCCACGGATTCCAACCAGGACGGCACGCTGACGCTGCACGAGTTCATGCGGGCGCGCATGAAGGACTACGAGGACGTCGACACGAACGGCGACGGGCTGCTCGAGATCGACGAAGTGGTGTCCGCCTACGAGAGGCATCCGAAGTAGCAATGCACCGCCGCCGGCTGATCCTGCTCGCTGCGCTGGCGACTCTGCTGGCCGGATGCCCGTCCGCGTACCAGCGCACCTACGATCAGAAGATGGCCGAGCTGCAGGCGCAAGCACAGCAGGAAAACCAACAGCAGCAGGCGCTGTACGCCGAGGCCAGCAAGTATGCCGCGGTCGTCTATTTCCAGACGGGCAGCTCGACGCTCGACCAAGACGCGATCCGCCAGTTGAATTGGTTCGTCGACAAGATGAAGCCGTATCCGCAGGCGAACTTCCTCGTGCAGGGGTTCGCCGACTCGACCGGGGCAGAGGCGAAAAATCAGGAGCTGTCGGTGGCGCGAGCGCAGGCCGTCGCGAGCTATCTGAACGGCCAAGGCATCGCCATGCCGCGCATGAACGTGCAAGGGTTCGGCACCTCGTCGCCGGCAGCCGTCAACACCACCACGCAAGGCCGCCGCGACAACCGCCGCGTCGAAGTGACCGTGCGCTGAGCCGCGGCGATCCCGATCGGATTGCTGTTCCCACCGACCGCGCCCATCGAGTAACGTATCGACGGTCGACGGAGGACAGCGCATGCCGTTCATCGATCCCGACACGATGAAGACGTCGGAGCGACTGCCCGGCTGGCATGGCCGGTTCTGGCGCTCCGAGAGCATGAGTTTCGCGCAATATGCCATCGACGCGGGATCGTCGATTCACGAGCACCACCACCCGCACGAGGAGGTGTGGCTCGTCATCGACGGGGAGCTCGAGATCGCCGTCGCCGGCGAGAAGCGCACGGCGGGTGCGGGTTGCGTCGCCGTTGTCCCGCCGGACGCGCCGCATTCCGTCCGCGCGCTCACCAAGAGCAACGCGGTCGTGGCGAATCACCCGATTCGCGACGAGTTGCTCTGATTGCGGGGCGACATGGACGACGGCCGTAGCGCCGGCGTGCGCGCCTACTACGCGACAGCGGGACCGCTCACCGACCTGAGCGCGCATCGCCGGCTCGTCGCCGACCTGCCGACGGCGCTCGGTGATCTGTGCGCGGTGGTCCAGGGCCTCGTCATCCATCCCTTCCACGGACACCTGTATGGGCTGGCCCCGGCTGCCATTCGGCTCGACGAGCTGGAGACGCGCACCGTCTCGGGCATGCTCGACCGGATCGTGGCGCTCGACCCGCGGCCGCTCGATCAGGCGCGGCCACCGGAGCGGCGAGTCGTCGGCAACTGCCGCCATTTCTCGGTGCTGCTCTGCGCGTTGCTGCGGGCCCGCGGCTTGCCTGCCCGCGCCCGCTGCGGCTTCGCCGCATACTTCGATCCGACGAGCTTCGTCGATCATTGGGTGTGCGAGGTGTGGGACGACGCCGGCGGCGCCTGGAAGGTGGTCGACGCCCAGCTCGATGCGGTGCAGCGCGGCGCGTGGGCGATCGGCTTCGATCCGCTCGACGTGCCGCGCACGCAGTTCGTGGTCGCCGGCGATGCATGGCAGCGCTGCCGGCGCGGAGATGCGGACCCGCAGCGGTTCGGCATCCTCGACCTGCGCGGGCTGTGGTTCGTCCGCGGCAACCTGGTGCGCGACCTCGCGGCTCTTGCCAAGCGCGAGCTTTTGCCGTGGGACGGCTGGGGCATCATGGCGACCCGCGAGGTCGGCGACGGCGCGGAGATGGCGCTCCTCGATCAGGTCGCCGAGCTCACCCAGGCCGGCGATGACCGTCACGATGAGGTGGTGCGGCTGCAGAGCACCGAGCCGGGATTGCGCGTGCCGCGCGTCATCGTGAGCTTCAACCTTGGCGGGGCGCCGATCGACCTCGGCCCGGACGCCGCCAACTAGGAGGCACCATGTCCAGCGGACCGTCGAGTTCCGAGCTCCCGCCTCAGCTGATGCTCTACCAGCTTGCGACCGGGCACTACTTCTCGCGGGCGCTCGGGCTCGTGGCGCGATTGAACATCGCGGAGCTGCTGAAGGACGGCCCGCTACGGGCGGATGAGCTCGCCGCGGCAACCGCGACGCACGCACCGTCACTGCGGCGGCTATTACGGATGCTCGTGAGCGTGGGCGTGTTCGAGGAACGGGAGGACGGTGCGTTTGCCCTCACTGCCGTCGGCGAGTGTCTGCGCGAGGGCGTTCCCGGGAGCTCGCGGGCCATGATCAAGTTGTTCGCGGGTCAGGCGATACAGGATGCCTGGAAAGAGCTCGAGTACTGTGTGCGCACCGGCAATCCGGTGTTTCGCCAGCGCGGGCTGCGCGATCCATTCTCGGATCCGAACCGCACCGCGGAGGACTCCGCCAATTTCGACGCGGCGATGGCCGACTTCACGGCGCTCGCTGCGATGGCGGTCGCCGCGGTGTACGATTTTGCGCCGCTGCGCACGCTGGTCGACGTCGGCGGCGGCAACGGCGCGCTCCTGATCGGAATCCTCGACGCCCATCCGCATCTGCGCGGCATCGTCTTCGATCAGCCAGCCGCGGCCGAGCGCGCGCGCCAGCAGATCGCCCAGCGCGGCTTGGCGGAGCGGTGCGAGGCGGTGGGCGGCGACTTCTTCAAGGAGGTGCCGAGCGGCGGTGATGCATACCTCCTCAAGCACGTCATCCACGATTGGAACGACGAGGACGCCACCGCGATCCTCGGCACCTGCCGGCGCGCGATGCCGGCCGCGGGCAAGGTGCTGCTCATCGAGGGCGTCTACCCGCCGCGAATCGAGGCATCGCCGGCCGGGCGTGCGGCTGCAACCAACGACGTCAACATGCTGGTCAACACCGGCGGTCGCCAGCGTTCGAAGGATGAGTTTGGATCGCTGTTGGCCGCCGCCGGGTTCCGGCTGTCGCGCATCATCTCCACGCCCGCGGCGATCGCCATCATCGAAGGTGTGCGCGCTTAAAGGAAAGAATGAGCCACGGAGAACACGGCGTGTGTCGTATGTCGGCGCGCTGGCGTATCGGTGGTGAGGTAGGGCTCGACCTCTACCAGAAGGCGCGCTCGGCTTCGTTCGGCGCGTCGATGACGCCGCATTCGGGGCCGAGGATCATGGTTGCGCGGCGGGGCGGCGCGTAGCGCGGCCACGCCGGGAGACCGGGATGGTTCGGATCGCCACAACGCGCGAAGGCGGTCCACGCATCCTGCATCGTCCGCGCGAGCTGATGCGCGTCGGCGCCGTTGCCGGAGAACGGAATGATGTGCGGGTCGTCCAACGTGTCGAAGACGAAGGGGATATCGAGCGCGTGGCAGGCGCCGAGGCGACCGTCGAGGTACGGCGACGGCCAGGTGAACAGGTAGGAATACACGGCGGGCTGGACGGCTGCCTGGAGCTCCGCCAGCCGCATGGCGGGAACGCGGAGCAGGCGATCGGTCTCGATCGCGCTCCACAGCTCGCACGGTGCGACGCTGGCGCCGCGCTCGGCGCGGCCGGCGCGATAGAGATCGATGGCGCGCGGCGCGCGGTCGGCGCCGAGCGTGTGCGTGCAGCGCCGCAACAGCGCGGCTTCGGTCAGCGCGTCGGCCTTCGGGTCCATCAAGTCGAACAGTTTCATTTCGTCGATCGTCGTGCCGATCAGCAGAGCGACGTCGCGGGCGCCGCCGTCGGCGATGACCGCGAACGGATCGCGGGGCAGCACCGTGCCGTCGATGACCGGCGTGAAGATCAACCCGTCCACCGGCGGCGCCAGGAGCACCTGCATCTGTGCCTGCAGCAGGCGGTCGGCGGGAACGCGGCGCAGCTCGACCAGCTCGCCGGGCGCGATGCCGAGGGCGTGCAGCACCGCATCGGTGACCAGCCGGGCGCGCGCGGTCGGGGCAACGAAGTTCGCCGAGCCGCTCTGCAGGATCGCGCCCTGGAACAGCCCGTGCGCGGCCGGCATGGCGAGCAGGGCGGCGATGCTGATCGCGCCGGCCGACTCGCCGAACACGGTCACCCGTGCCGGGTCGCCGCCGAAGGCGGCGATCTCGCGCCGCACCCAGTCGAGCGCTGCCGCCTGGTCGAGCAATCCGAGGTTCGGCACCGCTCCGATGCGCCCGCCGTCGTGCTCGGCGAGGGACAGGAACCCGAGCACGCCGAGCCGATAGTTGCAGCTCACCACCACCGCGTCGCCGCGGCGCGCCAGCGCGGCGCCGTCGGTGAGCTCGCGTGCGGCCGATCCGACCGAGAAAGCGCCGCCGTGAATCCACAGCAGGACCGGCCGTTGTCGCCCATCGAGCGCCGGCGCCCACACGTTCAGGGTGAGGCAGTCTTCGCTCTGGGCCTGCGGCTCCAGGCCGAGCAGGGTGCTGACGAAGTCGACCGACTGTGGGCACGCCGCGCCGAAGGCGGCGGCGTCGTGTACGTCGGCCCACGGCGCCGGCGGCTCAGGCGGCCGGAAGCGCAGCTCGCCGACCGGCGGCCGGGCATAGGGAATGCCCCGAAAGACGACGGCTCCATCGTCGGCGCGTAGACCGCGCAGCGCGCCGGTGCTGATCTCGACCGTCGCCCCCGTCATCCCGTGGGCGTCAGGGTACTACGGCCGCTCGAAGCGTCGCCACTCCCCCCCGATCAATCGCTCATGCGGCACATAGCCGACCTTGTACCGCATCGGCCGACAGCCGCCGACGTACAGGCCGAGGTAGAGGTAGCGCAGGCCCCACCGGCGACACAGGTCGATCTGCTTCAGAATCGAGTACGTGCCGATGCTGAGCGCGGCGTGCGCCGGATCGTAAAAGCAGTAGACCGCCGACAGCGCGTCCGTGGTTCGGTCGCTGACGGCCACGCCCACCAGGTGGCCGTTCAAACGATACGTGAGCTCGAGCGTGTCCGTGCAGCTCTCGACCAAGAACTGCTCGTAGCCCTCGAGATCGATCACGTCGCCGCCGATGAGCAGGTCGCGCTCGACCTTGTGCCGATTGTAGAGGGCAACCTTCTCGTCGGTGGCGGTCGGCGCGGTGACGGTGGTCGCGAGCGCCGCCTCGCCGCGGCGGAAGACGCGTCGCTGGGTGCGGCTCAGCTGAAAGGCGGCGACGTCAATGCGAATCGCTTCACAGGCGCGGCATGCCGGGCAGTTGGGGCGATACAGCAGCAGGCCCTGGCGGCGATCGCCCGCGGCGAGCCGTCGGGCGAACTCGGCGCGGCTCAAGCGGCGCGTCGGCAGCCGCAGCGGCAGGCGGGCCGTCTCGGCCGGCAGGTACGGACACCGACTCGGCTCATCCCACACCAACCATTCGGCAGGCGTGCCGGGCAGCCGCACCGGGCTGTGCATGACTCGGCCATAGCGCAGTGAGCCGTGCGGCGGAAGCCGAAAGACAACTCCACGTGCCAGCGCTGCCCGCGGCTTTGTCGCGGCGCCGGCAACGGCATAGGTTGGCGCGATGGCCGACTACGGGCGCATCACGACACCGATCGCGGCGCGCTGTGCCAAAGCTGGGTTCGATCTCGTGCAGCCGTTTCGCGTGGCGTGGTTCAACGCGTGCGCCGGGGCGGACGACCGGCTGCCCGACTTCGATCGCTCCGACACGCTCGGCGTGCTGATCGGCAACACCCGCGCACTATGGCCGCGCTTCGTCGAGCTGTGGCGTGGCGACGCCGACCTGCGCGCCGAGCACGATCCGATCGAGTGCTACACGATGCGCGCCGTCGGCGCGGCGCTCGCGGAGGTTCCGGTGCGCTGGCGCGTGCGCTGGGCGCACGACCCGGGACCGCGCCGGGGAAAG
>JADMIO010792783.1_pt1 | contig 28671 bp, 24 predicted proteins | sample 8958161 | NCBI WGS metagenome assembly JADMIO01 (sample SAMN16585339, study PRJNA669376) | soil metagenome | isolation source: Crop rotation soil | place: USA: Cullars Rotation, Alabama | collected 2011 | reverse complement strand
GCCGCGACTTCAAGTCACGTGAATTCCAAGCTTCGGATCCCACTGTGCTGGAAAGGTCCCATGTACTTGCCCGCGCGGTCGCCATAGCTGACTTCGCACGGCTCGTTCCCAGCCAGGAACAGGAACTGGCAGGCGCCCTCGTTGGCGTAGATCTTGGCCGGCAACGGAGTGGTGTTGGAGAATTCCAGCGTGACGTGCCCCTCCCACTCGGGCTCCAGCGGGGTCACGTTCACGATGATGCCGCAGCGGGCATAAGTGCTCTTGCCGAGGCAGATCACCAGCACGTCGCGCGGGATGCGGAAGTATTCGACGGTGCGGGCAAGGACGAAGGAGTTCGGCGGGATCACGCAGACATCGGCCTTGCGGTCGACGAAGCTGTTCGCCGCGAAGTTCTTGGGGTCGACCACGGCGGAATCGACGTTGGTGAAGATCTTGAACTCGTCTGCCACCCGCGCGTCGTAGCCGTAGGAACTGAGGCCGTAGCTGATGCACCCCTCGCGCCGCTGCGCCTCGACGAACGGTTCGATCATGCCGCGTTGCTGCGCCGCCTCGCGGATCCACCGGTCGCTGAGAATCGCCATGCCCTGGGGATGCCGACTGGCGCGGCGGCGGGGAAGGGCGCAGGCGAATTATCCCCCGGCCAGCAGCGTGGCGTTGCCACCGGCGGCGGTGGTGTCGATGGCGGTGACGCGCTCGGTGGCGAAGCGGGCCAGGTAATGTGGGCCGCCGGCCTTGGGCCCGGTGCCGCTGAGCCCCTCGCCGCCGAACGGCTGGCTGCCGACCACCGCGCCGATCTGGTTGCGGTTGACGTAGAGGTTGCCGACACGGGCGCGGCTCTCGACTAGCCGGCGCGTCGAGTCGATGCGGCTGTGGAGGCCCAAGGTGAGGCCGAAGCCGGTGGCATTGATGGCGTCAATCACCTGCTCCAACTGGTCGGCGGCGAAGCGGGCGACGTGGAGGATCGGGCCGAAGTTCTCTTGCGTGAGGTCGGCGATGGAATCGATCTGGACGATCGCCGGCGCGAGGAAGGTGCCCTCGTGGCACTCGGCGGACAATTCGCGCTGCCACACAGTGCGCCCGGCGGCGCGCATCTCGGCAATGTGCTTGTCGAGCGCCGCCTTGGCCTCGGCGTCGATCACCGGCCCGACGTCGGTGGCGAGGTCGGCCGGGTCGCCGATCACCAGCGCCTTGAACGCGCCGCGGATCATCTCCAGCGTGGCGTCGGCGATGTCCTCCTGCAGGTAGAGCACCCGCAGCGCCGAGCAACGTTGCCCGGCACTCTGGAACGCCGAGCTCATCACGTCGCGCGTCACTTGCTCGGGCAGGGCGGAGCTGTCGACGATCAGGGCATTCTGGCCGCCCGTCTCCGCGATCAGCGTGGCGATCGGCGCGTCGCGCGCGGCGAGGGCCCGGTTGATGGCGCGCGCGGTTTCGGTCGAGCCGGTGAAGGCGACGCCCGCGATGCGCGGATCGCTGGTCAGGTACGCCCCGACTTCACCATCGCCTGGACACAGTTGCAGGACGTCGTCGGGGATGCCGGCTTCGTGACACAACTTGACCGCCATTGCCGCGATCAGCGGTGTCTGCTCGGCCGGCTTTGCGATCACCGCGTTGCCCGCCGCCAGCGCGGCGGCGGCCTGGCCGATGAAGATCGCCAGCGGGAAGTTCCACGGGCTGATCGTGGCGAACACCCCGCGGCCGTGCAGCCGCAGCACGTTGTCCTCGCCGGTCGGACCCGGCATCGGCTGGGGCGAAAACTGGCGCCGCGCTTCGGCGGCGTAGTAGCGCAGAAAATCGACCGCCTCGCGCAGCTCCAGCACCGCGTCGGGCAGCGTCTTGCCCGCCTCGCGCTGGCACAGGCTGAGGAATTCGGCCGTGTGGGCTTCGAACAGGTCCGAGGCGGCGTCCAGAAGGCCGGCGCGCTTCGCCGTTCCCAGTGCATCCCACCCCGCCTGAGCCGCGACCGCCCGTGCGAGCATCAGGTCGACGTCCTTCGCCGTCGGATATAGCGACTGGCCGACGGGGCGACCGTCTTGGGGCGCGCGGATATCGTGCGTTGCCCCGCCTCGCCCCGCCAGCGCGGTCGGGGCGGCCGCCCATCCGCGCTCGGACAGGGTTGCCAGCTCGGCCATGAGCGGTGCGCGGATCGTAGGATCGGCGAGATCGACCCCGGCACTGTTGCGACGGTTCGGGAAGATCGCTGGCGGCAAAGGTATCGCCGGATTGCGCCGGGGCTTGAGCGCGGCGAGCTGCGCGACCGGGTCGGCGACCAGCTCGGCGACCGGCACATCCGCGTCGGCCAGGCGGTTGACGAACGAGCTGTTTGCGCCGTTCTCCAGCAGCCGCCGCACGAGGTAGGCGAGCAGGTCTTTATGGCCGCCGACCGGGGCGTAAATGCGCACCCGCGGCGGCTCGGGCAATGCGTTGGCGAGCGCCTCGTAAACGGCTTCGCCCATGCCGTGGAGGCGCTGGAACTCGAATGGCCGACCCCGTGCGAGGGAGCAGATTGCACCAATTGTATAGGCGTTGTGGGTGGCGAAGGCGGAATAAATCGCGTCCGGCGCGGCGAGGAGGCGCTCGGCACAGGCAAGATAGCTGACGTCGGTCGCCAGCTTGCGGGTGAACGCCGGGTAGTCGCGGTGACCGCCGACTTGACTCAGCTTGATCTCGGCGTCCCAATAGGCGCCCTTGACCAGCCGCACCATGAGCTTGCGGCCGTGCTTGCGGGCGAGCGCGGCGACCCAGTCGCACAGCAGCACCGCGCGCTTCTGGTAGGCCTGCACCGCCATGCCGAAGCCCTGCCACCCGGTGGCGAACAGCGTGTGGTCTGCCACCAGCGCCTCGATCACATCGAGCGACAACTCGAGCCGCTCGGCTTCCTCGGCATCGATGGTGAAGTGGATGTCCGCCTGGCTCGCCGCCAGCGCCAGCTCGCGCACCATCGGCACCAGCGCGGTCCGAGCGGCGTAGGCGTGGAGGAAGTCGTAGCGCGGGTAGAGCGCCGAAAGCTTTACCGAGATGCCTGGGCTGGCCTTGAACCCGTCGGCCGCTTCCTTTGCCAACCGATCGATCGCCGCGGCATAGCTGGCGCGGTAGCGCTCGGCGTCGGCGTAAGTCATTGCCGCCTCGCCCAGCATGTCGAAGCTGTGCGTCAGGCCCCGCGCGCGCTCGGGCTCGGCGCGCTTCAGCGCCTCGTCGATCGTCCGGCCGAACACGAACTGGCCGCCGAGGATGCGCATGGCCTGTAGCGTCGCCTGGCGGATCACCGGCTCACCGAGTCGACCAACCGCGCGGCGCAGGGTGTGGGCGAGCCCGCGCTCATCGCGCTCGCCCGCGCGCAACACCTCGCCGGTCAGCATCAGCGAGAAGGTCGCGGCATTGACGAAGGTCGAGCTGCTTTCGCCGAGGTGCTCGCCCCAGTCGATGCCGGCGAGCTTGTCGTGGATCAGCGCGTCGGCGGTGCCGGAGTCGGGCACCCGCAGCAGCGCTTCGGCCAGGCACATCAGCGCGATGCCTTCCTGGGTGTCGAGGCCGTAGCTGGCGAGGAACGCGTCGAGCCCGCTAGCCTTGCGCGCGCGCGCGCCTTCGATTAGGCGGGTGGCGAGTTTTGCCGCAGCGCCATGCACGGCAGAGGCCGGCGCGGCCTGCTCCAGGCGCGCTGTGATGCACGCCTCTTCGTCCTCACGGTAAGCGGCACGCAGCGCGGAGCGGTCTATCATCGCGCGCGGCCCTGCACCCGGTTTCAGGTGTTATCAATCCACTGGTAGCGGAAGGCGTCGCCGTCACGCTTCACGTGGCCGGCGCTGGTGCGGCGGAAGTGCGCCGGGAAGCATAGCGTGTCGTTGTCGGCGACGCGCTCCATCACCGCCTTGCGCGTCTGGCTGGCTGCCACGCCGTCGGCGTCGAAGGCGAACTTGAGGTCGTGGCGGATCAGCTGCACCGGGTGGTGGATCACATCGCCCCAGAACAGGGCCGGGGCGCCCTCGGCCTGGGCGTTGATCACGCAGCAGCCTGGAGAATGGCCGAAGGCCGGTTCCAGCCACACGCCGTCCCCGATCTCGCGGTGAGCGACGTGGTCCTCGTCGACCAGCTCGCCGCGGCCCGCCTCCATCACCGGCACGATGGAATCGAGGAACGCCTGGTTGTGCAGCTCCTCGCCCGCTGGGTCGGTCCGGAAATAGTCGTAGTCGCGCTTGCCGAAGACGTAGCGCGCATTGGGGAAGGTCGGCACCCACTTGCCGTTCTCCAGCCGGGTGTTCCACCCGACGTGATCGAAGTGCAAGTGGGTGCACATCACGAGATCGATGTCCTCGGGGGCGAAGCCCGCGCGGCGCAAGTTGCCGAGATAGTCGGTGCCGAGGTGATCGACCTCGGGCAGCAGCCGCGGCTTGTCGTTGCCGCAGCAGGTGTCGACCAAGATCGTCTGCCCGTCGACCTCGATGACCCACGAATGGACCGAGAAGGTCATGAAGCTCGTCTCGGGGTCCTCGTTGACCTCGTCGGGCTGGTCGTACCAGGTCAGCAGGCGCTTCATGTCGGCGGCGGTCGTGCCGGGGAGCTGGCTGAGCAGCGGGACAGGCGAGTCCATCTCATGCACCTTGGTCACCCGCAGGCGTCCCAACTCGATCGGTTGCATTGGCCTCTCCCCGGCTCTAGCCGCTCTCGCACCACACTGGGGGATGCGATGCGGCAGGGCAATGGTGACGCTACCTTCGCGGTCCACCCTAACGGCACGGTCGCCGACGGGATCGCCGCGGTGCTCAAGCGCGAGGGCGTCGACATCGTGTTCGGCTACCCGCGCAACCAGGTGCTCGAGGCCTGCGCTCGGATCGACATCCGCACGGTGATCGTGCGGCAGGAGCGCACCGGGCTGCACATGGCCGACGCGCTCAGCCGGATGAGCAAGGGCGCGCGCATGGGCGTGTTCGTGATGCAGCAAGGGCCTGGCGCGGAGAACGCCATGGGCGGCGTGGCGCAAGCCTTCGCGGACAGTATTCCCGTGCTGGTCATGCCGCAGGGCTATGCGCTGAGCCAGGCTTACGTGCCGTACAACTTCAACTCGGTGCGCTCGATGGCGAGCTACGCCAAGCACGCCGAGCCACTGACTTCGCCCGGCGATGTGTCCGCGGTGCTGCGGCGGGCGTTTTCCATGCTCCGCAACGGGCGGCCACAGCCGGTGGTAGTGGAATTGCCCTATGACGTGCTAGCGATGCCGTTCGCGGGCGCTTTGGACTACGCGCCGGGCAAGGTGGCGACATCGCAGCCGGCACAGGCCGACATCGATGCGGCGGCGGACGTGCTGATCGGGGCCAAGAACCCGGCGATCTACGCCGGGCAGGGCGTCCACTGGGCCGAGGCCTACGATGAATTTCGCACACTTGCCGAACATCTGGCGATCCCGGTGATGACCAGCCTGCCGGGCAAGTCATGTTTCGACGAGACCCATCCGCTGGCGCTCGGCTCGGGCGGCAACGGCATCAACGGCTGCGTGCGCAAATGGCTCGACGAATGCGATGTGCTGTTCGGTGTGGGCTGCAGCTTTACCGCGACTTCGTTCGGGCTGACGATCCCGCCGGGCAAGCGGGTGATCCACGCGACGCTCGACCCCCTCGACATCGACAAGTCGGTGCCGAGCGAAGTGGCGCTGGTGGGCGACGCGAAGCTGACTTTGGCCGCGCTACTCGAGGCGGTGAAGGCGCGCGAGCCGCAGCCGCGCGATGCTGCAGCCATCGCGCAGCAAATCGCTGAAACCGAACGCGAATGGTTTGCCAAGTGGGAGGCGAAATGCACGCAAGCGGCGAGCCCCTTGTCGCCCTACCGCGTGCTGTGGGACCTGCAGCAGACCGTCGATGTGGCGAATACGATCATCACCCATGATGCCGGTTCCCCGCGCGACCAGCTGGTACCGTTCTGGAAGAGCCGCAGCCCGCACGGCTACATCGGCTGGGGCAAGTCGACCCAGCTCGGCTACGGCCTCGGCCTGGCCATGGGGGCCAAGCTCGCCTGCCCCGGCAAGCTGTGCATCAACATATGGGGCGATGCCGCAATCGGCTTCACCGGCACCGACCTCGAAACCGCGGCGCGCGAGAACATCCCGATCCTCTCGATCCTGCTCAACAACCACGCCATGGCGATCGAGCTGCCGGTCATGCCGGTCGCGACCGAGAAATTCCGCGCCACCGACATCACCGGCGACTACGCGGCCTTCGCCCGCTCGCTCGGCTGCCACGGCGAACGAGTGACCGAGGCGAGCGACATCGTTCCCGCGTTGAAGCGCGCGCTGACGGCGATCGACGCCGGACAGCCGGCGCTGGTCGAATTCATCACCGAGCAGGAAACGCAGATTTCCCGCGGCTAGGAACTACGCGTTAACCACACCTGCGCCATAGCCGGCCCACCGGTTTGAGGGGCTGGCTTGCACATGGACGACCTGCTGGCGGAATTCATCGCCGAGACTCGCGACATGCTCGCGGCACTGTCGGGCGAGGTGGTCGCCTGGGAGGCGAACCCCGACGACCGCTCGCGCCTCGATACGATTTTCCGCTTCGTTCACACCGTGAAGGGCAACTGCGGGTTCTTCGACTTTCCCCGGCTCGAGGCGCTGAGCCATGCGGCCGAGGACGCCCTCGCCGACGTGCGCGCCGGCCGGCGCGACGCCGACACACGGCTGGTCAATGCGGTCCTCGCCGCGCTCGACCGCATCGAGGCGATGACCCTGCAGATCGAGCGCGGCGATGCGCTCACCGACGGAAACGACGACGACCTGATCGTGATGCTCGCTGCGGCCTCGGACGACGACATCGGCGTGCTCAAGGCCAAGGCCGGTCCGATGCCGGGCGAGCAGGCCGTCACTGCCGAGCAGCGCACCATTCGCCTCCCGGTCGAGCTGATCGACCAGGTGATGAGTGGCGTCTCGGAAATGGTGCTCGCCCGCAACGACCTCGCCCGCCGCCTCCAGGACCTCGGCGACCAGCATGGGCTCAATGCGCCGTTCGGCCGCCTCTCGGGCCTGCTCTCGGAAGTGCGCGATGCCATCACCCGCACGCGCATGCGCCGGATCGAGGGGCTGTTCGGCACGTTTCCGCGCCTCGTGCGCGACCTCTCCGCCGAGCTCGGCAAGCAGGTTCTCGTCGAGCTCGAGAGCGGCGAGGTCGAGCTCGACCGCGAGATGATCGAGCTGATCCGCGATCCCCTCCTCCACATCATCCGCAATGCCATCGACCACGGCATCGAGCCGCCCGCCGAACGTCTCGCCGCCGGCAAGCACGAGGCCGGAATGCTGACCGTCTCGGCGCGGCAGAGCGGCAACACCATCCACATCGGCATCATGGACGACGGCCGCGGCATCGACTGCGATCGGCTGGTTGCGAAGGCGGTCGAGGCGGGCATTGTCGACGAGGCGAAGGCGGTCGGATTGAGCCGGGCGGAGAAGATCGAGCTGATCTTCGAGCCTGGCCTCTCCACTGCCCACCGTGTCACCGCCATCTCCGGCCGCGGCGTCGGCATGGACGTGGTGCGCTCGAACATCGAGAAGTTCGGCGGCACGCTGGAGATCGAATCCAGCATCGGCGAAGGCACGCGCTTCCTCATCAGCGTGCCGCTCACGCTCAGCATCCTGCCGAGCCTGACGGTCACCGCGGGCGGCCAGACGTTCGCCATCCCGCGCTCTTACGTCGAGGAGATCGTCAGCAGCGTTGGCGGCAACCTCGAGCTTGAACAGGTCGGCGAGCGCCGTCTGCTGACTTTCCGCGAACGCCGCCTGCCCTGCGTTTCGCTCAGCCGCGCGCTCGATCTGGAGCCCGAGCGCGAAGCCCGGCTGTTCGTCATCCTCCGCTTGGGCTGGGGCGACCTTTACGCCCTGGAGGTCGAGGGCATCTTCGACCACCAGGAACTGGTCATCAAGCCGCTCTCGCCCGAGATCATGGCCTGCGGGCTGTTCGTCGGCTGCACCCAGCTCGACGACGGCTTGCCGGTGCTGGTGCTCGATGTCGGCGCGATCGGCTACGCCAACGGCATCCCGCGCGAGCTGCATCGCCCGGCGACGGTCCAACAGACCGCATCGGCTGACGATGACGGCCTCGCGGTAGTGCTGTTCATCGGCCTCGACGGCGCGCGCCGCGCGATTGCGATGAGCGCGGTCGAGCAGGTGGAACGCGCCTCATCCGGTGCCGTGCGCCGCAGCGGGCCGCACGCGCAAGTCGTGCTCGGCGAAGAGATCGTCCCGCTCGCCGGCCTCGGCAAAGGCGCCGAGCTGCCGGACATGCTGCCGGTACTACGCCTGTGCGCTGAGGCGGGCGGCATCGTCTACGCCGCGCGCGAAGTGCTCGGCATCGAGCGGCTGACTGAGACGCCCCGGGCTATCGGCGGCGATTCAGCACAGCTCGCCTTGCTCGACGGCGAGCCGGTCGAGCTCATCGACCATCTCGCGCTCAAGCCCCGGACGGCGGCATGAGCGGAATGCTCCTCGTCGTCATGCTCGCCGGGCGCCGCGCCGCGCTGCCGGCCGAACGCGTCAACTCCGTGATCGAGCCCGACCGCGTGGTCCCAGTGCCACGCTCGCCCGCCCACGTCGCGGGACTGGGGGCGCTGCGCAGCCGGCCGCTGACCATCATAGATTGCCGTGCCGCGCTCGGCTTCGCGCCTGACCGGGCTGCCGGCGCGGCCGACCGCGCCGTAGTCGTCGAGCACGAGGGGCATCTCTACGGCCTCAAGGTCGACGCCGCCGACGACATCGTCGCCGCGACCGGCGAGCCGAGCACCGCGGCCGGCGATCCCGGGCCCGGGTGGAACGGCGCCAGCCCGGGAATGGTCGAAAGCGACGCCGGCCCCTTGCTGCTGCTCGACATTGCCAGGCTCGTCAGGGGCCCGCCCGCAATGGCCGCTTAAGCCAATCCTTACTTTCATCAAATAATGCACACGGAAACAACGGAACCCTTGGGATGAAGAACTGCCTGATCGTCGATGACTCGCGCGTCATCCGCAAGGTCTCGCGCCATATCGTCGAAAGCTTTGGCTTCGAGGTGACCGAGGCCGAGCACGGCGAGGACGCGCTCGGCAAATGCGCCGAGGCGATGCCCGAGCTCATCCTGCTCGACTGGAACATGCCGGTGATGAGCGGCATCGAATTTATCGTCGCGCTGCGCAAGCAGGCGGGCGGCGACAAGCCCAAAGTGGTGTTCTGCACCACCGAGAACGACGTTGCGCATATCCGCGAGGCGATTGCCGCGGGCGCCGACGAATACGTGATGAAGCCGTTCGATCACGACACTTTGCAGATCAAGCTGCAGCTCATCGGCGCCGCCTGAGGTTCAGGACAGTGGGCGCCGCGTCCAACATCGCGGTGAAGGATCGGCCGGGGGCTGCCGCGGGCGATCCGGTGCGCGTGCTGGTGGTCGACGATTCGCCGACCGTGCGCGCGGTGTTGATGCGGCTGATCGCCGCCGAGCCGGACCTCGAGCTGGCGGCCTCGGAAAGCAGCGCCGAGGGTGCGCTCGCGACCTTGCGCAAGATCAGCGCCGACGTGATCCTGCTCGATCTCGACATGCCCGGCATGGGCGGGCTCGAGGCGATCCCGCAAATGCTCGCGTTGGCCGATCCGGCGCGCATCCTGGTGGTATCCTCGCTCGCGGTGCGCGGTGCAGAGCACACGCTGACGGCGCTGTCGCTGGGTGCGGCGGATACGTTGGCCAAGCCCCGCCCGGGCCAGTTCGACGCCGAATACCGGGCGCTGCTGCTGCGCAAGGTTCGGCTGCTCGGCCGCGTCGCCCGGCGGGTGCGCAACAAGACCGGGTCGCCCGCACGTCCGCGGTTGCGGCCGCATCCCAAGGAAGCGCCGCAAATTCTCGCCATCGGCGCCTCGACCGGGGGCATCCACGCGCTCAGTCAGCTTCTCGGCGCCCTGCCGCCGCGCCTGGCCTTGCCGATCCTGGTCACCCAGCACCTGCCCGGGACTTTCAGCGAGGCCTTCGTGCGCCAGCTCCAGCACGCCTCGGGCCGCGGTACCCTGATCGCCCGCGAAGGCGTGGCGGTGCTGCCAGGACAGATTCTCGTGGCTCCGGGTGAGGCGCACCTGACCGTGGCCGCCAGCCGCCGGGGACCCCCTGTGGCCCGGCTGGACAGCGAGCCGGCACCGAGCGGGTGCCGCCCTTCGGTCGATCCGATGTTCGCCAGCTGCGCGGCGCTCTACGGCCCGCACGCGCTTGGCGTCGTGCTCTCGGGCATGGGCCGCGACGGGGTCCTCGGCGCGGCCAAGATGGTCGAGGCCGGCGGCACGATCATGGCTCAGGACGCCGCCACTTGCGCGGTATGGGGTATGCCGGGCGCGGTGGCCGAGGCGGGCCTCGCATCAGCGGTGCTGCCGCCCGACCAGATCGCCGCGCGAATTGTCGCGGCGGTGGAGGCCCGATGAGCGGCGCGCACGCTATCGATCCCGGCCAGGTCGCGCTCGGCATCGTCGCCGGGCTGCTCGAGACGCGCACGGGACAGAAGCTCACCGCCGACCGTGCCTGGCGCGTCGGCACCGCGCTTTCGGGCGTGATGCGGCGGTACGAACTCACCTCGCTCGAGCAACTGGTCGAACGGCTCGGCACACCCGGCTACGCCAGCCTGGCCCAGCAGGTCGTCGAGGCGCTGCTCAACAACGAAACCTATTTCTTCCGCGACCGGGCGATGTTCGACCTGCTCGGCCAAAAAGTACTGCCGGCCTTGCAGCAGCAACGCGCCGACACGCGACGGCTGGCGGTCTGGTCGGTCGGGTGCTCGACCGGGCAGGAAGCCTACTCGCTGGCCATGTCGATCGCCGAGCGGCCGGCGCAATGGCGGGACTGGACCGTGGAGATACTCGGCACCGACGTCGCGCCCTCGGTGGTCGCCGCGGCGCGCGAGGGACATTACTCGCAGTTCCAGATCCAGCGCGGCCTCGGCGCGATGCAGATGGTCAATTTCTTCGACGAGACGCCAACCGGCTGGCGCGCGACCGAAGCGCTGAGAGCGATGGTGCGGTTCGAGACCCACAACCTGCTCGACCTGGCGCCCGCACCGGGCCGCTTCGATCTGATCCTCTGTCGCAACGTGCTGCTCTATTTCGACAAGGCGACGCGCGCGCGTGCGTTCGAGCGGCTCGCCGAAGCACTCGCGCCGGATGGGCGGCTGATGCTGGGCGCGGGCGAAACCACCGTGGGCCAGACCCGCGTGCTGGCGCCGGAGAAGGGCAACACCGGCTTCCACTGCACCGCTGGGCCGCCGCCGGCAGAGACGCGCCTGAGGGCGTGAGCGAAGAGGGTAAACAGAGACTTTACGCAACCTTAAGCACTTGTCCGTAAGGGCAAACTATCGAGGGGATTCCGATTGGGGAGGGGCTCCTTAGTGTTGCAGAGGCTGGGCGTGAACCAGGTCCCGCCGGCGGTGCTCGTCATCGCCCCGCTGGCCGTGCTTACGCTCATTTCCGGGGCGATGCTGTCGCTGCTGGTCGCCGACGGCGGCCCGGCAACGACGCGCGGCATCGCGGTGCTCGCAGGCGGGGGCCTTGCTTACGCCGTGGCGGTGCTTGTGCTGCTGCGCTTCGGCCTCGCCAGCGTCGGCCACCTCGAGGGTCTCGGTCTCACCGACAGCCTCGCGGCGATGCCCAACCGCCGCGCGCTGCACCAGGATTTCGCCCGCGCCGGTGAGGACCTGGAGAAGGCGCTGGCGCTGCTCGACCTCGACGGCTTCAAGTCGGTCAACGACCAGTACGGCCACTTCGTCGGCGATCGGTTGATCAAGGAATGCGCGGTGCTGCTGCGCGAGGTGTGTGGCGAGGAAGGGCGCGCCTACCGCCTCGGCGGGGACGAGTTCGCCATCCTGGTGACCGGTCCCATCGCCGGCAACATCCTCGAAGGCATCTGCTACACCCTGCTGGCGCGACTGGCGCAGTCGCTGGTGATCGACGAACGCAAGCTGACCGTGGGCGCCAGCGTCGGGCTCTCCCGCAGCACCGGCAAGGACGGGCTCAGCTCCTCGGAGTTGCTGCGACGGTCGGACATGGCGATGTACGCGTCGAAGGAGGGCGGGAAGAACCGCTGCACCTGGTTCACCGAGGACTTTGACCGCAACCGCGACCAGACCGCGCAAGTCGAGAAGGACTTGCGCGAGGCCTTGAAGAACGAGGAGCTGCGCGTCGCCTACCAGCCGCTGGTCGATGCGCGCAGCGGCGAGATTGTCGCCGTCGAGGCGCTGCTGCGGTGGACGCGCGGCGACGGTAGAATAGAAAACCCTGGGGTGTTCATCCCCATCGCCGAGCAATCGGGGCTGATTTATCCGATTGGCCTGTGGGTGCTGCAGACGGCGTGCCGCGAGGCGCTGGAATGGGACGGCATCAAGCTGTCGATCAACGTCTCGCCGGTGCAGCTGCGCAATCCTGAATTCCCGATCCAGCTCGGCCAGATTCTCGAGGAGACCGGCTTCCCGGCCTCGCGGCTGGAGCTGGAGGTGACCGAGACCTACCTCGTCACCGATCCGGTCGTCGCCAACCGCAACCTCGACGTGATCCGCAAGTTCGGCGTCGGCATAGCGCTCGATGATTTCGGCACCGGCTACGCCTCGATCGGCTTCCTCAGGAATTTCCGCTTCGAGAAGCTGAAGCTCGACCGCTCCATGGTCGTCGATGCCGGCAACGATCACGGCTCGATGGCGATGATGGCGAGCTCCATCACTGTCGCCCGGGCGATGGACATGTCGGTCACCGCCGAGGGCGTCGAGACGCAGGCGCAGGCGGACATGGTCCGCGCCGCCGGCTGCGATCAGATTCAAGGTTGGTATTATTTTAAGGCGATCACGGCAGAAGAGATCGGCGAGCAACTCGCCAATCGCCGCAAGCGCGTGGGGAAACGAAATGGACATGTCGGATAAGCTCACCGCGGGGGCGGTGGACGACCTGGAGCAAGTGCGCGATCAGCTGCGGGCCGAAACCCGCCAGCCGCAGGCGTTCGGCTTCGCCGAGCTCACCGTGAGCCGCAAGCTGGTGCTGATGTTCGGCGCCGCGGGAACGGCCGCGGTGGCGCTCGGCGCGGTCGCGCTGTTCGGCCTTGGTACCGGCGCGGGTTCCGGCTTGCTGGCGAGCGTGTCGCTGATGGCCGCAGTGGTGGTCGCCGTCGCCGCGCTGTCGATCCGTTTCGTGCAAAAGGAGCTCACGCACCCGATCGAGGAGCTATGCGCCGCGATGCGTGAGCTCGCCGAGGGGAACCGCGAGGTTTATGTCCCGCACGAGAACCGCCAGGATGAGATCGGCGCGATGGCCCGCTACCTCGGGGTCATCAAGAAGGCCGCCAACAAGTTCGACCGCATACGCCGCGAGCACGACGAGCAGGTTGCCGAGGAAATGCGCCGCCAGGCCGAAGCCGAGAGCGAACGCGAGGAGCTGCGCAGCAAGCAGGCCGACGCGATCAACGCGCTGGCCGACAAGTTCGAGCGCACCGTCGGCGACATCGTCGGCGGCGTCGCCGCGGCCTCGACCCAGCTGCAGGCGACTGCCAGCTCGATGGCCTCCGCCGCCGAGCAGTCGGCGATGCAGACCGGCGACGTCTCCTCCAGCCTCAGCGAAGCTTCCGCGGGCGTGACCGCCGCGGCCGCCGCCAGCGACGAGTTCGCCATGTCGATCGGCGAGATCAGCCGCCAGGCCTCGACCAGTGCCGAGCTAGCCCGCAAGGCCTCGAGCGCGGCCGAGGAAGCCGATACCACCATCTCCGCGCTGTCGCTATCGGCCAGCGAAGTGGGCGATATCGTCGAGATGATCTCGACCATTGCCCAGCGCACCAACCTGCTCGCGCTCAACGCGTCGATCGAGGCGGCGCGCGGGGGCGAGGCGGGCCGCGGATTCGCGGTCGTGGCAGCGGAGGTCAAGGACCTCGCCACCCAGACCGGCAAGGCGACCGAGGAAGTCGCCGCGCAGATCCGCTCGATCCAGGAGACCACCTCGGCGAGCGTCGAGGCCCTGCGTTCGATCGCCAGCCAGATCCAGCAGCTCGAGGCGACTAGCGTGTCGATCGCCGCGGCGGTCGACCAGCAGTCGGTCGCCGGACAAGACCTTGCCCGCAGCATCGATCTCGCCGCGCGCAACACCGAGGACGTCAGCAGCAATATCGCCCAATTGCGCGAGACTTCGCTGTCGACCGGCGCCGCCGCCAGCCAGGTGCTAACCAGCTCGACCGAGCTCGAGCAGCAGGCGGCGGTGCTGAAGGCCCAGGTGGACGAGTTCCTCCAGCACGTCCGCGCCGCCTGACGCCGCGCGGGCGCGCGCAAAGCGAGCGGTTCGTCGCGCGACGCTTGAATAGCCGAAACTTGCGGCCGGTCGCGCCGTTGTTGCCGGATAACCTGAAGCTTTCCGGCGACTTGCGATGCCTTCGATTGTCGTTCCGCGCCTCCCGTGTTGAAGGAACCGCGATTCCTCCGCGAGGACCAACTCGCCGGGTTCGAGGAGGCGACGGGCGAGCCGGCGCCCGAGAGTAGGCGAGTTGCGCCTGACCGGCGCGGGTGGATCACGCCCCGGCGGCTCAAGTGGGGGGCGCTCGGCGCCTTGGGCTTGTTTCTGGCGCTCGTCCTCGTCCTCGTCGTCACCGCGCCGTTGTCAAAGTCGCTGCAGCCGATCACCGCCCCAAGCCTGACGCTGCTGTCGGCCGAGGGCGTCCCGATTGCGCGACGGGGGGCGGTGGTGGACGCGCCCGTCGATGCCGCCAAGCTCCCACGCCGGGTGGTGCAGCCGTTCCTGGCGATCGAGGACCGGCGGTTCTACAGCCACTGGGGGGTCGACCCGCAAGGCCTCGTGCGCGCGCTGGTGACCGATCTGCGGCACGGCGGAGTGGTCGAAGGCGGCAGCACCATCACCCAGCAGCTCGCCAAGCTGTCGTTCCTCTCGCCCGAGCAGACGATTTGGCGCAAGCTCCAGGAAATCGTGCTGGCGTTCTGGCTCGAAGCGCGGCTGGGTAAGAACCAGATTCTCTCGCGCTATCTGTCGAGTGTCTATTTCGGCGACAATGTGTTTGGCCTGCGCGCCGCGGCGCGGCATTATTTCAGCCGCGAGCCCGAGCAGCTGAGCACCGAGCAGGCGGCGATGCTGGCGGGCCTGCTCAAGGCGCCCACCAGCCTGGCGCCGACGCACAACCTTAAAGGGGCTCGGAGCCGCGCGAAGGTGGTCATCCAGGCGATGATTGCGGCGGGCATGCTGAGCTCGCAGCAAGCCCGCGCCTTGCCCGAGGCCAAGCTCAAGGCGGGCGGCCTCGAGGAGGTGCCGAGCGGCAGCTATTTCGCCGACTGGGTGTTCCCGCAAGTCGAAGCCGCGCTCGATTACAAGTATCCGGCGCATACCATCCGCACCACGCTTGACGACCGCCTGCAGCGCGACGCGGTGGCCGCCATTCGCGGCGTCGGCACCGGGGGCGCGCAAGTGGCGCTCGTGGCGATGCGCCCGGACGGCCGCGTGGTCGCGATGGTCGGCGGCACCAGCTACGAGCGCAGCCCGTTCAACCGCGCTACCCAGGCGCTGCGCGAGCCCGGCTCGACCTTCAAGCTGTTCGTCTTTCTGACGGCGCTGCGCGCCGGCTACACCCCGCAAAGCCAGGTGCTCGATGAGCCGGTGCGCGTCGGCAAGTGGACGCCGGACAATCACGGCGAGCAATATCGCGGGCTGATCACGCTGCATCAGGCGTTCGCGGTTTCCAGCAACGTCGCTGCGGTGCGGCTCGCCGAGAGCGTCGGGCGCGACAAAGTGGCCGAGACGGCGCGTCAGCTGGGCGTCACCGCCAGGCTCGAGCCAGGTCCGACGATGACGCTTGGGACCTCGGGTATCCCGCTCATCCAGATGGTGGGGGCCTACGCCGCCGTCGCCGCCGGCCGCTATCCGGTACGGCCGCACGGCCTCGCCACCTCCATACAGGGCCCAACGACCCCAATAAACCCGCGCATGCGGGCGGAAATGCTCGAGCTGCTGGCGGCCGTGGTCAACGAAGGCACCGGACGCAGCGCGCGACTGGCGACTCCGACGTTCGGCAAGACCGGCACCTCGCAGGACAGCCGCAACACCTACTTCATCGGTTTTTCCGGAGATCTGATCACCGGCGTATGGGTCGGTTACGACGACAATCGTCCGATGCCGGGCGCAGAGGGTGCCGGGGTGCCCGCGGCGATCTGGCACGCCTTCATGACCCAAGCCCTCGCGCCTGCGGGCAAGGGCGCGCCCGCTCCGCAACCGGCGGAGTTGCCCCAAGGGTCAAACGGGTCCGACCAGGCGCCCGCCGTGATGCACGAGTACGACGTCGAACAAGAACCGCTGGGCGAGGACTCATCCACGCCCCAGCAGCCCGATGGCGGCCCAGACGATGCCGCCGCGCCCGTCTTGCAGGTTCCCCCGCACGACGCCGCTTCCCGGTCCGTGCCGCGCCTGAACCCGCCACCGCCGAACCCGTCACAAGGCTCGCCTCCGCCGGAAGGGGACGATACGGACCCGAACGAGCAATAGACTCACGCGGGAACGAGGAGCCAGCCGTGGCGCGTATCTTCATCACCGGCAGCACCGACGGGATTGGCCGCGCGGCTGCGGGGGCCCTGATCGCCGACGGTCACGAGGTGATCCTTCATGCACGCTCCCGCGAGCGAGCCGAGGCCCTGGGCGATCTTGCCCCGAAGGCCGCGAGCATTGCCGTCGGTGACCTCGCGAGCGCGGCCGAGGTTCGCGCGATCGCCGAGCAGGTCAACGCACTCGGGCGCATGGACGCGGTGATCCACAACGCCGGCATCTACACCGCGCCGGACCGCGGCTCGACGCCGGAAGGCCATGCCGTCACCTTGGCGATCAACACGCTGGCGCCGTACATCCTCACCGCCCTGATCGAGCGGCCCGACAGGATCGTTTACCTGAGCAGCGGCTTGCACCGCGGCGGCGAAGGCTCTCTGTCCGACATCGACTGGACCAAGCGCCGCTGGGACGGGGCCAAAGCCTATGCCGAGACCAAGCTGCAAGTCGCCGCGCTCGCCTTCGTCCTGGCGCGGCGCTGGCCTCGGGTGCTCAGCAATGCGGTCGATCCGGGGTGGGTGCGTACGCGGATGGGCGGGCCCTCCGCGCCGGTCGATCTCGCCACCGGGGCGCGGACGCAGGCGTGGCTGGCGGTCAGCGACGATCCGGAGGCGCTTACGAGCGGCGGTTACTGGCACAACCTGCGGCGGCAGCAGCCGGCTGCGGAAGTCGCCGATGCCGGATTTCAGGATCCACTCATCGCCCGGCTGACCGAGCTGACCGGAGTGGCTTTGCCTTAGGCGTGCGCCGCCTGCGCCTCAGTCCGCGCGAACTCCAGCGTCGCGAGATAGCGCTCGGCGTCGAGCGCGGCCATGCAGCCCGTGCCGGCGGCGGTGACCGCCTGGCGGTAGATCGGGTCCATCACGTCGCCGCAAGCGAACACCCCCGGGCGGTTGGTCTTGGGCGTGCCGGGCTCGACCACGATGTAGCCGCCCTCGTCCATCTCCAGCTGGCCCTTGAACAGCTCGGTGGCGGGGGCGTGGCCGATGGCGACGAACGCGCCCTCAGTGGAATGGGTGCTGGCTTCGCCGGTGAGCGTATCGACCAGCGCCAGGCCGGTGAGGCCGCCGTCAAGCGGATCGCCTAGAAACCGCTCGACACGCTTGTTCCAGATCACGCTGATCTTCGGGTGCGCGAACAGGCGGTCCTGGAGGATCCTCTCCGCACGCAGTTCGTCGCGGCGGTGGATCAGCGTCACTTCGGTGGCGTGGTGCGTCAGGTACAGCGCTTCTTCGACCGCGGTGTTGCCGCCGCCGATCACCGCGACTTTCTTGCCGCGGTAGAAGAACCCGTCGCAGGTGGCGCAGGCCGACACGCCTTTGCCGCCCAATTCCTGCTCGCCGGGCACGCCGAGCCACTTGGCCTGCGCGCCGGTGGCGATGACCAGCACGTCGCCCAGATATTCGTCGCCGCTGTCGCCGATCGCGCGGTAGGGCGAGCCGGTCGAGAGATCGACGCTGACCACGGTGTCCCAGATCACACGCGTGCCGACGTGCTCGGCCTGCGCCTGCATCTCCTGCATCAGCCACGGGCCCTGGATCACGTCGCGGAAGCCCGGGTAGTTCTCGACGTCGGTGGTGATGGTCAGCTGGCCGCCGGGCTGGGTGCCTTGGACGACGATCGGCTGCATCCCCGCGCGCGCGCCGTAAATCGCGGCGGAGAAACCCGCCGGTCCGGAGCCGACGATAAGCATGCGGGTGGTGTGAACGGTCATGGAAGCATGCGAATCCCGAGAATTGTCGCGGTGCTAGGTAGGAACGGCCCCCCGCGCGCGCAATTGCACCTCAGCTCTCGTCCCCTGCGGCGGAAAGACCGCTATCGAGCCTGCTGAGAATCGTCGCCGCAAAAGCCGTCGCATGCTCGACATCGTCTGGGGTGAAGCCTTCCAGCATCCGTTCGCGCAGCGGATCGACAATCGCGAACATTTCCTCCAGCGCCTGCTCGCCTTTGCTGGTCACTGCCAGGAGCTTGGTGCGGCGGTCTCCCGGGGCCGCGCGGCGTTCGACTAGCCCATCGCGGGTGAGCGAATCGATCATCCGCGTCATGGTCGGGCCCTCGATGCGCAGCCGTCGGGCAATGTCACTCTGGCTGCTGGGCCAGGGCGAGTTGATGATTGCCGCGAGGGCTTCCATGCGGGCGGAGCTCTGGCCGATCGTGCGCAAGTTGTCGTCGAGCACGGCGCGCCAGCGGCGTCCGATCAGCACCATCAATACCGTCATCCGGATTTCGGGCGTGGTGCCCCTGGCGCGGTATATCTCGAAGCTCGAGCGCGCGTCGGCATTCCCGATCGTCGTTGCCTCGTTCACGTACCCTCCCCGCCCGCGATCAGGTCTGCCGCCTTCTCCCCGATCATGATCGTCGCGGCATTCGTGTTGCCGCCGACGATGCGAGGCATGACCGAGGCGTCGGCGATGCGCAAGCCTTCCAGCCCCCGTACCCGCAATTGCGCATCGCAAACGCCATCCCGACCGTTGCCCATCGCACAGCTCCCGGCCGCATGCATGGCCGTGCGCACATTGGCCCGGACCCAAGCGTCTATCCGGTCGGAGGAATGCACGGCGGACCCCGGCAACATTTCGCCCCGCACCACATCGGCGAGCGGTGAGGTCTCAAGAATTTCGCGCATCTGCGGGATGATGCGGCGAAAGAAGGCGCGGTCGTTTTCGCTGGCGAGCACGTTGGTGAGGATGCGCGGCGGCTGAGTAGGATCGGCGCTCGCCAGCTTGACCCAGCCGCGGCCCTCCGGCCGCAGCAACACGCAGGCCATCGCCACAACGTCGGCCTCGGGCTTACGCACGCCGGGAAACCATGGGCGGGCGAGGATGCTGGTCGGCTGGAACAGGCACTGCGCGTCCGGCCGCTCGAGCTCGGGCCGCGTCTTGACCCAGCCGTTGGCGGTCACCGGCATGTTGGCAATGCGGCCCTTGCCGGTGAGCGCCCATTCGAGCACCGACCAGGTCAGCCGGTCGAAGCGCAAGTCGTTGGTGAGCGTGACCGCGCGATCGGCGCCCCACACCATCGCGATCGAGGGATGGTCCTGCAGGTTGCGGCCGACGCCCGAGAGATCGTGAACAACCTCGATGCCGAGCTCGCGCAACTCGTCGGCGGGGCCAATGCCCGAGAGCAGCATCAATTGGGGCGTGTTGTAAGCCCCGCCGGAGAGGACGATCTCGCGTTCGGCCTGCAGGACATGGTCCTGCCCGTCCTTCCGATAGTGCAGTGCCGCGGCTCGGCCATTTTGCACTTCGACCTTGGTCGCCAGAGCGCCGGTGATCACGATGAGATTCGGCCGCCCCATTGCCGGGAACAGGAATCGCGCCGCGGTGCTGCCGCGCCGGCCCTGATGGATCGAGATGTCGGGGCTGCCCCAGCCTTCCTGGTCGGCCGCGTGGTGGTCGCGCTGGATCTTGTAGCCGAGCTTGCGCACGGTTTCCTCGAAACGCGGATAGAGTGCCTTGTCGGGAATGTGCTTGGTGGTGCTGAACGGCCCGCCTTTGCCGTGGTACTGGTCCGCCTCGCCCCAGTGGTTCTCGCTCTTCCTGAAGTAGGGGAGGACGTCCTCGTAGCTCCAGCCGTCCAGGCCGAGCTGCCGCCATTCGTCGTAGTCGCGCGGATGGCCGCGGGCGTAGAGCATGCCGTTGATCAGGCTCGATCCGCCGAGCCCCTTGCCGCGCGGCTGGCGCAAGCGGCGCATGTCGGCGTGCGGTTCGGGCTCGCCCTCGTAGTTCCAGTTGAAGCGTTTGTTGACCATCACGACCGGGAAGGCGATTGGCATGGCCAGCAGCGGATGCCGCTCGCGCCGTCCGGCCTCGATGAGCGTCACGCGAACGTTTGGATCCTTGGACAGCCGCGCGGCGACGACCGCGCCCGCCGAGCCCGCGCCGACGACGATGTAATCGGTCGATGCCCTCATGTGCTGGAATAGCGCCCCGAGAGGATCTTAACGATCTTGCCGCCGGCTGTGCGGTACATGTTGATGCTCTCGACCACCCGCACGTCACCCTTCATCGTGCTCCACAGCTCGAAGTCGGGCCAGTCCTTGATGGTGGTGAACTTCGTCCGGCTGTGCAGCGCGGCGCCATCGGGCGCGACGATCAGGTCGAGCACTTCGAGCTCCTCGGCGATGTGCTCGAACACGCCGGTGTAGAAATCGACGATTCCCTGGCGGCCGATAATTTGCTTGCGGTCGCCGAGGTTGAACTCGACGTCGTCGGCGTAATACTTCGAGAACCCGGCGAAATCGCGGGCGTTGAAGGCGGCGATGTAGGCGCGGAAATCGTCCTCGTTCATGTCAAGCTACCTTGGCGGAAGTTCACGAAGTACTCAGCACGCCCCTCCTTCCTAGCGCTTTTTCGCGAGCCCAAAGCGGAGGAGCAGGGGAGTGATTCGAGCGGCACGCCCAGAGCCTAGGCAGAACACCGGCGTGTAGGACAGCCCCCTCTTTGCCGCCGTTTGTATCAGGCCGCCGCGCGCTCCGCGGGAGAGGTGCGGCCGCGGATCAGGTCGGCGGCCTTCTCGGCGATCATGATCGTGGGCCCGTTGGTGTTGCCCCCGGGCACGTCCGGCATCACCGAGGCATCGACCACGCGCAAACCCGCGATGCCATGCACGCGCAACTCGGGATCGACCACCGCGTTTGGGCCCGTGCCCATCGCACAAGTGCCGACCGGGTGCTGGGTGACACCCGCGGTCGCGCGGACATGCGCATCGATCTGCGCATCGGTCTGGACCTCGGCTCCGGGAACGCTCTCGCGCTCGATGAGGCTCGCCATCGGCTCCGTCGCGTAGATCTGCCGCGCGATCCGCAGCCCTGCCCGCGCGGTGGCGAAGTCGGCCTCGTTGTCGAACAGGTTGAAGCGCAGCGCGGGAAGCTCGCGGGGGTCCGCGCTCTTCAGCCGCACGGTCCCGCGCGAGTGGGGGTGCAACAGGATGACATCGGCGCTGAAGGCGTGCTCCGGGCTCTTCACGAAGCCCGGAAACCACAAGTGCGCGGTCAGCTTCACCGGATTGGAAAACAGTTGGATGTCGGGCTGGGCGAGGCGTTTGTCGGTGCGCAGCATGGGATTGGCGCTGTTCAGCTGTCGCGAGAACGGGCCGGTGCCGAACAGGTACCACTGCGCGACCGAGCGCACCGCGCGGTCGAAGCGCAGCTGGTTGACGAAGGTGACCGAGCCCTTGGCGGCGAACTCGAGCGGCACGCGCGGGTGCTCCTGGAGATTGCCGCCAACGCCCGGCAATTCGTGGACCTGCGCAATACCCATTTCGGCCAGATGCCGGCCGGGCCCGATACCTGAGAGGAGCAGCAACTGGGGCGAGTTGTAGGCCCCGCCGCACAGGATGACCTCACCGGCGCGGGCGGTCTGAACGGAACCACCAATCTCGTACTCTACCCCGGTTGCGCGTGCGCCCTCGATCAGCACGCGCCGCGTCAGCGCGCCGGTCATCACCTTCAGATTCGACCGCCGCATCGCGGGCTTCAGGTAGGCTTCGTACGTGGAGGCGCGGCGGCCGTGTTCGTCGATCGTCAGCTCCACCCGGCTGCCGCCTTCCTCGTCGCCCGAATGGATGTCGTCGGTCACGGGGTACCCAGCATTGCGGATCGCCTGCATCAGCTCCTCATGGAGCAGGTAATCGGTTCCGTTAGGGATGACCGGCAGCGGGCCGCTGCCGCCGTGGTGCCCGGTGTCGCCCCGCCAGCTTCGTTCCAGCTTGCGGAAGTATGGCAGCACGTCGGCATAGCTCCATCCCCGCGCGCCCATCTGCGCCCAGCGGTCGTAGTCGGCGCTGTGCCCGCGCATGTAGACCATGCCGTTGATCGAGCTCGACCCGCCGAGCAGGCGGCCCCGCGGCAGGAACAGCCGCCTCCCGTTCAAGTGCGGCTCGGGCTCGCTCATCATCCGCCAGGTAAGCTCCGGGCGCAGCATCGCCTTCATCATCCCGAGCGGCATTTTGACGAGGAACTTGTCCGCCCCGCCGCCCGCCTCGAGCAGCAGAACGCGCGTGTGCGGGTCCTCGGTCAGGCGCGCGGCGAGCACCGCGCCGGCCGATCCCGCACCGACGATCACATAGTCCCAGTCGCCTTCCATCCGGCCCCTCTTGCCGTTCGGGAGCGGCATCGTAAAGCGGCGTCAAAGGAGACCGCCCGTGACCGTCCAGACCCCGATCGAGAACCGCATGGAAGCCTTCCGCGAGCGGTGGAGCAGCAAGGTCGGCAAGATGCTGATCGGCGGCGAATTGCGCGAGGCGGCGAGCGGCGAGACCTTCGCCACCGAGGATCCCGCGACCGGCGAAAAGCTCGCCGACGTCGCGAGCGCCGGGCAGCTCGACGTCGATGCCGCGGTCGCAGCGGCGCGCGGGGCGTTCGAGGGCCCGTGGAGCAAGGTCAAGCCCGAGGAGCGCGCACGGCTGATCAACAGGCTCGCCGACCTGATCGAGGCGAACGGCGAGGAGCTGGCGCTGACCGAGACGCTCGACGTTGGCCGGCCGATCCAATTCAGCCGCATGCTCGATGTCGGCGGTGCGGTGGGCCAGCTGCGCTATCAGGCCGGTTGGGCGACCAAGATACAGGGCGAAACCAACGAAATCAGCGCGCCCGGCGAGTGGCTCAATTACGTGCTGCGCGAGCCGGTCGGCGTGGTCGGGCAGATCGTGCCGTGGAACTTCCCGTTGGCGATGGCCTGCGGCAAGCTCGGGCCCGCCCTAGCGGCGGGCTGCACCGTCGTGCTCAAGCCCGCCGAGCAAACCCCGCTGTCGACCATCCGCCTCGGCGAGCTGGCACTGGAGGCCGGTTTCCCCGAGGGCGTGATCAACATCGTCACCGGCTACGGCCGCACCGCCGGTGCGGCGCTTGCGAGCCACATGGACGTCGACAAGATCGCCTTCACCGGTTCGACGACGACGGGACGCGCGATCATCGAGGCATCGAAGAGCAACTTCAAGCGCGTGAGCCTGGAACTCGGCGGCAAGTCGCCCACCTTCATCTTCGCCGATGCGGACCTCAAGAAGGCGATCCCCGCCGCGGCGATGGGCATTTTCTTCAACGCCGGACAGGTCTGTGCCGCCGGCTCGCGTTTGTTCGTGCAAGAGGAAGTGGCCGACCAGGTGCTCGAAGGCATCGCCGGCATGGCCAAGATGCTGCGCGTCGGCCACACGCTCGACCCCGAGACGATGATCGGGCCGCTCGTCAGCGAGGTGCAGCTCGACCGCGTGACCGGCTACATCGACAGCGGGCGTGAAGAGGGTGCAACCGTTATGGTTGGCGGCAACCGCAAGGAAGGGCCAGGCTGGTTCGTCGAGCCGACCGTATTGGTCGACACCGAAGCGAACATGAAAGTCCGCCGCGAAGAGATCTTCGGTCCGGTGCTGTGCGCCCACCGCTTCTCCAGCGCCGAGGACGCCGACCGGCTGGCCGCGCTCGGCAACGAAACCGAATACGGCCTCAACGCCACGATCTGGACGCGCGACATTTCGATGGCGCACAAGCTCGCGCGGCGGCTCAAGTCCGGCTCGGTGCGGATCAACGGCTCCGGCGGCGTCGACCCTGCGCTGCCGCTCGGCGGGTTCAAGTCGAGCGGCTGGGGCCGCGAGAACGGTAAGGCCGGGATCGAGGCTTATACCGAGCTGAAAGCGGTATCGGTGGCGCTGGACTAGGGCGCCTTCCCCACCGCATCGAAGGCGAAGTTCAGCGATACCAGCTTGTCGAGGCTCTGGCCCGCATCGCCCGTGCCGATGCCGAACGCCGTGCGATCGATGCTGGCGCTGCCGCTGACGTGCCGCTTCAACTCCTTGCCGGTCAGCGTGAAGCTGATCGCCTGCGGGTGGCTCTTGCCCCTGATCGTGAGCGTGCCGCCGGCGCGGTAATGGCCGGAGCTCGTCTGCGTCACCTTGGTCGAGCGCCAGGTCGCGGTCGGGTTGGACGAGCTGGCGAAGAACTCCCCTCCCTGCAGCATGGCATCCTGCGTCGCGTCACCGACCGAGGCGCTGGCGAGCTTGATGGTCATGCGGATGTCGGCGCTCTCGGGATGGTCGGGGTCCATCTTGATCGACCCGCTCCAGTCCTTGAAGCTGCCGGCGACTTTAGTGTCGCCGTTGCCGACCGAAAAGCCCAGGTGCTTGCCGCTCGCTATCGTCCACACCGGCGGCGGGCCGGCCGCTGCGGCGGTCGCGGTATCGGTCGGTTCGGGCGTGGGAACAGCCTCGGTGGTGGGCGCCGCGGAAGGCACCGGTGCCGCCGGACTCCTCGCGGCTCTCGCCCGCGCGGCCCGCTCCGCCTCGCGCTCCTTCATCGCCGGCACCAGGTACTTGCCGGCGACGTACATCCCGGTTTCGAAATAGATGCCGATGGTCGCCAGCAGCAGTACCACCGCCACGGCGACCGAGCCGCCGGGCGACATGCGCTTGATCACCGGGTCATGCAGCATGAACTGGTGCCGCAGCGCGCCCGCGACGTGGAGCACGAAGAGCACGATGGCGATCCAGCCGAGCGCCTCGTGGATGCCTTCCATCGGCTCGCCGAGCGATCCCGGCACCGGCAGGTCGGGCCAGCGGAACAGGCCCCAGAAGATCGTCGGCACCTTGAGCCGCGCGGTCGAGACGATGATCCACCCGGTGATAGGACCGAGCACGAGCACGGCGTAGAACGCCCAGTGGACGATCTTTGCCGCCACCGCCGTCCAGCCTCCCTCGACTGCCTCGGGCGGGCGGCGAACCAGCCGCCAGACAAGCCGGACCAGCGTCAGCAGCAGGATCGTAATGCCGACCGACTTGTGCAGCTGCATCGGCACGAAGCTGTGCGGCCCGTGGTGCGGCATGGCGAAGCCTAGCGCCACCTGGAACGCCATGCCCAGCGCCAGCAGCCAGTGAAGGATAATGGCCCCGGTGCTGTAGCGCACCTGTTCGGCGCTCAGGCCATGCGCATGAAGGTCAGTGGAATTCTGTGTCGCCATTCGGGTTCACCGGGTTCCGATCGTTCTGGGAGCATTCGAATTCGAGCAGCTTCCCATAGCGGTCCCGGCGGTATTTGACAGTCACCACGAACGGCTCGGCCAGCGCCTTCGGGTCTTCCATGCGCATCTCGTTGACCAGCACGTCAGGGTCGGCGGGGTCGAGATGGATGCGCTCGGTCAGGTGGAACTGATCCGAGTGCGGCATGCCGGTGTCGAGCTCGAGCTGGTCGGAGATGCCGATGGTGTCGGCGACCAGGGTATCGCCCTCCCAGTGGCCGATGGAATCGCCCATGAACGTCGGGTCGGGATCGTCCTCGTGCTTGCGCCCGTCGGTCCAGATCGTGCGGAATTGCATCCACGCTTCCTGGTGCACGGTGACGCGGCCGGGCGAGAAGATGAACTCGTAAGGGTACTGTGCCAGGCGCATGATCCGGGGCATGCCCGGCGGACTGCAATATGAGCGCTCACGCTTGGTTACGCCCTCGTTCGCGCGCGCCTGGGCCCGCCAGGCCTCGTACTTCTGCAGGTATTCGCCCTTGAGCTTGGGTTGCGCCTCGGGCGCGGCGCCGGGCACGCGGCCTTGGAACATCACGAACCATACCCCGCCCCAGTCGGGCAGCTTATCGAGCGCGGCATAGTGGCCCTTGGGATTGGCTGCGCCTTCGCCCGGCTTCACCCCTTCGGGCGGAGGCGACTTGGTGGCCGCGCCGAGCTGCTGCGCCGCAACGGGAGCGGTGGCCGCCAGCGCGGCCAGGGCGATCGCGATAGCGAGCCGCATCCGCTCAGCTGACTTTGCCGAGCGTCTTGCCGTCGGCCAGCTTGACCCCGGCGTAGCTGCCGCCTTTGGCCCCGCTGCGCAGCGGGTGGACGAACAGCGTGACCTTGTCGCCGGGCTTGAGCGTCGTCCGCCGCCAGCCTTCCTGCGCCAGATTATTGGGCGCGGTCATCTCGATCGCCCAGTGCTCGTTGCCGCCGGGCGCGGTGATGTCGGCCTCGATGAAGCTGTGCGGGTTCTGCCATTTGAACTGCGTGACGGTGGCCTGCAGCGTCAGCGTCTTGTTCATGTCGAACATGGCGTAGCTGTGGTGCGCCGCCGCGGGGGCGGTGATCGCCAGGGGGAGGAGGAAAAGAAGCCGTTTCATGGGTCGCGTCCTTATACGCGCGGAACGTTAACCGGGGTGCCGTCCTTGGGCAGCCCGGAATCGAGTACTTTGCCGTTGGGCAGCTTGACGTCGAGGAACAGCCCGCCCTTGTTGCCGTCGCGCAGTGGGTTCATCCGCAGCGTGACCTTGTCGCCGGGCTTGAGCGCGCTGCGCGTCCAGCCCTGGCGCTTCAGGTTGTTGGGACTGTTCAGTTCGATGCTCCAGTGCGTCGGCTTGCCCGCGCCCGGCACGTCCATCTCGATGAACGAATGCGGGTTGGTCCACTGGAATTCCGTCACCGTGCCGTCCAGCGTCATGATCTTGTGCTGGTCGAACATCGCAAAGCTGTGATGCGCCAGCGCCGGGCCGCTGAGCACAAGCGTGCTCAGCGCGGCGAGGGCGGCGAGCCTATTTCGCATTGCCATTTCCTTCGAGTTCGGACTGCCCCCGTTGCTCCGCCGTTTCCGAGCCCAGCGCGGTGCCGGGGAGGTGTTCGTTGTATTGCAGGATGCACTGCGATTCGCCGACGTCGGTCGTGTCGACGCGCATGAACCGCTTGGTCGAGCGCCATTCGCCGTCCCAATTCTGCGGGTCGGTCATGATGTATTCGATCTCCATCGTCTTGCCGCCGTCGAGCAGGCGAATGCGCTCGGTCATGGCGAAGTCGTCCGAAATCGGGATGCCGTAATCGATGTAGTGGTTCTCGGTCTCGAAGTAGCGGGTGTCGACGACCAGTGTCTGGCCTTCCCAGTGGCCGATCGATTCGCCGTTGTAGCTGGGTACGACAAGGTCGGGGTCCGTGTGCTTGCGTCCGTCGAGATAGATCGTGCGGAACGAGTTGTTGAATCCGCTGATCATATAGATCGCAGTTGGCAGCTGGATGAACGCGTGCGGCCACACCCGCGTCATGATCATCGGCATGCCCGGCGGCCAGCACTGCCCGATCACGTCGCGATAGGTCTTGCCGGCCTTCTGCGCTGCCGCCGCTTCGACCAGGGCCTGGCGCCCGGCCTCGTGGAACTTCGGGTAGGGCGGGCCGAACAGGAATTTGAGGAACCCTTCGTGCAGGTCGATGAACCACGTGCCGGTCAGATCGAACGGCGGCTTGGGCCGGGGCTTGTGCAGGTTCGCCGGGGCCAGCGCGCCGAGCATGCCGGCATGCTTCGGCACCATCTTGTCGACGGCGTCCGGCGTCAGCGGCGTGTATTGTCGGACGACCTCCGGCTGCTGGCCCGGCGCCGGCGCAGGCTGGGCCGCGACGACCCCAGGGACGCATAGCGCCAATGCGACGGCCACGAGGGAATGCACATACTTCCTCAAGGCTCCGCTACCTCCCGAATCATGCAAGTTGACAATTCAACTTATTTGATTGACTAGTCAATATTAATACAGGGTGACGGGACAGCCCGTACGCCGGCTCAATCCACGGCAAGATGCCCGGCGGCGCGACAAATTCCAAGCCCAACAACAGCCGAGATGGGAACGCTTCGGCCCGGCAGCGCCGCAATGGACGTCTGCGGCGCGGCACCGTTACGCCGTCTCGGCGCTCGCCCCGTCCGCAGCGTGATCCTCCTGGCCCGTACGCTGTTCGTCGACGCGCCGGGCGATCCGCTCGAGCATGGCACCGAACGCCTGCAGCTCCTCGCTCGAGAAATCCTGCAAGATCGTGCGGTAGTAAGCCTGTCGCTTGCGGTGAAGAACCTCGAACACCTCCATGCCCCGCGCGGTGGGGATGATCTTCTTTATCTTGCGGTTCCCGGAATCGGGCTCGCGCCGGGCCAATCGCGCCTTGATCAGGCTCGCCACCGCCCGGCTAACTTGCCCGGGATCAGCCTCGAACGCGGCTGAAACCTCGGCCGCGCTGGCCGGTCCATTGGCGCTGGTCAGCGCCAGGACCCGCCATTCGGCGACCGACAGGTTGAAAGCGGCGTGCATTTCCCGCGCCGTCGCGCGCTCGATCATGCGAGTGAGCAACTGCAGGCGCAGCGGCTTTCCAGCACATTGGGATCCTAAGCTTAGAATTCCACGTGGACAAGTTGTCGCG
>JADMIO010803680.1_pt1 | contig 28672 bp, 28 predicted proteins | sample 8958161 | NCBI WGS metagenome assembly JADMIO01 (sample SAMN16585339, study PRJNA669376) | soil metagenome | isolation source: Crop rotation soil | place: USA: Cullars Rotation, Alabama | collected 2011 | reverse complement strand
CTCAGCGCACTCCTCCCGACCACACGTCGCAGGCCGGTTCAGACCGGACGCTTACGGAATGTCGAGCGCCTTCAGCTCCGCGGGAGTGAACGTCACGAATTGACCCCGGCCGCACCTTGTTGCACGGATCAGCTGGGCTGAGCGTCTTGGGGCCGGGTAGTCGGGATTTTGCGGGTCGCTGGTCTAGGTTGTTCTTCCCCCAAGCCTATACGGGCGGCAAATCTGGCTGAGCTGTCCCAGATGGGAGGGTGCTACCCCCATCCACAACCCCCCGTGAGATGTCCGCCGTGCCATTCAAGGCCAATGCCGATCGCCGTCACCACATTCCGAAGCAGCGGGATCGGGTCACGAACTGGTCGGAATATGATGCTGCCCTGCGCCAGCGTGGCAGCCTGACGGTGTGGTTCACCGAAGAGGCGATCGCAGCCTGGCGCGCAGAACCACGGACCACGCGGGGCGGCCAACCACATTATTCGGCCCTGGCGATCACGACGGCGCTGACGCTGCGCGTCGTGTTCCGCCTGGCTCTGCGGCAGACCGAAGGGCTGATCGGCTCCGTCATCCGCCTGCTCGGTCTCGATCTCGCTATCCCTGACCATTCCACGCTGAGCCGGCGGGCCGAGACGCTGGCGGTGGCGGGACCGCCGTCCAGCGCCGAGCCCGTGCATCTGTTTGTGGACAGCACTGGGTTGAAACTGTCTGGCGCTGGTGAATGGTTGGTCGAGAAGCACGGTACGAGCCGGCGCCGGTCGTGGCGCAAACTGCACATCGGCGTCGATGCCGACACGGGGCGGGTCGTCGCCGCCGCACTGACCACCAATGATGTCGATGACGGCTCGCAGGTCGGTCCCTTGCTCGACCAGATCGATGGTCCCGTTGCCTCGTTCACCGGCGATGGCGCATACGACCAGGACGGCATCTACCGCGCCGTAGCTGCTCGTCATCCCGAAGCCGCGGTCATCGTGCCACCGCGTTCGAATGCGGTGCCGAGCGAGACCGCCGAGACGGCGCCCACTCCGCGTGACCGGCATCTGCAAGCGATTGCCGAACATGGCCGCATGAGTTGGCAGAGAGCGTCGGGGTACAACTGGCGTGCCTTGGTGGAAGCCGATATCGGCCGGTGGAAACGGGTCATCGGTCATGCGCTGCGCTCGCAAACCGACAAGCGTCAAGCAACCGAAGTGGCACTCGCTGTCGACGTCCTGAACCGTATGCTGGAGCTGGGACGGCCGAGCTACGTCCGCATCGCATGAGACCATGAGGGCATGGGATCACTGCGTCCACTGGCTGATCCATGCAACAAGGTCGTCTCATGGTCCTATAATGGGTCGGCGTTTCCACTCTCGGCCAGCCGATGTGCGCGCCCTTGTGCAGCACGATGCCTACATGCTGCTTAGCACCGCCATGGACCTGCACGCGACCGAGATCGTTGATAGCACAAAGGGCGCCATGCGATGCTGCCGAAAGCGAGATTGCAGAAGTGATCGCAAATCATATTGCGACTGGCGGCTTGCGATCAAACCACGGCCGCGCCTTTTCGAGCTGCGCGGCCAGTCGAAACAGCGTCGTCTCGTCGCCGTGGCGCGCGACAAACTGAACCGAGACCGGTAGCTCGGTCGCGATGCGCTCCGGCGTGGCGTCGGACCGCGCCAGCGGCAGGACGATCGCCGGCTGGCCGGTCAGGTTGAAGCACACGGTGAACGGCGAGAAGTGGAAGACGCGGCGCCAGTATTCATGGATGTCGTCCATCATCATATCGATCCACCCGAGCTTCGGCGGCAGCGTCGCGAGCGCCGGCGTGAGGAGGATGTCATAGGTCGCGTGGAACGCCGCCATTTGCCGGCCTAGGCGGTGCGCCGTCTGCGTCGCGCGAATGTAGTCGACGGCGGTGACCTTCTCGCCCAGTTCACCGGTCGCGTATGTGACCTTTTCCACCTCGCCCGGTCGCGGCGGGCGGTCTTTCGTCGGATGGCTCGCCAGATTCACGACCGTGTTCGCTGACGCAAGGGTGAGAAATGTCGGGACCACCGCCGCGCCATCAATCTCCGGTGCGACTTCCTCTACGCTATGGCCGAGGTCGGCGCACAGCTTTGCTGCCTCGGCAAGCGCCCGCAGGCTGTCCATTGCGACCGGCGCTCCATTGGGCGCGACACTCGTGAACGCGATTCTGAGCTTCCCCGGATCGGCCCCGATCTCTCTGAGAAACGGCCGTTCGGGTCCGGGCGCGACGTAGGGATCGCCGGAGCCGGCGCCGCACGTCGCGTCGAGCAGCGCCGCCGAATCGCGCACCGACAGGGTCACGGCGTGCTCTGTGCTGAGACCACCGAGCCCTTCGCCGGCGTAGGGCGCCATGGTGTTGCGCGATCGCGTCGGCTTCAGGCCGACGATGCCGCAGCACGACGCCGGCGCGCGGATCGAGCCGAACCCGTCGGATGCGTGCGCCATGGGAAGGATGCGCGCGCCTACGGCGGCGGCCGCGCCGCCGCTAGAGCCTCCGGAGATGCGCGTCGTGTCCCATGGGTTCTTCGTCGGGCCGTAGAGCGCAGGCTCGCAGGTGAGGGAGAGGCCGAGCTCGCACGAATTCGTCCGGCCGAAAATTACGAGGCCGGCCCGCTTGAGCCGGCGCACATGCTCGCTATCCGCCGCGGCCTCCGGCCCATCGGCAAAGAACCGCGAGCCGCGCGTCACCTTGACGCCCGCGAGCCAGCCGCCTAGGTCCTTCAGGAGAAACGGCACGCCGCGGAAAGGACCCTCCGGCAGACCGTCCGCGATCGCCTTTCGCGCGTAATTGTAGAGCGGCATCACGACGGCGTTGACGGCTTGGTTGCGCGCCTCCACCCGTTCGATCGCGGCATCGAGGAGATCCTCGGGGCTCACTTCCTTTCGCCGCACGAGGTCGGCGAGCCCGAGCGCATCGTATTGTTCGTAGTCGGCGAATCCGCTCACCGGTCACCCTCCTTAAGACGCCACACACCTCCGTGGAACGACGCGGGCATTAAATGTCAGATTTATGCACTGGTGGATTCGAATCTAACGACTTGGTGCCCGCATCGGACGATTTCGGGCGGCGGGTGCCATGCGAAGGCACCTTGTGACGTCGAGCCAGGAATTATCGGACGCGGTCATTGACATGGTTGTCCACCGCCCGGTACGCCGGCAGTCGGGTGCCATAGCAGAAGTACGTGCTCCAGCCTCGTAACAAGCGATTGAGCCGATCACTCACCTCCGGCCAGGTGCCCATGTTGCCGGGGACCAGGATGTCGCTGACCTTGGCTTTGAGCCGTAACACGCTCTTCTTCGACGGGCTTGGCTCCATCGTCGACATTCGAAACGGCGTTAAACGGGCGCTGCCCGCATGCGCCGCGACACCGTGTATTGACACAAACAGCCTGAGCGCGCTGGTTCGGCGCACAATGATGGTCCGGCAGCTGGGCGGGAGCGAGATCGCCGTGACCGGTACGGTGGCCTCCCTGAACCCCGCTACCGGAGAGGTCGGGATCACGACCCTGGGGATCGACGGAGAACAGAAAATCAGGCCCGAGGCGATCAGGCTTTCCACTGAGGAGCCCAGCATGGCCGCGCAGATGCCGATCCCGCTCAGGACGCCGCTCGGTTTGATTTCGGCCGAGTATCCGCTTTCCAGCGTCACCGTTGACCGCGGCGTCATCCGCTACCCCGATTGCGCCCTGCCGGAAGGCGGGCAAGATACCGCCTTTACCGGAACTCTGACCTTCGGGGAGGGCAAGGTGAGGGTGGATGGAATGTTCTTTGGCTATGAGCCGCCCGCCGGTGGGGGAGGACCAGGAAACGTCATGGAGAAGCGGGGCTAGGCCGAGATCACGTTCGCAAGGTCAACTCGCCCTGGTAATCGGGAACTGCACCGCAAAGCGGCTTGTTCCACCCCCGAACCGGGAGCAAAGGCAGTGACAGACAAGGACTTTTCTTTGCCGAACCTGCCCACGCATATCGAAGAGACCGTCCGGTCTTTGGCGCAGCTCCACGCTGATCATCACCAAAACGCCACGCCGCATGAACGGGCCGTGGCCCGCACGACGGCGCTGCTGGCTCATCCGCGGTTCATCGGCGGGCTGGCTATTGTCGTTGCAGCGTGGATGACGCTGAACCTTCTCGCGGCGCCTCTCGGCTATCCCGCATTAGACCCGCCACCCTTTTCTTGGTTGGAAGGCGCGGTCTCCCTGGCTTCGCTTTACATTGTGGTGTTGATCTTAGCGACCCAGCGGCGTGAGGATCAGCTTACCGAGCGGCGTGAGCAACTTACCCTGGAGCTTGCGATTCTGAGCGAGCAAAAGACGGCCAAGATCATCCAGCTGCTGGAGGAAGCTCGCCGGGATAATCCGCAGGTGCACGATCGCCATGATCCCGAAGCCGAGGCCATGGCTCAGCCGGCCGATCCAGGGTCAGTGCTCGTGGCCATCAGAGAGACCCATGCGAAAGCCGAGCAGCTCGATCAATAGCTTTGAACGACCGGAAGTCGGTACCACGCATCGGACCATTCAATGGCATCCCCTGCTGGCGGCGAATCTAACGAGAGTTGGGGCTAGCCTGGTTAGGGTCTCTCCCGCTTGCTTCGGAAAGCGGATCGATGGAGTTCACCAGGAAAGGATGCTGTTGACCAGCTAATATTTGTGCGGGGGCTCGCATGATCGGCAGGGTATGGGTCCTGATCAACGATACCGTTTCCGGATTTATCGAGCACGAGGACCTTACACGGGGCGCGGCGATTGCCTACTATACAATCTTCTCGATCGCTCCATTGCTGATCATCGTCATTGCCATCGCGGGTCTTGTGTTTGGCCATGATGCTGCCCAGGGTGCGATTGTTGCTCAGCTCAGCGGGCTGATCGGGAAGCAGATCGCCGAAATCCTGCAATCCATGATCCAAAGCGCCAGCCACCAGGCTACCGGATTACTCGCCACGATCATCGGTGTGGGGACGTTGTTGCTAACGGCGACCGGCGCCTTCAGCGAGATCCAATCCGCGCTCAACGCCATCTGGAAAGCGGCCCCATCATTGGGGGTGTCCGATCTGGTTCGCGCCCGCCTCATGAGGCTCGGCCTGGTCGTCACGCTAGGTTTCTTGATGCTGGTCTCATTGGTCGTGAGTGCCGGCCTTACCGCGCTGGGCAGCTACTTGAGTGATCTCCTTCCGGGCGGCGATGTCTTGATCTCGCTCCTGAATTCGGCCATTTCGATTATACTAATATCCGCGCTGTTCGCGGCTATTTACAAGATCTTGCCTGACAAGCCGATTGCCTGGAGAGATGTTGCCGTCGGGTCGGTTGTAACCGCGATCTTGTTCACGTGCGGCAAGTCACTAATTGGCCTTTATATCGGCAGCAGCAGTGTTGCATCGAGTTATGGAGCAGCTGGCGCTCTGTTAATTATACTAATCTGGGTCTATTACTCTGCCCAAATTTTCCTGCTTGTGCCGAATACACGCGGGCATATGCTGAAACGCATGGCAGCCATGCCACGGAACGGTAGTGCATGGGCTACAGTGCTTGCCTGTCATAGACCGTGCGCGATGGTGACGCTTTGTCTCTAGAATCGTAAACGCACCGGAATTGCGGCTCAATCAGGCCTGTCCAGCCCCAATCGTATCGGCCATTCTTGCTCCGCGCTTTCCGAGCGGCTTTGATCGCCCGGTGGTGCTTTCGCGGACCGTCTGATGTTCCATCTCGGCGTTGAGCTTGGCGCCGACCAGAACGACAATGATCGAGATCCAGATCCAGGTCATGAAGCCGATGATTGCACCGAGCGAACCGTAGGTCTTGTTGTAGCTGCCGAAACTCGCCACGTACCATGAGAACAGAGCCGAAGCAGCGAGCCATACGATCGCGGCCGATACGCTGCCCCAGGTAATCCAGCGCCATCGTGGCTCGGTGCGGCTCGGACCATATTTATAAAGAACGGCCAGAGCCAACGTGACGAGCGCGAAAAGTACCGGCCATCTGCCGATTTTGACAATAAGAGCGGTCACTTCAGGAAGCGGAATATACGTTAAAATGACGGGAATAGCGACAACTGCTGCAAGCGTGAGCAGGATAAAGACAACTATCCCCAGCGTGACAAACAACGTAATGGCATTGAGTTTGAGAAACCCACGTTTTTCCTCTTCTCCGTAAACAATGTTGAGCGCATCGAAAATCGCTTTGACCCCTGAGTTGGCGGTCCAAAGCGAAATCGCAAGGCTCACCAGGAAGCTGACGCCCAGTGTTGTTCCACCTTGCGAGGCAAGACGGGTCATTTCTTCACGAAGAACATCGATCGCCCCACCTGGCGCGACGCTCGAAATCGTATCGAGATGGTTGGCTACACTAGCCGGGTCGGCGAAGAGGCCGTAAATCGATATTAAAGCCGCGATTCCGGGGAAAATCGCGAGAAGGGCATAGAACGTGACCCCGGCAGCGACCAACAGGATGCGGTTTTCCGAGATGCCTCGGTAGACCCGCAAAAGGATGTCCTTCCATCCCAGGGCTGGGATCTCTGAGGGTGTCTCTGCCGACCGGCCACGGCCTGTCTCACCCTGCTTGCTATCGCCTCTTGCAGCGCTCCTATCGCCAGACCGCTGGTGAGTGAAGCCGATGGCGATCAGCAAAGCGCTCAATCCGATCGCCCATAAGGGCGCGTGCTCCGCTGCCGTGACACCCGCGGCCGCGGGTCTATGGACATCAGGGCTGCTCATCCGGTTGCTCCATAGCACGTGCACCCTGCCACTGTTTTTCGCCGCTTCACTGCCATGTCGACCCGAGGCGCCAAGGCTGGTCATCTATTACCGGGTCGCTCCCGATCGGTTGCTGGCGGGTGCACAATCGTCCGGTTTCCTGGATCCTCGAGATGGCTTCGGCGCTGATGGCGGCCGATCTCGGCGGCTTCGTGGGCAGACAAAGGACGGCGGCTTAGCCACCAACCCTTGCCACGCGCACTCCTCCGCTTCGACCACAGCGCACTCTTCTCGCAATTAGGATTTGAGGTCGTCCGGCACTTTGCCGCCCTTCTCCGCCAGCTTTTGCATGACTTGTTTGTGCAACCAGATGTTCATCGACGCCGAGTCATTCGTGTCGCCGGTATAGTGCAACTCGGTCGCCAGCTCCTTCCGCGAGTTTAGGCTGCTGTCGAGATCCAGCAGCTTCATCAGATCGACAATGGATGTGCGCCAGTTGAGCTGCTGCGAGTTCTTCGATGCCAGATCGGTAAGTACGGCCGCCACATCGACAGGCTGCTGTCGTGGAGTCGCGGCCGGCGCGGCATCGGTATTACTCGGGGATGCACTCGCCTGTGCAGAAGGCGCCGACGCGGAGGACGAGACGGGCGGCGCATCGGGTTTCGCCGCTGCCTCATGGCTGCCAAAGATCTTGGACATGATCGAACTGAAAATGCTCATTCGTAGTCTCCTGTCGGTTGGCGTGAGCTCCATTCACGAGAATAAACGCGTGGTGAGTGTTATGGTTGCTATGGTCCGTAAGGCTGCTGCGGTGCCGGTTCCCGCAGACCCCCTTGACTTCGCAATGGGGAGGAGAAACAGCCCAACGCACTGCTCTGTGCGAAGGCGGCATGGCGCGGCTGCTCATCCGAAGCCAGATTATGCTCAGCCCTCCAGCTCAGCTTCGCGGTGGTCCTTTGCAGATAAATTACCGCGCCGCTCTGAATGTCCTCGCGCCGGCCGAGATCATCGCGCCAGGCGATGACATGCGCCCCGGTCACCGTGCGAAATTCTTCCGGCCGAAGGGATGCCGGTGAATAATCGAAGAGATATGCGCGAAAGTTGGTGACGGCTTGACGGGATGAAGGCGGCGTATCGTGGGGTGTCGAAGCCTCCACCTCTCCAGCAAAGGAGTGATACGCCGTGTCCGATGCTAACGTCGTCAAGCTGCTTCAACCAGGGTCGTTTGGCGACCCGCTGACCGAGGTGCTGCGCAACGGGGCGCGCGCCCTACTGGCTCAGGCAATCGAGGCCGAGGTGGCCGAATTCCTGGCCAAGCATAGCGATCTGAAGACCGCTTCCGGCTTGGGCCGTGTGGTCCGCCACGGGCACTTGCCAGAACGCGAGGTGATGACCGGCATCGGGCCGGTCGGTGTGCGTCAGCCGCGCGTGCGCGACCGTGGGGTCGCCGCCGAGAATGCCGAGCGCATTCGCTTCACGCCGGTGATCCTGCCGCCCTATACGCGGCGCTCCCGCAGCCTGGAGGTGCTGATCCCGATCCTTTACCTGAAGGGCATCTCGACCGGCGACTTCGAGGGGGCGCTTGCCGCCCTGCTCGGCAAGGATGCACCGGGTCTGTCGGCCTCGACCATCGCGCGGCTGAAGGAGGTCTGGCTCGACGAGCACGAGCACTGGAGAAAGCGCGATCTGTCGGCCAAGCGCTACGTCTACATGTGGGCCGACGGCATTTATTTGCAGGGCCGTCTTGAAGACACCAAGCAATGCATCCTGGTCATCATCGGCGCCACGCCGGAGGGCAGGAAGGAGCTACTCGGCTTCACCGACGGCACACGCGAGAGTGCGCAGGATTGGCGCGAGCTGCTGCTCGATTTGAAGAACCGAGGTCTGGCTATCGCGCCAGAGCTCGCCGTCGCCGACGGTGCGCTGGGGTTCTGGAAGGCACTCAGCATGGGCCTGCCGCTGAACCGGCTCCTGATCCCGCCGGCGCCGCCGCCGCAGCGCTCGACAATGGAAGGTGAAGCGCCTCCGGCTCCGCGCTGGGCGATGCCGATCCTCGCCGTCGTGTTCGCAGCAACGGCGTTTGTCACGGGCGCCATGGCCGCGCATCTGCCGCGCCTCCTCGAGATCGCCGGCGCGAGCGCGACGATGGCGATCGCTGCTTCGGCCCTGGTTGGGCCGGCGCAGGTCGGGGTGCGGCTTGTCGAATTCGGCGCCCTTCGCATGGCGCATCCGCTGGTCTCGGCGCGGCTGTCGACGATCCTGCATCCGCTCGGGGCCGCGGCGCTGGCGCTGTTCGGACCGGGTGCCGTCATGGTTTTTGCGGTGCTGCACGGAGCCGGCAACGGTCTCCTCACGATCGCGCGCGGAACGGTGCCGCTGGCCGTTTTCGGGCCGGTCGGTTATGGCCTGCGCACCGGCCTGCTCAGCGCGCCGGCGCGGGCGACGCAAGCCCTTGGCCCGCTGCTATTCGGTTTGCTGCTCGACCGCCTCGGGACCGCCTCGGTCGCGATTTCAGCCGGGCTGTGCCTCGCCGCCTTCTGCGCTTTATTCCTGCTCAAGGCCCGCGCGGAATCCGCGCCGGCCGTCGCGTGATGCCGGAGACGTCCTTGCCCCGCTTCAGGCCCGGAAGCCCGGGCTATATCCGCGCGATTGTGCTGGCCCAGATGCTGGCGCAGCTCGGGGCCTTGCGCTGCCGGCGCTGTTGCCCGGCTATATCGAGCGCTGGTCCCTGTCAGCGACCGAGGCCGGCTGGCTCGTCGGCATCTTCTTCGCCGCTTACGTCGTCATGGTGCCGGTGCTGGTGGCGCTGACCGACCGCATGCCGGCGCGGCGGGTTTACATGCTCGGAACCGGATTGACGGCACTGTCGCACATCGGCTTCGCGCTCGTCGCCGACGGGTTCTGGACCGCCTTTATCATGCGCGTGCTCGCCGGCATCGGCTGGGCCGGGACCTATATGCCGGGTCTGAAAGCGATCACCGATCCGCTCGAAGGCAATGCCCAATCGCGCGCCGTATCCTGGCACGCCGCAGGCGTCGGCATCTCGGGTGCGGCATCGTTCGCAGTCGCAGGGGTCATCGATCATTTTGCAGGCCCGACGGCGGCGTTCCTGGCCGGCGGCGTCGCGGCGCTGCTTGCCTTCACGATTGCCGGCCTCGTCTTGCCGGCGGCGCTGCCGAAGAGCGAGGCGAAATCCGCACAGCGGCGGCTGCTCGATTTCCGGCCGGTGTTGCGCAACCGCGCCGCCATGGCGTGGATTGCCGGGTACACGGTGCATACCTGGGAGCTTGCCGCGCTGCGCGCCTGGGGCTTCACCTTTCTCGCAGCGGTCGTTGCACGCGAGGGCGCGCCCTCCTGGCTGCCGGGCCCGACCATCCTGTTCACCTTGGTGGCCCTTGTCGGCATCGCGGTGTCGATTACCGGCAATGAGACGGCGCAGCGCTGGGGCCGCCTGCGCGTCGTCACGACCGCGATGACGCTCGCGGCGGTGCTCTCGATTGTGACCAGATGGAGCGCGGGCCTTGCCGCCCCGATCGCGGCACTGCTCGTGCTGATCTGGAACGGCGCAATCTATTTCGATAGCTCGGCCTTAACCGCCGGCACCGTGCAAGCCGCCGACAAGGATCTGAAGGGCGCCACCATGGGCCTGCATAGCATGTGCGGCTACGCGGGCGGCCTGATCGGCCCGCTCGGTGTCGGCCTCGCGCTCGATGCCGCCGGCGACGATGCGCTGCTCGGCTGGGGCATCGGCTTCGGGCATTTGGCCGTCATTACGTTAATTGGCCTGGCCGTGCTGCGGCGTCTGGGCGCGCGGCAAGCGGATGCCGGCGGTGTCACGCTATAGGCCAAAACCCGCCAGCCGGCCTAAAAAGACGCAATGGTCTAGGGCTTGGAATGCGGGGGCGGGCGGCGCACGTCGCGCGCAGGCTTGTCCTCGCGCAAACCTTGATAGACGACCTGGCGCAGCAGATTGTCTTCCGTCCAGGTGAGGAATTTCACTTCGGCGACGAGCTCGGGCCTTACCCAATGCACGCGGCTCAACACGAGCGGCGAGCCGAAGCGGCTGCTGCGCGGCGGCGGCACCTCGAGCGGCATTTTGTCGGTCGCGAGCGGCTGCAGCCGATGCCACAGCCATTCAAGCTCGGCCGTGTTGATGCCGGTGCCGGCGCGGCCGGCATAGACCAGCCTGCCGTCGGGATCGTAATAGGCGAGCAGCAGCGCGCCGAGATAAGGCCGCCGGCCTTCCGGATCGGTCCAGCCGACGACGACAAATTCTTCGCGGTGCAAGCATTTGACCTTGCGCCACAAGCCGCGGTTGCCGGCCGTGTAGGGCGCATCGGCGCGTTTCGAGACGATGCCCTCGAGCGACATCGCACAAGCCTGCTGATGAAATTCCCGGCCGTGGCCGATCTGGTGATCGCAATTGCAGGGGCGATATTGCGTTCGCGAGCAGCGCGGCGAGCCTCGTCTTGCGATCGATGAGCGGCCGCGCCAGGAGATCCTCGCCGTCCACATAGAGAAGATCGAACAGGAAGAACACGAGCCCGGCGGCGTTGCCGGCATCCGATGCCAGCTGGATCTTGCTGAAGGAGGTGATGCCGTCGGGGCCGACGCCGCACAGCTCGCCGTCCAGATAAGCCTCCCGCGCGCCGAGCGAGGACAGCGCTTCGGCGATCGCCGGATATTTGTGTGTCCAGTCGAGACCGGTGCGGGTGAGCAGCCGCACGCTGCTGCGATCGAGGCGCGCATGCATGCGGTAGCCGTCGAATTTGATTTCGTGCAGCCAGTCGTCGCCTTCCGGCGCCGCGTCGACCAGCTGGGTGAGCTGCGGCGGCATCCAGTCCGGCAGCGCCGCCGCGCGGGAACGGCGCGCTAGCGGCATGCTGGAAGAGGGAAGGGGCTAACCGGCCGGCGCATGCGCCTCCTCGAGGTGATCGATCTCGCCGACATGCTTCGCCGCGTGGGCGAGCTCGAAGCTGATACCCTTGCAATGCCGGCAGGTCGGAAAGCGCCGGCCCTTGATCACGGTCACCTCATGCGGCATGTCGGCATGCGCCGGATCATGGGTGATCGTGTAGATGCCGGATTGCGGTACAATTTCGCCCGGCCTGAATTCCTGCGCCATGGCTTGGCTCCATAAGAGTACTTATCGTCGACATTCGAAACGGCGTTAAACCAGACGGCGTTCCCCGCCAGGCGCGCGGGCGAGGGGCGGCCGGATCAGGCCGTAGTTGAGAAGCCGAAGCCGGCATGGCGGGCGGCGAATTCGCTACCTGGGTATTGCAGAATGGCCTGATCGCGCAGCCAGGCAAGGGCCTCGCCCGCGCTGCCCGCCGACCATTTCTCGGCAATCGGCTCGCCGAGCCTCGCATAGAAGCCGCCGTCCCAGATCCAGGACAGCGAGCCGGCAATGTGGCTCGCGCAGAGCTGGTCAAGAATGACTCCGGGTCCGCACTGTCAGGTTTGGGCTGGCGCCCGAATTCGCTGCGCGGGAAATGCACCAGGGCTTGGTCTTTCAGCCAGCGGACCGCCTCGCTGGCGATCGGGACGTGGCCTCGGCAAGCGGTGGATTGCCGAGCGCCGCCTGAAAGCCGCGCTCGTGGTTCCACGACAGCGCGACATTGAATTCATTGGCGTAGAGATCATCGAGGATGGCCTCGATATCGAGGCTCTGGCAATCGGCTGTGCTCATACGCGGATAACACTCTGTGCGGCTTCGTGTTGCCCGAGACACCGAAGAACCAGTTGAGCCTTCAAACCGCGAATGCCGGTGCTGGTCCCGTTGGGTGATCAACAGGCGGTTCTCGACAATTGATGCGGATCGCGACCTACAACGTCGACGGCGTCAATGAACGCCTTGCCAATCTGCTGGAATGGCTCGAAGAGCCAGGCCGGAGATCGTCTGTCTGCAGGAGCTCAAGGCGCCGGATGAAAAATTTCCAGCGGCCGCGATTCCGCGCCGCCGGCTACGGCGCGGTCTGGCACGGGCAGAAGAGCTGGAACGGCGTCGCGATCCTCGCGCGCGGCGCCGAACCCGAAGAGACCCTCCGCGGCCGGGCGATCCCCACGACACGCATAGCCGTTACATCGAAGCGGCGATCGGGGGTTTTGTGGTCGGCTGCCTTTATCTGCCGAACGGCAACCCCGCGCCGGGCCCGAAATTCCCTGGTTCGACCGCCTGGGGATTATGCCAAAGAGCTTCTGGCAAGCGGCGCGCCGGTCGTTCTGGCCGGCGACTACAACGTCATGCCGACCGAGCGTGATGTCTACGCGCCGGAGCGCTGGGTCGACGACGCGCTGTTCCGGCCGGAGATGCGCGAGGCCCGAGTGATCCTTATGCTGGCGACAGAGGGCCACTTTACCCCGGAAATAGAGAAAACCCCGGCGGGGGAGCCGGGGTTTTCGAGGGAACGATCTATGTGGGGGGCATCGACCGATCGCGGATTGGTTCATCAGAATTCCGTTGTGATGCTGGAACGGGGAGAATGCCCTCAAGAAATCCCCGCCGCCCAAAGTACCTGCGCCTCCGGCCGAATTGATCCGCCGCCCTGAACCCTGAGAGCTGGGTGCATCAAGCTCGCTTGCGCCGCCGGGCGGTGCCCGGCTCGGCCGCGGGCTCCTTTTTTTGGTTTCGACCTCCGGAGACCGGCAACAGCAATCCCGGCTGACGCCGATCGGGAGCGGTCTTGCCGCGCCGCTGGGCGGAGGTGGGAATGCGCTTCGGAGCCGGCGCCTCCTGCGCGAGGCTGCGTTTCAGGGCGGCCATCAAATCGATGACAGGAGCCGGGGTGGAGATCTCCTTGGGCTCGATCGGAACCCCCTTCATCTTGGCTTCGATCAGCGCCTGCAAAGCCTCTTGATAGCGGTCCCGGTAGATGCTCGGGTCGAATTTGCCGGTCCGTTGCTTGATGATCGCGCCGGCAATGGCGACCATCTCGGCGTCGAGGTCGCCCTCGGCATAACCGAATTGTGATGTCCGAACCTCGTCCGCGGCGCGCAGTGTGAACAGCCCCATTCCGGTGCCACGGGGCTCGACCATAACCGCTCGCTCGCGCCGGCTGAGCGTAAGGCGGCCGATCCCGACGACTCCGGCTTCGGCCATCGCCGCGCCGATCACCCGCATCGTCTCCAACGCGATTGCGCCATCGGGATAGATGTAATAGGGGGCGTTCAAATAGACGGGATCGAGCTCATCGCGCGCCACGAACGTCGCGAGATCGATCACCTTGGAGCTTTCGACGTCGAGCGCCTGGAGTTCTTGCGGCGTGAACGTGACGAATTGGCCGCGTTGATATTCGTAGCCTTTGACGACCTCTTCTTTCTCGACCTCCTCGCCGGTGCCGGGATCGTGCGGGCGCAAGGTGATGCGGGTGGCCGGGCCGGTTTGCTCGAAGAAATTTTCGGGCTCGTCAGGGGCAAGCGGCGTCGCCGGTCTGTCGGCCATATCCGCGCTTGGGTACTGATCCAGTGGCTCGCTCGGCTCGGCAACTCGGCTCGGTTGCCAGACCTGGTGCAAGCGGATCGGCTTGGTCCGCGTTGTCGCTGGCGAGAGATAGACCGGGCACGACACCAGAGACAGGCGCAGAAAACCCCGCCAGCTTGCACGTGGCATTAGCGATGCTCCGTTGCGATACAACTGATCAACGAGGACCCGGTCCGAACGATCCCGGCGTCCACGGAACTGCCTGGGAGTGCTAGGCCTGCTACACGAACCCGCGTGGGACGAGCTGTAGCGGGTTAAATTCCTCCCGCCTTCTCCGCCCGGCAATTGTATCTCCCGTCAATTTCCTGCCGCGGCGGCCAGCGGCGGTGCTCCCGCACATCCCGGCACAAGGGATAGGGCTTTGCCCCGCCACACACCTTCCTCGCCGGTTAGCTCGATGCTGTTGGCGATGGCGATAACCTTCTGCATCTCGTGGCGCTCGATGTAGCGGATGGCCAACAATCCGCCTTGGAAAAGCGCCTCGCCGCCGCCGATGATGGCGATGGCGATGCCTATGGCTTCGGGCCAGGTCATGTGATGGCGACCGGCTCGATCAGCGAAGGGTCGTTGTTTTTCACGCTGCCGACGCGCGCGCTCACGGGCCAGCAGGCCATTTTGTCGGAAGGGAAGGGGGCCAGCATCGCCTTGAGCTGCGGCACATCGGCCGGTCGCTCGCCAAGCCAGGCCAGCCAGGCTTCGGGCGCGAGGATTACCGGCATGCGGTTGTGGATTTCGGCGCAGAGTTCGTTCGGCGTGGTGGTGACGATCGCAAAACTGCGGACCCACTCGCCGGCCGGCGAGCGCCAGTTCTCCCATATGCCCGCAAGCGCCATGATACCGCGATCGGCGAGCGCGAGCGCATAGGGCTGCTTCCCGGTTTCGGTCTTGCGCCACTCATAAAAATTGTCGACCGGCACCAGGCAGCGCCGGCGCTCGAACGCCTTGCCGAAAGCCGGTTTGTTCTCGATCCCCTCGGCCTTGGCGTTGATGTTGGCGAAGCCGACCTTGATGTCCTTGGCCCAATAGGGGATCAGGCCCCAGCGCATCAGGTCGAGGCTACGCTGCCCTTCCTAGGGATTGAAGCGCACGATCGGCAGGGAGTCGGTCGACGTGGCCGAAAAGCTACTTCGACGTGCAGGACTGGAACACCGAGATGTGGTTCTCGGTCGGCTATAAGGCCGAGGTCGATGCCATGAAGCGCATCAACAGCCTCATCGAGTCGGGCGCCATCAACGACCCGAGCTACAAGCTGGTCGACATCCAGGAGGTGGAGCCGACGACACCGGCGGGCTATTTCAACTATTTCGTTGAGCGGGGCTCGGTATTCGAAGATGCGCGCAGTAAGGCCGATGCGTTGTTCCGTTGGCTCAAGAGCGGTAAAGTTGGACAGAAGCCCTGAGCGCTCGCCCCGCACCACCAGCGCCAAGCGACATCACTTCGATTTCGCCTGACTTCAGGGAGTGCGATGCGGCGGCGCTCAAATACGAGGCGTGGGCTCATCGTCGCGAATGCGGAACACGCCGCCATCGGTCTCGATCCTGGACCCGGCGCACCAGCGGGACCCGAATGATCATACCCACGCCGCGATGAAAGAGGCGGCGGCGCAGTGGCGGCGTCTTGCGGAATCTACGAGCTGGGCGTCTACCTGGTTTCAACTACCTGTGGGGGATCGGCCGAGCCCAGCCCGTCGCGATCACGTCCATCGAGATATCCAGAGCCGCCAAACCGTTGATGACCGATCGCACGCCGACGGTATCCGTACCGAGGGTGGCCGAGAACCGAAAATCGGCGATTAATGCTGCACATCGGCAGCGCCCGATTCTGCGAAGGGCCGTTGACGTCTTACGTCCGCCTGGACGCACGGGTGAAGGAGATCGCGGTGTTTTGTCCCAAAACCGAGTTCGCAACGGACTCTTCGCTGGAGGAAACCGGATTCGAACTTTCGGTTCGGCGCGCGAGGTTTCGAGCTTCGGCTTGATCAGATTGGCAGCGGCGTTGTATGACGCCACGCTCCGCGTCGCCCATCCTCCCTCCGCAAGGGTCGTTGCGTGCAGCAGAAGCAATAAATTTCCCCATGCGCACTCCAACCACACACTGCGCTCGACGGGAGGCGCCGTCGTCATCCGGGTCCCCTGACCTATCGCCGAGGCGGCACTGCGCCGCATTGCTGATCGGCGTCCTCGCCCTCCTCTTTGCGTTAGTTGGGCCCATCGCGGTCCACGCGGAGGTCATTTCGATACCGTCTGCGGACCCACCAAGCTCGGCAGCCTCGCCCCAGCCCCCGACAGTGCTGCGCGGATCCCCGCCCAGCACTGCCGGACCGGTTCCGATCTGCTCGCCTGGATACCCGGTCTCCCCGGGCGACGGCTGTATCGGTCAGGGCAGCAGCGATAATAACCAGGGATGGCCAGGTTACGACTACTGGCCGGGTTATGGCTACGGCTATCCCCTCGGCGGGTTCCCCGGCTTCGGATTTGGCGTACGTCGCGCCCCTCGCTTCGGCGGGTTCCGCGCTGGCGGGTTTCATGCCGGTCGCGGCTTCCGCGCCGGTCGCGGGTTTCTCGGTCCGGCAGCGTTCCACGGCTCAGCTCGGTTCGGCGGCTTCGGCGCCGGGGCGGGACGTATAGGTGGCTTCGGCCGGCGGTAGAGAACCGGTGACGGCCGAAGCACATTGGTTTAGTGAAGTCCAGCTGCAGGCCGCCTTCAGGATCGACCGATTATCACGCGCCGCGAGACACAACTGGGCCCTGCCGCAGCAAACGTGCCCCAGCCGCGTTGACCGAGAGAGGGACCGAGCGGCCGGAAGCGGCGACGCGAGACCATGGCGCCGGGTATTACCCCGCGATCCATTTCGACCTGCATGGCGGGCTTTTATCTGCCGATTTCGAGAAGCGGCAGGCGGCACCGGCGCGGTGGCCCTGCTTGTGGATCAGCCATTCTGCAGCCGGTAGCGCAGCCACACCGCGCCGCCTTCCAGCACCTCGCAGCTTTCCAGCATCATCGAACGGAGCGGAGCTCGCGCGTCGGTCTCGTCCTCGCGGGAATCGAATGCGTAGGGTCCGCCCCGCGCGCCGTCCACTGCCGGGCAGACCGCGAGGCTGATCTCGTCGATCAGGCCGGCCCGCAGAAACGAACCGTTTGATTTGCCGCCGCCTTCGAGCAGCAAGCGCTCGATCCCCAGCTCGCGGTTCAGGATGTCCAGCGCGAGCGCCAGATCGAGTTCCCGTTCGCCGGCGAAGATGTAGGAGACACCATCGCGGCGCAGCCCCGCCAGATGCACGTCGGAGACCTGCTCGGTCAACACCGCGACGATCGGGTCGCCGCCAATATCCGCGCGACCCCAGGCGATCTTGCCGTGAGCGTCGAGCGCGATGCCGTAAGCTGCGGCGTCGCGCCGGACGAACCAGGCTTCGCGTGGGAAGACCTCGCCCGGGTGATCAGGATAGGCATCTGCCTTGGCGTATTCGCTGCCGGTGACGCGGCCGATCAGCCAGGAGCCGTTGCCGAGCTGCTCGTGGATACGCTCGAACAGACCCGCCATGCGGTTTTCCGCCGGCCGCCACCGACTGCCCCAGGTTCGGCCGTCGATGCTCGTATTCATGTGGCTGATGACATAAGGCTTCATCTGCGTTCCTTTACCGATTGGCCGCGGCTAAGGCCGGAAGCGGACAGCGGACCCGGTTGCACAGCGCTTCGCCCATGATCAGCTCGAGATCGCCGCCCTTCAGCCACGGCAAACAGGCGCACGGCATTTACTTATTGCTGCAAAGCTCTAATGGCCCGAGTTGTAGACGCCATGCCAACCTTGATGGCATCGATGTGGCCGTCCGCCATGGTGAGGGCGAAGACAGCGAGATCATGGTGGGTCATCAAGGTAACGCGCTCATCCGTCGTCACGAACCGGCCGGCGGCCGGCGGCCAACTCGGAAAGAGAAGCCCCGGCTGTCCAATCGGGGCTGGAAGTGTGTGGATCGGATGCAGGAAAACCAATGCGATCCCGGGTGAGACGCGTTGGGGGCTCATCCGTCGGAAATCCGTCGGGGAAGCCCGGTGAGGCTGCTCGGTCCAAGCGATGTCAGCTGCAAATCAGTAATAATGCGCGCCGCCGTTGACGTGGATCGTCTGACCGGTGATGAAGCCGCCATCCTTGCTGACTAGGAACAAGCAGGTCGCGGCGATCTCGTCGACGCTGCCTTGGCGGCCGAGCGGGACGCCGTCGGCGTTCGGCAAGCGACCGTGATACCACTCAGGATGGTCGCGCCGCGTATCGATGCTGCCCGGCGAAATGACATTGACCCGGATGTTATGCGGGGCGAATTCGGAGGCCAGCGCGCGCGCCATGCCGATCAGCCCCATCTTCGCTGCAGATAAATGAGTGCGGCCGCTGCCGCGAGCAGAAATCGCGCCGTCGCCGACGAAGAACAGAATGCGCCCGTAGCGGTTCTTGACCATCGGCTCGATCAGAGCGCGCGTCAGGTAGAGCGCACCGTCGAGAACCACGCTCCGGACCAACTCCCAATCCGCATCGGTCGTTTCGGTAAACGGCTTATGCGGCCGGATCGCGGCATTGTTGATCAGGATGTCGACCCGGCCGAACTCGGACAGTGCCGTGGCGGCCAGCGCCTCGACCTCGGCCTTCTTCCCGATGTCGGCGAGAATGGGGAAGGCCTTGACCCCGAGATTCCGGACCTCGCGCGCGACGGCCTCAGCCTCCTGCCGATTGGAGCGCGCGTTGACCACGACATGCGCCCCTTCAGCGGCCAGCTTCAGCGCCGTCGCACGGCCGATATTGCGCCCCGATCCGGTGACCAGCGCGACCTTTCCATCAAGCTTCCCCATACTCCATCTCCCGCGATGTTCGAAGCGGGGCTCCTCCTGGCGACATTGGCCTCGCAGGCATCCCCAGCCGTTGATGTTTTCGATGCTGCCCGCCGTCTTGGCGAGCGGCCGATTTATCACTGGTTCCCCGCCCGGTTTCAACGAATGCTATTCCCTCGACGAGGCAGCCGTCTCAACCGGATTCTGCATTTCGTTCACCGCTGCGCGCCCGTGGCTCGCGGTCTGGCTCGCCAGCAGCGGGGATCCGGTAGTGACGCGCTACCTCGCCCATGGCTGTCCCCGGTCAAGCAGCTCGTCTTCCAAGCCGTGAAGCTTTGCTACCGTTTCGTCCCTTGACCCCTTCCGCGCCTCCGCAAACCTGATCGCAGGCGACGGGACGAAGAACGGCTTTCCTGCTCCGAACAAGGAACCGGCTACAAACCCAAAACAACTACTCAACAGAAAAGCCCTATACAGGTTCGAATCCGCTTCCTTCACCTTGCCGCGGCCGTGAAGCAGGCATCTGAGCTGGCTATTTCGGGATGACGAACGACATCGGGCCGCCATCGCACATGCCGTCCGACAGGATCAGCAGCCGGTAGAAGCCTCTCTCGTCCTCCAGCAGCGTCATCGCTTCAGGCTTCTTGTCCGTGGTATCGCGGGACGGGCACGGGCGGGGCGGCACGCCGTCGAGATTAAGGGTCGCAAGCACCTTGGGACTGCTTGGCGCCGAACCGTCCCAGGCGACCACACTCCAGCCCACTTCCTTGGTGTCATCATCATCAGGTCCGATGAGCAGTAAAAATCCCGCAGGCACGGCCAGCATGTCCCGGATGCCGCTGCCCAGGCCGATTTTGACCTTGATCGGCTCCGCACGCCTGATGCCGGCAGAGGAGAACAAATCCTCGGCCTTTACCGGCAGAATGTATGTGTGCTGGTCTTGGGCGGGCTCCCTGAACCCGAAGTACAGCATTCCATTCTTGGCCGCGAGCCCCTCGATGTTGACGGCATGATCGGGTTTGCCCAGGCATTTCTTGTTCCCGATAAATTTGCCGAGAACCTCATTGTGGTTCATGAAAGCCCATAGGTGTTCCTTGTCGTCCTCGAGGTCGGCGGGTATGCCTGCGGGCGTGAGCTTCGCCTTACCCGTTTGCTCATCCACCCTGAACCGCACCACATGCCGGCTGTCTGGGCGCGGCGCGCAAGATTTGCGGCTCGGCGAATGCGAGCCTGTCACGTAAACCATGTTGCCATCGCGGGCGGCACCTTCCGCATCGAGCTCTTCGCCGCCGACCAGCAAGACGATACGGTCCGCTTCCGGGGCAAAGCCGGTCTTGTCAATCGTGACATACCGAGCCTCAACGCCCTCATCGAATGCGGCGATGCAGCGGCGTGCGGTCCCGGTCGGCGGCGGACAGGCAATGCCGCTCAACGACTCGCGCGTTTTCTGCGGATTTTTGCCGAAGGCGAAGCCGTTCCCCGTGCTCCAGGTCACGTTCTCCGGACCTGTGTGCGGCGGATCCGCCACTGCGATCGCGTAGGGCAACGCTGATATTAGGGCAGCGACCATCACAAGCGAGCGCGCATTGAGCATGGCTCTTGCCTCCCAAGGTTGCCGCTGGCGAGGACGCCTGGAACAATTCTCCCATCGAGACAGGATTGTGTCCAGCCACGACAAGCGTTCGGCGTTCGGACGCCACTCCGCGGCTCAGCTACCGGGTTTGCTTAGCAAGTGCGACAGGCGCAACGCGCGCCTGTGCCTGCAAGCGACAGCGCGGCGACTGTCAACGGGGCATTGTTACAACCGCCAGCGCGAGTGGAAATCCCCGCTTCTCGACCTGACATCGCGAATTCCTAGGAGAGACGTGACTCTCTGCTGGAGGAGGGAGTCAGGAGCGAACTGGTCTCTGGACGCCGAATTCCCTGTTCGACGGGAAAATACAGGGAATTTCATCGGATGCGATGCCACCCGGGCGCTCAAGACAGCGGAAAGACGAGGCCAGCCGGCCTCTCCAAGATGATTTCCCTACGCAACCCGAACAGGGAATTTCATTTCGCGTAGCAGGGAATCGGATCAGACGAGCAGGGAAATGTCGCGTCAAATCAGGGAATCGACATCCACACACACCCCCTCGTCCTCAGCCCTCTTTTCCCCGATCCGACAAATATCGGTTAAAGGAGGCAGTTATGGTGAGGCTGAGCGAAAATGAGGAGCGGGAGCTGATCCGTCGGGCCAAGGCCGGCGACGACCGGGCACGCAATCGCCTTTGGGAAGCGTTCTTTGCCTTCGCTTTGGCGGAATGCCGCAAACAAGCCAAGCGGGCGCAGCTGGATACCGATATCGCTGAGGGCGAAGCCGTCTTGACGATACCGGACGCGATCGCCCGGTTTGATCTGAGGCGTGGCAACCGGTTTAGCACATATTTGGCGCATCGGCTGCGCGGCGCGATCACGGCGGCGGCACGCGAATACCGACGCTCGTCGGTTTTCGAGAAGGCCCAGTGGCGTCCGGAGAATACCCAGCCGCCAAGCGAAATCGAGTTGCGCCCGGCCGGCGATTTTTGGTCGCCACGGGTGCTCAGGTGGGCTCGGCGGCGGCGGCGCCGAAATGACCGCCTGATCGTGAAATGGCTGTGGCTGGATCCCGAGCCAAAGACGCAGGCCGAGATTTCTCGCCGGCTGGGGATCAGCCGATCGGCGGTGTGTCAACGGCGCCAATTTCTGATGAAAGCCATATTACGGATAGAGCAAAATACTGTTTTTGATCATGTAGTTAGACGAGAAACGCTTAACACCGACGAGGAGGAACTCTATATTGCATTTTGCTAGATTGCCCATCAATCTCGCGCTACCTGCAGCGCCGGCCGCCTCTGGCTAGCGCTCTGACGCCGTCTTTGGCTACGGCAGTCCTCGTGTCGATCTGACAAAGGCCGCTCTTGCAGCGGCCTTTTGTATTCGTCCTCTGATAGCCCGGCCCTCTCCCTCTGTGAACGGAGCCTGGGCGGGCTTTCGAGACCAAATTCCTTGACCAATAGGGACCGGTGTGTGCTCGGAACCTTTCCCGTTGTCTTTGATCTCTCAAGTGGAATTTTTTATGAAAAATCCTCGCGCTCAGCGCAAGGCGCCCAGCCTTGCGCCTCAATTGTCGATCGTTTATCGCGCCATCAACGAGCTGAAACCGGACCCCAATAATCCGCGCGTCCACAGTAAGAAGCATGTCCGGCAGATCGCCGCCAGCATCGAGGCGTTCGGGTTCATTGTTCCGGTCCTGGTCGATCGTGAGGGCAAGCTCATCGCCGGTCATGGACGGCTGGCCGCCTGCCGCTCGCTCGGCTGGAGCGAGGTGCCGACGTTGTGCCTCGATCACCTGACCCCGGCGCAAGCCCGCGCCTTCATGATCGCCGACAACCGGCTGACCGAGATCGCCAGCTGGGACGACCGGCTGTTGGCGGAGCAGCTCAAGGACCTCTCGCTAATCGGGCTCGACTTCGACATTGAGGTCACCGGCTTCGAAATGGCCGAGATCGATCTCCGCATCGCCGCGCTCGAGGACCCGCCCGAACAGGGCGACGATCCCGCCGATGTCGTTCCGGACATCCCGGAAGGCGCGCCGGTCAGCAAATTGGGTGATCTGTGGCGGCTCGGTCGTCATCGCGTGCTGTGCGGCAGCGCTCTCGATCCGGCCGCTTTCGCAGCGCTGATGTGCGAGGAGCGCGCCGCCGCGGTGTTCAGCGACCCACCCTACAACGTGCCGATCGATGGTCACGCGAGCGGCCTCGGCGCGATCCACCATCGCCCCTTTCCGATGGCCTCGGGCGAGATGGACCGGGCCGAATTCACCGCCTTTCTGACCCAGGCCTGCCGCAACCTAGCCGCCTTTAGCGCCGCCGGGTCGCTGCACTTCTTGTGCATGGATTGGCGCCATCTCGATGAGATGCTGATGGCCGGCCGGCAAGCCTATGGCGAGCTGAAGAACCTGTGTGTCTGGGTCAAGCACAATGCCGGAATGGGCTCGCTGTATCGCAGTCAGCACGAGCTCGTCTTGGTGTTCAAGCACGGCCGCAGCGGGCATCGCAACAACGTTCAGCTCGGCCGCTTTGGCCGAAACCGCAGCAATGTGTGGCAGTATCCCGGGGCCAATTCTTTTGCCCGAAGCAGTGCCGAGGGCAATCTGCTGGCCCTGCACCCGACCGTCAAGCCGGTGGCGATGGTCGCTGATGCGATCCTCGATTGCACGGCGCGCGGCGACATCGTGCTCGATGCCTTTCTCGGCAGCGGCACGACCCTGATCGCCGCCGAGCGAACCGGCCGGCGCTGCTCCGGGCTGGAGCTCGATCCGCCCTATGTCGACACCATCATCCGGCGCTGGCAGGGGCTGACCGGCGGCAGCGCCCATCATGTCGCGAGCGGCCGCAGCTTTGACGACCTCGCGGCCGAGGCGGAGGTGGTCGATGCCGCCTGAGACCCAGCTTGATTACGAGGTCGGGTACGGCAAGCCACCCCGCTATACCCGTTTCCGGAAAGGCCGATCCGGCAATCCGCGCGGCCGATCGAGCGGATCGAAGAACCTTTCGACCCTGCTCGGCGAAGCGCTCAACGAGCGCGTGCTAGTCGCCGAGAACGGCGGGCGCCGCAAGATCACCAAGCGCGAAGCGATCATCACCCAGCTGGTGAATCGGGCGGCCAAAGCCGACTGGCGCGCCATCAAGATCCTGCTCGACCTGGTTCGGGAAATCGAAGCGCGCGGCGCGCCGGAAACCAACGAGACCTCCTTCGGCTCGGCGGACGAGAAGGTCATCGAGCAACTCAGAGCGCGTTTGCGGCGCTCGGAAGGGGAAAGCCGATGACCGAGAACCTGACCCTGGCCGAGTACGACACCTTGCTGCGGCAAGATTTCTGCAGTTTCGCGGCACGTTGCTTTCATGACCTCAATCCGCAGGCCGAGCTCGCGATCAACTGGCATCTCGAGGTCATCGCCGCCAAATTGACCGCGGTGCGCGAAGGCAGGATCCGGCGGCTGATTATCAACTTGCCGCCGCGCCATCTCAAATCCTCGATGGCTTCGATCGCCTTTCCGGCCTGGTGCCTCGGGCACGATCCCTCGGCGCAGCTGCTGTGCGTCAGCTACGCCCAGGATCTCGCCGACAAGCTCGCGCGTGACTGCCGCGCTATCATGACCAGCCCATGGTATCGGCGTATCTTCCCGACCCGCCTGTCGCCGCATCGCCAGGCGGTGCAGGAATTCCTGACCACCCGCCAGGGATACCGGCTCGCCACCTCGAACGGCGGGGTGCTGACCGGGCGTGGCGCCGACATCATCCTGATCGACGACCCCTTGAAGCCCGAGGAGGCGCTTTCCGAGGCGCAGCGCAAGGCCGCCAACGAGTGGTTCGACCACACCCTCTACAGCCGGCTTAACGACAAACGGCATGGCGCGATCGTCATCGTCATGCAGCGGTTGCACGAGGACGATCTCGTCGGGCATGTGCTCGAGCAGGAGCCTTGGGAAGTGGTCCGCTTCCCGGCGATCGCCGAAGCGGACGAAACGCATCAGGTCGAGACCATCTGGGGCCCGAGATGCTTTACCCGTGGTCAGGGCGAAGCCTTGCACCCCGATCGCGAGCCGGTCGAGATCCTCGATCGGATCCGCCGCACGATCGGCGAATACAACTACGCCGGCCAGTACCAGCAATCCCCGGCACCGCTCGGCGGCGGTCTGGTCAAGGAGGGCTGGTTCCGGCGCTACAACGAGCAGAACCGGCCGGAGCGCCTCGACCGCATCGTGCAGAGCTGGGACACCGCGAACAAGGCGACCGAGCTCAGCGATTTCTCGGTGTGCACGACCTGGGGGATGAAGGGCAAGGAGCTCTTCCTGCTCAACTTGTTCCGCAGGCGCCTCGAATACCCGGCGCTCAAGCGCGCGGTGCGCGAGCACCAAGTCTTGTACAACGCCAATGTCGTGTTGATCGAGGACAAGGCATCGGGCACCCAGCTCATCCAGGAGCTGATCGAGGAGGGCTGCCATGCCGTGACCCGCTACCTGCCGACGACCGACAAGGTCATGCGCCTGCACGCGCAGACCGCGACGATTGAAAACGGTTTTGTCGTCATCCCCGAGACGGCGCCCTGGCTCGCCGAATACCTGCACGAGATGACCGTCTTTCCAAAAGGCAAGCACGACGACCAGGTCGACTCGACTGCTCAGTTTCTCGACTGGTTCAAACGCCCGTTCCCCGGGCAAGGCTTTTACGAGCTGACACGAATGCGGGCGGAGGCCATTACCCAGCGCACCAGGCCGCAACCCGTCCAACCGAACTGGGCTCCCGGTTCCATGGAATGGCAGGCCGAGCAGGAAAAAGCCAAACAGAGTGGCGCTTCCTGATCCGGATCATGGCACATGACCATCATCACCGAGCATGGCCGCAACCGAGCCCCCCGCGCCCGGGACTGGGAGTTCGAATCCGTCTTCCTCCAGCAGCTCGGCAAGCCGGCCCGTCGCGCATCCCTGCGACGTTTACAGAAATTTGAGGAGAATGGAACAGACTGCCGATAAGTCTGACTTCGACGGCGAAAAAACGATGCTCGCCGCGCTAGGGCAGAGGCGCCACTCGCCACGGAGGCCGCGGCGCTCGCGAGCCCAACTCGATCGGGCAGCTGAAGCAGAAGAGGCGTGCGAACGAAGCTCACAATCGGCGGGCCACGTTCTGTTTTGTACCGGGAGGACAACACCTTGAACAATAACGGGCCACCATCGTGCGGCTCCGATACCAGATGAGTAAGGCCGTCGCGGCTTTAATGGAAGCCGATGCCGGCCTCCAACCGTATCGCCCCGTCATCATCGCGCCAAAGACATGGGGCTGGCCGCGCGCCGACGATTACAGCGAGATGATCCGGGTTCGAAAGGAGGAGTAGCCCCGCCAGGCCCCAATCAGCGGCTTGGCGTTCGCAAAGATGCAAGCTCCGTCTAGCAGACCTCTCCCGTTTCGCGTTCCGGGTGCCCGATCGGCACGGTTGTGGGCGTCAAACACCATCTCCTGGGTCTCGCGCGGATAGGCCCGCACAAACAGGATCCGCTGTGACACAGCCGGACATGCGCCACCTTCACCGTGACCGTCACCCCGTTGATCAGCACAACCTCGTGCGACCAGTCGAACTGGTACACCTCGCATGACCACGATGTCGCGACATATCTCCCCCGGGTGAATGCGATGAAGCGGGAGTTCCTGCGCTTCGGCGCCGAGAAGTAGAGTGTGGGCGGGAGGCTGCTTATCGACAGCTGAGGACCTTGCGTCGTTCCGGCCGGCTGATAGCCCCGTGAATAGATACTCAGGCGCCGCGCGCCGCAAGGAGCTGCGTAGTGAAAGAAGTGGGCTGCCCCTTTGACCACGCGCAAGCCGGACATGTCCTAACTAAGAGGGACTGGCGGTTCGAATCCGGTTCCCTCCAGCGCAGAGTCTCGTGCGAACTGAAATCGATGTTTGCGTGAAGCTGACGCCACCCCGCCACCCGCCAGGCGGCGATGGCCTCTATGGCAAATTGCTTCTCGCGCACGAAAAAGCGTAAGCTTGGCCGGATTACACCGGTGCCGCCAACAACGCGACTCGGGGAGGACGATAATGCAGTTGGGTCGCGCGCCTCCGTGATCGAGGGAGGGTCGCTTCTGTCTTACGACGCACTCAACGGGACGGGCGAAACGAGCTATAGTACTTCTCTCGTACGTCTCTGATTACGCTGCCGCGGGCTATTATGCACTTGAATCCGGGAGCATTGATAAAATTCGATGGGGCCGCGAAATCGGCACGGGAGGCGTTGCGGCCTCTGCAGCTCCTGGAGCCAGGTCTGTTAAAAGCAGGGTTCAAGCGCTCAACGGGCTGGGTACATACAGCAACGGCGCTGTTCGTCTTCGCGAGCGATGTTCTCAAACCGGTCTTCCCACATTGTACCTTGTGGGTTCTTGTCGCGGCGCTTGTCGCATTTGCGGCGCTGATAATTGCGGTGAAGCGACAGAGGATTACGGCCGAGACCTTCGGCGCCGTCGTGGTCTTTTGTCTCACGACGGCAGTCCTCTCCCTTGGCATGATCGGATTGCAGAAATACACCGGCGATCCGGACGGCGCGCTTCATCACCTCGTCCCAGGCGTGGAGAAGCTGCAAAAGACCCTCGATCTTGTCGAGCCTAAGATTGACGCTCTCAATACGAATCTCGAACGCGCGGCGAATCAACAGCAGGAGCTATTGGAGACAAATCGGCTCCTAATCGAACGACTGCGGCAGGAGAAGGGCGTTCCGATTCAGACATTGGCCCAGATACTGACAAGGTTGGGCGCAACGACAATGTCCAGTGATCCGGCTGAAGTTGAACAGAAGCTTCGGTGGAAAGCGGACGAGTACGTTGTTCTACGTCGGCAGGTCGCTCAGCTGTCGGGCGAGGATCCTCGTGTAAACTCCCTGCAACGGGAGGCCGCCTCGGCACTCGCCAATTCCGACTTCGGAGGCGCCCGTGCAAAACTGCGTGCGGCGGCCGAGATTGACCGCGCCGCGGTAGAAACTCTTTCTGACCAGGCGAAGAAGCGGGCCCTCGACGCGGCAAAATCTTATGAGGAAAGCGCCCGCGTCGCGACAACGGCGATCGAGTATCGGGCCGCAGCCGCCGATCTGGCCGAGGCAGTAAAACTCGTGACTGCTTACGACCGAAAAAGAGCAATAGAATTGATGATCCAGGAAGCCGAAGCCTTGAAGTCTCAGGGTGTCGAATTCGGCGACAATCCGGCTCTTAAGGACTCGATCGGAATCTATCGAGATGCACTCACCCTGGTTTCACTAACGGACGAGGCCAAAACCTGGGCCGGAATCCAATTCAACCTTGGCGGCTCCCTCGTGGCGCTCGGGGAGCGGGAGAGCGGTACGGCGCATTTAAAGCAGGCGGTGACCGCGTACCGCGCGGCTTTGGAGGAATTCAAGGCGGAGCCTAACCGGGAGGCGCGGGCCGCGATCCGGTTCGTCCTTGGCAGGACGCTCTGGCTTCTCAGTATGCGCGAGAGCGATACCTCGTCGGGGCGCGACGAGGCGGAGGCACTTTACCGCGCAGCCCTCGAGGAACTCGCTCCCGAGCGTGTTCCGCTCTTGCGGGCCTTCACCCAGACCCACCTCACCCTCGCGCTCCAGCGGATCGACAAGGACGAGATAGCTCGGCTGGAGGCGGCGGTAACTACTTACCGTGCCACCTTGGGAGAACGCATTTGGGAGCGCAATCCACTCGATTGGGGACGAGTTCAAATCGGACTTGGAATGGCGCTTCTGCTGCTGGGGGCGGATGAGAGTGAGACGGCGACCGCTCGGTTGGAGGAAGCAGTCGCTAGTTTCCGCGCATCGGTCGAGGCATTCACTCACAAGCGTGCTCCGCCGCTTTGGGCGGCGGCTCAGACCGCATTGGCGATAGCGGCAGCGGCGCTAGGGGAGCGAAGGAACGACGCGACGCGGTTAGAGGAGGCAGTATCTGCGCTGCGCGCGGCGATGCAGGAATTCACACGCGAACGTGCGCCATATAGGTGGGCCGAGATCCAGGATCTGCTCGGTGACGTACTCAAGGCACTCGGAGATCGCGAGAGTGGGACTGCCCATCTGGAGGAGGCTTTCCAGCACAGTGGGATCCGAAGCTTGGAATTCACGTGACTTGAAGTCGCGGC
>JADMIO011565022.1_pt1 | contig 28679 bp, 21 predicted proteins | sample 8958161 | NCBI WGS metagenome assembly JADMIO01 (sample SAMN16585339, study PRJNA669376) | soil metagenome | isolation source: Crop rotation soil | place: USA: Cullars Rotation, Alabama | collected 2011 | reverse complement strand
CCGCGACAACTTGTCCACGTGGAATTCTAAGCTTAGGATCCCAATGTGCTGGAAAGGGCTCGTACCTGCCCGCGGTGCTGTGCCTGGGCATTTATACGTCGGTGCGTGTCGCCGAGCAGGTCAGAGCCGGCATCCAGTCGCTGCCACGCGGGCAGGGGATGGCCGGCACGGCGCTGGGACTCTCGCTGCCGCAGACCTACCGCTTCGTGCTGCTGCCGATGGCATTCCGCATCGTCATGCCGCCGCTTACGTCGGAGTTTCTCAACATCATCAAGAATTCCTCGGTCGCGCTGACCATCGGGCTGCTCGAGCTGACGGGCCGCGCGCGCGCGATGCAGGAATTCTCGTTCAAGGTGTTCGAGGCGTTTTCCGCGGCCACCGTAATCTATCTGGTCACGAATCTGGTCATCGTGCTGCTCATGCGGATGCTGGAAAACAAGCTGCGCGTGCCCGGCTTCATCGGCAGCGCGACCCAGGTCACCGCGGGCCACTGACGCCATGAACTCCGGCTACGATTTCGACGTCATCCAGCGCTCGCTGCCTTACCTGTTTCAGACAGGCATGACGTTCACGCTCACGCTTACGCTGCTTGCGATGGCGGGCGGAATATTTTTCGGCACCATACTCGCGATGATGCGGCTCGGACGGTTCGCGCCGCTGTCGTTCATTGCGGGCGCATACGTGAACATTCTGCGCTCGGTGCCGCTCGTGCTCGTGATCTTCTGGTTTTTCTTCCTGGTGCCCTATATCGGCGCCTGGATCACCGGCGCGTCGCAGCCCGTCCAGGTCGGCGCGTTCCTGTCGTGCGTCATCACGTTCACGCTGTTCGAGGCGGCCTACTACTGCGAAATCATGCGGGCCGGCATCCAGTCGATCCCGCGCGGCCAGGTTGCCGCGGGTCAGGCGCTCGGCCTCAACTACTGGCAGACGATGGGAACCGTGGTCCTGCCGCAGGCGTTTCGCAACATGACGCCGGTGCTCCTGACGCAGACGATCATTCTCTTTCAGGACACGTCGCTGGTTTACGTCATATCCGTGACCGATTTTCTGGGCGCCGCGGCCAAGATCGCCAATCGCGACTACCGCCTGATCGAGATGTACACGTTCGCGGCGCTCGTCTACTTCGTCATCTCTTTCTCGCTCTCGTTCGCCGTCAAGAAGCTGCAAGCCAAGATGGCCATCATCCGCTAAGGTATCCGCCAATGTCCGCCATGATCGAAATCAAGAACATCAGCAAGTGGTACGGCAGCTTTCAGGTGCTGACGAACTGCACGACCCAGGTGTCCAAGGGCGAAGTGGTCGTCGTCTGCGGGCCTTCGGGGTCCGGCAAAAGCACGCTTATCAAGACGGTCAACGGTCTTGAGCCGTTTCAGAAAGGCGACATCGAAGTCGATGGCATATCGGTCGGCGCCAAGGGCACGAACCTCTCGAAATTGCGCTCGCGCATCGGCATGGTGTTTCAGAACTTCGAGCTTTTCCCCCACCTCTCGATAACCCAGAATCTCACCCTCGGCCAGACCAAGGTGCTCGGCCGTCCCGAAACGGAAGCGCGCGAACGCGGCCTGAAGCTGCTCGATCGCGTAGGCCTGCTCGCGCACAAGGACAAGTATCCGGGCCAGCTCTCGGGCGGCCAGCAGCAGCGCGTCGCGATCGCGCGAGCGCTGTCAATGGACCCGATCGCCATGCTCTTCGACGAGCCGACCTCGGCGCTCGACCCCGAAATGATCAACGAAGTGCTCGACGTCATGGTCGAGCTCGCCAAGGAAGGCATGACCATGATGGTCGTGACGCACGAAATGGGCTTCGCGAAGAAGGTCGCTCACCGCGTTATCTTCATGGACAAGGGTGAAATCGTCGAAGACGCGAACAAGGACGATTTTTTCGGCAAGCCCCGCTCCGAGCGCGCGGTCCAGTTCCTCTCCAAAATCCTGCATCACTGAAAATCGCGCTTTTCGGGGGGCTCCGGCTTCTCGATGACGCGCGGCCATTTCATCGGGCCGCCGCCTCCCGTACAATCGAGGCGCACCGCGCACTCGTGCGCGGCGCCCTTCGATTGTCAACTTCCATGCCCAGACCAAACCGTGTGATACCGATCGCGAGCGCCGCCGCGCCCGCCCCCAAAGTCCGCGCTCAATACGACTGCCTGAAATGCCCCGGCTATTGCTGCAGCTACGACCTGATCGAAGTCGGCAAGCGCGACATCGCGCGTCTCGCCAATCACTTCGAGCTTACTTATGAGCAGGCCGAAGACCGCTTCACCAAATACGACCGCGACGAGAAAGTCCGCACGCTGCGCCACCAGAAGGACCAGTATTTCGGCAAGATCTGCATGTTCTTCGACACCAAAAAGCGCCAGTGCACGGTTTATTCGGCGCGACCGGGTCTTTGCCGCGACTATCCAGCCGAGCCGCGCTGCGGTTACTACGAATTTTTGAAGTTCGAGCGCGAGCACCAGCAGGACGACACCTGGGTCGCGATGACGAACGGCTGAGCCGGGCTCGTCAGTTCGTGCAGATCCGGTCCATCAGCCGGCGCATGAACGCTTCGCATTGCGCGATCTGCTCGACCGCGACGTATTCGTTCGGCTTGTGCGCCTGCTCGATCGAACCGGGCCCGCAGATTACCGTTGCGATGCCCGCGCGCTGAAACTGCGAGCCCTCGGTTCCGTACGAGACCTTGCCGATATCGTCGTTGCCCGAAAGCTCCTGAGCCAGTCCGACGACCTCCACTTCCGGCCCGTTGTCGAGCGCCGGCAGCGCCGACAGCGGCGTGATCGTAAAACCGGTGGCGGGATCGACCGCGTGCATCTCGGGCAGCAGCCTTTTTTCGACGAACTGCATGAATTCCGCAAACAGCGCATCGGGATCGTCGCCCGGCAGGTGGCGGAATTCGAAATCGAACGTGCACTCATGCGGCACGATGTTGAGCGCCGTGCCGCCGCGGATGACGCCGGTGTGCACGGTCGTGTATGCGACGTCGAAGCCGCGGTCGAAAGGCCCCTGGTCGCGGTGCCGCCGCGCGAGCGACTTCAGAAACGCGATCGCCTCGGCCGCAGCCTCCACTGCGTTGACGCCCAGCGGCGCGTACGCCGAGTGCGACGCGAGCCCGCGCACGCTGCAGCGATAACCCTTCTTGCCTTTGTGCGCGATCACCGGCCGCATCAAGGTCGGTTCGCCGACGATGCACGACGCGGGCTTGATTCCCGCCCTGGCGAGGTCGGTGATCAGCCGGCCGACGCCGATGCAGCCCACCTCCTCGTCGTATGAAAACGCAAAATGCAGCGGCACTTTGAGGCCGCGGCGCGCGAATTCGGGCGCCAGCGTCAGCGCAACCGCGACGAAGCTTTTCATGTCGGAGGTGCCGCGTCCGTACAGGCGGCCTTCTTTTTCGGTCAGCACGAACGGATCGGTGTCCCACGCCTGTCCGTCCACCGGCACGACGTCGGTATGCCCGGACAACACGATGCCCGACTCGCCCGGCGGCCCAAGTGTGGCGAACAGATTGGCTTTCGTGCGCTCGTCGTTGTACGTGAGGCGTGCGTCCGCGCCAAGCGCGGCCAGCGTGCTGCGCGCGAATTCGATCAGTTCGAGGTTGGAATCGCGGCTGACTGTAGGGAAACCGACGAGCTTGCGGATCATGCCGATGCTTGCCGGCATGCCGCTCGTAGCTTGTGTCATGGCTGAATTCCAGATGATTCTGAGCGAAAGCTTACAGCATAGGTGCGGTGGATAAGGGGTGTCAATTTACCGAGCCGGCATCGCGGATCCGGCAGTCACAAATGATATGAATTACGGTATCCTGAACGCGCTCTTACGGGGAGATTTCTCATGCCGTTCCGGTATCTACTGGCGACGCTCACACTTGTTCTTGCCAGCGCTGCGGCCGGCGCCGCCGATTTGAGCATTGCCGTCGGCGCGGACGTCACTTCGATCGACCCGCATTATCACAACCTCACGCCGAACAATAATATCGCCGAGCATATTTTCGAGACGCTCGTCACCAAAGACCCCAAATCGCAATTGAAGCCCGCGCTCGCGCTCTCATGGCGGGCCGTCGACGATCTGACGTGGGAATTCAAGCTGCGCAAGGGCGTCAAGTTTCACGACGGCTCCGATTTCACCGCGGCCGATGTCGTGTTCTCGATCGAGCGCACGGCGCAGGTGCCGAACAGCCCTTCTCCGTTCACGCTGTATACGAACCAGATCACCGAGAAGATCATTGTCGATCCGCTTACGATCCGCTTGAAGACTGCCACGCCGTATCCGCTCATGCCGAACGACATGGGCACGGTATTCATCGTGTCGAGCAAAGTTGCCAAGGGCGCAACGACTGCGGATTTCAATTCGGGCAAAGCCACGATCGGTACCGGCCCGTTCAAATTCGTCAATTATGCGAAGGGCGACCGGGTTGAGCTCGTGCGCAACGACAGCTACTGGGGTCCGAAACCGGCGTGGGACAAGGTCACGTTTCGCGTGATCGCGAGCGACCCGTCGCGCGTGGCCGCGCTGCTCTCGGGCGACGTGCGCGCGATTGAAAGCGTGCCGACCGCCGATCTTGCGCGTTTGTCCAGGGATCCCTCCGTGCTGATTTCGCGCACCGTCTCGCACCGGCTCATTTTTCTGCATTTCGACACCAACCGCGACAAGACGCCGTTCGTGGCGGACAAGTCGGGCAAGCCGCTCGAGAAAAATCCGCTCAAGGACCTGCGCGTGCGCAAAGCTATCTCGAAGGCCATCAACCGCCAGGCGATCGTCGAGCGCACCATGGAAGGCGCCGCCGTCGCGACCGGCCAGCTCATGCCCGAAGGGATGTTCGGTTACGTGCCCGGCATGAAGCCCGAACCATTCGGCCCTGAAGGTGCAAAGAAGCTGCTCGCCGAAGCCGGTTATCCCGACGGCTTCATGCTGACCTTGCACGGGCCGAACGACCGCTATGTCAACGACGACCAGATTTGCCAGGCAGTCGCGCAAATGCTCTCCCGTATCGGCATTCAGACGCGTGTCGAGACGCTGCCCTCGGCGGTTTACTTTTCACGCGCGACCAAACTCGAGTTCAGCATGATGCTGGTCGGCTGGGCCGCCGACACCGCGGAAGCCTCTTCACCGCTCAAAGCGCAGCTCGCCACCTACGACGTCAAGAAAGGCATGGGCACGGCGAATCGCGGCCGCTACTCGAATCCGAAAATGGACGCGCTGCTGGAGCAGGCGCTCGCGACCGTGGACGACAACCGGCGTGAAAAACTGCTGCAGCAGGCGACCGAGCTCGCTATCGGCGACCTCGGTATCATTCCGCTGCACCACCAGGTCAACCTGTGGGGCACGCGCAAAGGCACTGTCTACACGCCGCGTACCGACGAACGCACGCTCGCGCACGAATTCCGGCCGCAATAACCGCGTTTTTTCGCGTTCACCCCTGAGAGGCAAGCCATGACCGTTCGCCTGCTGACAGCTACTCTGCTCATGCTCGTCGCGCTCGCGCCCGCGTATTCCGCCGAGCTGGTCATCGGTCTGGGCGCTGACGTCACGTCCATCGATCCGCACTCGAACAATGCCGCGCCAAACAACAGCATCGCCGAACAGATCTTCGGCAAACTCGTCGAAAACGACCCGAAGCAGGCGCAGAAGCCCGGGCTCGCCGAATCCTGGCGCACGATCGACGACCTGACCTGGGAATTCAAGCTGCGCCGTGGCGTGAAATTTCACGACGGCTCGGATTTCACCGCCGCTGATGTCGCGTTCTCGATCGAGCGCCCCGCCATCCTCAACAGCCCGGGCGGCTTCACCATTTTCACGCGCGCGATCGTCGACAAGATCATCGTCGATCCTTATACGATCCGGCTCAAGACCGCGGCCCCCTATCCCAACCTGCCGACCGATCTGCTCGGCCTTGCGATCGTATCGAGCAAGGCCGCCAAAGGCGCATCGAGCGCCGATTTCGATTCCGGCAAGGCAACGATCGGCACGGGCCCCTGGAAGTTCGTGCGCTACCTGAAAGGCGACCGCATCGAGCTCGTGCGCAACGACAACTACTGGGGCCCCAAACCGGCGTGGGACAAGGTCACGTTCCGGCTCATCACATCGGACCCGTCGCGCATCGCCGCTCTGCTTTCCGGTGACGTGCACATGATCGAAATCGTGCCGCCGGCCGATTACGCCCGGCTCAAGAACAACAAGGACATCACGATATTCACGACGATCTCCAACCGCATGATCCATCTGCATCTCGATTCCAACCGCGATAAATCGCCGTTCGTCACGGACAAGGTGGGCAAGCCGCTCGAAAAGAACCCGTTCAAGGACGTGCGTGTGCGCCACGCCTTCTCGAAAGCGATCAATCGCAATGCGATCGTCGAGCGCACGATGGACGGGCTCGCGATTCCGGCAGGCCAGTTGATGCCCGAAGGTTTTTTCGGCGTGAGCGCCACGCTCAAGCCCGAGACTTTCGATCCTGAAGGCGCGAAAAAGCTGCTGGCTGAAGCCGGCTATCCGGACGGGTTCGGCCTCACGCTGCATGGCCCGAACAACCGCTACGTGAATGACGACCAGATCGTGCAGGCGGTCGCGCAGATGCTGACCCGCGTCGGCATCACTACGCGCGTGGAAACTCTGCCGTTCTCCGTGTACGTTTCGCGCGCGAACAAGACGGAATTCAGCGCGGCGCTCCTCGGCTGGGGCGTCTCGACCGGCGAAGCGAGTTATCCGTTGCGCTCGCTGCTCGCGACCTACAACCAGTCGAAAGGGCTTGGCACCTGGAACTGGGGCCGCTATTCCAATCCGCAGATGGACAGCCTGCTCGAGCAGGCGCTCGCCACGGTGGACAATCCGAAACGCGAGAAATTGCTGCAGCAGGCAACGGAAGTCGTGATGGCCGACTACGGCGTCATCCCTCTGCACTACCAGGTGAATACGTGGGCGGCGCGCAAGGGCTTCGTCTACACGCCGCGCACCGACGAGCGCACGTACGCGCACGAGGTGCGGGCGGCGCCGTAAAACGTGCTTAATTGGATGAAAATAAGATCAAAAGCCGTTAGTATTCGTCAGGAATAAACGGAGGGAGCCGCGGCCGCGCGCCGCGCGCCATAAACCGGTCGAATAACAAAATGCTCGTTTTCATCACCCGCCGGCTGCTGCAGAGCGTCGTCGCGCTTTTCATCATGTCCGCGCTGATTTTCGTCGGCGTGTTCGCGATCGGCAATCCGATCGACATTCTCATCAATCCGCAGGCCGATCAGGCAGAAATCGCGCGCGCGACCGCCGCGCTCGGCCTCGACAAGCCGATGTGGTTTCAGTACTGGGAATTCGTGCGCCATGCGCTGACCGGCGACCTCGGCCGCTCGTTCGCCCAGAACGTCCCCGCAGTTCAGCTCATCTTCGAGCGCATGCCGGCGACCGTCGAACTGGCAATGTGCGCGATGCTGATGGCGATCGTGCTCGGCATTCCCTTGGGCCTCATCGCCGGCATCAAGCCCGACGCCTGGTACAGCAAAACGATCATGGCGGGCTCGATCTTCGGCTTCAGCCTGCCGACGTTCTGGGTCGGCCTCATGATGATCATGATCTTTTCGGTCTATTTTGGATGGCTGCCCTCGACCGGCCGCGGACAGACCGTCATGCTCTTTGGCATTCCCGTGAGCTTTCTGACCTGGGACGGGATACTGCATCTCTTGATGCCGGCGCTCAATCTCGCACTCTTCAAGCTCTCGCTCCTGATCCGTCTCACGCGCGCCGGCACGCGCGAAGCGATGCTGCAGGATTATGTGAAATTCGCGCGCGCGAAGGGGCTGCCGATGCGGCGCATCGTCGGCGTCCACGTGCTGAAGAACATCCTGATTCCGATCGTGACCGTCATCGGTCTCGAATTCGGCTCGCTGATCGCGTTTGCGATCGTGACCGAAACGATTTTTGCCTGGCCGGGCATGGGCAAGCTGCTGATCGACTCGATCAACGTGCTCGACCGGCCGGTGATCGTCGCCTACGTGCTGATCATCGTCTGCCTTTTCGTCGTCATCAACCTCGTCGTGGATCTGCTCTATTCGCTGCTCGATCCGCGCGTGCGGCTCGCGGAGGCGCGCGCATGAGCACGTTCGGCGCCGAGAGCCCGCTGCGCCGCGTCGCCGCCGATTTTGCCGAAAGCCGGCTCGCGCTCGCCGGCTTGGCGACGCTGATCCTTATTCTGCTCGTCGCGATCTTCGCGCCGTTCGTTTCGCCGCAGAATCCGTACAACCTCGCGCAGCTCGACATCATGGACTCGAAGCTGCCCCCGGGCGGCCAGAGCCTGGACGGCATGACGTTCTGGCTCGGCAGCGACGACCAGGGCCGCGACATGCTCTCCGCGATTTTCTACGGCCTGCGCATCAGCCTGGGCGTCGGCACGCTTGCGACCGTCTGCGCGCTTGCCATCGGACTCGTGGTCGGCCTCATTGCGGCATGGTTCGGCGGCTGGGTCGAGGCCGTCATCATGCGCCTCGTCGACCTTCAGCTCTCGTTTCCGTCCATCCTGATCGCGCTGGTGCTGCTCGCCTCGCTGGGACAAGGCGTCGACAAGATCGTGATCGCGCTGATTACCGTGCAATGGGCGTATTACGCGCGCACGGTGCGCGGCGCGGCGCTGGTCGAGCGCAACAAGGAATACATCGAGGCGGCGACCTCGCTGGCCCTGCCGACGTCGCGAATATTATTCAACCATCTGCTGCCGAACGTACTGCCGCCTCTGATTGTCATTGCTACGGTGCAGGTCGCGCACGCCATTGCGCTGGAGGCGACGCTTTCATTCCTCGGCCTCGGCATGCCGATCACCTCGCCGTCCTTGGGACTGCTGATCGCCAATGGCTTCACGCATCTCATGTCCGGCAAGTACTGGATCAGCCTGTATCCCGGCATCGCGCTCCTGATCACGATCGTCAGTATCAACCTCGTCGGCGACCAGTTGCGCGACGTTTTGAATCCGCGACTTCAAAAGTAATCCCTGGCCACAGAGCTCACAGAGAACACAGAGAAATGAAAGAGGCAGCGTATTTCGTGATCCGCCTGGTTGAAGGTCTCTGTGACCTCTGTGCACTCTGTGGCAAAAGCGTTTCGAGGATCTGAAAATGCCTGTCCTCGTCGTCGAAAATCTGAAGACCCATTTCTTCACCAAGGCCGGCGTGGTGAAGGCGGTCGACGACGTGAGCTTCAGCGTCGACGCCGGCAAAGTGCTGGGCCTCGTCGGCGAATCGGGCTCGGGCAAGACGGTCACCGGCTTTTCCATTATGGGGCTCGTCGAGCCGCCCGGGCGCATCGTGTCCGGCCGTATCCTGCTCGAGGGCCATAACCTGCTCGATCGCAGCGACGACGCGATGCGCGGCCTGCGCGGCGACCGCATCGCGATGATCTTCCAGGATCCGATGATGACGCTGAACCCGGTCCTGCGCATCGACACGCAGATGATCGAGACCGTGCTCGCGCATCAGCACGTCGGCCGCGAGAGCGCGCGCGAGCTTGCCCGTAACGCACTCGGCCGCGTCGGCATCCCGTCGCCGGACGAGCGCCTGAAAGCGTATCCGCATCAGCTTTCGGGCGGCATGCGCCAGCGCGTCGCAATCGCGATCGCGCTCCTGAACAATCCGCGCGTCATCATCGCCGACGAGCCGACGACCGCGCTCGACGTGACCATCCAGGCGCAGATCATCTTCGAAGTGCAGAAGCTCGCGCGCGAAACCGGCACCGCGATGGTGTGGGTGACGCATGACCTCTCGGTGATCGCGGGACTTGCCGACGACGTCTGCGTCATGTACGCGGGCCGCATCGTCGAATCCGGGCCGACCGGCGACCTGCTCGATCATCCAAAGCACCCGTACACGGCCGGGCTCATCGCGTCGATCCCGAGCCGCAACCAGCGTGGCAGGCCGCTGCACCAGATTCCCGGCATGACACCGTCGCTGCTGAAACTGAAACCGGGCTGCGCGTTTCGCGACCGCTGCCCGCACGCGGACGCCGTCTGCGAGCAGACGCCGGACATTACCCGGCCGACGCCCGCGCGGACGCTGCGCTGCTTTCATCCAATGAGCGAACTCGAGGTGGCCCGATGAGCGCCCTGCTGGAACTCAAGCACATCACCAAGAATTTCTCGCGGCCGCTCGATCTCGCTGCCAAAATCGCGCGGCTCGCAGGCGCCCATGTCGAGGAAGTCGTCGTGCACGCGCTCGACGACGTGTGCCTCACCATCAACGAGGGAGAAGTGGTCGGCCTCGCGGGCGAATCGGGGTGCGGTAAATCGACGCTCGGCCGCATCGCGGCAGGCATCCTTGCCCCAACCAGCGGCGAGCGCGCATGGCGCGGCGTCGATATCTGCAGCTTGCCCGCGAACGAGCGGCGCGAGGTGAACCTGAAAATCCAGATGGTGTTTCAGGATGCGTTCGCCTCGCTCAATCCGCGTATGCGGGTCGCGGAAATCATCGGCGAAGCGCCGCGCGTGCACCACATCGAAAGCGATGTCGACTATTACGTCGATCAGCTGATGCGCAAGGTCGGCCTCGATCCGTCGTTCCGGCGTCGTTTTCCGCACCAGTTCTCCGGCGGCCAGCGCGCGCGCATCGGCATTGCCCGCGCGCTCGCCGTCAAGCCGGAGCTGGTCGTCTGCGACGAGGCGGTCGCCGCGCTCGACGTGTCGATCCAGGCGCAGGTCCTGAATCTGTTCATGCAATTGCGTGCGGACTTCAAACTCACGTATCTGTTCATCAGCCACGATCTCGGTGTCGTCGAGCATCTCGCGGACCGCGTCGTAATCATGTATCTCGGCCGCATTGTCGAGACGGCGCCGACGCTCGAGCTCTTCCAGCGGCCCAACCACCCTTACACGCAGGCGCTGCTCGCTGAAGTGCCAAGCCTCGACAAGCGCAATCACGATTTCGCGCCCATCACCGGCGAGATCCCCTCGCCGATCAACCCGCCGCCGGGCTGCCACTTTCACCCGCGCTGCCCGCACGCGATGGAACGCTGCCGCACCGAGCGCCCCCAATTCCGGCAGATTTCGCCCGGCCACTGGTCGGCGTGCTATTTGAACGACGCACGTTAGCAAGCGGAGGAGATCATGAGTGACGAAGACGGTTCGAGCCGGGTCAACCGCCGGTCGTTCCTGAAAGGCGCCGCCGCGGCCGGCGCTGCCGTTGCGGCCGGGGCCAAGGTCGCAGCAGCGGCGGAGGCGACGGCCGAAAAAGCCAAGACGGCCGCGAAGCTGCCGAGCGAACACTTCATTACGCGGCCCGGCTCCGACTTCATGACCGACGTTTTGAAAACCGTCGGCCTGCAATATCTCGCAATCAATCCGGCGGCGGGATTTCGCAGCCTGCACGAGTCGGTCGTCAATTACGGCGGCAACAAGAATCCCGAAATCCTGACCTGCCTGCACGAAGAGTCGGCGGCGGGCATCGCACACGGCTACGCGAAAGCGGCGGGCAAGCCGCTCGGCGTCATGCTTCACGGCACCGTCGGCCTGCAGCACGGCGCGATGGCGCTCTACAACGCGTGGTGCGATCGCGTGCCGATGATGGTGTTCGCCGGCAACGGCATCGATGCCGATACTCGGCGGCCCGGCGTCGAATGGATTCACAGCGCGCAAGACCCTGCCGCGATCGTGCGGGAATTCGTCAAGTGGGACGATCAGCCCGGCTCGCTGCAGCATTTCGCCGAATCCACCGTGCGCGCCTATAAATATGCGATGACTGCGCCGATGGCCCCGGTCGTCGTGTGCCTCGACATGGACCAGCAGGAAGACGCAATCGAACATGCCGAGAAACTCAAGATCCCGAAGATCACGCGACTCACGCAGCCGCAGGGCGACACCGCGGCGTTGCGCGAAGCCGCGAAGATACTTGTAGCAGCCGAGCATCCGGTAATCCTCGCCGACCGCGCCACGCGGTCACAAAACGGCGTCAGGCTGATGGTCGAGCTCGCCGAAGCGCTCGGCGCCCCGGTCGTCGATCTTGGCGGCCGCGTCAATTTTCCCAACACGCATCCGCTCGACTGCTCGGCGCTCAAGCAGACGCTTTTGCGCGACGCGGATGCGGTGCTGCTGCTCGAGTTGAACGATCCGTGGGGCAATCTCAATTCGTTCGCGGACCCGTACAAAACTTATCAGCCCGTCATCAAGCCCGCCTGCAAGGTCATCACGATCTCGATGCAGGAGGTCTATCACAAGTCGAATTACCAGGACTCGCAGCGCTTCATGGCGGCCGATCTCGCCATCGGCGGCGACGTCGAAGCAACGCTGCCCGACCTGATCGACGCGATCAAGCGCGCCGCGGGCGGCGAACGCAAAGCCGCATTTTCCCAGCGGGCGTCGGCAGTCGCGAAGATGCACGACGGCATGAAAGCGCGCGACCGCGAAGCGGCGGCGGTCGGCTGGAATGCGAGTCCGGTCAGCACTGCGCGGCTCTCGGCCGAATTATGGAATGCGCTCAAGAACGAGAAATGGTCGCTCGCCGTGAGCGACCGCATTCCGTGGCCGCGCCGGCTGTGGCCGGTCACCGAATATCACCAGGCGCTTGGCGGCAACGGCGGCTTCGGACTCGGCGGCTATTCGCCGATTGCGCTCGGCGCGGCGCTTGCAAATAAGGACAAGGGACTGATTACGGTCACGATGCAGCCCGACGGCGACATGCTCTACGCGCCCGGCGTGCTGTGGACGGCCGCGCACCATAACATTCCGCTGCTGTGGCTCATGTTCAACAACCGCTGCTATCACCAGGAGATCATGCACGTGCAGCGCATGGCCGCGATACATGACCGGCCGCAGGCGACCGCGCGCATCGGCACCGAAATCGCTGCACCGGCGGTCGACTTCGCGAAAGTCGCTCAGGGCATGGGCGTGTGGGCGGAAGGGCCGATCACGGATCCGGGCGCGCTCGGGGCAGCGATTCGCCGCGCGCTTGCAGTAGTCAAGGAAGGCAAGCCGGCGCTGGTGGACGTCGTTTGTCAGCCGCGCTGACGAGCACGACTCGACTAAACGTGCGCTGGTGTAGCGTCAGTTTCCGCTCAACAGCGGAATGTCTTTTGCGCCAGCGCCCGGCTTGATCGACACGATGTAAGCGTAAATATCGGCGAGGTCCTGGTCGGGCAGGTTTTTCGCGGAATACGGCGGCATGGCTACGCGCGGCTTTCTCACCTGCTGGGCGAACGCCGTCCATGGAAACGGCTGAGGTGCGATTTTCGGCCCTGCGACGCCGCCGCCCTGACCCACCGTGCCGTGGCAGCTCGAGCACAGTTGCTCGAGATAGATTTTATGCCCGCGCTCGGCCGAGCCTGCCGGCGCGTCCTGGCCATAGGCCGAAACGGAACCTATACCGAGTGCCAATGCTATCCATGCTCCGCGCATACCGTCCTCCTGCTGCGGATTCTGCGGCGCGCCCTCGAGAGCGTCAACCCGCTTATTGGAGGCAGGTCGCGGGATCGACGTAGGGCCGGCCGACTGCCTCAGCAACCGGCTCGCACGTGACGTGGCCTTTGCACACGTTGAGGCCGTTGCGCAAATGCGTATCCGCGGTCAGTGCCTGGCGCCAGCCGCGGTCGGCCAATGCAAGCACGAAAGGCAGCGTCGCATTGTTGAGTGCGAGCGTCGACGTGCGCGGCACGCCGCCCGGCATGTTGGTGACGCAGTAATGCACGACGCCGTTGACGTTGTAGGTTGGCTCGGTGTGAGTAGTGGGCCGCGAAGTCTCGAAGCAGCCGCCCTGGTCGATCGCAACATCGACGACGACAGCGCCAGGCCGCATGCGCCGCACCAGATTCGCGCTTACCAGCTTCGGCGCTGCGGCGCCCGGAATCAGCACGCCACCAATTACGAGGTCCGCGCCGACCACATGACGCTCGATCGCGTCGCGCGTCGAAAAAACCGTGTTGAGCGGCCGGCCGAAGTGCGCCCACAGCCGGGTCAGCGCATCGGGATTGCGGTCGATCACCCACACTTCTGCGCCCATGCCGAGCGCTATGAAGATGGCATGCGTGCCGACCACGCCGCCGCCCAGCACCACGACCTTTGCGGGATCGACGCCCGGCACGCCGCCCAAGAGGATGCCGTGGCCGCCGTGAGTTTTCTCGAGGAAGTATGCACCGACCTGCACCGACATGCGGCCGGCAACTTCCGACATCGGAGCGAGCAGCGGGAGACCGCCGGTGGGCGAGGTTACCGTTTCGTACGCAATGCAGACCGCGCCGCTCTCGACGAGCTCGCGCGTCTGCTCGGGATCGGGCGCGAGATGCAGGTAAGTAAACAGCACTTGACCCGGGCGCAGCAGCTTGCGCTCGCCGGCCTGCGGCTCCTTGACCTTCACGATCATGTCAGCGGCGGCAAACACTTCGGCAGCCGACGCCGCGATTGTTGCACCCGCGCCGACATACTGCTCGTCCGTCATGCCGATGCCGCTGCCGGCGCCGCGCTCGACGACCACTTCGTGCCCGTGCGCGGTCACTTCGCGCACGCTCGACGGCGTAAGCCCGACGCGATATTCGTGCACTTTCACTTCTTTCGGAACGCCGATGCGCATGCCGCCCTCCCGCTCAAACAATCAAACCGCGCGAAATCCGATAGACAGGTTTCACGCGCATTAATTCAGGCTCGAATCCTAGCGCGGTGCAGGCCTCGCGGCTTGAGACAGGTCAATTCAGCGAATGCAGGGGATCGCAAGGCCGGCGCCCCAAAAGCAAAAAGCCCGCAGTAAGCGGGCTTTTCGTGATCTGCCTGCCGACTATCAGTCGAGCGGGCGGATGTTCGTCGCCTGATCGCCTTTGGGGCCGGTCGTGACGTCGTAAGAGACTTTCTGGTTCTCGCGCAGGCTCTTGAAGCCGTTGCCCTGGATTGCCGAGAAATGCGCGAAGAGATCTTTGCCGCCATCGTCCGGAGTAATGAAACCGAAACCTTTGGCGTCGTTGAACCACTTAACAGTACCGTTGCTCATGTGTGTCTTTCCTGAATATTAATAAAGGGCTTTCGCCCGGGTGCGAGAGCTACAAGAGGAAAGTAACAACAACCTGAGGGGTACCGCTGTTGAACCGCGGCCACTGCAAACTGGCAATTTTCACTGCTTGAAGATCCTGCGGCGCCCGTTATACGCGAGTAACCCGGGCGGGTCAAACTATTTGTCAAACCATGCTTTTCGCATGACTGCCGGCAATTGCATCAAAACGTCCATGCAATCACCGGCTTCGGACGCGGGCGGCGCTTCGGTCAGCCGCGCCCGCGGTTGCGGTTGGCGCCGAAACCGCCATCGCGCGACGACGGACGGCCGCCGCCGAACGATTTGCCGCCCCAGCTTGCGCCGCGCTCGTTCGCGCCGCGCGGCTTGTTGCCGCCGAAATTCCTGCGCGGCTCGCCGCTGTTCAAGCGGGAATCACCGCGCTCGTTCCGACCGCCGCGGCGTTCGTTCCCGCCGGAAGAGTGACGCGCCTTGACGCGCGGCTCCATGCCGGCGATCACGTGGCGCTCGATCTGATTGCCGGTATAGCGCTCGATCTGGCGCAACTGCTGGTTGTCGTCGGGTGCCGCGAACGAGATCGCAATGCCGGACGCGCCCGCGCGGCCGGTGCGGCCGATGCGATGCACGTAGTCTTCGGCGACTTTCGGCAGATCGTAGTTGATGACGTGCGTGATGCTGGCCACGTCGATGCCGCGCGCGGCGACGTCGGTCGCGACGAGCACGCGCACGTTGCCGCTTCTCATACGTGCCAGCGTACGATTACGCTGCGACTGGTTCATGTCGCCGTGCAGGGCTGCCGCGGCATGCCCTCCGCCGGAGAGCTTCTCGGCCAGGCGGTCGGCGCCGCGCTTGGTCGCGGTAAAGACGATCGCCTGGTTCAGCTCGGCGTCGCGCAGCAGATGATCGAGTATGCGGTGCTTGTGGCTGCCGTCATCGACGTAATGCAGGCGCTGCTCGATGTTGTCGTGGTTGGCCTGGGTCGCCTCGCACTCGATCAGCCTGGGCTGTTTCAGCAGCCGCTTGCCGAGCGTCGCGATATTGCCGTCGAGCGTCGCCGAGAAAAGCAGCGTCTGGCGCGTTGCCGGCGTCGCTGCAGAAATGCGCTCGACCGGCTTGATGAAGCCCATGTCGAGCATGCGGTCCGCCTCGTCGAGCACGAGCAGTTCGAGGCGCGAGAAATCGACCTTGCCCTGGTCGATGAAATCGATGAGGCGGCCCGGAGTCGCCACCAGGATGTCGAGCGGCGATTCGAGCAGGCGGCGCTGTTTCGGATACGGCATGCCGCCCAGCACGGTGCCGGTGCGCACGCGCGCCATGAAGCGGCTGTATTTTTCCACGGCGGTGGTGACCTGCAGCGCGAGCTCGCGGGTCGGGGTCAGCACGAGAATGCGCGGCCCGCGGCCGGCTTTCGCCGGTTGCGCAAGGCGCTGCAGCGCGGGCAGCACGAACGCCGCAGTCTTGCCGGTGCCGGTCGGCGCCGAGACCATGAGGTCGTGGCCGCTGATGGCTTGCGGGATCGACCTTGCCTGGACCGGAGTCGGCTCGGTGTAACCGGCCGCGTTCAACGCCTGCACGATTGCGGCGCTCAAATTCAAGGATTGAAAAGACATCGATAAAACTTTCATAGTGAAACGACAACAAAAAGCAAACGCGCAGGCAAAGCCGCTGCAAAAGCACAGCAATACGGGGCAGGCAAACGCCGCCAGCGCACGGGTATCGTCGCTAACCGTGGCTGCAGCAGCTGTTCGTGAGAAGGGAGCTGAAACTGGAGGTCTCCGGCTTGCCGGAGACTCGGTGGTCAGGGACCGATGCAACTCGAATTTTCCGCGGCCGACTGTAGGACGGGCCGCTTCGAGGTGCGCGCACTATACAGGCTAGGCACCGAAATAGCCAATCCGTCTCTGCGCTTACGGAACTCGCCTTGGCCACCGTGCTCCAAGCCCTGCCCGCAAAGCGCGAGTCGCGCCGAACGCCACGCGCGATCCGGCGCAAAAGCAAATAGATTCAGTGAACTATCATGCGTCCGTGCTATACTCGCGCGCTTTTTAAATTACGCCGCTTTTTAATTACGGCTCAAAGGCTGCACCATGCGCGCAATACGTAACGTCGCCATCATCGCCCACGTCGACCACGGCAAGACGACGCTCGTCGACAAGCTGCTGCGCCAGTCCGGCACGTTCGCCGCGCACCAGCACATCGAAGAGCGCGTGATGGACTCGAACGACCTCGAGAAAGAGCGCGGCATCACGATTCTCGCGAAAAACTGCGCGGTCCAATACAAGGGCACCCATATCAACATCGTCGACACGCCCGGCCACGCCGACTTTGGCGGAGAAGTCGAGCGCGTGCTCTCGATGGTCGACGGCGTACTCCTGCTGGTCGATGCGGTCGAAGGACCGATGCCTCAGACCCGCTTCGTCACGCGCAAGGCGCTGGCGCAGGGATTGAAGCCGATCGTCGTCGTCAACAAGGTCGACCGGCCCGGTGCGCGTCCGGACTGGGTGGTCAATCACACGTTCGATCTCTTCGACAAGCTCGGCGCGACCGAAGATCAGCTCGATTTTCCGATCATTTACGCGTCTGCGCTCGAAGGCTGGGCGACCGAAGATCTGGCGAAGAAAAACGACAACCTGAAGCCGCTGTTCGAAGCCATTCTCAAGCACGTGCCGGCGCGCGCCGACGACCCGAATGGCCCGCTCCAGCTGCAGATCTGCTCGCTCGATTACTCGAGCTATGTGGGCCGCATCGGCATCGGCCGCGTGATCCGCGGGCGCATCAAATCCGGCCAGCCCGTGACCGTGTTGCACGGCCCGGACGGGGGGCCGATCGCGCCGATCAACGCCAAGGTCAACCAGGTGCAGGTATTCAAAGGCCTCGAGCGCGTGGTGGTCGATGAGGCCGAGGCGGGCGACATCGTGCTCGTCAACGGCATCGACGAAATCGGCATCGGCGTGACGATCACCGATACCGAGCATCCCGAAGCGCTGCCGCTGCTCAAAGTGGACGAGCCGACGCTCACGATGAATTTCCAGGTCAACACGTCGCCGCTCGCGGGCCGCGAAGGCAAGTATGTAACGAGCCGCCAGCTGCGCGAGCGCCTGCAGCGCGAACTGATGAGCAACGTCGCGCTGAAGGTGCACGAAACCGCCGACGCCGACGTGTTCGAAGTGTCGGGCCGCGGCGAGCTCCACCTGACGATCCTGCTCGAAAACATGCGCCGCGAAGGCTATGAGCTTGCCGTCGGCCGGCCGCGCGTCGTCATCAAGGAAGTAAATGGCGAGAAGCAGGAACCGTACGAAATGCTCACGGTGGACGTCGAGGAAACGAACCAGGGCGCCGTCATGGAAGCGCTGGGCAGCCGCCGCGGCGACCTGCAGGACATGCAGCCGGACGGCAAGGGCCGCGTGCGGCTCGATTACCGGATTCCCGCGCGCGGGCTGATCGGCTTTCAGTCCGAGTTCATGACCATGACGCGCGGCACGGGCATCATGAGCCACGTATTCGACGACTACGGCCCGATGAAGCCGGAGATGGCGGAGCGCCGCAATGGCGTTCTGGTATCGGCAGAGGCCGGCGAAGCCGTCGCGTATGCGCTGTGGAAACTGCAGGAACGCGGCCGCATGTTCGTGAGCCCCGGCGACCCGCTCTACGAAGGCATCATCATCGGCATTCACAGCCGCGACAACGATCTCGTCGTCAATCCGATCAAAGGCAAGCAGCTCACGAACGTTCGCGCGTCGGGCACCGACGAAGCAGTGCGCCTGGTGCCGCCGATTCAGGTCACGCTCGAATCCGCGATCGAATTCATCGCCGACGACGAGCTCGTCGAAATCACGCCGAAGTCGATCCGCATCCGCAAGCGCCATCTGTCCGAACACGACCGCAAGCGCGCGGCGCGCGCCGACCAGGCGGACGCGGCCTGAAGTACGTCAGCGCCTGACGACGTCGGGCGCAGCGAACCCCGGCCATGCGGGACCCGCGAGCTTCTGAATGACCTCGCCGGCCTGGCCGAACACGCGCAGCCCGAGCGCAGGCTCCTTTGCAAATCGGAATTCGATGTAGTTTCGCAGTAAAGTCCTGCCCTGCCTCACGCTCACGTCGCGCCAGGGAATGAAGAGATCGCGGCAGTTGACGCGAAACAGCACGAACATGCGCAGATGCAGGCCGTTGGGTTCGATGCCTATGTAAACCGCATTGCGCGCGCCGCCGAAGATTCCGAACCGCCCCATCTGGCTTTGCGGCAGCCGCTCGTAGCGCCCGCCGTAAGGGGTCGCAGCGCGATAGTGCCGCGCCAGAAATGCCCAGCCGGTGATGTAGCTCAAAAGAAAAGTAACACCCAGCCAGATCGTCACGAAGAAAAGCGCGACGCCCAACTGCGGTAGAAACGTGACGTTTTGCATAACCTTCTCCGCTCGGGCAGATCGCCCTGGTCCGCAAGCCGAACCACAATGGTATATTGGAACGTCATCCCGGGCGAAAAAGGGTTAAGCGCGCGCAAGCGCTGATCCGGCTCGCCGTTTCCAGCTCATCCGGAGTAATCGATGCTCGGCACCGTCGGCAAGTACGAACTGAGACGCAAACTCGGAACCGGCGCCTCGAGCACGGTTTATCTTGCCGCCGATACCTTTACGCAGAACGAGGTCGCGCTCAAAGTCATCGACAGCAAGCTCTTCCGCGATCCGGCGCGCGGCAAGAACCTGCGCACGCAGTTCCAGAACGAGGCTTCGCTCGTCGGCAAGCTCGAGCATCCGCATATCGTGCCGATCACCGACGCGGTGGTCACGGACGACCTCTCGTATATCGCGATGGAATACGTGGCGGGCGGCAACCTGTCCGCGCACACGGACGCAAAGAAGCTGCTGCCGGTCGAGCACGCGATCGAAATCGGGTTCAAATGCTGCGGCGCGCTCGACTACGCGTATCGCGCCGGCATCGTGCATCGGGACATCAAGCCCGCGAATATCATGGTCGTGCAGGGCACCGATATCAAAGTCGCCGATTTCGGCGCCGCGTTTCTGCAGCTCTCCGACACTACCCAGATATCGTTCATCGGCTCGCCCGCCTATATGTCTCCGGAGCAGATCGGCGGCGGCGTGCTCGGGCCGCACAGCGACATGTTTTCGCTCGGCGTCGTGCTCTACCAGCTTCTTTCCGGATACCGGCCGTTCGATGCGGAAAATCCGATGGATGTCATCAACAAGATACGGCTCGAAAAGCCGCGCCCGCTCGCCGCCATGCGCAAGGACTTGCCGCAGGAGCTCGAAAAGGTCATCGCCGTCGCGCTCGAGAAGGACCCCGCGAACCGGTTCTCGAGCTGGGCCGAGTTCGCGCTCGAGCTGGCGAAGCTGGGCCGCCTTTCCGTTTATCAGCAGTCGATTCCCGACAGCGAAAAATTCCGGCTGCTTCGTGCGGTGTCGATGTTCAACGAGTTCGGGGAGCCCGAAATCTGGGAACTGGTGAAGGCGGCGCGCTGGGAGCGCATTCCGGGGCACCGCACCATCTTGAAGGAAGGCGATTCCGGCGAGAGCCTCTACATTCTCGCGACCGGTGAAGTCAAAGTCACCAAGCAGGGCCGCTTACTCAACGTCCTCAGGACCGGCGAATGCTTCGGCGAAATGAGCTACATCAAGGGCAGCTGCACGCCGCGCCAGGCGACGGTCGAGTCGATGACCGAGGTCGTCGTCGCCGAGATTTCGCGCAACGCTCTGGAAGAGCGAATCAATCCGATCTGCCGCATGCACATCACGCTGGCGCTGCTCAACACGCTCGTCGACCGGCTCGCGCTGGCCGACTCGCGCATTTCGCAGATCATCAACTAGTCAGCGGGTTGGCGTGCGCTGGACAGTCTTCGGCGCGAGGAATTCGAAATCGCAGCCGCGGTCGGCCTGCTGCACCGATTCCAGAAATAATTTGCGGTAGCCCCGCTCGTCGCCGGGGCGCGCCGCCGGCGCCCGCCAGCTCTTGCGCCTCGCCTCCAGCTCGGTTTCCGCCACGAGCAGCTCGAGCTTGCGATTCGCCACATCGAGGCGAATGCGGTCGCCGGTCTTCACGAGCGCGAGCGGTCCGCCGACCGCCGATTCGGGCGTTATGTGCAGCACGATCGAGCCGAACGCCGTGCCACTCATTCGCGCATCCGAAATGCGCACCATGTCCTTGACGCCCTGTTGCGCGAGTTTCTTCGGAATCGGAATGTAGCCTGCTTCGGGCATGCCGGGAGCGCCTTTCGGCCCGGCGTTGCGCAGCACGAGCACGTCGTCGGCCGCGACATCGAGATCCGGCCGGTCGATGCGCTCGGCCAGGTCTTCGAGAGAGTCGAACACGACCGCGCGCCCTTCATGCTGCATGAGCTTCGGCGTTGCCGCGGATTGCTTGACGATCGCGCCGCCCGGCGCCAGGTTTCCGCGCAGCACGGCCATGCCGCCCTCGCGAAAGATCGGATCCTTGAACGGCCGCACGACGTCCTGCTTGATCGTCGCGGGCGCCGCGTCGATTTCCTGCCCCAGCGTGCGGCCCGTGATTGTCAGCGCGTCGAGATTCAGCATTGGTTTGATTTCGCGCAATATGGTGGTCAGCCCGCCGACGCGATACAGGTCTTCCATATAGTGCTGGCCAGTGGGCTTGAGATCGACGAGCACCGGCGTCTCGCGCCCGAAGCGGTCGAACGCCTCGAGATCGAGCTCGATGCCGAGCCGTCCCGCCATCGCTGTGAGATGCACGATCGCATTGGTCGAACCGCTGATCGCAAGCAGGACGCGCAACGCGTTTTCGAACGCCTGCGGCGTCATGATTTTTGACGGCGTCAGCCCTTCCTTTGCGATTGCGACTGCTCGCGCGCCGCTCGCTTCGGCGTTGCGGATGCGATCGGCCATCACCGCCGGGATTGCAGCTCCGCCCGGCAGCATCATGCCCATCGCTTCGGTGCACAGCGCCATCGTGCTCGCGGTGCCCATGACCATGCAGGTGCCCGCGGTCGGCGCGAGCTTTTCGTTCACTTCGTTGATTTCCTGCTGATCGATTTCGCCTGCGCGGAAGCGTCCCCAGAAGCGCCGGCAGTCGGTGCACGCGCCGAGCCGCTCGCCGCGGTGATTGCCGGTCAGCATGGGCCCGGTAACGAGCATGATCGCCGGAATGTCGGCGCTCGCAGCGCCCATCAGCAAAGCCGGGACGGTCTTGTCGCAGCCGCCGATCAGCACCGTCGCGTCGACCGGCTGCGCGCGGATCATCTCTTCGGTGTCCATCGACATCATGTTGCGCAGATACATGCTGGTCGGATACGCGAACGATTCGTGCAGTGTGATCACCGGAAACTCGACGGGCAGGCCGCCGGCGAGCATCACGCCGCGCTTCACCGCTTCGATGAGCTCTGGGACATTGCGATGGCAGGCATTGAAGCCGCTGAACGTGTTCGTGATGCCGATGATCGGACGGTCGAGCGCGTCGTCCGTATAGCCCATCGCCTTGACGAATGCCTTGCGCAGAAAAAGCGAAAAATCTTCGTCGCCGTAAGCCGTGAGTCCGCGCCGCATGCCGCGTTTGGGGTTTGCCATTGGAGTTTGTCGTGAGGTTGAGACGAGTCAGGCACGATAACGAATGGCGCAAATTGACGCAAGGTAACGCCCGCACCATAATCGGCTTGCCCCCCGTTTTTTCCCTGGAAATCCATGGCCTCGAAAGAAACTCTCGGCAAGCTGCCGCGCGACGCGATTCGCATGCTCGAGCTGCCGCGCCTGCCGGACAGCGTCGTCGACGGTTTCAAGGCGCTCGTCGATTTGACCGGCACGATTTCGGACGCCTGCGACGAGCTCGGAATCGTGGCGGTGATTCCCGCCTACCTGCTGCCTCCGGTCACCAATGGCAAGCGCATCGTCGGTCCCGCAGTCACCGTGCGCAACGTGCATCACTCCGCACAAATCCACAAGGCGGCGCAGGACAAGGCGAGCGGCCAGTGTGAAACCGAAGCGCACAATCTCGCGACGCCCGGCGACGTGCTCGTAATCGAGGGCGTGATGGGCTGCTCGAATATGGGCGGCCAATCCGCGACACTCGCGCGGCGCGAAGGATTCGCCGGCGCGATCGTCGACGGCACGCTGCGCGATCCCGAGCAATACCGTGAGATGGGCTGGCCCGTGTGGTGCAAAGGCTTCACTCCGATCACCGGCAAATGGCGCTCGCAGACCGTCGAAGTGAACGGGGTGGTGCATATCTCGGGCATCGCCGTGCGGGCGGGCGATCTCGTTTGCGCCGACGAAGCAGGCATCGCATTCGTGCCGCATGCGCGCGCGGCCGCGGTTCTCGAGGTCTGCAAGATAATCGACGGCGCCGACACGCGACGCAAAGCGGACATCGATGCGGGTGTTCCGCTGCCCGAACTTCTCAAGCGAAAATACAAATGAAACCGGCCAATTTCATCGTCATCCTGTCGGACGAGCACAACAAGCGCGTCACCGGCTGCTACGGCCATCCCCAGATCAAGACGCCCAATCTCGACAAGCTCGCCGCGCGCGGCACGCGCTTTACGTCCGCTTATACGAACTGCCCGATCTGCGTGCCGGCGCGCGCGTCGTTCGCGACCGGCCAGTACGTGCACAAGCATCGCTGCTGGGACAATGCAATCGCGTATAACGGCGAGCCTCCGACCTGGGGACACCGGCTGATGGCGCAGGGCCATCGCGTTACGTCGATCGGCAAGCTTCACTACCAGGACTCGCAGCCCCAACGCAACGGATTCGACGAAGAGATTCTGCCGATGCACATCGTGAACGGCGTCGGCGATCTGCTCGGCCTCATCCGCGACGAGCTGCCGGTGCGCGAAGGCTCGAAAAAGCTCGGCCCCGAAGCCGGTCCGGGCGAATCGGAATACACGCAGTACGACCGCGACATCGCGGCGAGCACCCAGCGCTGGCTTAAAGAGGAAGCGCCGAAGTATCGCGACAAGCCGTGGGTACTTTACGTCGGCTTCGTGTGCCCGCATTTTCCGCTGATCGCGCCGCCTGAATTCTTCAGCCTGTATCCGGAAAAAGACGTGCCGTGGCCGCTCATGTACGACAAGGCGGAGCGCCCGCGCCACCCGTTCACCGATGCGATGCGGCTCTGCCAGTGCTTCGACGAGCCGTTCAACGAGCCGATGGTGCGTCGCGCGATCGCCGCCTATTTCGGGCTTACTACTTTCCTCGACGACAACATCGGCAAGATACTTTCCACGCTCGAGGCAACCGGCCTCGACAAGACCACGCGCGTGCTTTACTCGTCCGACCACGGCGACAACCTCGGCACGCGCGGCATGTGGGGCAAGTCGACGATGTACGAAGAATCGGCCGGCATCCCGATGATATTGGCCGGCCCTGAGGTCCCCCGCGGCGGCGTATGCGACGTGCCCGTGATGCTCGCCGATGCGTTTCAGACGCTCGTCGAAGGCACGGGCGCGAAGACCGATCCGCGTGACGCCGGATTGCCGGGACGCTCGCTGCTCGGCATCGCCAATGGCAACGTTCCCGAGCGCACCATACTTTCGGAATACCATGCCGCCGGCGCAATGACGGGCGCGTACATGATCCGCCACGGCAAGTTCAAATACATTCATTACGCCGGCTTGCCACCCATGCTGTTCGATCTCGCAGCCGATCCGAACGAGCGCAAAGATCTGGGGCGGGATCCTGCGTCCGCCTCCGTCATCAAGGAGTGCGAAAGGAAATTGCGCCAGGTCGTCGATCCCGAGGCCGTCGACAAGCTCGCCAAAGCGGATCAATCGGCGAAGATCGACGAAGTCGGCGGCAAAGATGCGATCCTGAAGCGAGGCACTTTCCGCTACTCGCCGCCGCCGGGTTCGAAGGCAACTTACTACATAGCGCCCTGACGGCGCGCCGTGCGGAATTCGGCAGTCGGCCGCGGCTGGTTGTGTCGCCCGCGCGTAATGCTGCGCCTTCTTAACCGACTGCTGAAAAAAGCGGCAAATCCTGTTGTTTCTTCGCAACAAATCGCGAACGCGCGCGCGACCTTCCTATATAATCGACCGCTAAGAAGAATCACACCGGTGCACAGGGAGCCCGATGGATTGGTCGCGTACGGCTGACCGAGAACAACGCATAAAAGACAACGCCGCTATGGCGGTGTCCGGGCGGTCAGCTTTCACTTCCGGTATGCATCGCATTCTTACGTCGTTCGGCCGTTCTCTGCCTGAACACATCATTGTTGCCCTGCTGTTGACAGCGGCATTTACTCCCAGTGCATTTGCAGCCGCCCCCGCGACGCCGAATTACGACACGTTCTGCGGGTCAACCTGCCACGGGTCGCCACCATCTGGCGCCAGAATAAATGCTGCGAATGCCGCTGCGGTTATTGCGGCAGCGAACACGAATCACAGTATGAGTTTATCCGCCGCGGCAATTGCCGCGGAAAGTACGATCGCCAGCGAACTTCAAGCTTATTTCGCGTTCACTGGCGCTCTTAACGCGCAAACGTTAACCGTTCTGTATAAATCGAGCGGAAACGTAACGATCACCAGCCTGGTGGACGACAGCCCCAACGCCGTGGTCACTACGACGAAATTGGGAACACTCGCTGCCACCCAGGGAAATCCCGGCGTCGCTACGCCCAGTTCCTTCAACGTAACTTACACTCACACCGGAACAACTTGCGGTAACGTCGACGCATTCGATGTCAAGGGCACGGGTGGCGGCGCCGACACCGCGGACCGTCGAGTGAATGTCACGGTCTCCAATCCGACGCTTACTGCGTCGAACTTCGGCATAACGCTGCTGCACACGGGAAGCGCGCAGACGGTCAACGTCGCCTCGAACGTCAACAGCAATCCCGCCGCCGCCACACCCACCGGCACGATCAGCCTTGGCGCACTGAGCCCGAACGTCGGCAGTGCGGCGGCAACCGGCGCGACGACGTTCACCTACACGGGCAACCTTTCCAATCTCGCGACAAGCGTCGCCGTTCCGTACACGGTAAGCGGCCCCTGCAGCACGTCGTCGTCCGCAACAGTGACGCTGACGATCGTCGGCGTCACCAGCGCGGCGACGGGAAACTTCACGCAGAACAGCGCTGCCGCCACTTATACGATCACGACGAACGGAACGACGTCCGGCGCGAATCCCTACAGCATTTCGGCCGGCACGCTGCCGACCGGTTTGACGCTCAATACCGCGACCGGCGTCATCTCGGGCACTCCGACCGTCTCGGGCAGTACGCCCGTTACGGTCGCCGTCGTGACGACACTGGGCACCGCCACGAAGGCGATCACGATCAACGTCGCCTCTGCCGGCGTGCCGGTCATCACGACAACGCCGGCTTTGCCCGCCTCGCCCACCGCCGCAGGCACGGTCGGAACCGTGTTTACGAGCACGCAGATCAACGCGACGAATCCTCCGATCACCGCGTTGAGTTATGCGGTGACCGGCCTGCCGGGTGGACTTGGGGTCAACACCTCGACTGGCCTGATCACCGGCACGCCGACTGCCAGCGGCGATTTCCCGCTCGTCATCAGCGCGGCCAACAGCAGCGGCACCGGCCAGCAGTCGATCACGATCCGCATCAATCCGAACGCCGTGCCTTCGATCACGAGCGCCAATTCGGTGACGACCAACCAGAATCAGGCTTTCGCGGGGTACCAGATCGTCGCCACCAATCCGCCGATCACGAGCTACGCGGCGAGCGGATTGCCGACGGGCATGTCGATAAACACGGGCACCGGCTTGATCACGGGCACGCCGAGCGCAAGCGGCACTTTCAATGCGACGGTGAGCGCGACGAATCTCGTGGGCACCGGCAACCTCGCCGTCACGTTCAACATCACGCCGACGACAGTCCCAAGCATTACGTCTCCCACATCGGCGAGCGGCACGCTTGGCGTTGCATTCAGCAGCACGATCGTCGCCACCAACCCGCCGATCACAGGCTACAGTGGCGCGAGCCTGCCGCCGGGCATTACGGTCAATGCGGTGACGGGCGCGATTACGGGGACACCGACGACGCCGGGCGTCTACAACTCGACGCTCACGGCAACCAACGCAGCCGGGCCCGGCAACCTGCCTGTGACGTTCACGATCACCGCGCCGGCGCCGAGCGGCGCGGGCGTCACGATGACCGTGCCTCTGAATACGGCGACCACGGTCGACCTTGCCGGCAGCATCAGCGGCTTCGGCGTCACCGGCATTTCGATCGGGACCAATCCTTCGCACGGCACGGCCACCGTCAACGGCACGCAAGTCACCTACACGCCAAACAACAATTACTTCGGGACCGACTCATTCACGTACATCGGCATCGGTACCGGCGGCAACTCGGCGCCCGCGACCGTGTCGGTCAACATCGTCGGCCGGCCGGACCCTTCGCGCGACGCGACCGTCATCGGCACGATCAATAGCCAGATCGACACGGCACGGCGCTTCTCGCAGTCGCAGGTCGGCAATTTCCAGCGCCGCATGGAGTCGCTGCATCGCGGCGGCGGCGCGCCGGGCAGCGGCAGCGCGGGCACCGCGCAGAATACCGACGACCAGAATCGCGGCAGCGAGCGCACCACGCTGGCCGACAGCGCAAGCGTGCGCCTGCGTCCCGCCGCACTGGCGCAGCCGGCGGATCCGTTTGCGAACGTGCAGAACCTGCTCGGCGCCGTAAACCCCGGCCTGCGAATCGCCGGCATGGCGCCCCAGACAGACGCAGGCAATCCCGCGAACGGCGCGATGTATCCGGGCGGCGGCGCCGCGAACCCGGGTGCGGGCGCGTTGAGCGGTGCCGTGCCCGGCATGCTCGGATCGGTCGCTTCGTTCGCCTCGAACCGCACGCTGAACCTCGCGAGCATCGGCGGCACGGTCGGCGCGAACACCGAACCCGTGATCGGCGCGACGAGCTTCTGGATGGGCGGCGATGCGCGGTTCGGCACGCGCGATCCGGTCAGCGGCCAGATGGGCGGCACGAGTTTCCGCACCGACGGCGTCAGCGCGGGCGTCGATCGCCGCTTCACTGACAAACTCGTGCTCGGCATCGGCGTGGGATACGCGCACGACAAATCCTCGATCGGCACCGACGGCTCGCAAAGCCGCTCGACGGGCACTTCCGCCGCTATCTACGGCAGCTACCAGCTGTCCGAAAAAACCTATATCGACGGCCTGCTCGGCTACGGCGTCGTCACGATGGATACCGACCGCTACGTCTCCGCGCTCGGCTCGTACGCGGCGTCCCATCGCACGGCCAATCAACTGTTCGGGTCGGTCACCGCGAGCTATGAGATACGCAAGTACGACATGCTGTTCTCGCCGTACGGACGCCTCGACTTCACCGTCAACAAGCTGAAGCAGACGTCCGAGACCGGCGTGGGCAACTTCTCGCTGACCTACTTCGATCAGACCGACCGCACCTTGCGTACGACGCTGGGTGTGCGCGCCGAATCAAAGCATGAATCCGACTGGGGTCTCGTCAAGCCGCGCGTGCGCTTCGAATACCAGCACGGCTTCGCCGGCGGCGGCTCGGCGCAGCTCGCGTACAGCGATCTCATCGGCGGGCCGAGCTATTTCGTCAATTCGAGCACGACCGACCGCAATTCAATCGTGGCGGGGGTTGGCGGCACGCTCGAGATGCGCAACGGGCTCAAGCTCGGCGTCGACTACCAGATCATGCGCTCGTTTGCGGCGGAGACCAGCCAAGCCGTGCGCCTGACACTCGAGAAAGAGTTCGACGGCAAAGGATCCTACGCGTCGCTGCTGCCGACAACGTCCAGCGGCGGCCCGCC
>JADMIO011124173.1_pt1 | contig 28680 bp, 27 predicted proteins | sample 8958161 | NCBI WGS metagenome assembly JADMIO01 (sample SAMN16585339, study PRJNA669376) | soil metagenome | isolation source: Crop rotation soil | place: USA: Cullars Rotation, Alabama | collected 2011 | reverse complement strand
GCCGCGACTTCAAGTCACGTGAATTCCAAGCTTCGGATCCCACTGTGCTGGAAAGACATCGATCGTGACGGTGCCGCGCGTGCGTTTCGTCGTGGACTTTCGATGGTCGAAGTCAGCGTCGCTGAAATTGACCCGATTGCCGTCTTGAGGCTCAACGAGACCTCCGGCTGTACAACTTACGATGTCGAGTACGTGTGGCTCGCAACGGAGTTGGACCTTCCGTTGGTAACGTCCGACCAACAGGTCATACGCGCTTTCCCTGAAGTCGCGGTCGACCCTCAGCACTTTGCCTGAGCGCGCCTGGTTCCGATGTCCGAGCATGCATCCACCAACATCACCTGGCACGGCGGCGTCGTCACCCGCGCTGACCGCGAGCGGTTGCTCGGCCAGCACGGCGTGACGGTCTGGCTCACCGGCCTGTCCGGCGCCGGCAAGAGCACCATCGCCGTCCTGCTCGAACAGATGCTGCTCGAACGCGGCCGGCTCGTGTATCGGCTTGACGGGGATAACGTCCGGCACGGCCTGAACAAAAACCTCGGCTTCAGCGCCGAGGACCGCGCCGAAAACATCCGCCGGGTCGGCGAGGTCGCCAAGCTCTTCACCGACGCCGGGGTGATCGTGATCGCCAGCTTCATCAGCCCGTACCGTCGCGACCGCGACGCCGTGCGGGCGCTAATGCCGCCAGGGGATTTCGTCGAGGTCTATTTGAAGGTGAGCCTCGAATCCGCCGAGCGACGCGATCCGAAAGGGCTGTATAAGAAGGCGCGGGCGGGGGAGATCAAAGGATTCACGGGGATAGACGATCCGTACGAGGCGCCCGAGACGCCAGAAATCACCGTTGACACCGAGTCGACTCGGCCAGGCGACGCCGCGAAGTTTATCATCTCGCGCTTAGAAGCGAGGGTTCAGTGAATACCGAGAAGAGGCTGGCCCAGTTGTTCGACAACCTCAACCGATGGCGACACCTGCCGAATTACCAGTTGGAGCGCCGAGCGGACGCCTTGTTTGCACTGTACCTCCCGGGTCTCGTCCAAGAGCGCATGGGACGGCCCGTCTCATCAATAATCGTGCCGGAACTGCCGATCTTGTGCTCACTGATTTGGGCGGAGCGCCAGGACATGAAATCGGTGAAAGCCGATTATCTCCTGCTCGCCGAAGATCGAAGCGCGGCGTATTTCATCGAGCTCAAGACCGATCCGGCTTCGCGCCGTGACCGACAGGATCACTACCTTGAGCAGGCGTGTGGCTGTGACTGCGGACTCCAAAGAATTATTGAAGGCGTGATAAGCATCGCGAAGGCGAGTGACAGTCGAGCAAAATACGCCAGCCTGCTTCGATTGCTCGCGTCTGCGGGACTCGTACATGTGTCCGAGAGCGGACCCGTTTCGAAGGAGTGGTTTCGTGCTGTTCACGTGCTCGCGTGCCCACCGGTTTTGACGCCGATCTATCTTCAACCGGGGCCGCCGGAAGGCGGCGAAACGGTGATCGATTTCGAATTCGTTCAAGCATATCTGGACCGGTTTGACGACGACCTCTCAAGGCTATTTGCCAAGTCCTTGAAGCGATGGGCGCGACCTGCAGGTTACACGGGCTCCGATGAACCAGCATAGGATTTCGTAGTGAGCGAATACGTCGATCTTCATTCTCATTCCACCGCTTCCGACGGCACCTTCGCGCCGGCGTACGTCGTGCGTCTCGCGAAGGAATCGGGCGTCGCTGCGCTTGCGCTCACAGATCACGACACGATCGCGGGATTGCCCGAAGCATCCGACGCCGCGAAGGAAGTCGGGATAGAGTTTCTCAACGGGATCGAGATCAGTTGCGAAGTTCCCAAGCCCGCGACGCTCCACATGCTCGGCTACGGCGTCGACATCGACAGCAAGCCGCTCCGCGAACTCACCAACCAACTCATGGCCGGCCGCGATGACCGAAACCCGCGGATCATCAAAAAGCTCAACGAACTCGGCGTCTCAATCACGATGTCGGAGGTCGAGCAGGAGGCCGGCGGCGACGTCGTCGGACGGCCGCACATCGCGGCCGTTATGATCCGCAAGGGGTACGTGAGCTCGATCAAACAGGCGTTCGACAAGTATCTCGCGACTGGCGCCGCGGCGTACTTCGACCGCGATCGGCCGGACCCGAAACGTGGGATCGAATTGATCAGGCAGGCGGGCGGGCTGCCGGTGCTGGCGCATCCCGTCCAGCTTCGCACCGAGAATGACGCGCAGCTCGAGCGTATCGTTAAGGACTTGGCCGACCTCGGCCTGGCCGGCGTCGAGGTGATTCACAGCGATCACGACGCCGCCCTTGTGGAGAAATATTCGCGGCTGGCCGAGCGGTTCGGACTGCTCAAGACCGGCGGCAGCGATTTCCACGGGACCAACAAGAAAGATATCCGTCTCGGCGTCGCTAACGGCCGGCGGATTCCGGGTGAGTTTTACGAAGCGATCCGTGCGAAGCTGGCAGCAAAGTAGTTTGACAGCAATGACCTTCGCCACCGATGCAGACAGCCTCGATCTCTCGACGCTAAACCAGGTCTTTGAGAAGCAAACGCCCGCCGATGTCGTGAAGTGGGCGGCGGCGCAGTTTGCGCCAGACCTGATCATGACCTCGTCGTTCGGCGCCGAATCCGCGCTGCTCATCCACCTAGCGATTCAGGAAGTGCCGGACATCCGCATCATCTTCGTCAACACCGGCTACCTGTTTCCCGAGACGCACGCGTTCATGGAGGAGCTTCGCCACCGCTTCAACCTGAACGTCTGGATCTACCGCACGCGCAACGACCCGATCGCGTGGCTGCGAGCCGCGGGCGAGGAAAATCCCACCTGGCGGAAGGACGTCGACGCGTGCTGCGCCGCCAACAAGAACGAGCCGATGGAGCGCGCGATGAAGGAACTTCGTCCGCGCGCGTGGCTGCGCGGGATTCGGAGAAACCAGGCCGAGACGCGCCAAGCCGCGAAGTTCGTCGACTGGTCGCAGCGATACAACTGCTACGCGATCTCGCCGCTCTTGAACTGGGCGAGCAAGGACATTTACGCGTACATGAAGCAGCACGACCTGCCGTACCACCCGTTGTATGAGAAAGGTTACGCATCGATCGGATGCAACCCACTCTCCTGCACGCGCGCGATCAGTGCGGGTGAAGACCCGCGCTCTGGACGGTGGTCCGGCACCGGCAAGATCGAGTGCGGTATCAACGTCGACAGCAATTCGCTTGATTCGGCAAATCTGTGACGCACCTCGCCTCGCAATCCGAGAGCAATGGGTGGCACGGGCAAGTACTCTTGCCCGTGGGATTTCCCGGCATCGGCCCACGGGCATGATTACATGCCCGTGCCACCCCAGCGCAGCACGCTGACTACAATCCCCGCGATGAATTCATCTGACCAGATCGAAGTCCCCCCACACGTTCGCGGCCTGGTGTTCGATTGCGACGGCACGATCGCCGACACCATGCCGCTTCATTACGAGGCCTGGGTCGAAGCCCTCGGCGAGCACGGCGTCGACCTGCCGGAAGCGCTGTTCTACGAATTCGCGGGCATCCCCAGCGCGAAAATCATCGAGATCCTTAACGAGCGCCACGGCTCCCATATGCCCGTGCAGGAGACGGCAGACTACAAGGAAAGCCTCTACGAAAAGCTGCTGCCGCGCATCGCGCCGATCGAGCCGGTTGTGCTCATTGTTAAGCAATTCGCCGGCAAATTGCCCATGGCCGTCGCGACCGGGGCCACCCAGTCTGTCTGCCGTAAGACGCTGGGGGCACTGAGTTTACTGGAATACTTCTCGCACATCGTGACCGCCGACGACGTCCAGCACGGGAAGCCGGCCCCGGACATCTTCCTCGAATCCGCGCGGCGCATCGGCGTCGCGCCGGAGCACTGCGCCGCATTTGAAGACGGCGAACCCGGTCTCCGCGCCGCACGCGACGCGGGCATGGTCGTCATCGACGTGCGGCCGATGTACAAACGGCTCAAAGAACAGCAGCAGGAACGGCAGCAGATTTCCTCTCCGAACGTCCGATAATACTTCAGCGATGGCCAAGCAAAACATTCTTGTCACCGGCGCCGCCGGGTTCATCGGCTCGCACGCCGCGCAACGACTCACCGAGCGCGGGTTCAACGTGATCGGCGTCGACAACTTCTGCGACTTCTACGACCGCTCGTGGAAGGAGATGAACCTCAAGAGCATCAAGGCGCCGATCGAGGTCGAGGAGATCGACATCACCAACGGCGACGCGATCGACCGCTTGGTCGCGCGCAGCAAACCCGTCGCGATCCTGCACCTCGCTGCGATGGCCGGCGTGCGCCCGTCGATCGAGCAGCCGGCATACTACGCGCGCGTCAACGTCGAAGGCACCACGCACCTCCTTCAAGCCGCCGTGAAGCACCGCGTCGGGAAATTCCTCTTCGCGTCAAGCTCGAGCGTCTACGGCAACGCGGCGAAGGTGCCGTTCAGCGAGGAGGACGCCGTCGAGGAGCCGATCAGCCCGTACGCCGCGACGAAACGCGCGGGGGAACTGATCTGCTATACGTTCTGGCACCTGTACAAACTTCCGACGTTTTGCCTGCGCTTCTTCACCGTCTACGGCCCGCGCCAACGCCCCGACCTTGCCATCCACAAGTTCACACGACTGATCAGTCGCGGCGAACCCGTGCCATTCTTCGGCGACGGCTCGACCAGCCGTGATTACACGTTCGTCGAGGACATCGTCGCCGGCATCGAGGCCGCGCTCGACCGCTGCGACCGCTACCGCGTCTACAACCTCGGCGGTTCCGACCCCGTCACGCTTAAACAGCTCATCGAAGAACTCGAACGCGCCATCGGCAAGCCCGCGATCATCGACCGCCGGCCCGCGCAACTCGGCGACGTCGAACGAACCTACGCGGATCTGTCTCGCTCGACCGCGGAACTCGGCTACAAGCCGAAGGTGTCGCTGTCGGAAGGATTGCGACGTTTCGTCGAATGGTTCCGCGAGTACGGGCACCTTTACACGCTGCCGAACGAAGGAAGCGCAAAGGGCACCGTCGCGTGACACGAAACAGGTTGCGTTCCCGTCCGTGCAAGCACGGACGGCGTTCTGAAGAGCGCTCCGGATAAACGCCGGTGGTGCTTGCACCACCGGGAACATGGTGCGCTCGAAGCACAAGACACGTTCACCCGCTCGTGATTTTTGTGTAGATTTCCCCCTCGTTCATCGTCAGCCGCTCCGGCCGTCCCTTGTGGAAGTAGAGCAACCGCGTGTGATCGACGCCCATCAGGTGCAGCACCGTTGCGTGCAGGTCGTGCACGTGAAGCCGCTCGCTGACTGCATGTAATCCGACGTCGTCTGTCGCGCCGATCGTTCGACCTCCCTGGACACCGCCGCCGGCCATCCACATGGTGAAACCGTAGGGGTTGTGGTCGCGGCCGTCGCCTTTTTCGCTCATCGGAGTGCGGCCGAACTCGCCGCCCCAGATCACAAGCGTTTCGTCGAGCAGACCGCGGCTTTTCAGGTCGCGCAATAGCCCGGCGACGGGCTTGTCCATCGCGGCGCAGAGTTCGGAGTGATTCTTTTCGAGCCCCGCGTGGGCGTCCCAGCGGTTGCCGGCGCCGTGGTAGAGCTGAACGAAACGAACGTCTCGCTCGACGAGCCTTCGCGCGAGCAGACAGTTGCGGCCGAACGTTTCCGTCACCGCGTCGTCCATGCCGTAGAGCGCGCGCGTCGCGGCGGATTCGCTCGAAATGTCCACCGCTTCTGGTGCGTGCGACTGCATGCGAAACGCGAGCTCGTAGCTGCGAATCCGCGCTTCGAGATCGGTGTCGTCTGGTCGCGCGTTGGCGTGGGCGCGGTTCATCGCGCCAAGCAAGTCGAGCTTTGCCCGCTGCCGCACATCGCCGACGGAACTCGGGGGCCGCAGGTCTTCGATCGGGTTGGGGCCGTTTTTGAATTTCGTGCCCTGGTAGACCGCCGGCATGAAACCGGCGCCCCAGTTGCGGGCGCCGTTGATGGTGGCGCCGCTCGTATCGGGGATCACGACGAACGCCGGGAGATTCTGATTTTCGGTGCCGAGGCCGTACGTCACCCACGCGCCGAGCGACGGCCGGCCGGCGAGGAGTGAGCCGGTGTTCATCTGACACACGCCGCCGGAGTGGTTGATCCCGTCGGCGACGCACGAGCGGATGACGGCGATGTCGTCGACGCACCGCGCGGTGTGCGGGAGCCAATCGGATACCGACAGGCCGCTCTGCCCGTGCTGTTTCCAGGATCGCTTGCAGGCGAGAAGTGGTGAGCGGCTTTCTCCCATCGCCGTGATGACGTTGCCGAAACTGTCGGGCAGCGGTTTGCCGGCGAGCTCGTTGAGCCGCGGCTTTGGGTCGAAGAGATCGATGTGGCTGGGGCCGCCTTCCATGAAGAGGAAGATGACGCCTTTGGCACGGGCACGATAATGCGGCGGCTTCGGCGCGAGTGGAGATGCCGGCGCGGGGTTCGTCGCGCCAAAGGACGCGCGTGACATCAGGTAAGAGAGCGCGAGCGCGCCGAACCCGCCGCCGGAGCGCGCGAGGAATTCCCGTCGTGACGTCGGCGACGCGCGGTGCGGCACGCCGGGGATGGCGGTGAGGTTGTCGGTGGCGTCAGCGGACATCTCTTCAAATCACTAGTCGACGTACAGGAATTCGTTGGAGCTCAGGATCACGTGACACAGGTCCGTCAGCGCGGCGTCGACGCCGGCCGGCGAATTCGCGAGAAAATCGCTCGCTTTCGTCCGCTCATTCGAGTTGGGAACGCGACCGAACGCGATTCGGTAAGCGCATTGAACGAGCGACGCGGCGTCCGTGCGATTCGCTTCGCGTTTCACGCGCGCCGCGAACGCCGCGGCGCGTTTCAGTGGCCAGTCGCCATTGAGGAGGAGGAGCGATTGGGACGCCGTCGTGGTGCAGTTTCGCGTGGCGACGCTACAGAACGATTCGGGGGCGTCGAACGCGTCCAGCACGCGGTCGCGCTGGTTTCGCAGGACTTTCAGGTAGACCGAGCGGACGTTCACGTTCGGATCGACTGGCGGACCGCCGTTCGATTCGTTCAATTCGCCGGTGCTTGCGAGCATCGCGTCGCGAATTTGCTCGGCGTCGAGCCGGCGGGTGGTCATCCGCCAGAGGAGCCGATCATCGGGGTCGATCCGCCGGGCGCCTGTACTCTCGACGCCGACCGACGCCTGGCGATACGTCGCGGAGGTCATGATCAGCCGGTGAATCGTCTTGATATGCCAGCCGTTTTGCACGAACTGCGCCGCGAGCCAGTCGAGCAATTCGGGATGGCTCGGGCGTTCGCCGAGGCGGCCGAAATCGCTCGACGTCGCGACGATGCCGCGGCCGAAGTGGCCTTGCCAGATGCGGTTGACCATCACGCGCGCCGTGAGCGGGTTGTGCGGATCGGTGATCCACTTCGCGAGTGCGGTTCGGCGGCCGGTCGAGGTTGAACTGACGTGGATCTCCGGCAAACGCAGAGAGCTTTCTCCCGGACGTCCGCGTCTGAGCGTACTCGCGAAGACCGGGATTTCATGGTCCGTCGAAGAATCCCGGTCTTCGGCGTACCTCAGACCGGGCGTCGGAGGCTCGGCAGTGCTCTCGAACACCCGCGGCGCGCCCGGTTCAATTACGTGCGCCGAATCCCCAGGAATGTACGTCGGTGGGGCTGCCGGCCCCACGTCGGTCACCGTCTGTCCCCTTTGCAGCGGCGTCGGCTTCTCGGACTTGAATTCCGCGAGTTGTTGACGCAACTGATCGTGCCGCGCCTTAAGCTGCGGGTCCTTCTTCGCGTCGATCTGAATCGGCGGGTTTTCGTCGGGGTCATAAACCTGTCGGTTCGCCAACGCCGCGATCTGCGTCTCGAACGGCGTCCGCCGATCGGCGGGCGTGAAGAGGATCGCCTGCGTTTCGACCGGAAACTTCCCCAGCGCGACGTCGGCGGTCTTCCGCACGTAAGGCAGCTCGATCGTCTGCAATTCCGCCCGGATTTTTGCGGTCTTTTGTTCCCACGGCAGCATCTTCGTTGCCGCCGCCGCGCGCTCGGAAGCGGTCGCGAGGGGGATGTCGTCGCGCGGGAGCATCGGCGTGAAAAACGCCTGCAGGCGGTAGTAGTCCTCGCGCGAGATCGGGTCGAACTTGTGGTCGTGACACCGCGCGCAGCCGACGCTGAGCCCGAGCAGCGCGTCGCCGGTGACGTCGGTCACGTCGTTCAGCATTTCGGCCCACTGTCGGGGCACGTCGCGCTGGTTGTATTCGTAAGGCGTGTGCCGCAGAAACCCCGTCGCGACGATCACGTCCGGATCGTCCGGCGCGATCTCGTCCCCCGCGACCTGCTCGGCGACGAACCGGTCGTACGGCTTGTCATTGTTAATACTACGAATGACATAATCGCGATACGGCCAGGCGGCAGGGCGGTAGGCGTCCTGCTTGAACCCATCCGACTCCGCATATCGCACGAGGTCGAGCCACTGCCGCGCCCAGCGCTCGCCATACCGCGGGCTGGCGAGCAAGCGATCGATAAGTTTCTCGTACGCGTCCGGCGATTGATCTGCCACGAACGCGTCGGCCTCCGCCGGCGTCGGCGGGACGCCGTGCAGCTCGAACGTCGCCCGGCGGATGAGTGTGGCGCGGTCGGCTTCCGGGGCCGGGGAAAGCTTCCGTTGCGCGAGCGTTGCGAAGATGAATCGGTCGATCGGATTGCGGCACCAACCGCCGTCCTGCGCGGTCGGAACGGGTGGATTCGACACGGGCCGGAATGACCAGAACTGCCGATCGGCATCGGAGATCGGCGTGCCCGGTTTGCGCAGTGCGGGCATCGTCTCGGCGGCACGGCTCACCGCCGCGTTTGTGAAAACGCCGACGAGCAGGAAGATCGCGCAGGCAAGCCGGGCACGGTGCGGCATCGACGAAAGACCCTCGGGGGAGATGCGACGTCCGCCGCATCTTAACGCCCGGCATCTTGGTTGCCGAGCGATTTCGGTGCGACTCCCGCGGCTCGGTGGGTTCGTTTTGCAGAATTGCTCGAGGGCTTCGGCGGGGCGCGTTCCGGAAGATGAAGGCGCATCCGGGCACATTTCCTGCCCTCAACCGCGCGGCCACAGGGCGCAATCGGGCGCGCGAATCGGGCCCTCGGGCCCAGCACGGTGAGAGCGATTCTGGCAGAATCTGCGCGCATAAAACCCTACGACCGGCCCACCCGGTCGAAAACTCGTGAATGCAGCCGGGAGCGATTCCTTATTCACGCGCCTCGGTCGGAAAGTCAAGCAAAATGTTTGCAATTTGTTCGGGTAGCTCGGTCGGTGAGGGCAACAAAAAACCCCCGTCATACGGGGGTCGATTCGGGTCGCGGGTGGTTGCGACTTGATGCGGCTGACAGGAGTCGAACCTGCACGTCTTTTGGACACTAGAACCTGAATCTAGCGCGTCTGCCAATTCCGCCACAGCCGCGGGCAATTGGGCGAGAGTGATAGTAGGTGAATCGGCGGGACAGTCAAGGAAGCGAGATCGCGCTGCGCGGCGCCTCGACCGCGGCATCCGGACGCCCGCGTCTGAGCGTACTCGCGAAGACCGGGATTTTTTACCGGCGCGAGGAATCCCGGTCTTCGGAGTACCTCCGACGCGGGCGTCCGGTTTGGAATGACCAGTTACGTAACGAATCGAAGGTCAAGTTCTGCGGCCCGAACGTCCGATAAACTACAGGTGCGCGACCCGTGGGATTCCCTATTCGCATCCGAAGACGACCCGACCGTCTCGGCAAGTGTGGCAGCGCTAACCCCCGGCGCACCCGACCCGGCGGCAGAGGCGAACGCGGCGGCGGTTGAAGCGGCGGTTGCGGCGCAGGCAGTCCCGGCGGTCGAGCGGACGCGCCCGCCGAGCCGAGGCCGCGGGGCGGGGGGACGATCACCATTCCGCTGCTCTGCCTCGGCATCGCAATTATCGCGGCGTGTCTCATCATTCCGCAGACCGACGCGAATCGACGACTCGCGTATGAGCGCGTCAGACTCCAGGCCGACCTCGAGGCGATCGACCTGCAGGCAAAGAACAACGACGAGTTCCTGAAACGAATCGCTGATGATCCAAACCTCGCCGAGCGGCTCGCGCAGCGGCAGATGAAGATCATCCGCAAGGGCAACGAAGTCCTGACGCTCAAAAGCGACGGCAAAGACGACCAGGAAGACATCTCCCCGTTCCAACTGACGGCGGTCCCCGCGCCCGCCGACCTGCCCCCGTATCAGCCGCGCGGGGGGATGCTCGCCAACCTGTGCTACGACCCCAAGACGCGATTGCACATGATGGGCATCGGCCTACTCGCGATGGCGGCAGGGCTGGTGATGGGGTTCGTGCCGCGCATGCGCGATTGACACTCTCTTAAGAACGCCGGACTTCGACGAGCTCAGTCGAGTCGTGGTGCTCGCACCACCGGGATCAAGGTGCGCTCGAATATCGAGCGCCGCTCGTTCCCGGGGCTGCAAGCAGTCCCGGCGTTCGGTCGGAGCGGTCGCGGTGGCGCGCGTGCTGGCGCTTAGCGTATCATCCGCTCGATGCCATATCGCGGCTTGGCGATCGAAACTTCGGGACGTGCGGGTTCCATCGCGGTTGCGCGCGATGGGGTCGTGCTCGCCGAGGAGCATTTTGCGCACGGGTTGAAGCACGCGGCGGGGATCGTGCCGATCATCGACAACCTTTGCCGCGGGCAGGGGTGGAAACCGAACGACATCGAGGAGGTTTACGTCTCGGCGGGGCCAGGGTCATTCACGGGATTGCGCGTCGGCATCACGGTCGCGAAGACGCTGGCGTTTGCGACGGGCGCTAAGGTGATCGCAGTGCCGAGCGAGGAGGTGCTCGCGCGAAACGCCCCGGCGGGCTGGCAGAATCTGATCATCGTGCTGGACGCGAAACGTGATCAGATATTCACGGCGTCGTTCGAGAACATTGCGGGAGAGTTTGTTAGGCGCGAGCCCGCGCATCTCGATTCGCTTGCCGAGATGCTCCGCCGCACGCCGCGGCCGGTGCATTTGCTGGGGGAAGGGATTCCGTTCCACGAGAAATTCATTCCGCGCGAGGATCCGGGGATTGTGCTGACGCCGCCGGACAGTTGGCGCGGCACGGCGGCCGCCGTTGCGGCGATCGGCGCTGAGATGGCATTGGAAGGACACATCGTTAATCCGGTTGCGTTAAGGCCGATCTACATTCGCAGGCCGGAAGCGGAGGAAAAGTTTGACGAGCGGCAGCGCGAGAACGATCGTCGCGCGTAAAGTGGTCCGGAATTTCATGTTCAGTTCATGCGGCGTCGATAACCTTCGGCGTTTATGCACCCAATTTGCCTGACAATCGTTGCGTTGACGCTGCTCGGTCTGATGGCGTCGCGTGCCGGCGCGGGGGACGCCGACGGGTTCGCCGATGCGTTCGATCCGGCTCCGGCGGCGTTATCTGACACCGGCCGAAACGATTTCGTAATTCTCGAGCCCGAATTCCAACTCGTCTACGAATCGAAGGAGGGCAAGGGCGCGAAATTGATCACGACCGTGCTCCCGAAGACCGAGCGAATCGCCGGCGTCGAGGCGCGCGTGGTCGAATCGGTCGAAATCGCCGGGGATCTTCCGCGGCGAGTCACGCGGCGGTTTCTCGCGATCGACCGCGCGACCGGCGACGTCTATTGCTTCGGCCGGACCGTCGACCGATATGACGGCTGGCATGCCGACGGAAATTCCGGCACATGGCGTGCGGGTGACGCCGGGGCGCGCGTGGGGCTGGTGATGCCGGGCAAGCCGCAGTTGGGGCAGAAATTTTACCAGACGGTCGCGCCGAAGGTCGCGATGGAGCGGGTCGAGGTGGGCGCGCTCGCCGAAACCGTGCGCGTGCCGGCGAAGCGGTTCGATTCGTGCCTGAAAACAATCGAGACGACGCCGACGAACGCGAAGCGGAAGACCGAGCGGCCGTACGCGCCCGGCGTCGGGCTCTTGGTCGACGGTGCGTTCCAACTTGTGCGCTACGGGCGAAACGTCGAGCCGATACCCGATCCGGCGAAGATGATCGAGCGCGCCAAGGCACGCGCAAAGGCTGCAGGCGAGCGGGTCGACCCGCGGGTTCCGCACGACGTGGCGCGGGCCGCGCTGGCCGGCGTCGGCGCCGACCCGGACGCCGAGCAGGTGTGGATCGCGGCGATCAACGACCCGGCGATGACGCCGAAACAACGCGCGAATCTCATCGAGGATTTGAACGAAGACGGTTTTGAGAATCCTGCCAACGTCCAGCCCGACGAACTGCCGCTCGTGCTGAATCGGCTGGCGCTGATCGAGGAACTCGCCGCGGACGCGATGGACGACGTGAACGCCGACGCGTTCGCCGAGGCGTATAAGGATCTCGCGAACATTGCGGACAAATTGATGCGATAGGTCGCTCCTCGATGGTGGGGCAGACATTCCTGTCTGCCTCGGATGTCGGTACTCCGACATCCGAACCTCTCGACGGGTCGGCTCGATGAGTACATCGACCCAAGGCAGGCAAGAATGCCTGCCCCACTAAGAGCCTCGGTGCTTGCTCGGCTGCCGTGATGTTGGGCGACGCCCGCCCTCGACGCTAGAATGCCCGGGCATGTCCCTGCCTCCGCACATTTCGCGCCGCGCCGCTCTGAAATCTGCCGCATGCGGATTCGGGTATCTCGCGCTCGCGGGGCTTGCGGGCCGCGAGGCTCGCGCGGCGGTGTCGGCCGATCCGCTCGCGCCGCGCTTGCCGCACTTTCCCGCCCGCGCGAAACGCGTGATTTTCCTGTTCATGCAAGGCGGCGTGAGCCACGTCGATTCGTTCGATTACAAGCCGCAGCTCTATAAACAGCACGGCAAGTCCATGCCGTTCGACGACGCCCGAGCGATCGCGAATTCCGGGACCCGCGGCACCGCCCAGCGGGTCATGAAGCCATTTTGGGATTTCAAGCAATACGGCCAGTCCGGGCGGTGGGCGTCGGCGCTGTTTCCGGAAATGAACCGGCACGTCGACGACCTGTGCTTCGTCCACTCGCTGCACACCGACGGCGTCGCGCACGGCCCGGCAACACTGTTTCTCCACTGCGGCTCGACGCAGTTCGTCCGGCCGTCGATGGGGTCGTGGATCCTGTATGGGCTCGGGACTGAGAACGAAAACCTCCCCGGGTTCGTGTCGATCGCGCCGTCGTCCGGCAACGGCGGGGTGCGGAATTACGGAAATGCGTTTTTGCCTGCGGTGTATCAAGGCACGCCGCTCGGGCATGCGGGTGGGCCGGCTTCGGAGCTCGTCATTCGCAATCTCGCCCGCGCGGACGCGCCGAACGCGCCGTGCGATCGGAAGACGTTTGAACTGCTGCGGAAGCTAAATGCCGAGCAGCGGAGTGCGAACCCGGCGGATTCGGAGATTGACGCCGTCATCGGCTCGTACGAGCTTGCCTGGCGGATGCAGGGGAACGCGCCGGATGTGCTGGATTTGTCGAAGGAATCTCCTGAGACGCTCGAGCTGTACGGCATCGGCCGCGAGCCCACGGACACGTATGGCCGGCAGTGCCTGATGGCCCGGCGGTTGGCCGAGGCCGGCGTTCGCTACATCCAGGTGACCTACGGCGACAACACCGCCAACCCGGCGTGGGATCAGCACACGAACATGCCCAAGCACGCCGAGCACGCGGCGAAGGTCGACAAGCCGATCGCGGGTTTGCTGGCCGATCTGAAGCGACGAGGCCTGCTCGAAGACACGCTCGTGTGGTGGGGCGGCGAGTTCGGGCGGACGCCTTACTCGCAAGGTGCCGGCAACGGCCGCGACCACAACCCCGGCGGGTTCACGCACTGGCTCGCCGGCGCGGGCGTCAAACCCGGTTTCGCATATGGCGCCACCGACGATTTCGGCGGCGTCGCCGCGACCGACAAGGTGCACATGCACGACTTGCACGCCACGATCCTGCATCTGCTCGGGCTGGATCATGAGCGGTTGACCTACCGCTACGCCGGGCGGAATTTCCGACTCACGGATGTTTACGGGAATGTCGTGCCGGGGCTGATGTCCTGATCCTCCTCGATTCAACACGGAAATGAACGCCAAGATGCCAAGGATGGGCTTGTTCGGGTTGGCTTTGGTCGCGTTGTTGTGCGCAGCGACGGCACGCGCGGAAAACGTGCTGACGAGTCCGCACTGGAGCGTCAGTATCGAACCCGAACGCCTTGCGGTTATCGGCCGCGCCGACGGCAGCGAATATCCAATCTCCACGGCACGCGAGAAGCCGATGCGCGTCGGCGACCTGAAGGCCGACGCGTCGCACGCGTCGTGGTCGCTACCCGACGATGGTGCTGCGGTCGTGATGCGGTTGGACGGTGACGCGCTTCTTGTCGAATTCAAAGCGGAAAAACGGGGAACGCTGACCTGGCCGATCGTGACCGGGACGCCGAACACGCGCGAGTACGTGCTGCCGATGTTCGAGGGGCTTTACGTCCCCTCGGACGACGAGCCGTTCGCGGCGTTCCTGAAAAAAGAATCGCCGATGAACACGACGGCGGGGCTTTCGATGCCGTTTTGGGGCGTCGATTTCGGCGACCGTACGCTTACGTACATCCTTACCAATCCGTTCAACAACGAGATCGAGTTTGATCGCACCGGCGAGCGGATCGGCCTGAAGCTGACGCACGAGTTCACGCGAAATGTTCCGGTGAAGGAGTTTGGGTTCCGGATTCAGCTGAGCGATCCGTCTCCGGTCGCTCCGGCGAAGCTGTTTCGCAAGTACCTGATCGATTCGGGGCAATTCGTTTCGATGCGGCAGAAGATTGAGCACACGCCGGCCGCGGCGAAGCTGGCGGGGGCGGCGCACATTTACCTGTGGGGCGATGGGCTGATCGCTCGAAAGGACGTCAAGGACTACAAGCGGCTGGCGGCGCAGATCATGGACGACGCGAAGGCGAAGCCGGACTCGATTTCACATCGGATCTGGGAATTGGCGGACGCCGATACGCGCAAGGCGCTGGAGGCGATTCCGAAAACCGAGTTCGTGGACAACTTCCAGAAATGGCAGGTCGTCGACGCGATTAGTGGGATGCTGAAACGCCGGGATTTCCAGCAGCCCGCGCCGGCCGCGAATACCGATGACGTCGTCGTCGCGAAACGAAACGGCGAGGCATTGCATGCGGCGTTTTCGGAGTTGACGACGCCGCCGGAGACATGGGGCGATGGTTTTTCGCTCGCGATGGTGCAGGCGCTGGCCGATGCGGGCATCGATCGCGCTTGGCTGGGCAGCCCGAATTGGGACGGGCTTTTGCTGCATCCGGAGATGGTCGAGAAAGCGAAATCGCTCGGCTACCTGATCGGCCCGTATGACTCGTATCACAGCATTCACTCGCCAAAGGACGCCGACACGTGGGAGACGGCGCAGTTTGATCAGGCGTTGTACGACAACGGCGGGATCGAGAAGGCGGACGGTTCGAAGCGGCGCGGGTTCAAGCAGAAGGGGTATCAGCTCAGCCCCGCCGCCGCGCGGCCGGCGGTCGAGGCGCGCGTCAACCGTTTGATGAAGCAGATGAACTGCAATTCGTGGTTCATCGACTGCGACGCGTTCGGCGAGGTGTTTGACGATTATTCGCCGGCCCATCCGATGACGCAGGCCAGCGACACCGCCGAGCGGCTTCGGCGGATGAAGTGGATCAGCGACACGTTCGGGGCGGTGGTCGGTTCGGAAGGAGGCTCGGCGTACGCCGCGCCGGTGATTCACTTTGCGCATGGGATGATGACGCCGGTCGTCGCGTGGGGCGACCCGGACCTGATGAAGGACAAGACGTCGAAGTATTACCTCGGGGCGTATTACCCGCCGGACGCACCGGCCATGTCATTTAAGCAGGTGCCGATGAAGCCGGAGCATCGGCGGATTTACGCCGACCCGCGGTTCAGGATTCCGCTATACGAAATCGTTTTCCACGATTCGCTCGTTGCGACGCACGAGTGGGGGTATGGAAGTTTCAAGTTCGACGACCTCGATCGCTCGCGCGAGCTGCTCGAGCTGCTGTACAACGTGCCGCCCCTCTATCACTTGAATCTTGCGGAATGGCAGAAGCGAAAGGACGCGATCGTCGAGCACTTCCGGTTCTTCTCCCGGCTGCACCGAACCACGATGACGGCGGCGATGACCGACTTCCGCTGGCTCACCGCCGACCGGATGGTTCAGCGCACGACGTTTGAGAACGGGGTCGAGATGACGGCGAACTTTGGGCAAACCGCCTACGCCGACAGCCGTGGCGAATTGCCCCCACATACCATCTGGGCGAGCCAAGCGGTGCCCGGCGGAGCGCTTGTGACGGAATTCCCTCCCAAACGCTGATTATCGGCCGCTGTCGGGAGCCGGAAACCTTTGAAATAACCCACCGGTCTACTTTATGATGTACGCGTCATCTGCTGCCGCGCGGAGCGCGTCGTCGTCGTCTCGGGAAATTTGCGTATGACGCAACGAGCCCAACAGGGCCTTGAAGCAACCGGCCCGGTTCAGAATCTGCGCATCCGCTTCTGGGGCGTGCAGGGCAGCTGCCCGATCCATCCGCCGTTGCACGCCGTCCGTGAGTACACGCGCCAAGTTGCGGTTCACACGCTTGAGCAAGCACTGCGCGACATGGGCGAGCACGCCAAGTCGCGCAACGGCGGGTGCTTCCGCGTCGAGGACGTCCTCGGCGGGCCCGCGACGCCGGAGCGGATCGAGGAGTATCAGAAAAAACTCGGCCTTCCGGATTTCCCGATTTACGGCGGCGAAACCACCTGCGTCGAAGTCGAAACCGCCGACGACGAAGTGATCGTCATCGACGGCGGCAGCGGCATCCGCCATTTCGCGCTCTCGATCCTCAAGCGCTGGAAAGACCGCGCAAACCGGACGCTGCAATTCTTCGGCTCGCACGAACACCTCGATCACCGCAGCGGGTTGCCGTTTTCACGATTCGTCTTCGTTCGGAACAACCCGTTCACGATCAACGTCTACGGCAGCTACCGATTTCTCCAGGCGCTCGACGAACGCTTCGGCGTCTTCTGCCGGCGCATCGGCGAGACCACCCACCTCGACGACCCGCTCGACTACACGATGATGGCGGCGACGTTCAAGGGGACCGAAATCCGCAACCACGACGACCCCGGCGGCTACGTCAAGGATGTCTCGACGTCGTGGTCAATCCGCGACATCAAAGAACCGGTGAAGATCGGGCAGACGACGATCACGCCATTCAATGTTTACCACGGTCTCACGCGCGTGCTGGCGTACAAGATCCAGCGTGGCGGCAAGACGTTCGTCTTCTGCACCGACCACGAACTACGCCACGGCACCGACCCCGAAAACGAGCGGCAGAAGGAAAGCATGGCGTGCGAGGAGCGGCTGAAGGCCCACTGCATGGACGCCGACCTCGGCTACTTCGACGGCCAGTACCGCTACAGCGAATACCACGGCCAAAAGGGGATCGGCACCGCGCCGGCGGTCCCGAAGATCGACTGGGGCCACGGCTGCATCGAAGACGTGGTCCGCCGCGCGATGCAATGCCGCATCAAGCGAACCTTCATCGGCCACCACGACCCCGACCGCGAATGGGGCGAACAACTCATCATCGACCGCGAGCTGAGCGAAGCCAGCAAAGGCACCGGCTGCCACATCGAGCTGGCGAAGCCGGATACGGTCGTCGATCTCTAAGCAGAAAAACCGGAATCACCGCGGAGACGCAGAGAGCGCGGAGACACGCTCAATGTTCGCGGACATCTCGTACGCATTCTAATGTTCTTAAGAATATGAGAATGCGAACGGAATTGTTGCGTCTGCCCCACACATTTCAGCCTCCGGGTTCTCTGCGTCTCTGCGGTGAATCTATTTCTTCTGCCGGAGCGGATGCTCCTCGCCGAAGAGGTCGAGTTTGACGATGTCGTAGTGGAAGAAGAGCGCGACGGTCCAGTCGAGGACGATGCGGAGCCGGCGTTCCCAGCGGGGCATCTGCATGAGGTAGTACGTCCGCCAGACCCACCACGCGATGAAGCCCTTGATGCGGAAGCGCATGACGCGTCCGACGCCGCTGAACGCCCCGAGGGCGGCGAGGGTGCCCATGGTTTCGTAGACGAACGGCCTCAGTTCGCCGGTGCCGCCACGATCGAGCACGCTGGCGATGTTGGACGCGAGCACCTTCGCCTCGCGCAGCGCGTGCTGGGCGAGTTGTGGGTAGGGCTTGCCGTTTCGATCGGGGATCGACGCGCAGTCGCCGAGCGCCCAGACGAACGGGTGGCTTTTCGATCGCATCGTCTCGTCGACGGCGACGCGGCCTTTGCGATCCTTTTGCACGGGCAGATCCGCAAGCATCGGATTGGTCGCGACGCCGGCGGCGAGGACGATCGTGTCGGCTTCGATGACGGTGCCGTCTTCGAGCGTGACGAGTCCGGGCGCGATTTCCTTGACCGGGGCGTTCGTGCGGACGTTGACGCCGCGCGATTTCAGCTTGTCGCGTGCGTAATCTGCCAGCACCTCGTCCATTTCCGGCAAAACGCGCGGCCCGGCTTCGAGCAGGTGAAACTGCGGGAGTTGCTCGCGGGCGTTTTTGTATGCCGCGGCGATGTTGCGCACGAATTCGGTCAATTCGCCCATCAATTCGACGCCGACGAGGCCCGCGCCGACGACGGCGTAAGTCATGAGTTTCCGCCGCTCGAGGAAATCGTGCGGCAGGTCGGCCTCCTCGAACGCGTCGATGATGTGATTTCGCAGATAGATCGCGTCGGCGAGATGTTTGAAGCAGATCGCGTGCTGTGAGCCGGCGATGATCCTGGTGTTGGTAACGCCGCCGACGGCGACGACGAGTTGATCGAACGGCAGTTCGTCGGTGCCTGTTTCCGGCGAATGCCGCACGACGACGACCTTGCGCTCGAGGTCGATCCGCTCGATCTCCGCTTCGACGAACTGTGTCTTGTCGAGCATCCGCCGAATCGGTGTGACGGCGTGGCGCGGGTCGAGCACGCCGGAGCCGGCTTCGAACAGCAGCGGCGTCATCAGGAAGTAGTTGTCGCGGCTGACGAGCGTGACGGAGACGTCGGTGCGGTGTCGCAACCGCCGTTCGAGGTGGCGCGCGGTGTAAACCCCGCCGAACCCGCCGCCGAGGATGACGATTCGGTGAGTTGGAGGAGTAGTCGTCCCTTTGCCCGCCATGTCCCTTGCTCCTTCCGCGGTTGGCAGGGGATCATAAGGATGGCACGCCGGGTGTCACGTTTGCGCCTCTCTACTGAATCTTTTGATCTGTCAGGACGTGCGAGCGATGGATTTTGCAGCGTACCTAGGTCGCTTCCCGCGCCCGGCGAGCCGCTTCTTCCTTTGCGCGCTTCTTGACCGACAGGTCGATCGCCATCTCGATGGCGGCGCGCATGCTGCCGGGGTTGGCGCGGTTGCGGCCGACGATGTCGAACGCGGTGCCGTGGTCGGGGCTGGTGCGGATGATGGGCAGTCCGATCGTCATATTCACGGCCTGGTCGAACGCCAGAAGCTTGACCGGAATCAGGCCCTGATCGTGGTACATCGCCACGACGGCGTCGAACGCGCCGTCGCGGGCTTTCATGAAGATCGTGTCGGGCGGATACGGGCCGGTCGCGTCGATGCCCTGGTCGCGGGCCATCAGGATCGCGGGAGCAATGATGCGTTCTTCCTCGTCGCCGAACTGGCCGTTTTCGCTGGCGTGGGGGTTAACGCCGCAGACGGCGATCCGCGGGTGGGGGATGTCGAACCACTCGACCAGCGTCTGGTGCATCAGCTCGATCGGGTGAAACACCGTGCCGATGTTGAGCTTGCCCCACAGGCCCATCAGCGGGATGTGAACCGTCGCGAGGACGACCTTCAGCGGGCCGCCGGCGAACATCATCGCATGACGCTTGGCGTTGGTGCGGCTGGCGAACAGTTCCGTGTGGCCCGGCCAGTGGTAGCCGGCGAGCTTCCAGCTTTCCTTGGCGATTGGCGCGGTCACGACGGCATCGACAAGCTTTTTGTTCGCTGCGTCAATCGCATCGAGGCAGAAGCGCATCGACGCTTCGCCGCCCATTTTGCTAGGGCTTCGAATCGCGCTGCCGAGCATCGTGTATTGGTCGTAGTCGACCACGACGACGTCGTGCGGATATGAACGCAGCCGGCCGTTGTATTGATCGCGCCACCAGAACACGTCGAACTCCGCGAGGTCGGCGGCGTACGCGAGCAGCTCGTTCATCCCGTAGATGATGTACCGCGCCTTGTGCCGCAGCACCGGGTCGGCGAGCGCCTTCACGACGACCTCCGGCCCGATGCCGGCGGGGTCGCCCATGGTGATCGCGATGGTCGGTCGATAATCCATTCTTCCGACTCCGAATTGTCCCACTAGCGCTGCTGTCGTTCAAGCCACGAGATGACGGTCTTGGACAGAATGTCCGCTTCAAAATTGTAGCGCCAACCGAGCGAACGCCGTGCTAGCGCGGTGAGGTTCACCGTCGTCGGAATCAGCGCGACGTCGAACGTTGCGGAAGTCACACCCGCGACCGTCAGGCTCACTCCATCGAGCGTTACCGATCCCTTCGGCACGACGAATTTCATCAGATCGCGCGGCGGCTCGAGCGTCAGCCGCCATTCGTTCGCATCGGCAATCTGGTTCACCAGGATTGCGACGCCGTCGGCGTGGCCCTGCACGAAATGTCCGTCGATGCGGTCGCCGACGCGCAGCGATCGCTCGACGTGCACCTCGTCGCCGGCCTGGATCTGGCCGAAATTCGTGCGGTCGAGCGTTTCCTTGATCACGTCAAACCCGAGTTGTCCAGGCGACCGCTCGGCGACGGTCAGGCAGACGCCGTTCACGGCGACGCTTTCGCCGTCGCGCACGTCGGGCCAGTCGACGGCGAGCGTCAGCCGGCGGAATTTTGGCCCGGCCACCGCGCCGACCACCCGCACCGTTCGCTCGACGATTCCCGTAAACATCGCGGATCGAGTTTAGGCCCCGTTTGTCGCGATTGCACGCCAACTCCCGCACCCCGGCATGTGCAAAAACTTGATTCGGCGCGCCGACTCCGGTAGCAAGTCACGCACGGGAATGACGCGCGCACGCCGAGCCGTGCGCGCCACGCGGGTTGCAGATCGGGAAGGCGGACAAATCATGATCATCTTCGCGGCCGACATCGGCGGCACCAAGACCAACCTCGGCATCTTCGAGAAGACCGACGGCGGACAACTCAAAACCATCGTCGAGGACAGCCGCAAGACTAACAGCGCAAAGTCTCCCGAGGAGATGATGACCGACTTCGCGCGGGTGAGCCGCTTCGAGGGCAAACTCGATACGGCGTCGTTCGGCATCGCCGGGCCGGTCACCAAAGGCGTCTGCCTGGGCGAAAACCTGCCGTGGGGCACGGAAGTGCGCGCGACGTCGCTAGCGCAGTCGCTGGGCGTGAAGAACGCCTCGCTGCTGAACGATCTCGCTTCCACGGCGTATGGCGTGCGGTTCGTCGCGAAGGACAAGCTCGTGACCGTGCAGCCGGGCACGCCGGTCGAACACGCCCCCGTCGCCGTGATCGCCGCCGGCACGGGTCTTGGCGAGGCCGCTCTCATCTGGACGGGCACCGACTACGAACCGCTCCCCCTCGAAGGCGGCCACACCGACCTCGCGATCCGCAACGAGGAGGAGATCGAGCTATTCAAATGGCTCCTCACCGTCGAACGCCCGGTGAATCAGGAAGCGGTCATCTGCGGCTCCGGCATGTTCAACGTCTACCGCTTCCTGCGCCAGACCGGCCGATACCCCGAGCCGGAAGAGCTCCAGAAACAGATCGACGCCGCCGGCGAAAAGGAAAAGCCCGGGCTCGTGTCGATGTTCGGCCTCGAGCGCAAGGCCGCGATTTATGAAAAGACGCTCGACATCTTCATCTCGATGTACGGCGCCCGCGCCGGCAACGTCGCGATGACCCTGATGGCCTTCGGCGGCGTGTACCTCGGCGGCGGCATCGCCCCGAAGAACCTGAAACGCCTCGCCGACGGCACGTTCATGAAGGCGTTCCTCGACAAGGGCTTCTTCCGCCGGTTCATGGAAAAGATGCCGGTGTACGTCGTGATGGAACAGAAGACCGCGCTCATCGGCGCGGCGGAATACGGCGCCGCCCATCCGTAAGTTTTCTTTTCTCCCTCTCCCCGCGTGCGGGGAGAGGGCAGGGGAGAGGGGCGAGGCATTCATTCGGCGCAAGCGCAACTCGTCAGCGCAACACGGACCCCTCTCCCCAACCCTCTCCCCGCACGCGGGGCGAGGGAGTAAATGCCTATGCACAGCCTCAAGGTCGTGAAGCGTCCGCCACCGCTCCCGCCGCGTCCGCGCGAAGGGCACAAGGGGCTGTTCGGGCGCGTCCTGGTCGTTGGTGGTCATGACGAAATGGTCGGCGCGCCGGTTTTGTCGGCCACCGCGGCATTGAGAAGCGGCGCCGGCCTCGTGCAGATCGCCGTCCCGAAATCGATCCTCGCGGCGTGCCTCTCGATTACCCCTGAACTCATCGGCCTCGGGCTCGATCACTCGAATTCTACCGAAAAGCGATTGCTTGAAGACGCCGAGAAAGCCGACGCCATCGTGCTCGGCCCCGGCATGGGCCGCTCGCGCGAAGCCGTGTCGCGTGTGCGACAGCTCCTCCGACTCGACAAGCCAAAAGTCATCGACGCCGACGCATTGAACATGATTTCGGAGATGAAGCGCTGGCCGGGCTACGTCAAAGGCCGCGCCGTGCTCACGCCGCACCCGGGGGAGATGGCGCGGCTCGGAAAACTCTTCGGCCACACCGAAATCCCGACCGACGACCGCGGCCGAACTGAAATCGCGCGACAAGCGGCGGAAGTATTCGGCCAGGTGATCGTCCTCAAAGGCGACCGCACCGTCGTCACCGACGCCGAGCGCGTCTACCTCAACCACACCGGCGACAGTTCCCTCTCCAAAGCCGGCGCCGGCGACGTGCTGTGCGGCCTGATCGCAACCCTGCTCGCCCAATCCGTCGACCCCTTCGACGCCGCCTGCATCGGCGTCCACCTGCACGGCCGCGCGGGGGAGATCGCCGGGAAACGCCTCGGCCGGCGGGGCGTGCTCGCGCGTGATGTCATCGACGCGTTGTCCGCCGTGATCGCGAAGTGAGGGCTGGATGGCCGGGCTCAACGCGACTGCGCCGACGGCGACTTTTTCGTGAATCGGCACGGCGCAATGATGAGATCCTGGTGCACCTTCATGCCTTTGTGGCACTCGGTCTTGAATTTCCCGCGCTCCGGCATGGACGCGCAGCACTATTTCATGCAGAAACGCCGCGCTTTCATGCTCGCGCCGGACTTTTTCATGGATAAGCGCCGTGCCGGCATGCTCGCGCCGGACTTTTTCATGGAAAAACGCCGCCCCGTCATGAAAGCATGACGTTTTCCAATCGCCCGGTTGCATTTTTTCACGGGCGCGCGGCGGAAACTCACGACTGGCCGGCCGTTTTCCATGAGTTGGTGCCGCCGACTCATGAGATATCGCGGCCCGATCATCGCTGGTGGCGGGCCGCACGCGGTTTTCTCGGACGCATGGACGGCCCCGCACGCGCGCAAAAAGACGCGGGCTCAGTCGCCCGCGTCGCGCGTGTTTGAGATTGATGCCGTCGGCTATTTCGCGTGCTGCATCTGCTGCAGGAAGAAGTAGCCAAGGGCGCCAACCGCAACGAGCGCAGCGACCAGCAGCAGCGTTGCCACGACCAATAGCGTCGTAAACCGGCTCGTCTGCTGCTGCAGGATCCGCTCGATCTCGCCATCCCGGCTGGCGGCATTATCCCGGAGCTGTTGCAGGACCTGGGCGCTCGTGGCGGTGTTCTTGCCGAGTCCTTCCATCGCCTCGCCGACCTGGCCGAGGTTTTGGGCGACGGCGGCGTCGTGTTGGCGAAGCTGGTCGATGTGCTGCTGGAGCGCGTCGAGGGCGCGGATGTTCTGGCCGTCAGCCTGGCTGATCTTTTCGAGGATCTCGCCGAGCTTGCCCTGCTGGCCTTCCTGCGACTTCATCTGCTCGTGGATCGCCTTGAGCGTCTCGGCGTGGGCGCGGTTGCTCTCGGGGAGCTGTTCCAACGCCGCCGGCAGGTGCGACAGATAGCCGAGCAGCTCGTCCTGACGTTTGGACTGCTTTTCCAGGTGATCGCGGATGCCGCCCATCAAGTCGCCGATGGCGTTCAGGCCGTTCTGTACGTTCTCGATCGCGGCGTCGCGCTTGGCCCAGGGGCGGAAGAACGTGCTGCGCGGCTCGATGCCGCCGCCGCCGCCGCCGTGGGCGGGGCGGCCGTCGGTCACTTCGCCGCTCAGCGACTGCGGGGCGCCGTTTTCGTTGTTGACGATGAACTCCGGCGTCTGCGTGCCGTCGTCCGTGGCTTCCATATCACGGAGCCCGGCGCTCTTGAACCAGTTTCCGATGCGGGACAACAAACCTTGCTCGCTCATCAGACCTCCCTGCGTTTTTTAGCGAATCGCACGCGTGCGCGTGCGTTCGCGATGCGTCCTTCACCCGGTCAGCCCCAGGCAGTGGGATCGGTTTGACACCACTGCGCTGCAAATCTACCATCCGCGCGCCATGGGTCAAAGCGGCGAACGTCCTGCTCGCCGACATTTTGTTCTGATGACGACGGCGCTGCTCGTGCTCTGGACGCTTGGATGCAACCGGAGCGATTCGAAGCCGGGTTCGGCGTCGCAAACTTCCGGCACACATCCGACATCGCAGCCCTTGGCGCATCCGACCGTCGCATCGCTGTCGCCGGCGGCGACGGACATCATGCTCGCGATCGGGGCTCAGGCGCATCTCGTCGCCGTCAGCAATTACGACTCGCGCAAGCCGGGCGTTGAGGGCCTTCCCGCGGCGGGGGATTACCTGACGGTCGATTGGGAGCGGTTGACGGTGCTGCGGCCCGAGGTGCTGATCGTGCAGGTGCGGGAGAATGCCGCCCCGGCCGGATTCAAGCAAAACGCCGCGGAATTGGGCATCAAACCGCTGTTTATCCACATCGACAACCTCGCGGACGTCTCGACCGCGACGTTGGAGATCGGGGCTGCGATCAACGAGCCGCAAAAGGCCGCCACCGCCGAGGCCGCGATGCGGAAACGGCTGTCCGACGTGGCGAAATCGGTGAAGGACAAGCCGAATGTCCGCACGCTCGTCGTGACCGACGAAGGTGGGGCCGGCGTGGCGGGGACTGGCACGTTTCTAGATGAATTGCTGACGATCGCCGGCGGAACGAATGCCGCCGCGGGCGAGAGCCCGGGGTATCCGGGTGTGGACAAGGAAAAGATTCTCACGCTGAAGCCGGAAGCAGTGTTGCACCTGCTGCCGGCGAAATCTGATCACGCGATCGCGGAGGCAAAGCGGTTTTGGGCATCCCTTCCCGAAGTCCCCGCAGTCCGAAACGGACGGGTGTATTACCTGACCGACCCGTCGGTCATGCAGCCGGGCCTCGGCGTCGGCAACGTCGCAAAGATGTTCGCCGACTGTCTGCATCCTGCGACCAAAGACGCACGGGGGGCGTCGTGAGGCGGTGGGGGACGGGTCAGTTCGTCGTAACGCTCGTGGTCTGCGTCGCGATCTGGGCCGCCGTCGCGTACGGATGCCTATACGTCGGCTCGACCGGCGTCCACTGGCCGTCGCCGGAGATCTTTCCGCGACGATTCGCGAGCGTGATGATGGCGTCGGTCGTAGGCGCAGCCCTCGGCGCCGCCGGGGCGACGTACCAAGCCGTCTTCCGAAACGCACTCGCCGATCCGTATCTGCTCGGCGTCAGTAGCGGGGCAAACCTCACCGTCTACCTCTGGCGATCCTCCTTCGACGTCTTCACCGGCGCGGCGGCGCTCCTCGCCGTGCTCGGCAGTCTCAGCCAACAAGTCTTCGCATTCGCCGGGGCGGCGGCTTCGGTCGGCATCGTCTTTCTGCTCGCGCAACGCCGCGGGCGCCTCGAACCGGTCACAATGATCCTCGTCGGCGTCGTCGTGAACGCCGTCAACGGCGCGTTCTTTTTGCTCGTGCATTTCGTAATCAACCGCTACGTTGCGGCGGGGCAGTCAGGGGACCCGCTAAAACTGCTCGTGGGTTCGTTCGACACAAACCTGACGCCAACCCAACGCTGGACGGCCGCCGCGTGCGTGCTCGTTGGCATCGTCATCCTCCTGTCGATCTCCGGCTCCCTAGCCGTCGCATGGCTGGGGGAAGACGAGGTCGAATCGCTCGGCGTCCGCGTCCAACGCCTGCGCTGGATTGGACTTGTGACAGCATCCCTCGTGACGGCTTCTGCAGTTGCCGTCGCCGGTCCGATCGGCTTCGTCGGCCTGATTTGCCCCCATCTTGCCAGGATGCTCGTCGGTACCGATTTCCGCCGGCTCTTCCCCGTCGCGATCGCCACCGCCGCCGCCATGCTCGCCGCCGCCGACGCCGGGGCACGCCGGCTGGATCAGCTCCCCGTCGGCGTTCTCACAGGTTTGCTCGGCGGGCCCTTTTTCTTGCTATTATTGTGGAGACTCCGCCGGGCGCCGATCGTCTGACGCGTTGATGGGACAGGCAGGATTTCGGTGGGGCAGGCATTCCTGCCTGCCTCGGCTGGATGTACTCATCCGGCCGATTCGGACGTCGGAGTACCGACATCCGAGGCAGACAGGAATGTCTGCCCCACCAGATTTGGCCGGTGTGAACGAATGGGGAAACTGCTCCAAGCCAACGACGTCGCATTCGCCTACGGCGAACTCCCCGCCCTGCGCGGCGTGCACATCTCCCTCGACCCCGGCGAAGTCGTCGCCATCCTCGGCCCCAACGGCAGCGGCAAGAGCACCCTCATCCGCGCACTGCTCGGCCAAGTCCGCGCGATGGGCGACATCCGCTGGCAAGACAAACCGCTCAAGGACTGGAAGAAAAAAGAACTCGCCAAACTCGTCGCCTACCTCCCGCAACTGCCCGCGTACGAGCCCGGCCAAACCGTGCGCGACGTCCTCCGCCTCGGCCGCGCGCCGTACTGGGGCGCGTTCGGCATCGAATCCGCGCGGGATGCGCAAGTCGTCGCCGACGTCGCGCGAACGCTTCATCTCGACGACCTGCTCACACGCCGCATCGACGAACTCTCCGGCGGCCAGCGTCAGCGCGTCTTCGTCGGCCGCTGTCTCGTGCAGGAGCCGCAGGCGTTGCTCCTCGACGAGCCCGGCACGTTCCTCGACCTGCGTCATCAGGTCGAATTGCTCCGCCTGCTCCGCCAACAGGCCCGCGAGCGAAACGTCGGCGTGCTGCTCGCGTCGCACGACCTCAACATCGCCGCGATGCTGTCCGACCGCCTGGTCCTGCTGAACCACGGCGTGATCGCCGCCGGCGGCCCGCCCGCCAAAGTCCTCGACCCCGGCCTGCTCGAGCTCACCTACGGCGTCCCCATGGACCGCATCGAACGCGGCCCCGGCGAAGTCCCCGCCGTGCTGCCACGCGTGTGAGCACGCATGCAGAGTTTCGGGTGGCACGGGCGCGTACATGCTATAATGCCCGACATGGTTCAGGTCGTTTCGGCAACGTTCAAAGACGGCGTCTTCAAGCCCGACGAGCGGCCCGCGCTTTCGGACAGCGCCCGCGTACGGCTTGTCGTCGAAACGATCGACGGCGAGGGCGAGGGCAACGGTGACGACGCCGCGCGGCGCGAAACCGCCTGGGCCGCACTCCAGCAGCTCTGGGCCACCTCGAAATTCGACTCCAACGGCGAGCGTCTGACCCGCGACGAGCTTCATGAACGCCGTTGATACGAACGTCCTGCTTTACTCGGTCGACCGCAACGAGCCGGAAAAGCAGCTCAAAGCGCAGCAACTGCTCCGTCAACTTCACTCGGCCACCGCCGAGCCGACCGTCCTGCTCTGGCAAGTCCTCGGCGAATCGGCCCGACAACTCCGCCGCTGGCGCGATCTCGGCAAACTGTCGCCGGCCGATTTCGCACGGCACCTCCAGGCCTTTCGACACTTGTTTCCTTTGGTGCTGCCGACGGCCGACGTCTTCGACCGCGCGATGAGCCTGTCCGAACGTTACAGCCTTGCCCACTGGGACAGCATGATCCTCGGCGCCTGCCAGGCCGCCGGCGTGACGCGCCTGTACACGGAAGACATCGGCGCCCCACGGAACATCGACGGGATCGAGTTGATCAACCCGATGATCTGAACGGCGTCCCCATGGACCGCATCGACCGCGGCCCCGGCGAAGTCCCCGCCGTGCTGCCACGCGTGTGAGCACCTGTCCAGCACGCGCGACTTCATTCGACTTGCGCGTTTTCTTTCTCGATGAGGTAGACGTGAAATAGCCAACGATGCCGCGCTGGATCGAAGCGGATGAAGATTGTGCCGAGTTCGTCACTGATCGCGTCCGCCTCAGCGGACGACTCGACCTTCATGCTTCCGCCGCCCGGCGCGCACCAGAAATCTGCGCTTGGCCAGACCTTTCGCATGATCCGCGACGCCTGCTCAGACTTGAGCCGGATAGAGACGATGACTTCGCCGCTGATCTCGTCGATCGCTTCGAGCGTGTAACCGGGGACGTAGTCGTCCGCGAGACTCATAATTCTGGCTCCCGTAACGCGGCGCGAAAATCCGTTCTACAGTGTGAAGTTCATCCCCACCGCAATCGTAGCCGCGGCTACGACTTCCGCGCCACCCCCGGCCGCTGCCCCGAGTGCGGCACAGATCGGAAGAGC
>JADMIO010972820.1_pt1 | contig 28681 bp, 32 predicted proteins | sample 8958161 | NCBI WGS metagenome assembly JADMIO01 (sample SAMN16585339, study PRJNA669376) | soil metagenome | isolation source: Crop rotation soil | place: USA: Cullars Rotation, Alabama | collected 2011 | reverse complement strand
GTGAGCCAGTGTGATTACATTTGCGGCCTAACTGTGGCCAGTCCAGTTACGCTGGAGTCACTAGTATTTAGGTGACACTATAGAAGCGGCCGCGACAACTTGTCCACGTGGAATTCTAAGCTTAGGATCCCAATGTGCTGGAAAGGAATCGCCCGACGCCGTCTTGAAGTCATTGGGCAGGGCCTTGTTTTTCAAGGACGAACCCTTGGTCCGTAAGATGCTGGAGGGATGGTCGGCCGAGGCTCTGGCAACCGCTGCGGACCGCGCCGGCAAGCTCGAACGGTCGCTTATGCTCGGGCCAGGGATTCCGCCGGCCGAGTCGCTGGGCGAAGAACTGGTGGCGGTCGCCCGGGCAGCGCGTCGGCGCTGAGCAAGGACGTCACGAAGTAAATTCGTGACGCCCTAAGGCGGTGGCCGGCCGGCTCTCGCTTTCTCTTCGCACTGCTAGACGATTGCTTCGCAATCATCTCGCTGCGCCCGGGCGCTCGACCTAGATCGGCTCGCCGCTGAGGCGCTGGCAGATCATGTCGAGCTGATCGAGGCTGCTGTAGTGCAGGATGACCGTGCCGGCGTTGCCTTTGTGCGAGACTTTGACCTTGAGACCAAGCAGATCGCCGAGCTGGCGCTCCAGCGCCTCCAGATCGGCGTCGACGCGGCGTTCGGTCAGTTCGAGCGGTCGCATCGGCTTCTTTTCGCGCCGCGCCCGGCTTTCCGCCTGGCGCACCGACAGGCCCTTGACGATGATCTCACGGCATAATTGGTCGGGATCCGGTGCTGCGGCAATGGCGCGAGCGTGGCCCATACTGATATCGCCTCGCACTAACGATAAGCGAACACCTTCGGGAAGATCAAGCAATCGCAGCAAGTTAGCGACATGGCTGCGGGATTTGTGAACCAGACGGCCGACATCCTCCTGGGTGCGGCCATAGCGTTCGACCAGTTGCCGATACCCTTCGGCCTCCTCGATCGCATTCAGATCCTCGCGCTGGATATTCTCGATGAGCGCCACTTCGGCCATGGCCGCATCGTCCATCTCTCGGACGATGGCGGGAATGGTGTGCAGGCGCGCCCGCTGGGCGGCCCGCCAACGGCGCTCGCCGGCGATGATTTCAAAGCCCTCGTCGCCATGCGGCCGCAACAAGATCGGCTGGAGCACCCCGCGCTCGGCAATCGATTCGGCGAGCTCGTCGATCGACTCCTCGCTAAACTGCAGCCGTGGTTGGTTCGGATTGGGCCGAATTCGGCCGACCTCTATCTCCCTCACACCGCCACGCGACGTCGGCGGGGCTTCCACTTGGGTCGGAGTTGCTTCGCCCATCAGGGCCGACAGGCCGCGGCCGAGCCCGGTCGTCTTGGTCGTCATGCGGCCTCCGCGCGCTGCGGCAGGCGAGCCATCAGCTCGCGCGCCAGATGAACATAAGCTTCGGAGCCCGGGCATTTTAGATCGTAGATCAGCGCCGGCAGCCCGTGGCTAGGCGCTTCGGACAGACGGACGTTGCGCGGAATGACCGTCTCGAACACCGCGGTGCCGAGGCAGGCGCGGACATCGTCGGCGACCAGCTGAGACAATTTGTTGCGGCGGTCGAACATGGTCAGCGCGACGCCCAGGATGGCCAGCTCCGGATTGAACGCCAGGCGGATCCGCTCGACCGTTTGCAGAAGCTGGCTAAGTCCTTCCAACGCAAAGAATTCGCACTGAAGCGGGACCAGCAAATGCCGGGCTGCGGCGAGGGCGTTGACAGTCAAAAGGCCTAGTGATGGCGGGCAGTCGACCAGGCATATATCCCAGCGGGCTGGCGGCGCCGCGGCGATCGCCTTGTCGAGCCGATGCGCGCGGTCCTCGAGCCCGACCAGCTCGACCTCGGCGCCAGATAAATCCTGCGTGGCTGGCACCACGTCGAGCCGCGGCACACGCGATGGAAGCGCTGCATCGACCAGGCCGGCACTGCCGATTAGAACATCATAGGAGGATTGCTCGCGGCGCGATTGGCCGATCCCAAGCCCTGTCGAGGCATTGCCTTGCGGATCGAGATCGATCAGCAGCACTTTCCAACCGATGGCCGCCAGCGCCGTTGCAAGATTGATCGCGGTCGTCGTCTTACCGACCCCGCCTTTCTGGTTCGCGACTGCGACGCGGATCATCTCTTGCCCTTTGCCCTCACCTTGCCGAGCAGCAGGATCGCTGAGTCGGGATCTGTCACGCTCTTTTCCAACCGTACGCTACACTGCCAGTTTCGCTGCACCTCTGCCAGTTCCGATTCTGCTGTTTTTCCCTTGGGAAGGACCCAGACTGTGTCGGAATGCGCCAGATGGGCGCTGAGGGACAGGATGCGGTCTGCAGATGCGACGGCGCGAGCGGTTATCGAGTCGAATTGGCCATCGATTCGCTCAACTTTGGCTTGGTGGATGGTTACGCGATCGTCCAGGCCGAGCGTATCGACACACCGCTCGAGAAACTCGGCGCGGAGCCGGCGGGGCTCGACCAGGGAAACCGGGCCGTCGACCAGGCAGGCGAGGACGATACCCGGAAGACCGGCGCCAGACCCAATGTCGAGCCAGGCTCCGCGCCCAAAGCTCACCAACTGTGCCGAGTCGATGATATGACGGTCCCAAAAAGCGTCGAGTGTAGAGCGTGAGACGAGATTCTGCCGCTCATTCTCCGCGCGAACGAGCCCTGCATAGCATTCCAACTTGACCAGCGTTTCACGTGGAACATCCCGTCCAACGACGGCCGAGATGTCGATCATGCCGCCGCGCGACGGGCGGCAGCTACGTAAAGCGCCGAAAGTGCCGCCGGTGTGACGCCTGGGATTCGGCCAGCTTGATCGAGAGTCTCCGGTCGAACCGATTCCAGCCGCTCCACCATCTCGTTCGAGAGTCCAGGTACCGCTCGATAGTCCAGCGCCGCTGGCAGCCAAACAGCCGAGTCACGTTGCACCGCTGCCCACTCGCGTTCCTGCCGGGCGAGATACGGGGCGTAGAGGGCGTCGGCCGCTCCCTCGTCAGTCTCAGCCCACTTGGGTTTAATCCGCGCCGCAAAATGGGACTCGATCTGGCGGCGACGGCGTTCCGACACGCAATCGGCAGCTATGGCCGCGTCGCCAAGCCGCGTCGTGGCATTGTCGGCCCGCAGAGCGAGCCGATATTCCGCGCGGGCCGTCATCATGCGGTATGGCTCGCTGACGCCCTGGACGGTGAGGTCGTCGATCATCACGCCCATATAAGACGTGCGGCGATCGAAGCGGACCTCGTCTAGCGTTAGCGCATGGGCTGCGGCATTAAGGCCGGCGCATAAGCCTTGGGCGGCAGCTTCCTCATAGCCGGTTGTGCCATTGATTTGCCCGGCGAGATACAGGCCCTCGATCTCCCGCACGCCGAGCGTAGCATTTAGCCGGCGTGGATCGACGAATTCATATTCGACCGCGTATCCCGGACGTGCGATTTCGACGCGCTCGAGCCCGACAATGCTGCGGACGAACGCCTCCTGGACATCGACGGGAAGCGAGGTGGAAATGCCATTCGGGTAGACGAGCGAGTCATCCAGCCCCTCCGGCTCAAGGAAAACCTGGTGGCCGTCGCGGTCGCCGAAGCGCTTCACCTTATCTTCGATCGACGGGCAATACCGGGGCCCCCGCCCCTCGATGGCGCCAGCGAACAGGGGCGAGCGATCGAAGTTGGCGCGGATGATGTCGTGGGTCCGCTGGCCGGTGCGCGTGATCGCACAGGTGAGCTGAGGCACGCGAACGCCGTCGTCGAGCGCGGACATGGTCCAGTCGGTCGAATCGCTGGGCTGCGGATCGAGTGCGGCCCAATCGATGGTGCGGCCATCAAGCCGCGGCGGCGTCCCCGTTTTCAGCCGACCCTGGCCCAGCCCAATCTCACGGACCTGCGCGCCGAGCGGGACCGCCGCCTTCTCGCCGACGCGACCGCCGGTTTGGACGTCATCGCCGATGAAAATGCGCGCATCGAGGAATGTGCCGGTGGCAATGACAAGACCACGGCACGCGATGAAGCCGGCATTGGTCTCGAGACCGGTGACCCGGCCACCGTCGATCCGCATCGCCACAGCCTCCGCGACGACCAGCTCGATACCGCTCTCGGCGACCAGCGCCTGCATGGCGCGACGATACAGCTTGCGGTCAGCCTGGAAGCGCGGGCCCCAGACTGCGGGACCCTTGCTGCGATTGAGCATGCGGCGATGAATCGCCGCACGATCCGCCGCTCGTGCCATCAGCCCGTCAAATACGTCGAGCTCGCGCACCAGATGGCCCTTGCCCACCCCCCCGATCGACGGGTTGCAGCTCATCTGACCGACGTCCTGGGCACGAAAGGTGACCAGTCCGACGCGCGCGCCGCGGCGCGCAGCCGCGGCCGCAGCCTCGCAACCGGCATGGCCGGCGCCGATCACCAATACGTCAAACATAGCGAGGGCCTTACACGTTAAGCGTTTCACGTGGAACGCTATTTGCCGAGGCAAAATCGCCCGAACAAAGCATCCAGCACATCTTCCACGCCAGCGTGGCCGGTCAGACTGTCAAATGTTTCACGTGAAACACGCAAATTCTCCGCCTGAAGCACGGACTCTAGCGTGTTTCCAGCAAGTTGCAGCGCGTCTTGAGCCTGTTGCAGGTGTGTCGCCTGACGCCGATTCAGGGCCAATGCATCCTCCGCCGGAAGCATGGACCCGGCCGATTCGCCAATCCTCGCGAGCAGATCGGCCACACCTTCGCCCGTCACGGCCGAGGTCGGCAAGGAGTCGTCCGGCGCAACTTCCCGTCCCCCCTCATCGGCCCGGGGATGGACCAGGATGGTACGCGGATGCGCGGGCGTTTCCTTTGGTTCACCGAGCCACAGCAATATGTCCGCCGCCTCAACCAGCGTCAGTGCCCGGGCGACACCGATGGTCTCAACCCGATCCTCGCTATTGCGCAAGCCGGCCGTATCGGTGAGCAGGATAGGCACGCCCGCCACTGACAACGGCACTTCGATATGATCGCGGGTGGTTCCGGGCACATCTGTCACGATGGCCCGTTCGTTGCCGGCTATCGCATTGACCAAGCTGGATTTTCCGACATTTGGCGGACCTGCGACGACGACCCGAACACCATCCTTGAGCGGCTCGACCCGCGGCCGGGCCAGCCAGTCGGCGATCTCGCCAGCCAATGCCAGGCAATCGGCCGCCAGCGCCGGATCGCCGCCGACATCCTCCTCCTCGGCATAATCGATCGCTGCCTCGGCTCGGGCCGACAGCGTGACAATCCGCTGGCGCCATTCGTCGACCTGTTTGCGAAGGCCACCCTCGGCCATCACCAGCGCAGCCTTGCGCTGCGATTCGGTTTCAGCCTCAATCAAATCGGCCAGCCCTTCCGCCTCGGTCAGGTCGATGCGGCCGTTTTCGAAGGCCCGGCGGGTGAACTCACCGGGCGCGGCTTCCCTCAATCCGTTGATCGTCGCCAGGGCAAAAAGCACAGCGTCGACCACCGCACGACCGCCATGACATTGGAATTCCACAACATCTTCGCCGGTAAAGCTGGCCGGTGAGTCGAATCGCAGGACCAGGGCATCGTCGAGGACGCCGCCCGAATCGTCGCGCAAAGTGCGCAACGCCGCCTGCCGCACTTCGGGCAGATCTCCCGCCAGCGCCAAGGCTGCGTCATGCGCCCGCGGCCCACTTACCCGGATGATAGCGACCGCGGCGGGTGGGCGGCCGCTGGCCAGGGCATAGATAGTATCCGAACTCACGGTGCCGCGCTTAGCGCAGCTTGTGCGTCAGGCGAACAGGCGGCCGAGACCCACATCCGGATGGACCCAGCCGTCGTAGATCATCTTGCCGGCAACGTAGATGATCACCAGCAGCCCGACATAAGCGATCCAGCGGTAGCGCTCGATGTAGCGGGCGATGACATTGGCGGCGACGCCCATCAGGATGACGGCGAAGACGAGGCCGACGATCAGAATGCCCGGATGGTCGCGCGCGGCGCCAGCAACCGCCAGGACATTGTCCAGGCTCATGGACACATCTGCCACCGCCACGGCCCAGACCGCGGCGGTGAAGCTCTTGGCCGGCTTCAAACCGCTATGCTCGTCGCCGACGATCTCGTCGGAGCCGGCACTTTCGCCCTCGTGGCGAAGGTCGCGCCACATGCGCCACGCCACCCACAGCAGCAGCAATCCGCCAACCATGATCAGGCCGATGACCTGGAGCAACTGAGTGACGATGAGAGCGAAGACAACGCGCAGGACCAAGGCGGCGAGTACACCGATCATGATCACCTTGCGCCGCTGCTCCGACGGCAGGCCGGCGGCCAGCGCGCCGACGACGATGGCATTGTCGCCGGCCAGCACCAGGTCGATCATCAGCACTTGCAGGAAGGCCGCGAAAGCGGCTGGTTCGGTGATGTTCGAGAAATCGTGGACGATGGCGGACCAGATGCCGGACGCGCCCCCCATCCCGTAATGCGCGGAAATGGCGCCCAGCAAAATATCGAACAACGTTGATCCCCTCTGGTATGCGTTGACCGGGCCCTAGCCCAGCCCGAGAACCTTCCTCAAGCCCAGCACATGTTCGCCGCCCACCCAGCCTTCGTAGATCATGTTGGCGGCAACGTAGAGGATGACGGCAAGGCCGATGTAATTGATCCAGTGATAGCGCTGGATGAGCCGCGCCACATAATTGGCGGCAAGACCCATGATCAGCACTGAAAAGCACAGGCCGATGACCAGCAGGGCCGGATTTTCTCGCGCGATCGAGGCGACCAGCAGGACATTGTCGAGGCTCATCGACAGATCGGCGATGGCGATCTGAACGGCCGCCTGCATGAACGTCTTGGTTTGCGGGGGCCCCTCGACCTCGGGCGTATCGGGATCGTCGCTGACTACGACCTTGGTCGGGTGCAATTCATTGACGAGATTATAGGCGACCCACAGCAAGAGCAGGCCGCCGGCGAACACCAGGCCGGTGATCTTCAGGAGCTGCGTCGCCAGCACCGCGAAGGTGATCAGGAAGGCCAGCGCCATGCCGACGCCGAGCATCAGCACCCGGCGCCGGTCCTTTTCCGGCAGGCCCGAGGCGAGCGAGCCCATGATGACGACATTGTCGCCCGCCATGGTCAGGTCGCCGACGACGATCTGGCCAAGCTTGGCCATACCGGTCGCGGTGAAAATGCTCGAGAAACTGAAGCCGGTGATCATCAACACATTCCGTCATTGCGAGGAGTGATAGCGACGAAGCCATCCAGCTTCAGAGAGGTTCCTAGATTGCTTCGCTGCGCTCGCAATGACGATGCCTACTGGTTCATCGAAGCGAAGAAGTCCTCGTTCGACTTGGCGTCCTTCATCTTGTCGAGCAGGAACTGCATGGCGTCGACCGTGCCCATCTGCATGAGGATCCGGCGCAGGACCCACATCTTGGTGAGCGTGCCCTGGTCGACGAGCAATTCCTCCTTGCGGGTCCCGGACTTGCCGACATCGAGCGACGGGAAGATGCGCTTGTCCGCGACCTTGCGGTCGAGGACGATTTCCGAGTTGCCGGTGCCCTTGAACTCTTCGAAAATGACCTCGTCCATCTTCGATCCGGTATCGATCAGCGCGGTGGCGATGATCGACAGCGAGCCGCCCTCCTCGATATTGCGGGCAGCGCCGAAGAAGCGCTTCGGCCGCTGCAGGGCGTTGGCGTCGACACCGCCGGTCAGCACCTTGCCGGAGCTCGGCACGACCGTGTTGTAGGCGCGGCCGAGGCGGGTGATGGAGTCCAGGAGGATGACGACATCCTTCTTATGCTCGACCAGGCGCTTGGCCTTTTCGATGACCATTTCGGCGACCTGAACGTGGCGCGAAGCCGGCTCGTCGAAGGTCGAGCTGATGACTTCGCCCTTCACCGAACGCTGCATGTCGGTGACTTCCTCGGGCCGCTCGTCGATCAGCAGCACGATCAGGAAGACCTCGGGATGGTTGTCGGTGATCGCCCGGGCGATGTTCTGCAGCAGCACCGTCTTACCGGTGCGCGGCGGCGCGACGATCAACGCGCGCTGGCCCTTGCCCTGCGGCGAGACGATATCGATGACCCGCGCCGACTTGTCCTTCTGAGTCGGGTCTGAACTGTCGAGAGTCAGCTTCGAATCGGGATAGAGCGGCGTCAGATTGTCGAAATTGACGCGGTGACGGACCGCCTCCGGATCGTCGAAGTTGATCTGCGTGACCCGGGTCAGAGCGAAATAGCGTTCGCCTTCCTTGGGCCCGCGGATTTCGCCTTCGACCGTGTCGCCGGTGCGCAGGCCAAAGCGGCGAACGACCGACGGGGCGACATAAATATCGTCCGGGCCGGCGAGATAATTGGCTTCCGGCGAGCGCAGGAAGCCAAAACCGTCATTAAGGACTTCGATCGTCCCCGCACCCATGATCTCGGCGCCATTTTCAGCGCGGACCTTGAGGATGGAGAACATGAGATCCTGCTTGCGCAACGTCGATGCGCCTTCGACCCCCAGCTCTTCGGCCAGCGTGACCAGTTCGGCGGGAGTCTGTTTCTTGAGATCTTTGAGATGCATTGTGATTGGTATTCCGAAGAGGGGGAGAAAGGCTTTCGTTTAAAAAGCACGGACACGGCAGGACGCCATATCGGGGACAACGGTTAGTCGGCGCTGGGATTGAACTGGCCGATTCAGCCGTCGTCGGAGGGGTTATGAGTGCCCTCCGGTCAAGTCAATATGGGTAGGCCGCTAGAGACTCTTCAAGTCCGCGATTAAGATCGGCCTGACGCCTCGTGCGCGCAATCCCCTAAAAGGGACGCACGATCACCAGCACCACGATCAGCGCCGCGGCAATGCCCGGCACCTCGTTCATGATCCGCAGCGAGCGATTCTCCATTGGCCGCTTCCCGGCCGCAAGCGCCTTGCCGTAGCGGCCGATCCAGCCCTGGTAGCCGGTCAGGCCGACGACCAGCAGCAATTTGGCGCTGAACCAATATTGCCCAAAGGCTCCCGTGTTGAAGGCCAGCATCAGCCCGAGGATCCAGACAACGATCATCGCCGGCGTCAGGATGATCGTCCGCGCGCGGTCCTCGCGCTCGATCCACGCACGGTCCTCGGCCGACCCGGGCGCGGTCTCGTGGTGATAGACGTAGAAGCGCGGCAGCAGGAACAGGCCGGCCATCCAGAAGATGACGAAAGTGACATGGGCCGCTTTGACCCACGGATAAGCGGCGCCGAGGAAGCCGACGAACTGCTGCCCGATCATCACCTGCCCGAATCCCCCTTCACCAGCGCCAGCAGCTGCTCGACATGGGCGGTGGGCGTTTCCTTAAGGATGCCGTGCCCGAGGTTGAAGATGTGCGGTCGCCCGGCCAGCGCGTCAAGCACGCGGGCAACGGCATCGGCGAGTCCCTCGCCGCCGGCCAGCAAGGCCAAGGGATCGAGATTGCCTTGCACGGGCAGGCCTTTGGGCAATTCGCGGTCGGCCCAGGCGGGATCGACCGTCTCGTCGAGGCCGACCGCATCGACTCCGGTCTCGCGGGCATAAGCGCCGAGCTTGCCGCCGGCGCCCTTGGGAAAGCCGATCACCGGAATATGCGGAAAGTCCTGCTTCAAGCGGCTTGCGAGCCGCGCAGTCGGCGCAATCACCCAGCGTTCGAATTCGGCTGGCGCAAGGCTGCCCGCCCAGCTGTCGAACAATTGCAGCGCCTCGGCACCGGATTCGACCTGGCCGGCAAGATATCGGAACGTGACCTGTTCGATCCGGTCGACGATCGCCTGGAACCGGCCCGGGTCGGCATAAGCAAGGCCGCGGGTCTCGGACTGGTCGCCGCTGCCCTGGCCCGCGACCATATAGGTCGCCACGGTCCAGGGAGCGCCGGCAAAGCCGATCAGGGTCTTGCCAGGCTCCAACTGACCCTTCACCTGCCTGACGGTCTCGTAGATGGGCTCCAGGCGCGCCAGGAATGGCGTCAGATCGTCGAGGTCGGCCGAAACAAGCGGCGGCGTCAGCCGCGGCCCCTCGCCACCGACAAAGGTCAAATTCTGGCCGATCGCGAACGGGACGATCAAAATGTCAGAAAAAAGGATGGCGGCATCGATCGCCGGGAAGCGCTGCAAAGGCTGAAGCGTAATCTCGGCCGCCGCAGCGCTGTCATAAACCAGATCGAGGAATCCGCCCTTCTCCTCGCGCAGTGCACGATATTCCGGCAGATAGCGTCCCGCCTGGCGCATCAGCCAGACCGGCGGCGGACTGATCCGCTGACCCTGGAGAACGGCGAGCAAGGGTTTGTCTGCCACGCCTGGCAAGTCGGCTTCCCGCGTGGGCGTCACCCCTCTTCTCTCCTTTTATATTATATAGATAAGGTTGGTGTTGTAATTGGCGGCTTGGTGGCGGGGTTTAGGCGTCGCTCCCGAACTTGCCAACAGGCTGCCGGATCGCCCGAATCGCCGCAAGTCCACGAGTCGCCGCGACCCATACCCATGATCCACAGGCTGGGGATGATTTCAGAGGGCAGTGGATGAATCTTCGAGCGAATCGATATGGGGCGAGAGATTCCCGTCCGTTGAGCCATTCCCCATCATCGCGCTAGGGAAAGGGACGCACTTTTCCACAAGGTTGTTCGCTTGAGCCTCATCCTCGCTTCAGCAAGTCCAATCCGCCGCCAGATGCTGGAAGCCGCCGGCGTTCGGTTCGAGGTAATCGCGCCCGGAATCGATGAATCCGCGATCAAAACCGATCACCACGACCCTGCGGCGGTTGCCTTGGCATTGGCGCAAGCGAAGGCCTTGGCCGTTGAGACGCCAGGCTGGGCAATAGGCAGCGATTCCGTGATCAGCGTCGATGGCCGTCGCTTCGACAAGCCCGCCGACCGCGAGCAGGCCGTCGAGCATCTGCGGTTTTTCTCCGGCAAGACCATGATTCTCACCAGCGCGGTGGCTCTGGCGCGCGATGGCAAGCTCGACTGGTCGATGGCGGATCAAGCGCGGCTCGAGGTTCGCATGCTCTCCGACGCCTTTATAGACACTTATCTCGAGGCCGAATGGCCCGAGGTCGCTTATTGCGTCGGCGTCTTCCGGATGGAGGGGCGCGGGATCCAGCTGTTCGAGAAGATTGAAGGCAGCTATTTCACCATCCTCGGCATGCCGCTCCTGCCGCTGCTTGGCGCGCTCAGGGAACGCGGGTTGGTGGCGGCATGACGTCATCCCAATATGCGGAAGTCATTGGCGATCCCATCGCGCAGAGTCTTTCGCCAGCAATCCACAGCTACTGGCTCGAGCAGCTGAAGATCGAGGGCAGCTATGGCCGCAAGCAGGTCGGCCGGGCCGAGCTTCCCGATTATCTGAAGGATAGGCGCTCCGACCCGACCTGGCGCGGCTGCAACATTACCATGCCCCTGAAGCTCGACGCCTTGACCCTGGCCGACGAGGCCAGCGACCGTGCGCTCGGCACTGGCGCCGCCAACATCATTGTCCCGCGCGAGGGCAAATTGCTGGCCGGCAACACCGACGTCGGCGCCATCGCCAAGCTCATCGAGCAATTCGCGAAAGCCGGCGCGCCGATGCGCGCGGTGACATTGCTTGGCTCCGGCGGCGGCGCCCGCGCAGTGCTGATGGCGCTGCGCCTGATGGGCTTTGCCATGGTCCGCATCCAGTCGCGCAATGTCAGCGAGGCCTATGCCCTGGCGGTGCAGCATAAGCTGGAGGTCGAGCCGGTACCGTTCGACGTGCCGATCGAGGGCGACGGTCTGATCAACGCGACGCCGCTCGGCATGACCGGCCAATTGCCGCTCGACATCGACCTGTCGGCGATGACCGCGAACGGCTGGGTGATCGACCTCGTCACCACGCCCAGTCCAACCGACCTGGTACGCATCGCCGTCGCGCGCGGCATGACCGCCGTTGGCGGGATCGGCATGCTCATCGAGCAGGCCGCGGAAAGCTTCAAACTCTTCTTCGGCCAGGAGCCGCCGCGCGACAAGGATGCGGAACTGATGCAGAAGCTCACCTCATGAGCCTGCGCATCGCCCTCACCGGCTCGATCGGCATGGGCAAATCGGCCGTCGCGGCAATGTTCGCGCGCGCCGGCATTCCGGTTTTCGACGCCGACGCCGAGGTGCGCCGGCTGCAGGACAAGGGCGGCGCCCTGGTCGAAGCGATCGCGACCCGTTTTCCCGGCTCGACGAAGGATGGCACGGTCGACCGCGATGCGCTGTCGGCGATGGTGCTCGGCAAGCCGGACGAACTCGCCGCCCTGGAAGCGATCGTCCATCCCGCCGTGTTCGAAGCGCGCAAGAAATTCATCGCTGCCAACCACGGCAAGCCCGCGCTGCTGTTCGAGATTCCCTTGCTGTACGAAACCGGCGGAGAGTCCGGTTTCGACAAGGTGATCGTCGTTTCCGCACCGCTGGAGGTACAGCGCGCGCGCGTTCTGGCCCGGGCCGGCATGACCCCAGCCAAGCTCGACGCCATCCTCGCCCGCCAGATCCCGGATGCCGAAAAACGCGCGCGCGCCGACTTCGTCATTGAGACCGGGGGCGACATGTCCACAACTGAGCGCGAAGTCGGGGAAATCATGGCTTGTCTCGGGCTCGGCTCAGGCCGATAACGGCCGCGTGCGGGAAATCGTCTTCGACACTGAAACAACTGGCCTAAGCCCGGCTGGCGGCGATCGGCTGGTCGAGATCGGCTGCGTCGAAATGGTCAACCGGGTTGAGACCGGCCGCCACTATCATGCTTATTTCAATCCCGAGCGGCCAATGCCGAGCGAGGCCGAGGCCGTCCATGGCCTGTCGAGCATCTTCCTGTCGGACAAGCCGCGCTTCGCCGACAAGGCCGAGGAATTGCTCGACTTCATCGGCGATTGTCCTTTGGTCGCCCACAACGCCTCGTTCGACTTCGGCTTCCTGAATTCCGAGCTCGAGATGTGCGGCCGGCCTTTGGTCTGCACCAGCCGCATGGTCGACACATTGGTCCTTGCCCGGACCCGTCACCCCGGCGCCAAGCACAGCCTCGATGCTCTCTGCACACGCTTCGGAGTCGATCGCAGCATGCGCGTCAAGCATGGCGCCCTGCTCGATGCCCAGTTGCTGGCGCAAGTTTATGTCGAGCTGACCGGCGGCCGTCAGATCGGCCTCGGACTGGTCGCCGAATCGCTCGCCGTTTCGGCGGAGGTCCGCGCCACGGCCGTGACCAGTCGCGAGCCGAGACCGGCCCGCCCGCATCAGCCCGCTGCCGAGGAACTTGAGCGGCACCGGGCGTTTATCGCCAAGTTGGTCAATCCGCTTTGGGCGCGCTTCGCCTAGGGCGATTGACGGTGCGTTTTGCCCCCGCATCGGGCGGCGGCGAGTTTCAGAAAGGAGCAGCCCACGTGGACATTCGTGTTGCTGGCCATCAAGTCGACACTGGCGAATCCCTGCGCGATCACGCGATCCGACGGATCGAGGAGATCACCGAGAAACATTTTGCCCGGGCGGTGGCGGCCAACGTCACCTTCGGCCGCGGTCCGCAGAACGACTTCACCTGTGACATTGTCGCGCCGGTAGCCAATGGCGTCGTGCTCAAGTCGCACCACCGTGCCCATGAAGCGCAAATCGCGTTCGAAGCGGCGGCCGACAAGATCGAGAAGCAGCTCAGCCGCTACACCAACCGGCTGAAGGAACATAAAGCCGAGGGTGCGCCGATCGTCGAGGATGCGGGCTACACCGTCTTCTCGGCACCGACCGACGAGTCCGAACCGGCGGTGGCGCCGGCGATCATTGCCGAAACGCGAGTCGACATTCCCGAAGCCAGCGTATCCGACGCCGTCATGCTGATGGACCTGCGGAACACCAGCGCCTTGCTGTTCAAGAATTCCGCCTCAGGCTCGTTCAACATGATCTACCGACGAGATGATGGGAACATCGGCTGGGTCGAACCGCGCCATTAACCTCCTGCTCTTTCCGTTCGCGGCGGTGTCGCTAATAGGAACAGCGGCTACGTCGCCGTTCATGCAGAGTGATCATGCAGCTTTCCGACTTTCTCGACTTTGATGCGATCAAACCTTCGCTGCCCGGCGGCAGCAAGCGCTCGCTGTTGCAGCAGCTTGCCCAGGCCGCCGCGCAGCGGTTGGGCCGCGACCAGGCCGAGATCCTGGCCAGCATCGTCGAGCGCGAGCGGTTGGGCTCGACCGGCTTCGGCCAGGGCGTCGCTATCCCGCACGGCAAAATCGAAGGTCTGGGCCGCATTTACGGCTTGTTCGCGCGGCTATCCGAGCCGCTCGATTATAAGGCGATCGACGGCGCTCCAGTCGATCTCGTCTTCCTGCTATTGTCCCCGCCCGACGCCGGGGCCGACCATCTGAAAGCCCTCGCCGCCGTCAGCCGCGTGACCCGCCACGCGCCCACACTCGAAAAGATGCGCGGTGCACGCAGCCGCGATGCGCTGACGGCCGTGCTGCTGGGGGCGGATGAGCGCGACGCTGCCTGAGCCAGCGAGCGGGGGCGATGCGCATTACCGGCGCCTCGAGGCGCTGTACCGTTCCGCGCCCATCAACCGACTGTTCGATTCCGATCTGAAAATCACGGGCCCCGGCCGGTCCGAGCTGCGCTTCACCATCAGCGAGCCGAGCTTCCATGCCGCCGATGCCGCGCATGGGACGCTCTATTTCAAGATGATGGATGATGCGGCCTTCTACGCGGCTAACAGCCTGATCAGCGACCGTTTCCTGCTGACCACGGCATTCAACCTGCACTTCACCAAGCCGATGCGCTCGGGCGAGGCGATCGCCGAGGGGCGTTGGATCAGCGGCAAGAGGCGCGTTTTCGTGGCGGAGGCCCGGATCGTCGACAGCGAAGGCGAGGAGTGCGCGCGCGGGACGGGCACCTTCCTTCGCTCGCATATCCCCTTGTCGAGCCTCGCTGGCTACCGCGCCGATTGATGACCGAGCGGCTGCCAGCCTCCCTCGAGGCGACCGCATTAATCCGCCGCGCCGAGGCTTGCGGTGACTTTGCCACCGTGTTGCGCAAGGGAGATGAGGACCGCGGCGCTCTGCTTCTCGTGGTTGCAAGCCGCGGGAGTCATGTCGCCTGCCTCGAAAGGGTGCTTTCGCTTGAAGGCGGCTATCGTTGGCAGCAAGTCGGTCCGGCAGCGGGAGCGGGTTCCCCGGAGATCTCAGAATTCCTCGCAACGCGGCAACGGGTCGACCCGGATTCATGGTTAATTGAACTGGACATCGCGCAGCCCGAACGATTCATCGCTGAAACGACCTCGGCAGGTTGACCCTCCGTAATATCCCCGAGAAAGCGAAATCAGTAACAAGAGCGGGGGGCGTTCCTTCGCCGGAAAGACCGGCAGGGCGCCACGCAAGACGGGGAATTATCCACGGGTCCGCGGACAGTCGTCCGCACGTTGCATCGGACCTGAGTGACCGGGTGGTTCACCGCACAAGATTAGGTTTTCATGTTGATTCCGTTCCGTTCAGCGTTGCTGATTGGCGCTGCGCTCAGTGCAAGCTCGGTCGGTATGGCGCAGGTCGCCCCCGAAACGCAGCCGCTGGTCGCCGTCGAGAATGCGTCCTTGCCGACGCTCGTCGAGCCAAAGCCGCTGGACACCGATGCCGTCGTCGAGGCCGTTACGTCTGGCGACCAGACCATTTCCACCGCCGCTACCCCCGACCATGAGACAAATATCGATGCCACGCAGCCGCTCGCCGACCTGGTCGCCGAACTGCGGGGATCGGACCCCGGCAGCCGCGAGGTCGAATGCCTCGCCGCCGGCATTTATTTCGAGAGCAAGAGCGAGCCGCTCGCGGGCCAGCTGGCTGTCGGTGAAGTCATTGAGAATCGGGCCGAATCCAATGGCCGTTTCCCGGGATCCTATTGCGGCGTTCTGTTCCAGCGCGGCCAGTTCAGTTTTATTCGTGGCAAATCCTGGCCGGCCGTCAACAAGTCGAGCCGCCAGTGGCAGAATGCCGTGGCCGTCGCCAAGATCGTCGACCGCGACCTCAAGGATTCGGAAGTCGGCAACGCCCTCTTCTTCCACGCCAAGCGCGTGTCGCCGGGCTGGCGCCTCAAGCGCGTCGCCTCGGTCGGCAATCACGTTTTCTATCGGTAAGACTGGTCCCGGCGCCTTAAAGTTACAAAAAAGGCGCCGTTCTACGTAACTTTAGTGACTTTAAGGACGACGCTGCCGATCCATCGATTGGCGGCGTTGTCCTTTTGTTCTACTGGGAAGCAATGGCTACCCAGCCCGATTCTCTATGCTTTGACGAGCTTCCGCCACTTGCCGCGGAGGTAGCGCGCGGTGTGACACGCTTGTTTTGCCGCCAGGATCTGTTCGCCATGTGCGAGGTGCCGCTGCCGAACGGCCGCCGCGCCGACTTGATGGCCATCGACGCCAAAGGCGGGTTGACGATCGTCGAGATCAAGGTCGCCAGGAGCGATCTGCTCGGCGACTGCAAGTGGACCGATTATCTCGACTATTGCGACCGCTTCTTCTGGGCGGTCCCGGCCGATCTTGCCGGCATCTGTCACGGTGCCGATTTCCTGCCCGATATCGCGGGACTGATCGTCGCCGACCGCTATGATGCCGCGGTGGTCAGGGCTTCCGCTCTACGGCCGCTGGCGCCGGCCCGTCGCAAGGCCGAAATATTGCGGTTCGCCAGGCGCGCCGCGCGGCGTCTGTCAGCGCAAATCGATCCGACTTTGGGCGAGGGCAGCTAGCCCGCGGGCTTGGCCGCCGGCTTTTTGGTCGCTTCCTCGATCATCCGCAGAATTTCCGGGTTGCGGCTGTCTCGCTTGGCATAGTCGCGGGCCGAATAGCCGGCCGCATTGTCGGTCTTGTCGGGATTGGCGCCCTTGCTGAGCAGATATTTGACGAGCGGCGCGAAGCGCCCCTGGACCGCGACGATCAGCGCGGTTTCGCCGCTGCGATTGGTATCGTCGATCCGCGCTCGCCTGGCGGCAAGGGATTGCGCGCCCTGCAGAAATCCGATCCGCGCTGCCATGATCAGCGGCGTATCGCCATCGTGATTGCCGATGTTGGGGTCCGCGCCGTTCGACAGCAAGAAGGAGGTCCAGGTCATGTCGCGGCGGGCAACGGCGACCATCAATGCAGTTTCGCCATTGACATTGCGCGTGTTGATCAGCGTCGGGCCGCTGTCTTGAAGCAGCTCTTCGACCTTCGCCCCATCCTTCTCCTTGACCGCACGAACGAATTTCTCAGCGGGATCTCCAAGCTGCTGGCCAATGGCGGATGTCGCCATCAATCCGGCCGCAACGGCCATTGCAATCGTACGAAACTTCATGGCTCGTTCAGCCCCCAGTCGCTTGATCGCGCGCCGTTAGCAGATCATTGCTGGATTTGTCATGAATAGACGCCCCGCCTTTTGGGAAAAACCCCTGACCGAGCTCGATCGCGGCGAGTGGGAAGCGCTGTGCGACGGATGCGGCCGATGCTGCGTCCACAAACTCGAGGATGAAGAGACCGGCCTGCTCTACGCCACCAATGTCGCCTGCCGGCTGCTCGATCGGCGCAATGGCCGCTGTGCCGACTATGCCCATCGCAAGGCGCTGGTGGCCGATTGCGTGATGCTCGACCAGTCCAATCTCGCCGCGCTTGATTGGCTTCCGGAAACCTGTTCCTATCGCTTGCGAGCGGATGGCAAGCCGTTGCCGCACTGGCATTATCTCATTTCCGGCAGCCGGGAGACCATTCACCGCGCCGGTCAGTCGACGCGCGGTTGGACGGTGAGCGAGGACGATGCGGGGGAGTTGGAAGATCATCTCGTTGAACGGCCGCTCTAAGGCGCTGGCCTTCGAGCAATCGCTGCCGGTGCCGCTAATCGTGCAGCCGCTCAGGAGCGCGCGAGTCATGCGCCTGCGCTTCGATTCCGGCCGCAACATACTGAAGCTGACCTGCCCGGCGCGGGTCAGCCGGCGCACCGCGCTCGCCTGGGCCGCCGATCAGCGCGACTGGATCGACGCGCAATTATCGTCGGCGCTGCCCGCCAATCCGTTTGTCCCTGGCGCCGTCTTCCCGATTGAAGGGCAGGAAGTGACCATCGCCTGGCATGAGGCCGCGCCTCGAGCGCCTCGGCTCGAGGGCGACACGTTGGTGTGTGGCGGGCCGCTCGAGGGCCTGGCCAAGCGGGTCGAAGCCTATCTCAAGCGTCGCGCGACCAAGCTTCTGTCAGCTGAAACAGCCGAGTTTGCCGGCGCCGCGGGCGTTGTGGCGAAAGCGGTGAGTGTCGGCGATGCGGACACGCGCTGGGGGAGTTGCTCGGCCGGTGGCCGGATTCGCTACAGCTGGCGGCTGATCCTCGCACCGCGTGACGCGCGCCGTTACGTTGTCGCTCACGAAGTCGCCCATCTCGTGCACCTCAACCATGGGCCGCAATTCAAACGGCTGGAACGGCGGCTGTTCGGTCCCGGCGTAGCCGAGGCGCAAGCCTTATTGCGACGGCACGGTCCTTGGCTCAAGCGGGTCGGGCGGGGGCGCTGACCGCGGCGGATTGCGCGTGGGCGGTGGGCGTCGAACCGGCACATTGCGCAGGACCGGTTGTTGCGGCTGTTGACCGGCAACAGGTTCCGTAGCGCCGCGGCTAGTCCCTGGCGGCGATGCCCGATCGATCCATTGCTGGTCCTGCGGGCTGTCCGGGTTGGGCTGCGCCGGGCCGTAGGGATCGGCCGGTTGCCCCGCAGCGGGCAACGGATTGCCATCGGCGTCGACCAGCGGCTCAGTCCCGAAATCGTCAGGCAAAGCGAATAATTGCTCTTCCGGCTCGAGCTGCCAGTCGGGCATCGGCACGGCCGTTTCGAATTGCTCGACCGGCCGGCGAGCAACGGCAACGGTCATGAAGTCGTGAAACGCGCGGGCCGGAGCGGTGCCGCCCTGCAGGCCGCCGATCGGCTTGGCATCGTCCCGGCCCATCCACACGCCGGTGGTGAGGCCGCTCGAAAAGCCGATGAACCAGCCATCCTTGTTGGATTGTGTGGTGCCGGTCTTGCCGGCGACAGGCCGGCCGATCTGCGCCGCCCGGCCGGTGCCGGTGAGGACCGCCGACTGCAACAGGTCGGTCATTTCGGCTGCCACCCATGGCGCCACCAGGACCCGCTCCTCATCACGTTCATGCTGGTAGAGCAGTCGGCCTTCGGCCGTGACGACCTTGCGCACGGCGTAAGGTGTAACCGCGATGCCCTTGTTCTGAACCGATGCGAAGGCGCGCGTCATGTCGATCAGGCGAACGTCGCTCGTGCCCAGGACCATCGACGGATAGGTCGAAATATTGCCCCCGATTCCGAATCGGCGGGCCATGTCGGCGATCGTGCCGAACCCGAGTTCCGAGCCGATCTTGGCGCTGACCGTATTGATGGATCGTGAGAAAGCTTCCCGCAGACTCACCGCGCCCTGGTGCGTCCGGGTCGAATTGCGCGGGGTCCAGCCGTCGATCGTCACCGGCTCGTCGACAATCGTGTCGGTCGGTTTCATGCCGGCTTCGAGCGCGGTCAGATAGACGAACAGCTTGAACGCCGAGCCCGGCTGGCGCTCCGCCTGGGTCGCCCGATTGTAGATCGAATCGACATAATCACGGCCGCCGACCATCGCCCGAACGGCGCCGTCGCGATCGATCGAAACCAAGGCCCCTTGCGCCCCCTGCGGCGCATTGGCCGCGATCGCCCGATCGGCGGCGGCCTGCATGCCGGGATCGAGCGTCGTCCACACGTCGATCGGCTCGCTGGTCTCGTCGATCAGCGTATCGAGCTGCGGCAAGGCCCAGTCGGTAAAATAGCGGACGCTGTTCTGCTTGCTGGTCGGCGTAATCTTGACCGCAGCTGGATCGACGCCGGAAGCGGCATCGGCGCCGACGAAGCCATTGTCGACCATCGACTTGAGAACGATCCCGGCGCGGCCGCGGGCGGCCTCGGCGTCGGCGGTGGGTGAGTAATTGGAGGGCGCCTTGACCAAGCCGGCGATGATCGCGGCTTCGCCGAGCGTCAGCTGCCGGGCGCTGTGACCGAAAAATCGCCGCGACGCCGCGTCGATGCCATAGGCGCCGCCGCCGAAATAAACGCGGTTCAAATAGAGTTCGAGAATTTGGTCCTTGGTGAACTTGCGCTCGATGGCCAGCGCCAGGATGCCCTCCTTGACCTTGCGCCCGAACGTCCGGCTGTTGGTCAGGAAAATGTTTCGGGCGAGCTGCTGCGTGATAGTCGAGCCACCCTGCCGCCAGCGACCGCTCTCGATCCTCACCTTGACCGACCGCGCCACGCCGATCGGGTCGACGCCCAAGTGACTGCGAAAGCGCTTGTCCTCGATGGCGATCATCGCTGCCCGCATTTGCGGCGGAATGTCTTCGTAACGAACCCATTGGCCGAAGCTCGGGCCGAGCGAGACCAGCACCTGGCCATTCGCGGCGCGGACGCGGATCATCTGACCGAGATCGGATCGCTGCGCGAGCTGGTTGTAGCTTGGCAATTGGGTCACGGCCACCGCCACCGCCACGACCAATGCCAGGAGCGACAGCAAGGTGCCGTACAAAATCACTTTGATTGCAGTGGCGAGCGGCCGGCGCGTCGGATCGGAGTTGCTTCGGGCCATTGCGGTCAGGCGATAGAAAGTCCGGAAGCAAGCGGCAAGCGGCGAGCGGATCCTGGCATTCGGTACATCCTCATGCGTCCAACAACGCGGAAGCTTTCCGCCGCAATAAGTTAGCCAGCCATTAACCTTGTTTTAGGTCGCAGCCATTAGCTCTCTCGCTTATGTCATGCCGAACGCCGCTGCTGCCGATCGGTGCCGTCGCCGCGAGCCTGTTGCTGCTCGCGCCCGCGAGCGCACCGGCGCAATGCCGGCTGTGCGATACGCCGACAACGCAGGCGGATGGTGAGACTCGGGAGGGCCCGCTGAGCTTGCGGGTCGAGGCAGCGCTCAATTTCGATCAGTTGATCCTGATGGGCGCCGGAGAGGGCAGCGCCAAGTTGCGTCCCGACGGGAGCAGCCAGGTCGGCGGGACGATCAGCGCGATGAGCAATCGCGCGATGGTTGGTACGGCCACGGTTCGCGGCGAACCCGGCCGTTCCGTCCGCATCGAGATTCCCGATCGTATCGATCTATATTCTTTGAGCGGCGGCCGGGTCTCGGTCGATGAGATCGCCAGCGACCTGCCGGACCTGCCTAAGCTCGATTCGTCTGGCAGCCTGGTGTTTCATTTCGGCGGCCGGGTCCGAATCGCCGGCGATGCCGAAGGCGACTATCGCGGTGATTTGCCGATCATTGCGGAATATCTCTGATCATTCGCTCCAAAACGGCCGAATGTTTAGCGGCGCGTTAACCATGTCGTTGAGCAAAGCCGTAAGCGACCTCGGTTAATGGGATGCTCACGGGTGACCGGACCAAGCGGGTCAGGCAGCCGCTCGGATTTGGAAACCAGTGGGGAAGACACATGAACAAGCTAATTCGCTTTGCGTCGCTGGCTGCGGCGCTGACGCTTACGGCCACGCCGGCCTTTGCCGTAAATCCTGACCAGCAAGCCAAGGCCAACGCCAAAATCATCAAGCCGCTCGTGCTGACCTGGGTCAAGGACCTGGACCTCGGCACGATTGTCCTGAGCGGCGCTGGCGCCTGGAGTGGAGCCGTTGTCAGCGTCAGCCAGACCGGCGCATTCAGCTGCACCAATGCTAATGTCACCTGCTCGGGCAATAACGACGAGGCCGTCTATCACCTCGCCGGCACCAACCAGCAGACCGTGACGATCACGGCGTCCTCGTCGATCACGCTGAACAACCTGACGGATGGCGTTTCGACGCTGCCGATGACAGTTAGCGCTCCGGCGACCGTCGCCATGCCGAATTCGGGCACGGCGGGTAAGGATTTCGGCGTCGGCGGCTCGATCACCGTCGCTTCCAACACGCCGGATGGTGTCTATCAGGGCACGTTCGACGTCACTGCCGACTATCAATAAGGACCGACCCTGCGGCTGCGGCCGCTGGACAAGAAAGGGGTCGCCGGAAACGGCGGCCCCTTTTTCATGTCGTCTGAACAGTCATGGTGAACGGAATATAAACCATTCCGGACCATGACGGTGCGATCACTCCGAAGTGGAGCAAAGTGGGGGTCGCACATGACGTTCATCACCAAGTCCCTGGCCGGCGCGCTGCTTATCGCCGCGGTCACCACCCTGCCGGCCGCGGCCAGCGCCGGTGTCGGCGATCTGCTCGTCGCGCCGACGCGCATCGTTCTCGACGGTCGCAAGGGTGCCGAGGTCATTCTCAACAATATCGGCGATGACACAGCCACCTATCGGGTCTCCGTCGAATTTCGTCGGATGACTCCGGAGGGCCAGCTCGAAGATGTCGCCGAACCGACGGCGAATGATCGGCTTGCCGAGGAAATGATTGTTTATGCGCCGCGCCGGGTCACACTGGCACCGCGGCAGCCGCAGTCGATCCGCATCTCCGCGCGGGCGCCCCAGGGCATCAAGGACGGGGAATATCGCGTCCATATGCTGTTCCGAGCGATTCCGCCGGCGAGGCCGGTGGCGGCGCCGACCGGCGAGGCGCCAAAGGGCCTAAGTTTCTCGCTGACTCCCGTCTATGGCGTGACGATCCCCGTAATCGTCCGCCTCGGCCAGCTCGAAGCGAAGGCCGCAATCGCCAACGTCCATCTCGACAGTCAGGAGGGCAAGCCGGTCGTGGCGCTCGATCTCAGCCGCACCGGCGGCCGTTCGACCTACGGCGAGATTCGGGTCCTCAGGGCCGGCGTCAAGGAGCCGATCGCTTTGACCAAGGCGATCGCCGTCTACACCGAGGTGGAATCCCGCAAAGTCACCGTACCGATCAGCGACGCCTTTACCGGGGACGTCCGCGGCCCGGTCACGGTGCAATATGTCGAAACCTATGACGATGGCGTCCGCACCATCGCCGAAACCCAGGCGGTGCTGCGCTAGGCGGTAGGGGCTTCGGTCGGAGACGACATGGCCCGCGGCGGCTCTTTGCTGCGCAAGGCGATGACCCTGCTGGCGCTTGGCGTTGGCGGGGTCTCTGCCGTTTCGGCGACGCCCGAGGCCGGCCGCTGGACAGCGGACCCGGACGAGCAATTCCTCCTCGACGTCAATCTGAGGCAAACGCGCCTTAGCGAAGGCATTCGTGCCTATTCGACCCCGGAAGGCACTTGTGTACTATTCGGCGATTTCCTGACCGCGCTCGACGTGCCGATGAAGATCGACCTCGCCGGCAAGAAAGCCACCGGCTGGGCGTTCAAGGAAAGCCACCGAATCGCCGTCGACCTGGCCGCGGGGACCGCACGCTACGGGACCCAGCAGGAAACTATCGGCCCGGCGACAGTCCGGGAGACCGGAGACGGCTGGTGCGTCGATACCGCCGCTTTGTCGCGATGGTTTTCGATTTCCGTCAAGCCAATGACCGCCGGCTCCCTGTTAGTCATTGATTCGGAAGAGAAACTGCCGATCGAGTTAGCCATGGAGCGGCAACAAAGGGCGGCCCATCTCAAGCCAGCGGCGTTCGACCTCAATTCGTTGCCTCAAGTGCGCCTGCCCTATCGTATGTGGCGAGCGCCGGCTCTCGACTTCGTTGTCAGCGCCGGCATCACGTATCGCGCCAAGGATGGAGTGCAGGTCGATCGCCGAACTTCACTTTATGCCGCCGGCGAGATCGCCCACCTGTCTTACGACGCGCAATTTTCGACCACCGACAAGGGTATTCCCAACGCCTTGCGGCTTCACGCTTACCGCTCGGACCCGGATGGCGGCCTGCTCGGTCCGCTCAAGGCCACGCATTTCGGCTTTGGCGATGTCGAGGGGTTCGACAGCCGCCTGACAGGCGGCGCGACCAGCGGGCGCGGGGCGATCGTCACCAATCGGCCGCTGGGGAGCAGCGCGGCATTCGACCGAACGCGCTTCGAAGGCGATTTGCCGGCCGGCTGGGAAGCAGAAATCTATCGCAACGGCGAGCTCCTCGGCTTCGCCAAGTCGGACGCCAGTCAGCGCTATGCCTTTGAAGACGTGCAATTATTGTACGGCGAAAATGAGATCAGCATCGTCCTTTACGGCCCCCAGGGGCAGACTCGGACACGCGATGAACTGATCAACGTCGGCCAGGACAATGTGCCGGCCGGCAAGACCTGGTATTGGGCCGGGATCAGCCAACCGGGCCGCGACCTGCTCAGGTTCGACGACACCAAGGACGAGCGCCAGCAACCGGAGGCCCAGGCGACCGTGTCGGTCGAACATGGCGTCGATGAGCGCATGTCGGTCGGCGTCCTCGCCCGGGCGATGCTGATCAAGGATCAGCAATTAACGTTTGTCGAAGGCAGCGTGCGCCGCTCGGTCGGGCCGGCACTAGTCGAAATGTCGGCGGCCTATGACAGCAAGGGCGGACAGGCGGCGCGCGCGCAGGTCCTCGCCAAACTTGGTTCGGTCAACGCCACGGTAGAGGCGTTGCTCGCCAATGATTTCCACTTGCGCGGCGATGAGCGGGCGGAGAGCAGGCGCGAAGTGCGCATGGCGCTCGATGCGCCCTTGAAGATCGGGCGGACGACGCTGCCGGCCCATTTTGGCCTGCATTACACCGACCGGCAGGACGGCTCGAAGGAGCTCGAGGCCGCGGCCCGGCTGTCGGCAAACATCGAGCGGTTCAATCTCGCCACCGATATTCGCTATCGTCGTCAATATCTTAGGACCGGGCCGGCGCCACCTGGCGAGCTTGAATGGTCGTTGCTGGGCTCGGGCCGCGTCGGCGATGTTCGCCTGCGCGGCCAAACGACGTTCGAAGTGGCACCGCAAACGCGGTTCCGGTCCGCGGAGTTGGCGGCCTATTGGTCGGCATCGGACAAAGCGGACTGGGAGGGGGCGCTGGCCTATGATGGAGGCTCCAGTGGGCGTGCCCGGGCGCGCGTGACCCATATTCGGCGCCTGGATACGATGGCCCTCTCGGTGACCGGCGAAGCCGCCACCGACGGATCGGTCGCGGTCGGCTTCAATCTCAACTTTTCGCTCGATCCCGGACGCGGATTCCGCATGTCGCGCCAGCCGTTGGCCAGTGCCGGCGCTGTTTATGCGCGTGTCTATCGCGATCTTAATGACAATGGCGTCCGCGACTATAGTGAGCCGCTCGAAAAAGGCGCGCTGGTCACGACCGGGACGCGCCTGTCCGAGCACGGTACCGACGCCAAGGGCATGGTGATGATTGCCGGACTGACCGCTTTCACCCCAGTTACGGTCGGAATCGACGAATCGAGCCTCGCTGATCCGATGCTGGTGCCGAAAAAGGCGCTACAGGTGGTGGTTCCCCGCCCCGGCGTGCCGGCTGAGGTCGAAATCGGCCTGGTCGGCGGCGGCGACATCGAAGGCGCGCTCGTAAAGAGCGGCGGAATCGGCTTCGAAGGGCTCGATATTGAGCTCATCGACGCAACCGGCAAGCTGGTCGCGACCGCGCGCAGCGATTTCGATGGCTTCTTCCTGTTTGAACGCGTCGCCTATGGCACCTACCGCCTGCGCCTGACGGCCGAATCCGCCGCCGCAGCCCGGCTCCTCGCCGACCTCGCGGCGACGGCGACCGTAACCGCCGATCGCTCGGTGGCCCGGCTGGGCTCGATCCACGTCGAGCCCCTGCCGCAACTCGCCTCAGCTCAATAATCCTCCGTCAGAAAAGTCGTCTGGCGCGACTTCGCTGGCGCGGCGCCATCGGGCGCGTGTCGTCAAGCTTCTGAATTAAAGCCATTATAGGATCAGCACACCGCATTAGTGCGAATGTGTCGCAACTGCATTAAGTCCTGAAACCGCCGCAGTGCGGTCATCCGACATCGTGTCTGGATGAGATGATGGTGCGGTCGAGAAGACTCGAACTTCCACGGCCTTTCGGCCACAGCGACCTCAACGCTGCGCGTCTACCAGTTCCGCCACGACCGCACGTCATGAAAAAAGGCGGCAGCAGCTGCCGCCCGACTGGCGAGGCGCGCCACTAGCAAAGGCCGTGCGGCGGCGCAATGGCGCCGACCTGTCCCGGCCCGGGACAAATGGTTAGCGAGGCATTTACCAAAGGGCCGCCGTGCGTTTAGCTGCGGCATGATCTTGCTTGTTGCCACCGCTGCCGCCCTCGCCGCGCTCCCCGCGGTCGACGCCGGGCCAAGCCGCCAGGCACGAGCAACCGTGCGCATCGTGCGGGCCAAGCCACTGCATTTCGCTCAAATCGAGCGAGAGGAGCCAAACATTCTGCGCGTCAGCCTGGTCCGCACTCGCGACGGCAAGCGCGAGCCCATTCGCCTCTACGAATATCAGTGATCAGGCGCCTGGGGCGCCGAGGCTGACCGTCAATTCCTCGCCGCCGGCGGGAACATTCACTTCGGCGCTGTTGAATCGCGCACTGGCGCCCGGGCCCAGGGTTTGGGTCGGCGGGGCAATCGTCCAGCGATAGACCAATTTGCCGTCGCTGCTGCGAAGCTCGGCCTGAATGGGGGGCACGCGCTGGGCGTTACGGGTCGGATTGATGACCCGGCCGCTGACCGCAAGCAGCTCGTTGCCGCTGGCCAACGCCTGGCGATCGCTATGAGTCATCATCAATTGCAATGGCGTCTGGCCGGCCGCGGTCAAACCGATCCGGGCCTTCCATTCGGCGGGCGCCAGGAACCAGAATGCGGCGGCCAGGGCGGCCACCAGGATGACGATCGCCAGCACTGCGACCAACGGGCTGCGCCGGCTTCGACCGGCCGGCGTGCGGTCGGCAAAGGGGCTGAAATCGTCGTCGACATCGTCCGGAGCAGCAGCCGCGGCTGCCGCGCCGGAGGGAGCCAGGGCATATGGGGCGGCCGCATCCCTCACATCCCCGGTGGCTTCGGGCTGGCCCCATGCTGCTTCAGCGGCCGGAGGCTCCCTCGTCTCGCCAGGGGCGTCGTCCGAATAATCTCTCTCTTCCGAGGAATAGCCATGCTCGACCGACTCCATGGCCGCGGCTGCGCCATAGTCGGCCGCCGTTTCGCCCTCGTCATATCCGCCCGTTTCGGCTGGCTCAGCCGCCATCGGAGCGTCGGTTTCCATCGACTCTTCAAGCTCGAGCGGCGCTTCCGCCGATGGATCCTGATGCCAGCTGTGCCGGCATGACGCGCAGCGGACCTTCCGTCCGCCCTCGGGGATTGCGCCATCCTTCACCACATATTGCGTTCCGCAGGCGGGGCAGGTGAGGATCATTGCAAGCCCTTTTGGTCGAGCAGGTTAGCCCAAGGATAAACAGGAATGCGCGGCCATTGGCAAGGCGGCGGACCCTGTGCGACACAGAGGCAGTGCAAGGGAAGGGGCGGGGCGCTGTCCGCAATCGTCGAGTTCGATAGCGTTGGTCTTCGTTACGGTACCGGGGCCGAGGTGCTGCGCGACCTCAATTTCCGCCTGTCCAAGGGGGGATTCTACTTTCTCACCGGTCCGTCGGGGGCAGGCAAAACCTCCCTGCTGAAACTGCTCTACCTGGCGCAGCGGCCGACGCGCGGCCGGATAGGCCTGTTCGGTGAAGAGCTGAGCGAGGTCGAACGGGCGGCGCTGCCACGTTTCCGCCGCCGCATCGGTGTCGTCTTCCAGGACTTCCGTCTCATCCGCCACTTGTCGGCGTTCGACAATGTCGCTTTGCCGCTGCGCATCGCCGGCAAGTCGGAGGCCGATGTGGATGGCCCGGTGCGAGAAATGCTCGCCTGGGTCGGTCTCGCCGATCGCGCCAGCGCCCGGCCGGCGACCCTGTCGGGCGGTGAGCAGCAACGGGTAGCAATTGCCCGCGCCGTCATCACGCAGCCCGACCTGCTGGTGGCCGATGAGCCGACCGGCAATGTCGATGCCGATATGGCCAAACGCCTGTTGCACCTGTTCACGGCACTTAATCAGCTTGGCACGACAATCGTCGTCGCCACGCACGATCTCGGCCTGATCGCGTCGGCGCCCGGCGCGAATTTGATGCGGCTTGATGGCGGCCTTCTGTCCGATCCCACCGGCGCGCTGCGAAACCCGCCGGTGCGGCCATCGGAGGGCGCCGCCTGATGTTTGCGTGGCTCATCGCGACAACGCCCGAGCGCCGCTTGTTGTCGGAAGGTCGCCTGCGCGGTCCGACGCCCTATGTCATTGCTATCATGACCTTCGCCATGATCATCGTCGCAGCCGCTGGACTGGCTCTGTCGAACGCGGCCGGCATCGTAGCCCGGGGGGTGGAGAGCCGGTACGCTGTCCAGCTGGGCGATTCATCGGCATTGCCGAAGGCGTTGGCGGCACTGGAGCGGACCGCGGGAGTTACCAGTGCCAAGCCGGTCGCCGAGGCCGAGATGCGCCAGACGCTCGAACGTTGGCTCGGTCCGGGGGGCCTCAGCCAGGAGCTGCCCGTTCCGGCCCTGATCAATATCGAGCTGTCGGCGGACGCCAATGTCGAGGCAGTCGCCAGGCAGCTTGAGCGAAAGGTGCCGGGCTCGCGTCTCGTCGCCCATCAGGAAGTTGTGGCGCCCCTGCTGAAGTCGCTTCGCGTACTCAAATGGCTGGCCCTGACATTGGTCCTGCTCATGGCCGCAGCGACCTCGGCGGCGGTGGTGCTGGCCGCCCGTGGCGCCTTCGACACGCATCGTTCGACCATCGAGGTCATGCACGGCCTCGGCGCCACGGACGAACAGGTCACCCATCTTTTCCAGCGCAAGATTGCTCTCGACGCCTCTTTCCAGCACAGTGGGATCCGAAGCTTGGAATTCACGTGACTTGAAGTCGC
>JADMIO011711143.1_pt1 | contig 28682 bp, 25 predicted proteins | sample 8958161 | NCBI WGS metagenome assembly JADMIO01 (sample SAMN16585339, study PRJNA669376) | soil metagenome | isolation source: Crop rotation soil | place: USA: Cullars Rotation, Alabama | collected 2011 | reverse complement strand
CCGGACCCGGACCCGGACCCGGACCCGGACCCGGACCCGGACCCGGACCCGGAACGTTCAACGTTCCCGATTCTTCGAATTGCCCTCAATTTTGAAGATTGTGTCGCGTTGAAACTTCGAACCCGAAGCGCCTACGCTCCGTGCGGTGACAAGCAACCTCATCGCCCACGTCCTTCACCGCGAAACGATCGAAGCGCTCGTGGGAGCGAGAACGTTCGAGCGGGGCGACCGTGTTTTCCGGGCGAAGCGCGTCCTCAGCGTGCAGGTCGATACGGGCCAGCTTCGCGGAAGAGTGCGGCCGAGCGAGAGCGGGAGGGCGGACTACGACGTCCACGTTTGGACGAAAGAAGACGGCATCGCGTACCGGTGCACGTGCCCGGTGGGCGAAGAAGGAAGGTTCTGCAAGCACGCGGTCGCGGTCGCGCTCGCGCACCTCGAAGAAATCGGGCGACGGACGAGCGCGATGCTCGATCGCGTCGTGACGCAGCTCGTGGCGATGCCGCGCGAGACGCTCCTCATGCGGCTCGCCGAACGAGCGCGCACGGACGAGCACCTACGCGCGGTGCTGATCGAAATCGCTCAGTAGCGAGCTTGCAGCGAGAGCGCGAGGCCGAGGCGCCACGGGTCCTGGTAGACGCGCAGCGACGCGGTGCCTTCGTTCGGGTCCGTGACGACGAGCGTCGCGTTGTTGTCGTAAATCAGCTGGACCCACGCGACGGCGCTGAGGATGTTCGAGAGATCCCAGCGGAGCGAGGCGCGCGCCTGGATGATCGGGCGGCGGTCCTGGCCGAACGGGAGGATCGACTCGTCGCCTTGCGAGCGAACCACGATCGTGCGCGACGAGGTGCCGAGGCCCGTCACGTCGATGTCGCTCTTGAACGTCGACGGGAGCTGCACGCCGCCGCCGATGCCCGGCGTGAGGTGCGCCGCCTTGATGTGGTAGTCGGCCGCGGCCGCGATGAGCAGCTCCGGGTCCGTCTTCGCCTGCGACGGCATCGACTGGAACGGAATGAAGCCGGGGACGTTGCGCACGACGAACTGCAGGTTGCGCACGAGGCCCGTGAGGCTCGCGCGGAGGTAGCCCGCCTCGAGGACGCCTTGCGCGGCGACGGCGTAGCCGAGCTCGTCCTTCGTCTTGCCCTCGACGTCGTAGTTCTTCAGGTGCTGGCCGAGGACGTCGCCCTCGACCGAGAGGCTCCACTTCGTGAGCTCGGGTGTGTAGCGCGGGAGCGCGAAGAGCGTCATCGGCGCGTTCGGATCGTTGCGATAGAGGAGCAAGTCGACCGACTGCGGCACCGGCATGTTGTCGTGCACGACGACGCGCATCGAGCCGCCGTACGTGTAGACGGGCAGGCCGCGGACGTCCTCGAGGTCGAAGCGGCCTTGCTGGAAGTAGCCGCCGCTCGCGTCGAGACGGAAGTTCTTCGTGATGTCGACACCGGCGCCGCCGAGGAAGCCGTAGTTCGTCTCGCCGACGTTCACGGTCTCGACGTCGTTCTCGCCGCCGGGGTTGATGACTTGCTGCGGCTGCACGATCGTCGCCGTCTTGAAGGCGCCGTACGCGTAGAAGCGCTTGTTGTCGTACTGGATCTTCGCGCCGGGCGACGAGCCGACGAGCGACGGGAAGATCGACTGGTTGATGTACGAAGCCGAGCCGCCCCACGTGATGTCGTAGAGGTAACCGACGCGCATGCGGTCCGCGTCGAGGGGAAGGAACACCGCCGAGACGCCCTCGGGCTTCACGTCGTCGCCGCCCGTTTTGTAGAAGACCTTGATGTAGCTGCCCGAGTCGTAGAGCGCCTGGTTCAGGTTGCCCGTGTTCGCGGCGAGCGCCGAGAGATCGAAGCGCAAGACGACGGCGGCCTCCGTCGTGAGGTTCTTGATGAACCCCGGCATCTTTTTGTAGAGCACGAGGTGCGTCAGGTTCTCGCGCCCCGCGAAGCGGCTGTTCAGCGAGTCGAAGAACATGCGGTACTGCGCGCGGTCCGCGATCGAGAAGCTCGGCGAGAGCGGGATGAGCGCGCCCGTCTGATGCAGCACGTCGTCGTCGCCGAACGTCCACGTGAGGCGCGTGTCCATGAAGTTCGAGTAGTTCACGCCGGCCGGCGCGTAGCCGACGGCGCGCGCGCCCGCGGTGCCGAGCACCTGATCGTCCGACGAAGCGCCACGCTCGGGCTTCGTGTTGTCGGGCGTCCCGCTGCGCGGCGTGTTCAGGCTGCCCGCCGTCTGCGACCCGTCGTTCTGCGGAGGAGGCGGCGTCGTCTGCGTGCCGCCGTTCGCGTTGGGCAGCGGCTGAAGCGGCGCGCCCGCGTCGGCGTCGGTCTGCGCGAACGCGCTACGCGACGTGAGAACTGCAAGCGCGAGCGATGAAGCTGCAAGCGCGAATCGAAGACGACGTGACGAGGTCATTGTTGTTCCGGATTGTTCCCGTTCTGGTTCACGCACGCGTGGGACGAGTCGAGCGGTAGATCACCCGACTTGAAGCGAACGTCGTCGTCGCAGCGCGCTTGAATGGTGAATTGGTTGCCGCCGGAGAAGTACCGGAGCATCCCAGTGAAGGACGTGAGCGGCTGGCCCGCGTTGATGACGGGGTCGAAGCTCGTCGCCGCCGTGGCTTCGCCTTGCGCCTTCGCCACGTTCGTCGGCGTCTGCGTGTCCTGCACGACGATCGTGAAGCCGCCTTGTGACGAGAAGCTCGAGAACTCCGTGCACTCGACGTCCGCCTCGCACGCGTTCGCGCAAGCGGCCTCGCCGTTCGTGTCGCTGAAGTTCACCTTGCCGTCGCCGTTCAAGTCGCAGTTCGTCCGCCAGTTGCCGCTGCCGTCCTGATCGGGCTTGAAGCCCGTCGCCGAGGTCGGCCGGCCCGAGCCCATGTGCCCGCCGACGTGAATCGCGGTGTGCGCCGCCGCGTCCGTCGCCACGCGCACGAGGCCCGACTCGCTCTTGAACATGAGCGACGCGTTGTTCCAGTCGCCGGGCGCGAGCACCGTGGCCTCCGGGACGAGGCACGGACGTATTTGCGGGTCCCAGTACTCGACCGCCCACGTCGGGAAGTTCAGCTCGGTGTATCCGAAGAAATCGCTCGACGTCGCTTGCAGCAGCCGGAGGCGATCGCAGACGCCGATCTTCGTCGGCGCGGAGAACGTGTACGCGAAGACGCTGCCGTACATCAGGCCCTTCTGCGGATCGTTCGTGCCGTTCTGCAGGTCGGTCGCGAAGAAGCCGTCCGACGACAGACCCGTCACGACGGTGTCCCACTTGAAGGCGTTCGTCGTGAGGTCGTAGCCCGTGTCGATGTCGACTTGCTCGTAGGGGAAGGGCGTGCCCGTTCCGCCCGTCGTCGTCGCGCCACGGACGTCGGCGATGCGCGGGCGGGCGTAGTAGATGATGTCGCTCACGCCGAGCGCCCCGGTGCCGGTCGTCTCGTCGTCGTCGTTCGGCGCGAAGCAACCCGGATCGGCAATGTCGACACGCCCATCCTCGTCGTCGTCGAGGCCGTTCGCGCACCCGGGCGGCGGCTGGCGCGTGAGATCCGCGACGGGCACGTAGCCGATGTCCTGGGCCCAGATGCGCGTCTGCCCGAACGCGGCGACGATCGTCACGTCGACGTTGTCGGCGACGCCGTTGACGAGCTTCACGTTGCGTCCGTCCTGCCCGCCGTTGACGGTGTAGACGGTGCCGGGCTTGCTCGAGATTCGAACGAACGAGTTGAAGTCCGTGTCGATCGTGTCGTCCTCGTTGCGCATCTCGAGGTGGACCGTGTACGCGTTCGACGGGCTGAAGTTGATCGGCTGCGGCGCCGCAGGGGAGCCGAGCGTGCCGCCGGTGATCGTGACGACGATGCGTTTGCTCGTCGGTTGCTGCGGCAGCGTGTTCTTCTGCCCGCAAGCGAGCGCGAGCGCCAAGGCGAGGTATCGGTACTGCATCAGCGCCCCACCATCTGGATGCGGTTGTCCGTCACGGCGTTGAGCTTGTCGTCGACGCACGCGATGATCTGGCAGACCTCGCTCGAGGCGTCGCACGCGCTGATCTCGTCGCCGCACGACTGGTACGTCTCGGTCGTCTGCGGGTGCGCGCACCTTCGCTGGCGGTAGCTCGCCACCGTGTCGCGGCACGCCGCGAGGATGCAGTGCCCGCCGTCGCTGCACGTCGTCGAGCCGCACGTCACGGACGGATCGATGTCGGTCCCCGAGACCGTCTGCGGGCTCCCCGCGCATCCGCACACGAAGCCGCCGGAGCCGACGCCGGCGCAATCCGCGTCGGTCGTGCAGGTCGTGAGGCCCGTCGCGTCGACGTTCGGCGGCACCGAGGCCCCGTTCGGATCTTGCCAGCCGCAGGGCCGTCCCTGGCGGATGTAGTCGAGCATCGCGTCGCGCTGATTCACGCCCGAGTTGATCTGCGTCGTGTTGCGCTGGAGGACGCGGAAGCCCGAGCCGCCGCCGGCGAGGTAGTTCGACGTCGCGAGCTGGTAGACGTTCGTCAGCTGCACGGGCGTCATGCACGTGCCCTTCTGGCCGTTGTTCTGCTTCGCGCACGCGTTCGGCATCGGGTTGCCCGCCGTGTCGAGGCACTCGGCGTCGCTCGAGCACTCGACCGACGTCGAGCCGATGTAGATGTTCTCGGCGCAGGCGGCGTACGCGCACGGGTGCTCGCCATCGGGCAGCGTGCGCGAGGTGTCGCAGCGGCCGAGCGTCTCGACGGCGGGGCAGTCCTCGTCGTTCTGGCACTCCGCGATCGGCTCGGTGCGGTTGCAGCCGGTGCAGTTGACGCGGATGCGCGAGCCCGCGATTTGCGCCTGCGACACGCACCCGCGGCTCGCGGAGCGGCGCGCGACGAAGTCGTACATCTGGAAGACTTCGGCGCCCGACAGGTACATCGTGGTGATCGTGTTGTCGAAGGGGAAGATGTTGTAGCCCTCTTCGATCGTCACCGGCCCGGGCAGGAGATCCTGGCGGATGCCCGTCGAGTTCGTGAGCGAGAAGTCCGTCTGGATGCCGAGGCGCAGCCAGTTCGCCGCCGCGATCAAGTTCCCGAGCGGCGAGTCGCCGTTCGCGGGCGCGATGCGCTTGGCTCCGTTCGGCGAGTAGCCGGCGATCGTCGTCAGGTCCGAGAGCTTCTGCAGCTGGCGCTGGTACGGCTCGAGCACCGACTTGATGACCGGATCCTCCGGCACGTCCGCCGTGATCGGGAAGACCTGGTACTTCGTCGACAAGACCTCGAAGCCGTCACCTGGATCGTAGTCGTCGGGCGCGCCCGATCGCTGGTTGATGATCTCCGTCGGGTTGTTCGAGAAGACGACGTCGAGGCGCCCGACGTACTTCGCGAACGCGCCCGAGTGCGCGAGCGTGACCTTGCGCGGCTTGCAGATGCGGTGGATCTGGAACGGGTGATTCTGCGGATCGAGCGAGTACGGCTGGAAGCAGCCTTGGTCGCCCGCGTTCGCGCACACGGTCGTGTCGAGGTTCGGCGCGTTGCTCGGGCCGTCGATCGCCGCGTCCGCCGCGCCGCTCGGCGGGGACTTGTGCTCGTCGATCGGCTGGCGCGGGTCGGCGACCCACACGAAGCCCGGGTTCTGCGGATCCGCCGAGCAGTCGTTGATGACCTCGGGCGGGTTGATGACGATGTGATTGTGGCTGCCGAGCCAGACGTCGACGCCCGTCGTCTGGCCGATGACGCGCTGATCGACGTCGAGGCCGAGGTGCGACGTGACGACGATGACGTCCGCCATCGGACGGAGCAGGTCGATGTAGAACTGGACCGTCTCCGTCGAGTTCAGCGGCTTGATGCCGAAGCTGTTCGGCGTGTTGAACACGCTCGTGAGTGACGAGAGGTTCGCCATCCCGATGACGGCCACCTTGAGCCCGCCCGCGTTGAGCACGGTGAACGGGTGGATGACCGTGCCGAGGTTGTTGCTCGTCGGCAGCGTCGGATCGGCGAAGAGGTAGTTCGACGCGAGGACCGGGAAGTCGGCCCACTTCTGGATCTGGCGCGCGACGTTCACCGCGCCGCGGTCGAACTCGTGGTTCGAGAGCACCGCTGCGTCGACGCCGAGCTCCGACTGGATGCGCATCTCCGGCTCGCCGGAGAAGAAGTTGAAGATCGGCGCGCCCTCGAAGACGTCGCCGCCCGAGATGTGGAGCGAGCGACCCGCCTTCGCGCGCTCGCGCTTGATGACGTAGCCCATGCGCGCCGCGCCGCCGACGTTCGCGACCTGGCCGATCGTCCCGAGGCCTAGGTTGCCGTCGACCTGCGTGATGAGGAGGTCGTACGGCAAGAGGCGCGAGTGGATGTCCGCCGTGTGGAGGAGCGTGAGCTCGACCTGACACTGGCCGGGCGTGCCGTCCGCGTTGGGCGGGCAGGGCGTCTGCCCGGCGTTCGCTGCTTGAAGCTGGCACGCGGGCGTCGCCGTGACGGACAGCGTCGCCGCCGCCCACGCGAAGAGCCCACCCGAAATCGCCCGCGACAGTGCTGCTGATAAGCGCATGAAGGCGGGCGCACCTTAATCGAGGGCCGATCGCGATGGAAGAGCGATTACCGTGATTTACGCGTGAAAATTTACGCACCTCTCGTGGATCGGGGCGTTCGCCGCGCAACACGGGGTGTAATGGAACGCACCGGGGGTGCGTCTTCCATGCATGCACCTTAGGTTCATGACCATGTCCGAAGAGCACGTGGAAGCAGCCCGTCCGATCGACCCGGGCGTCGTGCGAACGCTCGTCGACAACCACCGCGCGTTCTTGGCGTTCCTCGAGCGTCGCGTCGGCCAGAGAGACGTCGCCGAGGACATCCTGCAGGACGCGTTCGCCAAAGGAATGGGATCGCTCGCGAGCCTGCGCGAGGACGAAGCGGTCGTGCCGTGGTTCTATCGCGTGCTGCGAAACGCGATCATCGATCACCACAGGCGAAGAGGTGCGGCGAACCGCGCGCTGGAGACGCTCGCGAACGAGATGGAGAGCGACGCCCCGAGCGAGACGACGCACGAAGAGATCTGCAAATGCGTCTCGCGCCTCGCCGAGACGCTCAAGCCGGAGTACGCCGACGCCATTCGCCGCGTCGAGGTCGACGGCGTCGCGGTGAAGAGCTTCGCGGACGAGCAGGGCATCAGCGCGAGCAACGCCGCGGTCCGCGTCTTTCGCGCGCGCGAGGCGCTCCGCCGTCAGGTCGCCAAGTCGTGCGGCACGTGCGCCGAGCACGGCTGCCTCGATTGCACGTGCAAATCCTGATCAGTCGCCCGTACCGCTGAGGAGATCCTGGAAGAGGACGCCGAGCTCCTCGGACAGGACCTCGTCGACCTCCGTGACCGTGTGCGCGTTCAAGGCGCGCGCGGCGATCTTTTCGCACTGGGCCACCGTGACGCGGCCGAGGGCGGCCTTGATCTCGGGGATCGCGGCGGCCTCCATCGACAGCTCGCGAAGGCCGAGGCCGACGAGGAGCGGGACGGCGAGCAGATCGGACGCCACGGCGCCGCACACCGCGACGGGGATGTTCGCGTCCTTCGCCGCCTGCGCCACGCCGCGCACGAGGCGGATGATCGACGGGTGCACCGCCGAGGCGAGCTCCGCGAGCGGGCGGCTCGTCCGATCGACCGCGAGCGCGTACTGGACGAGATCGTTGGTGCCGAGGCTGAAGAACGCCGCCTCGCGCGCGAAGACGTCCGCCATCACCGCGGCGGAGGGGACCTCGATCATCATTCCGAGCGGGATGTCCTTCGCGTGCGGCTGCTTCGCGGCGTCGACGTCGGCGATCGCCTTCTTCACGAGCTCGCGCACCGCGCGCATCTCGTCGACGCTCGCGACCATGGGCACCATGATGCGAACGTCGCCGTGCGCGCTCGCGCGGACCATCGCGCGGAGCTGGACGAGGAAGACCTCGGGCCGCCGGAGCGCGAGCCGCACCGCGCGCAGACCGAGCGCGGGGTTCATCTCCGCCGGCAGCTGGAAGCTCGACGCGAACTTGTCGCCGCCGATGTCGAACGTGCGAAGGACGACCGGCCGCGGCGAGACCGTCTGCACGATCTTCCGGTAGACGTCGTATTGCTCGTCCTCGTCCGGGAGCGTCGCGCGATCGACGTAGAGGAACTCGGTGCGATAGAGGCCGATGCCCTCGGCGCCGTGCTCGATCGCGAGGGTCGCCTCCGCGGGGAGCTCCACGTTCGCCTTCAGGCTGATGCGCGTCCCGCACGCCGTCATCGCGGGCAAGTCGCGTTTTTCGAGCAGGCCCTTCGCGAAGGCGAGGTGACGCGCGCTTCGCGCCATCGCGTCGGCGATTTGCTCTTCGCTCGGGTGGACGGTGACCTGGCCGCGCAAGCCGTCGACGATCACCGTGTCGCCCGTGCGCACCGCGGCGAGCGCTCCGTCCGCGCCGACGACCGCCGGGATCTCCAGCGCGCGCGCCATGATCGACGTGTGGCTCGTGCGCGAGCCGACCTCCGTCACGAAGCCGAGCACCGGATCCCTCACCATGCCCGCCGTGTCGGCCGGCGACAGATCGCGCGCGATGATGATCGCGGCGTGATCGAGCTTCGGGATGACGCGGTCGGGCGCGCCCGTCAGCGCGCGCAGCAGTCGATCGGCCACGAGCTCGACGTCGTGACGCCGCTCCATGATGTACGCGTCGGTGTCCCGCGCGGCGGAAGGAAAGCGGCTGACGATGGCCTCGGCGGCGCTCGCCACCGCCCACTCCGCGCACTTCTTCTCGTCGCGCACGCGCCGCTCGATCTCCTCGTGGAGGAGAGGGTCCGCGAGCATCATCAGGTAGGCGTCGAGGATCGGCTTCTGGTCGTGGGCGCCCGCGAGGCGGCTCGAGACCTCGCGGAGCGCGTCCTGCGCCTTGGTGACCGCGGCCTTCACGCGATCGACCTCGACCTGAATCTGTGCAGTATGCACGTGCTTGCGGATGTACGCGCTGTGCACGTCACCGACGACGAGCGCCGGCCCGACGGCGACGCCAGGCGACCCGGCGATGCCCTTGACGATCGTGCACGGGAGCACCGCGTCGATCGAGCTCGAAGAGGGCGGGGGGCGCGACGTCATCGCGTTCCTCGTTTCATTGGGCCTCTCCGAACTTGTTCTCGATGAGCTCGCCGATCGCGCGCACGCACTCGTCGGCGCGCTCGCCCTTCGCGCGCACGTCGATGACCGTGCCCTTGCTCCCGCACAAGAGCAGCACGCCCATCACGCTCTTGCCGTTCGCGGTCTGATCGCCGCGCGCGACCTCGACGTCGCACGGAAACTTCGTCGCGAGCTGGACGAGCTTCGTCGCAGCGCGCGCGTGCAAGCCGAGCTGGTTGATGATCGTGTACTTCGCGCTCGCCTCGCTCATCGCGTCCCCCCTTCGGCGCGCGACAGATCGCGATCGTACACGGTGACGTTCGTCCCGCCGAGACGTTCGGCGAGCTCGTGGGCGATCACGACCGACCGGTGGCGTCCCCCGGTGCAGCCGATCGCGATCGTCAGGTAGCTCTTTCCTTCGCGGGCGTATTTCGGGAGCGAAAACGCGAGGAGCTTCTCGGCGTGCTCGACGAAGCCTTGCGTCTCGGGGTTCGCGAGGACATAGCCCTTCACGCGATCGTCGGTGCCGGGCAGCGGCCGAAGGGCCGGGACGAAATGCGGGTTGTCGAGGAAGCGCACGTCGAGGACGACGTCGGCGTCCATCGGCGCGCCGTATTTGAACCCGAACGAGACGAGGCGCACGCTCATCGGCGGCGCGCCGCCGGAGGACGGGCCGAAGCGATCGATGATCGCGCGGCGCAGCTCGTGGACGGAGAGCGCCGTCGTGTCGACGACGTCGTCGGCTCGCGCGCGCAGCGGCGCGAGACGTTCGCGCTCGGCCGCGACGCTCTCGAGGAGCGCGACGGCCTCCTGGTGGTGACCTTGCCTCGCGAGCGGATGCGGACGCCGCGTCTCGTTGAAGCGGCGCAGGAGCGCTTCGTCGCTCGCGTCGAGGAAGAGCACGCGCAATTGCGCCGCATCGCCGAGCTGTGCGAGGACGCGCGACATCTCGCCGAGGAACTCGCGCACGCGCACGTCCATCCCGAGCGCGATGCGCGTGACGCCGCCGCGCCCGCACACGGCGACCGCCTCGGGCGCCATGACGGGCGGCAGGTTGTCGATGCAGAAGAACCCGAGATCCTCGAGCGCGTGGAGCGCCGTGGATTTTCCCGCGCCGGACAGACCGGTGACGACGACGACCGAAGTATGCGGGAGCTCCCCACCGTGAAGGACCGTCATGCGTCCTCGTCGGGTGGAGAGGGAACGGCCTCGAGCGAGTCGTCCGAGCTGCGATCGATCATCTTGATTTGCGACGCCCCGCCGTCGGCGGATTCGTCGACCGGGCGAACCGCGGGGATGTACGCCGAGCTATCGCCCGTGCGCTCGCCGAACGCTTCCATGTTGCGGCGCCCCGCCGCCGGCGGCACGACCGACTCCGGCGCGTCGCGCTGCTTCGTGTTCTCCGTGGCGGTCTCCGTGACGACGCTGTCGGGTCCGACGAGCTCGCCTTCGAGGCGCTGCATGAACTCTTTCGCGGCGTGGCTCCCCGCGCGGCGAAGGAGCTCGTTGCGCGCGGCGATCTCCAAAATCGTCCCCATGTCGCGGCCGGGCCGCACGGGAACGACGAGCTCGCGGATCGGCGTCCCGAGAATGTGGTGGTACCGGTCTTCGAGCCCGAGCCGATCGAACGTCTCTTGCTCCGTCCACTCGAGCAGGCGCACGACGAGGTCGATGCGCTTCCGCTCGTTCACCGCCGTCACGCCGAACATCGCGCGCACGTTGAGCACGCCGAGGCCGCGGATCTCGATGTGGTCGGCCAGGAGCTCCTCGGCCGCGCCGAACACCATGCCGGGCGGACGCCAGTCGCACTTCACGACGTCGTCCGCGACGAGGCGATGCCCGCGCAAGACGAGCTCGAGCGCGCACTCGCTCTTCCCGATCCCGCTCTTTCCGAGGAGCAACACGCCGATGCCGAAGACGTCGACGAGGACGCCGTGGAGCTTCGTCTGCGGCGCGAGGCGCTCGTCGAGCAGCGCGTGGAGCGCGTTGATCGTGCGGCTCGATCGGTTGTCCGATACGAAGAGCGGCGTGCCGGTCGCCTCGGCCGCCGCGACGAGCGTCTTGTGCGGCTCGTCACGCGTCAGGACGACGCACGACAGACCGAGCGCGAAGTAAGCCCGCGCCGCCGCGCCGCGCGCGTTCGGATCGAGCTTGTCGAGGTAGGAGAGCTCCGTGCCGCCGAGCACCTGCACGCGCGTCGGCACGACGCCGTAGTAGTGCCCCGCGAGCGCGAGCCCCGACTTCTGGATGCGCGGGTGACGAATCGGTCGATCGAGCCCGGCCTCGCCCGCGACGCGCTTGAGCCTCACGCTGAGGCGCTCGTCCGACGCGAGCCCTCCCGTCGTGATCTCGAGCGTGGGCGGGTTGATGCTCATTACTTCCCCGCCTCTTCCTCGGAGCACAAGAGCTTGAAGACCTCCTGTCCATCTCCCGCATGCAGGAGACGTTCGCGGAAATCTTTGCTGCGCAGGAGGCGCGACACCCTCGCGAGCGTCTTCAAGTGCTCGCCGCTCGCGCGCTTCGGCGAGATGACGGCGACGAGGATGTTCACCTTCGCGTCGTCGATCGCTTCGAACTCGAGGCCCTCGGGCACCGTCAAGACGGCGGCGACCTGCTTGTCGAGCTCGCCGAGCGCCCCGTGAGGGATCGCGACACCTTCGCCGATGCCCGTCGACTGGAGCGCCTCGCGCTCCTTGAGCACACCTTCGATCTTCTCGAGCGGAACCGTCGTTCCGTGCGAGAGCAGCTCCGCGAGGACGTGCAGCGCCTCGGGTTTGTCGAGCGAGGCGGCGCCGTTGTTGTGCCTCACGGCCGCACGCTCGGCCGCGAGAAGATCGGTCAGCAGCATTCGCGCGGAGTGTAGCTCACGCGCGACCAAAAAGCGTGCGCTAGGAGTCCGCTACTCCTCGCCGCTCTCGTCCACGATGAGGCGTTGCGACGCGCGCTCTTTGCCTTTTTGCGAGGCCTTGTTGCCGCGGATCTGGCGTTCGAGCTTGTCCATCACCTTGTCGATCGACGCGTACATGTCCTCGCTCGTCTCGTGCGCGTGGAAGTGGCGCGCGCCGGCGTGGATCTCGACTTCGGCGGAGTGCTGTCGACTTTGGCAGCTGAGCTTCACTTGCCCCTTCATCGGCTCGCGGAGGAATTTTTGTAGCTTGCCGATCTTGTCGTGCGCGTAGCCTTTCATTGCGTCGGTGGAGTCCATCTGCCTGAACGTGATCGCGATGTTCATTGCTGCATCTCCTCGCCTTGCGGCGTCACCAATCCACGACGATCGAGAAAGGTCTCCCGCCTTCCCGATCTCACTCGGTAGTCGTCCCTCCTCGTCTCGCGGCCTTCAGGCGCGCGGACTGATCAACGGCCCGCGTTGCAGGTCCCGTCGTCATTCGTCTCAAGAGTAGCTCTCGAAACGCTCTATGCCTTCCTGAAAATGCGTGAAAATGTCATTTGGCTGGTGTCTCGTTTCTTGGCCCATGTCACGCCGTTTGCATGAACGAGGGTCCATGTCGAAATTGGCGGGAATTTGGGCTGTTTTGCTGAGCGCTTCCGTGTTTGGCGCCGGGTGTGGGAGCAGCGCCGTCACGCCGGGAACGCCACGCACCGTCGCGAAGGCGGCTGCGGACGCATATTCGGCAGCGGGTCACAAATGCCAGATGAAGGCGGACCTCGCGTACTGCGACACGCAGGGCGGAAACCTGCCGCTCCTCATCGGTTACAACGGCAAGACCCAGGAGCTCCTCTTCGCCACGGTCTACGACACCGAAGCGGGCTTCGGCCGCGCGTGCCCCACGCTCCCCGCCAATCAGGTCCTGCGCCCGGAGTGGATGGTCGTGAAGTGCGATCAGATCGAATACGACGACAAGACCCGCAAGATGGTCCTCAGCGTCGTCGGCGGCGGCCGCATCCCCGATCAGGGAATGAGCCGCGCCGAGCTCAATCGCTCCGCCGGCATGTTCATGCAAGAAGCCGAGGGCTACTTGGTCCGCCTGAAGACGGCCGTCTCGCAGACGCCGGTCACGAGCGCGCCCGCCGAGATCAACAGCGCCCCCGTCTCCACGAAGCTCTAACACCGTGAACGTCGTCGTCGTCGTTGACGGCGACGCACGCGACATCATCGCGCGCCGAGTCTCGAAGTGGTCCGGACCTGGCCTCGTACCAGCCAAGTACCTGGCCTAGACCACCCAAATCTTCATTTTCCCCTGCGATTTGATCGTGAGATCCAAACTCGCAAGGTTCCTTGCGATTTGCGACGTGAGATCGAAAATCGAGGGATTTTTTGAGCTGGCATGTGCTGTGAAGTGGGCGAGCGCATGGATGATGTGTTGTTCGGCATCAAGCGTGCTCACCTCGCGGGGAATTGTTGGGCGCTGGGGAAGCTGCGCGAGTTTGGGATCACGCCTGCGCGGTTTGATTTGATGCGGATGATTTATGAACGGAATTATCGGTGGGCGCAGATGGAGCTGCGTCACGCGCTCGGAGTGTCGAGGGCGACGATCAGCGAGATGGTGCGGGCGCTCGTGAAGCTCGGATGGATCACACGCGAGAAGAATCTGTGGGACGAGCGCACGTGGGATTGTTTGCTGACGTACGAAGGGAGGAGAGTCGTGGTGTCGGTGATGGAGGCGCTCGTTTGGCCGAAGGTGATCAAGAAGATCATCGATGCGGCGCTGCACGGCGACGCTGACCAGGAGCGCAAAGGCGTGGAGTGGCTCGCGCGCAGGATCGTGATCGCGTTTGCGATACGGCGGGCGTCCGCGTTCGTGACCTCTAACGGGTCAGAAGACCTTCTTGCGTTTGCCGGACGAGAGGATGCCGAGCATCTCGCGGTACTTGGCCACCGTGCGGCGGGCGATTTGGATGCCGTCGCGCTTGGCGAGGATTTCGACGATGGCTTGATCGGACAGCGGGTTGAGCTTGTCCTCTTCGTCGATGATCTTCTTGATGGCCTGCTTCACGGACTCGGAGGCGATGTCCTCGTCGGCCGTGCGGCGGATCGAAGAGTTGAAGAAGTATTTCAGCTCGAAGAGACCTTGCGGCGTGTGGACGTACTTGTTCGTCGTCACGCGGCTGATCGTCGACTCGTGCATGCCGACGGTGTCGGCGATGTCGCGCAGGATCATCGGCTTCAAGTGGGCGACGCCCTGCTCGAAGAAGTCTTTTTGTTTTTCGACGATGCACTCCGTGACGCGGATGATCGTCTTGCGGCGCTGCTCGATCGCGCGAATGAGCCACTGCGCGTTGCGGAGCTTCTCGCCGATGAACTCTTTCGCGCCCGGGTCCTTCAAGAGCTGCTTCGTCAGCGACTCGTTGATGTAGAGGCGCTGCACGCCGCGGTCGTTGTCCGTCACGACCCACTTGTCGCCGTCCTTCACGACGTAGACGTCGGGCGTGATGGCGATCGTCTTGTCGTCCGTCTCGGTGAAGTTGCGCGCGGGGCGCGACTCGAGCTTCTGGATCTCCTTCACCGCCTCGTAGACCTCTTCGAGCTCGATCTTCAGATCGCGCGAGATGGCCGCGTAGTTGTGCTTCTCGAGGTTGTGGAGGTGCTTCTCGATGATCTGCAGCTCGAGGTCGTCGTATCCGAAGGCCTCGGCCTGCACCTTGAGGCACTCCTGGAGCGAGCGCGAGCACGCGCCGATCGGATCCCAGAGCTGCATCAAGTGGAGGACCTCTTCGGCGTCCTCGAGCTCGATGTCGGCTTCCTTCGAGAGATCTTCGAGCGTGAGATCCGGCGTGCGCGTGCCGTCCTCGCGCTCCGTGCCGGCCAGATCCAGGAAGCCGTTCTCGTCGAGGTTGCCGAGGACGAGCTCGGCGAACCGTCGCTCGCTCTCGGTGAAGTCGGAGAGCTGGAGCTGCCACTTGAGGTGATCGACGAGCGACTCGTGCTTCGTGAGGTTCGCCTCGATGGGCGGCAGGTCCTCGAAGCCGCCGCGCGACTGCGGCAGCGGCTGCTGGAGGGTGCGGTTCTCGAGGAACTGCTCCCAGTCGATGTCGTTGACCTTCTTCTCTTGCTCCGCGCGCGCGAGCTCCTCGGTCTTGTCGTGCATGCGCTCGCTCAAGTCGGCGCGCGCTTCGCTTTCCTGTACGACGGACTCGCTGCGATCGACCTGGCCGTCCTTGTTCACACCGGGCGGTCGGGGCTCGACCTCGTCGTCCGCGAGGAGCGGGTTTGCGTCCAATTCCTTGCGGATTTCGTCAATCAGCTCGAGGCGTGAAAGCTGCAGCAGCCGGATGGCCTGCTGCAGCTGCGGGGTCATGACGAGCTGCTGACTCAGCTTGAGCTGCTGTTTGATCTCCATGAGCGCTCGGAAGGCCTCGGCGTTCAAAAGTAACACCGGGCGCAAGAGGGGCACAGCGATTTTCGTGCCAGCTCTTCTTCGGCGTTGACGCACGAGAACTTTTTCGCCACGGCTGCGTCGTAGGACGCATGGAAAAATCAGCTCTCTGTTTGGCTTTATGCGCGCTCACATGTCTCGGCGGCTGCGGCCGCTCGGCGCTCGTTTCCAGCGACGCATTGCCGCTCCAACGCGTCGTCATCTACCGGAACGGCGTCGGCTATTTCGAGCGGCGCGGCCATGTGGAGGCCGAGGACGTCCGCTTCAAGATGCGATCTGGGGAAGTGGGGGATTTTCTCGCCACACTCGCCGTGATGGAGCAGGGCGGAAGCTCGGTGAAAGCCGCGGCGTTTCCACTCGAAGACGAGGAGAAAAAGCCTCGCGATCAGATGTCCGAGGACGAAAAACGCGGGCTCAAGACGGTGGTCCTCAGCCTCGATGGAAAGCGCCACGATCTGCAAGTCGGCTACGTGGCGGAGTCACCAGTGTGGAAGCCCTCGTATCGCCTCGTCGTCCGCGATGGTGGCGAGTCGGAGCTGCAGGCTTGGGGAATCGTGCAAAACCTCTCGGGTGAGGACTGGAAGAACGTGACGCTGTCGCTCGTCGCGGGGGCGCCGCTCGCGTTCCAGGCGCAGCTCGGTGAAGCGGTCATCCCGCAGCGCCCGACGGTGACGGACACCGGCGAAGTGATCGCGGCGGTGCCGCGAGGCGACACGAGCTTGAACCAAGTCGATCGCGACGGTGACGGGATCCCCGACGCGCAAGACGAAGAGGCCGAGAACAAGCCGGCGGACAAATCGAAGCGGCCCATCGGAGGCCAAGGCCAGGCCGCGACCGCGACGACGACGCCGCCGAACATGCCGGCGGCGCACCGCATGGCGATCTCCCGTCCACCCGTGGAGACGCGCAGCGATCCTTCAGCGCCGAAGGATCTGCGCTCGCTCGCGGCGATCGCGATGGAGGGCGGCACGACGCGCTACGATCTGCCCGCGCCCGTGACGATCCCTGACAAGAGCGCCACGATGGTGATGCTCGCGGTGCGCCGCGTTCCGGGAGAAGCGATCTTCTTGTTCGCGCCCGACGGTGGCGTGGCCGACTCGACGTCGCACCCGTTCCGCGTGGTGCGCTTCGCGAACAGAACGGGCGGCGCGCTCGAGCGCGGGCCGATCGCGGTCTTCGAGAAAGGCGCGTTCCTGGGGCAGGGGATGGTCGACCCGCTTCCGGAAGGCTCGACCGCCACCGTGCCGTTCGCGCTCGAGCGCGCGATCGCCGTCGAGTCGGAGAAGAAATACGATCAGCTCGGCGAGCGCATCGCGAAGATCGAGAACAGCGAGCTCACGATCGAGCGCGACGCCGTCACGCAGACGAAGTACCGCATTCGAAATGGAAGCGACGCGGCGGCGAAGATCCTCGTGCGTCACGCGCGACAGGGCAGCACGCGTTTGTTCCAGCCGCCGAAGGACACGGAGGACAACGTCGGCACGGGCAGCGCGCTCGTGCCCACGAACGTCGGCGCGCGCGCGACGGGCGAGCTCACCGTCGACGAACGCCAGACGATGCGTTTGCAGATGGACTGGTTCAGCGTCGTCGCGGACAACGCCGTGAAGGCGTACCTCGTCGACCCGCGCGCCGACAAAGCGGTGGCGGCGAAGCTCACCGGCGCGTGGTCGTATCGCGATCAGATCCTCGCGCTGCGTGAAGCGCGCGCGAAGCTCGCGACGGAGCAGATGGAGCTCGGAAACCAGACGGAAGAGACGCGCCGGAACCTCCGCGCCATCCAGCAGAACAAGGCCGCCGACGCGCTCCGTGCGAAGCTCACCACGCGCCTGGGCGAGATGGCGTCGCGCATGGACGACATCACGAAGCAGCTCGTCGAGACCGACAGCAAGCTCGCGGAGATCGGGGTCCGCTTCAAGGAAGCCATCCGCGAGATCAAGCTTGTCGAGACGCCGCCCGCCAAACCATGAAGAAGATCTCCGCCATCGTTTGCGTTTCCTCCATCGCGTGTGGCGGCTCGGCGTCGCAGACGGTGACCGTTCCTCCTTCGCCGAGCGCGAGCGCGACGGCGACGGCGAGCGCGAGCGCGAGCGTGCCTCCGCCGAAGCGTCACACGCTCGCGGGCGTGTGGAGCGCGACTTACAAAGGCAACGCGCGCGGGATGGCGATCGCCGGCAAGCGTCTCTACGTGAACATCGACAAGAAGCTCCACGTCTTCGAGGACGGGCGCGACGTCTCCTCCACGCCGCACGCGTGGAAGGCGGGCGATGCGCTCGTCGTCGTCGGCGACGGGCTCTTCGATCCGATCTCGTTCGAGGACCACACGCCGAAGACGCCGAAGGGTCTCGACTGCCAGACCATCGGTTTCTCGGCAGACGGCGCGCGCATGAGCGCGTACTGCTTCGAGCCGAAGACGGGGACGGACGCGGTTCATGTGTATGATGCACGTACTTCCGCGGAGATCGCGAAGCTCGGCGAGTTCCGCACGGCGGCGCCGATCCGTTCGGGCGTGATCACCGCGAGCGGGAACTTCGTCTTCTGGACGGCGCGCGCGAGCGGCGCGTTCGAGGAGATCAAATCGCGCGTGACGGGTCCGGTGATGAGCTCGCACTCGGAGATGTCGCCCACCGAGGACATGCTCTTCACGACGCCGGACAAGAACTGGCTGACGGACGATCACACGCCCGGGCAGATGATCAACCCGAAGAACGCGCGCGTGCTCTTCTCGTTCGACAAGGACGACGTGACGGGCGTGCGCTTCTCGCCCTCGGGCCGATACTTCGCCGCGCTCCACTCGTCGCTGTGGAAGGACATCGCGAAGGCGCAGCCGCCGGGCGACGCGTGGATCACGATCCACGCCGGCGAGGCGGCGTCGTTCGGACGCTCGTCGTGCGACTCCACCGAGGACGCCGCATTCTCGAGCGACGACGCGCTGGTCGCGATCCGCTGCAGCTCCGACATCGACGTCTTCGAGATTCGATGACGCCGCGGCTCGAAGAGAGCTTCTTCGCACGCGACGCGCTCGTCGTCGCGCGCGCGCTCGTCGGCACGCGCATCGTGCATGGAGAGAAAGTGGCGCGCATCGTCGAGACGGAGGCCTACCGCGGCCCGCGCGATCTCGCGTGCCACGCGCGCGCAGGTCTGACGAAGCGGACGAAGACGCTCTTCGGCCCGCCAGGGCACGCGTACGTGTTCTTGATCTACGGCATGTACGACTGCTTCAACGTCGTCTGCAAAGCCGCGGGCGCAGGGCACGCCGTCCTCGTGCGCGGCGCCGAGGTCGAAGGAGAGAGAGCCGACGGGCCCGGCAAGTTCGCGCGCGCGATGGGATTCACGCGCAAGCACGACGGCGAGTCGCTCATGACGGAGCACCTGCACCTGCTCCCTCGCGATCGGCGCGTGCGCATCGGCGTCTCCGCGCGCGTCGGCGTGCAGTACGCCCAGGAGTGGGCCGACGCGAAGTACCGCTTCTTCGACGCGCTCTCGCAGCACGTCTCCAAGCCTTCGTGGCGTCAAATCGGGCGCGGCACGTCTAAGGCGACGCCCAGATGACGAGACGAAGCCGGCTCTGACCTTCGAAGCGAAACGTCGCCGCGTCGCCTTTCTTCAAGCACACCGGCCCCGCCGCGCCGAGCGTGCCCTCCGAGCCGTCCGCCTTCGCGAGCGTCGTGCCGCGCGCGTTCACCAGCGTGATCGTCGCCTCTGCGTCCGCATCGAACGCCGCGCGCACGCACGTGTCGGCTTCGAACGCCGGGAGCGCGAGCTCGTGATCCTTGGCGAGATCGATCTCGCGCTTTTCGATCTCGCGCGTGCCCGGGGCGATCTTGTCGTGCTTGCCCGCGAGCAGATCGATCTTCGGCGGACCTGCATCGACGATCACGGACGCATCGGCGCGGGAGCCCGCGTCCGACAGCACGGGCTTGTTCACGGGCTTCGGTGCGGCGTGCCCGCACGCGACGACGAAGACGCAGACGACGACGATCTGCTTCACATCAGGAAGCGGTCGTCGTCGCCTTCGCGGTTTCCTTGGGCGCGGTCGCATCTTTCGTGAGGGGCTTCGTGCCGTCGATCGCGTCCATGCGGCAGCTGCCTTGGAACTCGACGCCGCGATCGATGAAGATCGAAGGCGAGTGGATGTTGCCGATCACCTTGCCCGGCGCGTGAATCTCGAGCGCGTTCTTCGCGCGGATGTTCCCCGTCACCGAGCCGCCGCGCACGATCACCGTCGCGCAGTCGATCTCCGCGTGCACTTCCGCGCCGTCGCCGATGACGAGCGTGTCGTCGCTCTTGATTTCACCTTTGAAGAAACCGTCGACGCGCACACGCCCTTCGAAGTGCAGCTTGCCCTCGAACTTCGTTCCCCGCCCGAGCAGAGCCGTAATCTCCGTACCGCTTTGATCCATGCGCGCGTTCCTATCACGAGACCCGTGCGGCGTCGCCGCCAGAGACCGCACATGCCGTCAGTCCCATAACGGTAGCAAGCTAACGATCTCCGATCCCTCTTGATTCCGAGTGTTTACGAAGCACGTCCGCTGGGAACGGAAACTGCATGACCACGCGCTCGTCAGCGGGGTCCGAAAACGAAATGGGCTTGGGCACCGGTGACATGCCGATTGACGTCGGCGCGGATTTCAGGCACGTCCGCGTCAAGTTTTTCGGGCGGTTCTTGGGTCGTCGTTTCGGGAGGAGTTCGTCGGTGAACAAACGCAGTCTATCTCTCTCGTTTTTGGCCTTCTCGTCCGTGATGTTGGCGGCAACGGTCGCATCCGCTCAGGGCAACGGCACGGACACCTCGTCCACGTCGGCCACCAAGACGGACGACGCCGCGAACAACACCGACGCTTCGAAGAAGACCGAGGACGTCTCGGCGCTCTTCACGTCGTCGTACACGCCCCCGGCGGACAAGACCTCGGAGAAGAAGCCGACGGAGCAGCTCCGCTGGGCCGGTACGCAATACTTCCAGCAGTTCGGCGTCTCGCCGGACGTGTTCGCCCCGGGCCTCGTGCAGACGTACGCGCCCGTCGCCGACACGTTCATGCTCTTCCAGCCGCGCTTCACGATCACCAAAGACTGGCAGCTGCGCGCGCGCATCACGGCCAACGTCGAGTTCACGGACAACGCGAACTCCTCGACCACGGCTTCGCGCACGGTCGTCTTCGGCGACGTGACGCCGTCGCTCGTCTTCCGTGGCATCCCGACGTTCGCCGGCATCAAGATGCTGACGTCGATCGGCGCGGCTCTGCCGACGTCGCCGCAGTCGCAGGCGCGCACGCTCATCCTGAACCCGTTCTTGAACATCACGTTCGATCGCAAGTTCGAGAAGGCGGCGGGCGGCGAGTTCGAGGTCGCGCTGAGCTCGACCTTCTATCACCCGTTCTACCGCTACACGACGGCGGGTCTCGGCAGCGACCCGAACTACCAGCCGCAGTGCTTCGGCGCGGGTGACGTGGGCTGCGGCCTGCAAGCCACCGGCGCGGCGAACACGGAGAACGCGCTGTCGTTCCTCCTCACGGTCAGCCAGACGTGGGGCAAGTGGAACCCGGGCGCCTTCTTCCTCCTGTCGAACAACTGGGTCTACAGCTTCTCGCAGCTCCCGGGTGTCCAGCCCGAGCCGAACGGAAGCACGAACTTCCGCCAGACCTCGTACTTCAACATCTTCCTCGACTACAACGCGACGGACTGGTTCACGGCCGAGGTCGGCTACCAGATCTTCCGCACGATCCTCGACGGCGAGAGCCACATCGGCAACCCGTTCTGGGATCCCTACCAAGACATGCGCGTGTATCTCGGCTTCAACATCGGCCTCGATGCGCTCTACCAGGCGCTCCAGGGCAAGAAGGAAGAAGCCGGCATCTTGCGTACGAAGTCCGAGCGCCGCCCGTACGGGGTGTTCTAAAAACCCGCCAAAGAACACGACCTTCGGGTTATAAGCAGCGCCGCCTCGAGCGGGGCCTCTCGGGCTCCGTGGAGGACGGGTCTTCCTCGTAGGAGCTTTCCGAAAAATGATCTCTCGACTGTCTAGGGCGATGACGGCTGTGTTCGCAGCCGCTTCCGTCCTCGTGATTCCGGCTGCCGTGCACGCTCAAACGAAGACGGAAGGCACGGACGTCGTCGACGAGGAGCAATACAACAACGAGGACGAGCTCGGTCGCAAACGTCCGAAGCACGAGCCGCTGTACCTCGGTCTCGACGTCACGCTCGGCTTCGGCAACTACGCCGTCGCGATGGAGCGCGATCCGCAGCCGCCGAACATCACGCCGACGTGGCAGCTCGACGTGACGCAAGTGCGCACGGTGGACTTCACGATCCTCGGCCACTACCGCTTCCGGAAGTTCGGCCTCGGCCTGCGCTTCCCGCTCATCTCGGGCCACATCGCTTCGGACCCGGCGATTCAGGCAGGCTCGCAGGACATCTTCGTCCCCGGCAGCCTCGAGCTCTCGCTCGACATGCCGCGCCGCCTTTCGAAGCAAGTGCGTTACATCCCGGAGATCGCGCTGACGCTGCCGACCTCGCCCGGCGACGCGACGCCGTACACGGACACGGTCCTGTCGCAGCGCACGTGCGGCGCGACGACGTCGGCCTCCTCGGGCGGCGGGCAGTGCAACATTCCCTTCGGCGACGCGGCGACGCTCGGTGATGCCTACGCTCGCTACGCAGTCGGCTTCGCGGCGGCGATGGCGCGCGGCGGAGAAGACGACGCGCTCTTCTTCAACTGGCGCCTCGGCATCACGCCGAAGGTCGGCTTCGATCTCACGTTCAATCACACGCATCTGCAGCCGTACTTGAAGATCCCGATCATGTTCGGGCTCGAGCAGAACTCGGCCGCCGAAGAGCCCGTCCGCATCGAGGCGGTCGCGGGCATCCGCTTCCTCCAGGAGATCGGTCCGCTCCACCTCGGCGCGCGCCTCGTCGGGATGATCCCGATCGCCGCGCGCACGACCGTGAAGACGCCGATGCTCTCGGTCTGGCCCGAGGTTCGCGTTCAAGTGACGCCGAGCGCGCAGTTCTGGCTCTCGGGCATGATCCCGCTCGCGGGCGACTTCAACGTCTTCGACAACTCGTGCGGGTCGGCGCCGCAAGGCTGCGCGAAATCGACGAGCGACGGGAAAAACGGCGCGTTCGTCGCCGGAATCAGCGCCACTTTTTGACGTGCGAGGGCTCGTCGCCCTCGCGCTCCCGTCTTGAAGATCGCCTGCGCGGCGATCTTCGGCGACAGGGGGATTGCCTTCGGCAATCGATTTGGCCTCGCTCGGGCGCGCGTGCTCTACTTCCAAGAGCATGCCCTCGTCGCTCGCTTCGCTCACTCCGTGGGGCCCGGCCTCGCGCCGCCGGCACGGCTCGAGGCGTCGCGCTGCGTTCTGGCTCGGTCTCGTCGCGGTCCTCCCAGTGGCGGTCGCGCACGCGCAGCAAGGTCCGGGGACGGGCGGCGCGGGGACGGCTACCCCGAAGCCGACGGCGACCGCCACGGCGACGGCGACGTCGTCGGACACGAGCGCGAATCCGTCGATGACGAGCGAAGGCTCCGCGGGCCAGAACCTCACCGGCTACGGCTACTCCGACCATACGGCGAGGCCGCCCGCGAATCAGCCGCCGCCGCCTCCGCGCGGAGGCCTTCAAGTTCGCTCCGGGACGCGGGCGCATCGTCCGGTCGTGCCGATCGTCGCAGGACCGGTGGCGACCCTTCCGGGCTTCGAGATGCTCGCCGAGGGAGGCTCGCGTCTGTTCGTGGAGCTCTCGCAGCCGGTGCAAGTCGACGAGCGCAAGGCTCGAGGCTCGCTCACGTACGTCCTTCACGGCGCGCACGTGACCGTGCACAACAACACGAACCCGCTCGTGACGGTGCACTTCAACACGCCGGTCGCGAGCGCGCGGCTCGTGCCGTCGGGGCATGATCTGCTCTTCGTCGTCTCGCTGCGCTCGGACGCGTCGCCGACCTGGAAGATCAATCCGGGCAAAGAAGGCAGCTCCGTCTTGACGGTGGACTTCCCGAAGGGCTCGTACGTCTCGGGCGCGGCTCAATCGCAACCGCACTGATGAAGCCCCGCGCCGCGGGCTCTGTGGTGATCGCGCTCGTCGTCGTGTGCGCGAGCTCGGAGGCGCGCGCGCAAGAGGACATCGGGCAAGAGCTCGACGTCCACGCCGACGAGGTGACGGTCGACACGCGCATGCGCGAGCTCGAGCTGCGCGGCCACGTGCGCGCCGACGCGCCGCCGTTTCACTTGTCGGCCGACGCGCTCAAGCTCCAGCGCACGTCGCACGGCATCCTCGTCGAGGGCGACGGGCGCATGCAGTTCTGCCCGTGCCTCGGGACGCCCATCTCGCTCGGCTTCAAGTCCGTGACGGTGGCGCCGCCCGGCGATTTGTTCATCACGAGCCCGAGGCTCGAGATCTTCAAGGTGCCGGTGTTCTGGCTCCCGTGGTTCTGGCTGCGCGCGCCGGACCGGTTCGGGCTCTTGCCTCCGCAGATCGAATGGCGCGGCGTGGACGGGCTCTTTCTCGGCGGCGGCGTGCACGTCCCCTGGAAGGCGCACGGAAAGCCGATCGTCGTCGATCTCACGGCAGGCGGCTACGTGCAGGGTGGATTCGCGGTGGACGCGACGGCGAAGACGGAGACGACGACGACCCGCGTGCGCTTCGATCGGCTCGAGGGATCGACGCGCCCTGGCGCGCCAGGCGACGGGAGTGGTCTCGTCGTGGACGCGCGCGGATCGCTCGCCACCGATGCGGGCCCTTTTCGCGCGCGCGTCGGTTGGGACTTCGACTTGATCCGCGGCGCGCGTGGCGTGCTCTCGACGACCGAGCTCGAGACCGCGTCGCGTGCGTTCGACGTCGGAGCGGCCGAGACGTCGATCGAGCGCTCGTCGTTCGTCGTCGCGACGGGCATTCGCACCACCGCGGCGCGCGGCGGCGATCTCCTCGCGGCCGACGCGGCCGGTCCGTACCTGACCGTGGCGCAGAGCGGGACGCTCGGATCCATCGGTGCGTACGACGCCACCGCCGACGCGAGCGTGCTCCACGAGGACGCGCTCGGATCCATCGCGCTCGCGCACGGCGACGTGTCGGCGTTCGTCGCGGGGAGGCCCTCGATCTTCGGAGTGAGCGCGCGCGTGCGCGGCGTCGCGGACGCGGCGTCGGACGCGGACGAAAGCGGCGCGGTCGGAGCCGCGCTCGCGCGCGTCGAAGCCACGATGCCGCTCGTGCGCTCGTTCGACGTGGGCGACGCCGCGGATCCGCTTCGGCATCGCGTCGAGCCGGTCATCGCCGCGTCGGCGCTCGCGGAGGACAGCACCGGCGCGCTCGCGCAGATCGCCGCGCGGAGCTTCGCGTTCCTGTCCGAGAACGCGATCACCTCGGCGAGCGGCGAGGCTGCGACGGCGTCGGCGGGTGTACGAAGCGCGCTCGCGCGATGGGCGCGCGGCGACGGCCTCGAGCTCGAAGCCCACGCCGGCGGCGTCGTCGATCAGACCGGTGCTCTCCGCGGCCTCGTCCGTTGGCGCGCGCTCGCGGGCGGCCGCGTGCTCGGTCTCTCTGCCGAGGGGGCGCACGTCTTCGCGAGCGACGCTGCGACGGCGAACGGGGACGCGTTCGTCATCCGCGCGCGCGTCGGCCTCTCGCAGAAAGAAGCGGCAGGTCCAAGCGTGATCGCGCACCTCGCCGTGCGCGACGGCGTCGATCCGGTCGCCGCGCGCCTGCTCACGGATGCGCCGCTCGAGCCCGCGTCGGGCCTGTTCGCGACGAGCGGCGTCTCGGGCGGCATCCGCGCCGGCGTGCCTTGGACGAAATGGCTCGTCACCCGCGGCGGCGTCGAGATGGACCTCACGCAGCTCGTCGTCACCGCCGCGACGGGCTCGATCGAGCTCCGCGACGGCTGTGGTTGCTTCCGCATTCGTTTCAACGCCGCCCACCGCCTCGGGCGCGACGGCGTCGACGTGTGGACGACGATCGATCTCGTCCCAAGGTGAACTAGACTCCGTTCGATGGACGACCCGACCGTCGTCGAGGTGAAGAAGGCCGCGGCCGAGGAGCCGACGCTCTTCGGCGCGCGTTACCGGCCGATCGCGCTCCTCGGGAGCGGAGGCATGGGCAGCGTCTACCTCGCGCGCGACCTGCAGCTCGCGGAGCTCGTGGCGGTGAAGGTCCTCCGGAGCGATCTCGCCGGCTCCATGCTCGAGCGATTCCGTGACGAAGTCCGGCTCGCTCGCCGCGTGACGAGCCCGTTCGTCGCGCGCACGCACGACCTCGCGGAGCACGAGGGGCGATTCTTCGTGACGATGCAGTACGTCGAGGGCGAGACCCTGTCGGCCGCGCTCCGCCGCAAGGGACGCTTCTCGACGGACGAGATCCTGCCGATCGCGCGCGATCTCTGCGAAGGGCTCGCGGCCGTGCACGCCGCGAACGTCGTGCACCGCGACTTGAAGCCGGCCAACGTCATGATGACGCAGGCGGGCCGCGCGATGCTCACCGACTTCGGGATCGCGCTGCGGGCCGACACCGCGACGGGTCGCACCGACGGCTACGGCACGCCCACGTACACCGCGCCCGAGCAGCTCGCGGGCAAGTCCGTCGACGCGCGCGCCGACATCTTCGCGCTGGGCGCGACGCTCTACGCGCTCGCGACCGGCCAGAGGCCGTTCTCCGGGGCGCGCACGGGTCGCGAGCCGGCGCCGGATCCGCGGCGCGCGTGCGCCGACGTCCCGGACGGCCTCGCGTCGATCGTGGTGCGCGCGATGCAGATCGAGCCGGACGATCGTTTCCAATCGTGCGAAGCCGTGCGAGCGGCGATCGACACGCTTCGTCCCGGTGCGAGGCCGGCGTCGTCATCCAAGCTCCGCGCGTTCGTGCGGGGGCTGTCTGCGCGCGCCGGTCGCAGGGTCGCGATGACGTTCCAATCGAACGGCGTCGCCCCGTCGCTGGCCGAGGCGGCGCGCGGCGATTTGGCGTCGCGCTTGAACGCGCGCGGGCGCGTGCGCATCGTGGAGGAGGACGACGACGACGTCGAGGCTCGGCTCGCCGCGCACATGTCGGCCGCGGGCGATCGCTGCTCGCTCTCGCTTCGTCTCGACAGCACGCACGACGGTTACGTGTTCTGGAGCGACGCGTTCGAAGGGCCTCTCCACGTCCTGCCGCAGCTCCTCGAGCACGCGTCCAACGCGATCGAGCGCGCGTTCGTTCCGAGCTCGACGCCTGCGCCCGCGTCGAGCCCCTTCGAATCGGCGGAGATCGCGAGCCTCTTCCTCGAAGGCCGCGCGCTCTATCGCGGCTTCTGGGGAACGCACTTGAAGAAGAGCGTCGAGCTGTTCGAGAGAGCGCGCGCGCTCGCGCCGAGCCACCCGCTGATCCTCGCCTGGTGCGCGGCGGCGCACGCGCGAAACCGCTTCTTCGATCCAGCCGCCGAGGAACGCAACATCGGACGGGAGCTCGCCACGCGCGCCCTCGAGCTCGCGCCCGAGATCCCGGAGGTGCACGTCTCGCTCGCGACGGCGAACATGCAAGAGCTCCGCATGACGGAGGCGGTCCCACACTACGTGACGGCGCTGCGCCTCGCGCCAGGCCTCCTCGAGCAGCATGTGGCCTTCGCGCGGCTCCTGTCCGAGTGCGGCGCGGTCGAGCCTTCGCTCCTCTTGGCGCGCGGCGCCGCGGAGATCGCTCCGACGTACTACGAGCCGATCGAGCTCGTGGCGCGCCACCACGCGCTGCGCGGGCGTCTCGATCTCACCGCGCTCGAAGCCGAGCGTGGAATGGGCGTGAACGACGCGTTCCTCGGCGTGGCGCTCGCGCGCTATTCGACCTGGTACCACGACCGAACGCGCTTCGACTCCGTGGTGAGGCGACTCGACCTCGGCGTGCTCGACCCGCAGCCGCGCATGGTGATCGAGATCTATTCGGCGCTCTATGCGGGAACGGACCCGCCGCTCGAGGTCCTCGAGCAGCTCGAGCGCACGGGGGCGGCGCGCCGGCGCGTCTTCTTCAAGCAGATCCACGCGGAGATCAGCGCGTTCGCGCGAGACGAGCAGACCACGCTGCGCGTCCTCGAAGAGGCCGTCGACCTCGGCTTCTACGACGTACAGTGGTTCGACCTCTGCCCGCTCCTCGAGTCGCTCCGCGGCACGCTGCGGTTCGAGGCGCTCCACCACGTCGTGCGCGAGCGCGCGATCGCCGTCTTGTCGGAAGTCGAGCGCTGCCTCGCGAAATAGCCCGAAAATCGACCGATGAGTTTTCGCCCTCGGGGCGGTCCATTTCCGAGAAGGAGATGGGCCATGAGCGAAAAGATCAGCGTGATCACGGGGGCGTTGGGCGGGATCGGGCTCGAGATGGCGACGGAGCTGGCGCGCCGCGGCGACACGGTCGTCCTCGTGGTGCGCGATCCGAAGCGCGGCGAGGCGGCGGCCGAAGCGGTGCGCGCCGCGACGAGCGGCAAGGTCGAGCTCGTCCTCGCGGACTTCGCGTCGCTCGCTTCCGTGCGGGCGGCCGCCGCGGAGATCGTCGCGAAGCATCCGGCGATCCATCTCCTCGCGCACAACGCGGCCGTCTTCACGAACGCACGCAAGACCACGGCCGAAGGCCACGAGCTCATGTTCGGCGTGAATCACCTCGCGCCGTATCTCTTCACGCGACTGCTCATGCCGGCGCTCGAGGCGGGCAGGGCGCGCATCGTCTTCAACTCGGGTGACTGGAAGAACGCGATGGCCTTCGATGACCTCGAGTCGAAGCAGAAGTTCGCCGCGCTCGACGCGTTCGGTCGCTCGAAGTCGGCGAACAACCTCTTCGCGCGCGAGCTCGCGAAGCGCTCGTCCAAGGTGACCGTGAACGCGGTGCATCCGGGCTTCGTGAAGACGACGCTCGTGCGCGAGGCGCCGCTTCCGCTCCGACTCGTCTTCGCGATCGTCGGGCAGACGCAACATCAAGGCGCGAAGTGGCCGCTTCGGCTCGCCACGGATCCGGCGCTCGAGGGCGTGAGCGGGAAGTTCTTCGTGAAGGGCAAGGAGCAGCCTTTCCCGCCGCCCGCGCGCGACGAGGACGCGAACGCGAGGCTCTGGGAAGTCTCCGAGCAACTCGTCGGGCTCGCGAGCTAACATCGGACTCTGCCACCCATGGATCGCGTCGAATTCGAGCGTCTCGTCGGACCGGAGCGTCGCGCGCTCCTCGCGCACTGCCATCGCATGCTCGGCTCGAACGCCGACGCGGAGGACGCGCTGCAGGAGACGCTCGTCCGCGCGTGGACGGGGATCGACAAATGGGAGAAGCCTTTCCAGCACATTGGGATCCTAAGCTTAGAATTCCACGTGGACAAGTTGTCGCG
>JADMIO010823474.1_pt1 | contig 28686 bp, 18 predicted proteins | sample 8958161 | NCBI WGS metagenome assembly JADMIO01 (sample SAMN16585339, study PRJNA669376) | soil metagenome | isolation source: Crop rotation soil | place: USA: Cullars Rotation, Alabama | collected 2011 | reverse complement strand
CTTTCCCCCCCCCTACCGGGGATGGGTTCGGGGGTGGGTGTCTCGCGTTTTGGGGGGGGAAAGGGTAGGATGAGGGACTTTGATATTGGACTTAACGGACTGGGTTCCGCATGGATATTCGGCAGTTTATTCTTCCGTCGGGGGTGGGGCTGACGCACATCGAGGTGTATACCGAGGCTGGGCCGGACGGTGTGATCGGTGGGGCGCCGCACATTCACATGGTGTGTTCGGAGATTTACTATGTGCTGGAGGGGAAGGGGCAGATTGAGTTGTTGTCCGCGGAGGGGTTGGAGACGGTTGAGCTGTTGCCGAACAAGGCGGTTTCGTTTCGGCCGGGGATTTTCCACCGGGTGCTCAATCCGAACAGGAATTTGAAGCTGCTGGATATTTCGCAGCACGGGGGGTTGGCGGAGCGTGGGGATTTCGTGATGTCGTTTCCCGTGGAGGTGCTCTCGTCGCCGGCGGAGTATGCCAAGGCGGTGCGTGTGCGGACGCGCGAGGAGGCGATTCGGCGGCGGGACCTGGCGGTGAAGGGGTATTTGCCGATCCGGGAGGCGTTTGGTCGGGGCAAAGAGGAGGGGCGTGAGAAGTTGCGGGAGTTTTATCGAGCGGCGCGGGATCTGATGGCGCCGAAGGTGGATGGTTTTGAGTGGGTGCTGAAGGTGGGGGCGCAGAACGAGGTGAAGGATTCGCTGGACGCGTGCGATTTCATTCGCAGCGGGCGGACGGCGTACCTGGAACGTGCGCGGCATGCGGCGATGTATCCGCTGAAGGATGCGGCGCATCCTGGCATGAGCGGGGAGCTCAGGCCGTATATGCTGGATGAGACGTTCCTGGCGGATGGGAAGAAAGTTGCCTAGTGGTCAGTGGTCAGAATTTGACCGTTCTTGATAGAGGTTCGTTCGATGTCATTGTCTAATCCTGTTGTGGCCGTGGTTGGAGCGACCGGTGCGGTTGGGGTGGAGTTTCTCGATTGCCTGGAGAAGCGCAATTTTCCGATGAAGGAGTTGCGGCTCCTTGCGTCGGCGCGGTCGAAGGGGAAGACGATGACGTTCAAGGGGAAGCCGATCGTGGTGGAGGAGCTGACGGAGGCGAGTTTCAAGGGAGTGGACATTGCGCTTTTTTCGGCGGGCGGGAGCATTTCGAAGAAGTTCGGGCCGATCGCGGTGCAGGCGGGGGCGATCGTGGTGGATAATTCGTCGGCGTTCCGGATGGATCCGACGGTGCCGCTGGTGATTCCCGAGATCAACCCGGAGGCGGTGAAAGATCATAAGGGAATTATTGCGAACCCGAACTGCTCGACGATCATTGCGATCACGCCGTTGTGGCCGATTCACAGGAAGAACCGGATCAAGAGGCTGATTGCGTCGACGTACCAGGCGGCTTCGGGCGCCGGGGCGGCGGCGATGGAGGAGCTGCGCGAGAGCACGAAGGCGTATCTTGATGGGAAGGAATACCAGCAGAAGGTGCTGCCGCATCCGTACGCGTTCAACCTGTTCAGCCACAACACGAAGATCGATCCGGCGACGGGTTACAACGAAGAAGAGACGAAGATGCTGAAGGAGACGAAGAAGATTTTCGGGGACAACGAGATCCGGATTTCGGCGACGTGCGTTCGTGTGCCGGTGCTGCGGGCGCATTCGGAATCGCTGACGGTGGAGTGCGAGAAGCCGATCACGGCGGGCGAAGTGCGGACGATTTTGTCGACGGCGCCGGGCGTGAAGATTGTGGATGATATTGAAAAGAATTACATGCCGATGCCTAAGGATGCTTCGGGGCAGGGGGACATTCTTTGCGGGCGTATTCGGCAGGATTCTTCGGATCCGAGCGGGAAGAGTTTTTGCATGTTCGTGGCGGGGGATCAGCTGCTGAAGGGCGCGGCGCTCAATGCGGTGCAGATTGCGGAGCTCTTGGTGAAGTGATATTGCCCCCCTACCGGAATGGATGCACAATGGCCCCGCCGTCGCAGACGGCGGGCTTTTGTTTTTGCGGTGAGTTGGTCGGCGCATGAAAAGGTATAAGCTGACGATTGCTTATGATGGGACGGCTTACTGCGGGTGGCAGAGGCAGGTGGATCCGACGCCGACGGTGCAGCGGGAGGTGGAGAAGGCGGTGGGGACGATTGTGAGTCATCCGGTGAGCGTGCTGGGGAGTTCGCGGACGGACACGGGGGTGCATGCGCGGGGGCAGGTCGGGGCGATGAATGCGGAGACGCAGCTGGATGATGAGCGGTTGCGGAAGGCGATCAACAGTCGGTTGCCGAATGATATTTTGATCCGGGAGCTGGAGGAGGTGGGGCTGGGGTTTGATGTGCGGACGGCGAAGCGGAAGCGGTACCAGTATTGTATTTGGGCGGACCAGGATCGGCCGGTATTTCAGCGGCAATGGGCGTATCACTATTATCGCGAGTTGAATCTGGAGGCGATGCAGGCGGCTTGTGCGCTGTTTGTGGGGGAGCATGATTTTGAGGCGTTTCGCGGCCAGGCGGACGAGCGCGAGAACACGGTGCGGACGATTTTTTCGTGCGGGATCCATCGGCGCGGGCCTCTGGTGATGTTTGGCGTGGAGGGGAGCGGATTTTTGTATCACATGGTGCGGACGATGGTGGGGACGGTGCTGGAGGTGGGGAATGGGCGGCGGAAGGCGGAGTGCGTGAGCGAGATTATCGCGAGCAGGGATCGGCGGCAGGCGGGGCCGTGCGCGCCGGCGGTGGGGCTTTGCCTGCAGTGGATCAGGTTTTGATTCGTTATTTATACGTCGAAGAAACACTGCTACCACAGAGTCACAGAGACACAGAGGACGCACAGAGATTCAGAGGGATTTGAGATGCAGAATTGGTTTTCGGCATTTATTGTGGTAGTTTTGACGGTGGTGTGCGGAAAGGTTTGGGCGGAGAACGGGATTGGGGTGGTGAGTCATGTGTCGGTGGTGTCGGATAGGGTGGCGGATGTTTCGAGTTTGGCGGCTTGGAAGAAGAGCGTGATTAAGGAGGGGATGACGGAGCAGGAGAAGGCGGTGGCGATTTTTCGGACGGTGGTGGGCTTTGAGCATGAGGTGGATACGCCGGCGGAGTTTGTGCAGTTTGGCGGCGGGGTGGCTGATGCGATCAAGACGTTCAATGTGTACGGGTACAACGGGTGCGGACCGGGGGCGGGGCACGTGATCGAGCTGGCGCGGTATTGCGGGATGAAAGCGCGGGGATGGAACATTCGGGGACATATCGTGGCGGAGATTTTTTATGATGACGCGTGGCACATGTTTGATGCGTCGTACGTGAATTATTTTCCGAAGGAGGACGGAAAAATCGCGAGCGTCGCCGAGATCATGGCGGACGTGAAGGCGTGGTATGAGAAGCATCCGGAGTATCGCGACAACGAGGAGAAGTTGAAGGAATTGAGGATGAGCGAGGGGAAAACGGGGTGGAAGACGAAGGGGCCGGCGCTTGTGGCGCGGTGTCCTTTTTACAACGAGCGCGGAACGCTGCCGGGGATCGGGATGGATTGGCATCACACGATGCGCCAGTATGACGGGACGGTGTCGAACGAGTTTGAGAATGGGTACTCGGAGGGGTATCAGGTCAATGTGCAACTTCGGCCGGGAGAGAAACTTGTGCGGAACTGGTCGCATCATGATCTGCACGTGAACATGTTGTGGCAGGGGGAGGTGGAGTGGATGAAGGGCAAGTGCGGGGAAGGGCCGCTGAAATATGTGCGGGATTTTGGGGATGTGTCGCCGGGGCGGGTGGGGAACGGCGTGTGGGATTGGACGGTGCCGGTGGGGGATGAGAAGTTGGCGCTCAGTGCGCTGCGGTATGAGAATTTGCGTCTGCGGGCGGAGGGTGAGAAGACCCCCCTGCTGACGTTGAAGGATCCTGAGAAGGACGGCGTGCTGGAGGTGCGGGTGGCGAGCCCCTACGTGATTTTGACGGGGGCAATGGGGTTGTACGCGGTGGTTCCGGCTGGGGCGACAATGACGGTTAGTTTGAGCGACAACAACGGGATTGACTGGATGGAGCGGCCGATCGAGAACTCGATGGATGAGATTCTTAATATTTCGAAGATGGTGCATCGGCGATATGAGTACCGGCTGCGGTTTGTGATGAAGGGGAAGGGCGTGGGGCTCAATGGATTGCGTCTGGTGAACGAGGTGCAGCATTCGCAGCGGGCGCTGCCGGCGCTGGTGAGCGGAGAGAATACGATCCATGTGACATGCGGTCCGGCGGAGGGGACGGTGACGGCGGAACCGGCGCTTTATTCGAAGGCTGCGCCGATGGCGCTGACGTACAAGGATTTCGGGGCGAAGCTGGAAGGGATTGAGGAGAAGGAGAAGGGCGGGCTGGCGGTGGAGAAGGAGATGGGGACGATTGTCATTCCGGTGGCGACGCCTGGCGAGATGAAGCGTCTGCGAGTGTTTACGTTTTATCGCGCGAAAGGTGCGGGCGATGGGTGGGAGGTTGAGGCGTCATTTGATGAGGGGAAGACATGGTTGAAGGCGGGGGCGCTGGAGGGCGGAAAGACGTTTGCGGGGACGTCGTTGGTAGTGGACAAGGTGCCGGCGGGGGCGACGAAGGCGCTGGTGCGTTGGACGGGGAGACAGAAGGATGCGGCGATGCTTTTCAATTTGCGTGTGGATGCGGATTATGCGGAGCCGCATGGGGGATTTCGACCAGTGAAGGTGACGTACGTCTGGGAAGAGGCTGGGGCGGAAAAGCGGGATGAGCATGTGGCGAAGGTTGCGGAGGAGACTTATACGATCAAGTGCGGTGAGAAGACCGTGCCGAAAAGTGTGACATTGCAGTTGGCGGAGTGAACCAACAATTCAGCGAGTTAGCGAATGAGACGCTGTCAGGGTAATCTTGGGGGATGCGGGTTCTGCATGTGATTACGCGGTTGATTGTGGGAGGGGCGCAGGAGAATACGTTGCTGACTTGTGAGGGGTTGCAGCGGCGGGGGCATGAGGTGATTTTGCTCACGGGGCCGAGTCTGGGGGCGGAGGGGTCGCTGATGGAGAGAGCGGAGCTTGGGGGGTACAAGGTGATGGTAACGCCGCATTTGGTGAGGAATCCGCACCCGTGGCATGACTGGGTGGGGACGCGTGAGATTGCGCGGTTGTGCCGGGAATTGAAGCCGGATGTGGTGCATACGCATTCGAGCAAGGCGGGGGTGATGGGGAGAGCGGGCGCGTGGCGGGTGAAGAGGGAAAACACGAAACACGAGACTCGAGACGGGAAGTCGCAAATTGGAGATTTGAAATCTCAGATTTCAAAACCATTGGTAGTGCACACGATTCATGGGTTGCCGTTTCATCCATTTCAAAGCGGGTTGGTGAACCGGTTGTGGATTGCGTCGGAGCGGTGGGCGGCGAAGCGGTGCGATGCGATTATTTCAGTGGCGGATGCGATGACGCGGCAGGCGCTTCAGGCGGGCGTCGGCCGGCCTGAGATGTACACGACGATTTACAGCGGGATGGAGGTGGGGCCTTTTGTGGAGCCAGGGGTGACGGGCGAGGAAGTGCGCGCGAGGCTGGGGATCCCCCCTGCCGCGTTTGTGTTCGGGACGATTGCGCGGTTGCAGCCTTTGAAGGGGCATGATGATTTGCTGGAGACTGCGCGGGATTTGTTTGCGCGCGTGCCGGAGGCGCATCTGATGTGGATTGGGGATGGGGTTTTTCGCGAGCGGTTCGAGAAGGCGCTGGACGCAAACGGGTGGCGCGGGCGTGTGACGATGACGGGGTTGGTCCCCCCCACCGAGGTGCCGCGGCTTTTGCCGGCGGTGGATGCGGTGGTGCATCCGAGTTACCGGGAGGGATTGGCGCGGGCGTTGCCGCAGGGGTTACTCGCGGGAAAGCCGGTGATTTCGTATGACTGTGACGGTGCGGGGGAAGTTTGCGTGGACGAGAAGACGGGGTTTCTGGTGAAGACGGGAGACGCTGCGGGGCTTTGCGCGGCGATGGTGCGGATGGCGAGCGATCGGGCACGCGCGAAGGAAATGGGGATGGTCGGGCGGCAATTTTGTTTGGAGCGTTTTTCGAACGAGGTGATGGTCGAGAGGATTGAGAGCGTGTACAACCGGTTAGTTCAAAATTCAGAATTCAGCATGCAGAGTGGGGCGCAATAGCCGTGGCGAAGTTCTCGAGTCATTGGAAGGTGCTGGCTTGTGATCTGGATGGGACGGTGATTGGGTGGGATCACAAGGTGAACGAGCGGGATTTGGAGGCTTTGAAACGCGTGCGGGAGGCGGGGGTGCATGTGGCGATTTGCACGGGGCGGAATGCGGTGGAGAGCGCGGGGGTGATCGGGGCGCTGGATTTGAAGGGGCCGGGGGTTTTCGTGAACGGGGCGATGGTATGCGACATGGGGACGGGGAAGACGGCGAATGCGCGCGTGTTGAGTGATGCGATGGCGGAGGAGGCGGTGGATTTTTTCGGATCGATGGGGCACGCGGTGCTGGGGCTGGCGGACGATGCGGCGACGCGGCTGCCAGTGTATTTCATGACGGACCATGCGCCGCCGCACCAGTCGACGACGGAGTGGCTGCTGGTGAACCGGATGTCGGCACGGATTTGTGCGGATATTCCGGCGGATCATCGGGGGCGGATCGTGCGGTTGGGGATTGTTGTAAATGTGCCCGAATCGGCGAAGATTGAGGCGGCGCTCGACGAGCGATTTGGGAAGCGCGGAATGTGGAATTCGATTTATTCGCCGCATTATGACTGCCAGGTGATCGAGTTGTTTGCTGCGGGGACGAGCAAATGGGCGGGGATCGAGGAGGTGGCGCGGGAACTGGGCGTGGGGGCGGAGCAGGTGATTGTGGTTGGCGATGACAAGAATGATGTGGCGATGCTGCAAGGGGCGGCGTTGAGTTTTGCGATGGGGAACGCGAAAGATGAGATCAAGAAGTTTGCGAAGCGGGTCACGAAAAGTCAGCAGGAGTGCGGGGTGGCGTGGGTGGTGGAGGAGTTGCTTTCCGGCGCATTGGAGCCCCGGAAAAATGAAAAATAGAAAAAGGTGAGGGCTTTCCGGATCAACACTAAGACTGTGAGCGAGGACACAGATGGTCCCTTGCTTACGCTGCGGGTTCTGTTTTGCTATCTCACGCCTTCGTAGCGGTATTCGAGGGAGGGGGAGACGGATTCTTTGAGATCGCTGGGGTCGATATGGACCTCGACTTTGCCGCCGGTAAAGGGGGTTTTGGCGCCGAGGATGTCGAAGAGACCTCCGCGGTTTTTGAGACGGACGACGGTGGGATTGGAGATGCCGGCGTCCTTGGCGACGTTGGCGCAGACTTCGTCGGTGTAGGCGATTTCGTCGATGAGGCCAATTTTTTTGGCTTCGTCGGAGGTCCAGATTTTTCCGATGGCGACTTCCTTGACGGGGAGCGTGAGCTTGCCCTTGCGTCCGGTATCGACGATGGAGGCGAACTTGTCATGGGCGTTGTTGAGGATGCCCTTGATGTAGGCGCGGTCCTGCTCGGTCATTTCCTTGAAGGGCGAGCCGGCGTCCTTGAACTCTGCGGCGTTGTCGGATTTAACGAACTCGGGCTTGACGCCGATGTTGTCCATCAGCTTAGTGACCTGGAAGGAGGGCCAGATCACGCCGATGGAGCCAGTGAGCGTGGTGGGTTCGGCGTAGAGTTTGTCGGCGGCCATCGAGAGGTAATATCCGCCGCTGGCCGCGAGAGATCGCATGGAGACGACGAGCTTGCGCGAGGTTTTGAGCTGGAGGAGCATGTGATAGATTTCGTCGGAGGCGGTCACCGTGCCGCCTGGCGAATCCACTTCGATCACAACAGCTTTGATTTTATTGTCCTGCTTGATGTATTCGCAGAAGTTGTGGACCTTCTCGACCATGTGAGCATCGATGGTTCCCGAGATTGGGAGGATGGCGACGCGCTCATGTCCGCCGTCGGTGACGGTCTCAGCCTGGACCCGCTGCGCCGGACTGTCGGAGGCGCTGCCACCGAGCGCGGCCCCCATGAAGGAGACCATCACGATCAGGATGAAGATGGCGGCGAAGCACATGAGGAGGAGGAAAGTGGCGATGATGGCATAGACTTTGAGCCCGCGACGGCGCGGGGGCGGAGGCGGATACGCGGAGGGGATCGCAGTCATGGAGTGCTCCTTTTCGGCGGGTCATTCGTCATTGGTGTGTGATGCGCCTTTTCGTAAGACTCATGATTGTACGAAGGCGGAGCGAGGTTGTGCGGTCAGCATTCCGGTTCGATGGCGAGCTCGCGGGCGGAGGTGTCGATGAGGGCATCCCAGTCGTGGCCTTCGCGCTGCAGAAGTTTTGCGGCTTCGGGCGGGCCCCAGGTTCCGCTGGGATAGAAGGCGAGCGGCGGTTTGTTCTGGGCCCAACCGGATTCGATGGAGTCGATGATGCGCCAGGATCCTTCGACTTCGTCGTCGCGGATGAAGAGGGTGGAGTCGCCGAGGATGGCGTCGAGAAGGAGGCGTTCATAGGCTTCAGGAGAGTAGCTGCCGAAGGCAACGTCATAGTTGAAATCCATGTGTGCGGGTGCGATGCGGCTGACGTTGCCGGGGGTCTTGGCGTTGATCAGTAGCGATATCCCTTCCTTGGGCTGGACGCGCAGGACGAGAACGTTGCTGGCGAGCTGGCGACCGCCGGCGGCGAAGAGAACGCCCGGGGCGTTCTTGAAGTGAATACAGATTTCCGAGCCTTGCTTGGGCATGCGCTTGCCGCTGCGGAGATAGAAGGGGACGCCTTTCCATCGCCAGTTGTCGATGTAGAGCTCTACGGCGGCGAAGGTTTCGGTTTCGCTCTTTGGATTGACGCGGTCTTCCTGGCGGTAGGGTTTGGCCTCGGGGGCGTTGGGGGCGGGTTTTCCCGCGACGTACTGGCCGCGAACGGTGCGGCGGGCGACTTCATCAGGCGATAGCGGCTGGATGGCGCGGAGGACTTTGACTTTTTCGTCGCGAATGGCGGTGGCGTCGAGGGCGACCGGCGGCTCCATGGCGGTGAGTGTCAGGAGCTGCATAAGATGGTTCTGCACCATGTCGCGCAGGGCGCCGGAGGTTTCGTAGTAGGGGCCGCGGCCTTCGACGCCGATGGTTTCGCTGACGGTGATCTGCACATGATCGATGTGGTTGCGGTTCCAGATTGGCTCGAAGATGCCGTTGGCGAAACGGAAGACGAGCATGTTCTGGACGGTTTGTTTTCCCAGGTAATGGTCGATCCGGTAGACCTGCGACTCATCGAAGACGCGGGAGATTTTCTGATTGAGCTCGCGCGCTGTGGCGAGGTCGCGGCCGAAGGGCTTTTCGACGATGACGCGGCGCCATGCGGAGGAGCTGAAGGGGTCGATGTTCCCGAGGCCCGCTTCGCCGAGATGGTTGATGATTTCGACGAACTCCGTGGGGCTGGTGGAGAGATAATAAAGGCGGCGTCCGCCGGTATTGAATTTTTCGTCGAGCTCGCGGAAGCGCTTGGCGAGTTTTTCGTAGCCCTGGGGATCTTCGAAAGTGGACTGGTGGTAGAAAAGCTTGGATGCGACTTTTTCCCAGAGGCCGGGGTCAACGGGCTTGGAACGTGAGAATTTTTTGACGCCATCGAGCATTTCCTGGCGGAACTGTTCGTCGGTCTTGGGACGGCGTGCGAAGCCGACGACGACGGTGTTTTCGTTGAGGAGGCCGTCGCGCGTGAGGTTGTAGATGGCGGGGAGGAGTTTGCGCATGGTGAGATCGCCGGTGGCGCCGAAGATGGTGATGATGGCGGGCTGGGCGCGGGCGAGGGTAGCGGGTTCGGACATTGTCGGATGCTCCACTTAGAAATTCAGAGTGTCGGCACGCCAAAGGCTAATTCTGAACTCTAGATTCTGAATTTTTGGTGTATTGACGATACAGGCGGAGGCCTTGCGTGTCACGCGTGAAGCCCAGGCGCCGGAGGATCTCGTCGGCGGGGGAACCGATGATGTCCTGCTGGTCCCATTGGCGGACGTCGAGATGTGTACGATGATCCCGCGGCAGGCGTGGAAGCAGCATGGGGATTGATTGGAGGGCGCGCTCGTGATGTTCCCACGGGGCGGGAAGCGGAATGAGGCGGTGGCCGTAGTTGGTGGCGGCGAGAACGGGCGTGCCATCGATGAGGGCGATCCAGTTTCCGTGGGATCGCGAAATGCGAGCGGGTTCGCCGGCGTCGGAGATGAAGCGGGTGTTGACCTGCGCCCAGACGTTGGCCGGGTCGAGCATGCTAAGCCAAATCACGCTGGGAGACTGGCTCGAGTCGAGGCGGACGGTGGGAAGCATGAACTGGCTGCCGGAGATGCCTTCGACGAAATACCCTCGGCGGACGCTGCCGGCCCATTCCATTCGCGTGAGGACGTCGTAGCAATTGCGCCAGGGGCCGTCGATGGCGGCGTCGATGAGCTCACGGCAGGCAAAGCCGGTGCGACGAAGGAGGCGGTCGACGCGGTCGGCGGCGCGTTCGGTCAAGTCGAGGGCCGATTGTGCAGATTGAGGTTCGGGGAGGATGAACCAGCGGCCGCCACCGGTGGGAGTCGCAAGAGAGGAGCGTTGTTTCCACCAGCCGCCGGGGAGGTGGCGCTGGCCCTTTGTACGATGCAGGCCAGCGGGATAGCGGTTGGCAATCGAATGATGTGGCTGGAAAGAGTGGTCGCGTTTGACGTTGGCGGCGAGGCGCTGCACTTCGCGGAGGCCTTCGAGCTGGTCGTTGGAGATTTTGCCGGCGAGGATGAGCTCCTGGAGAGCGACGGCGGTGTCGGGATCGTCGAGCTTGGTGGCGAGCTGAAGGTCGAGAAGGAAGGAGGCGCCGAGTTTTTCGAGGGTGACGAGGATTTTCTGGGCGTTTTCGGAGAGCGTCGCCGCGGGGAGGGGCGGGCGCGTGGGGAGGAGGTGTCGCGGGTAGAAGGCGATCTCGAGGTCGGCGGGGGTCGGATTGCCGTCGTCAGAGGTTTTGGAAGATCCGACCCAGACACGGTGGCCCGTACGGCAGATGGCGTCGAGGAGCGCGGGGGAGAAGTCTTTCACGCGCGTGGGAAGGATTTCGTGCTCCCAGGTTGAAAGCGGAAGGGCCAGGCCGGTGAAGAGGTCGAGAACGTCTTCGATGGCGTCGGTGCCGCCCCCGCCGTCACGCGGGTTGTCCAGATGCTGCCAGCGGAGAAGGTGGCGCTGCAAGGCGGCGATGTCGACGGTGCTGGCGGCGCGGCGTTCGCGACGCAGGGCGAGGGAGCGGAGTTGCTCGGCGTATTCGATCCATACGAGACGATTTTCGATTTTTGATTTTTGATTTTCGATTTGGGCCGGGGTGACGAATTGCTGGACGAGGCCTTCGCGCAGCAGTTCTGCGAGGATGGACGGTATTTCTTTCGCGAGCCATGGGAGGGTGTTGGCGATTTCGGTGAGCGTGGTGGTGGGTTGGAGCTTGATCGCTTGTTCGACGATGAGGCGCTTCGCCTGCGCGGGCGACAGGTCGGATTCGAGCAATGCGGGAGGGATGTCGGGCCAGTAGGCGGGAAGCGTGGGTTGATGGGGGTGGCCGGTGAGTCGATGGAGGGCCGGGCGTTTCTTGCTGGCGGCGAGCAGGATGGCGAGGTTGTCGACAGCGATGAGGCGATCGCTGACGAGGAAAAGGCGAGACTTCTGCGAGAGTTCGGCAAGCATTTGAGCGAGGTGTTCGGACCCCCCTACCGCTTCGATGCCGGGACCGCGTAAAGGCGGAACTCCGAACGGGACCCCTACCGCGCCAGTGGTTTCGATTTTTTCGAGGAGCTCTTCGGGCGACCGGGCGGGATAGTCGGCGCCGGTGATGCGGCGGCGGAGGGATTCTTCGTCGGCGTCGGTCCAAGCCGCCGCGGCTTCAACCACAGGGGCGCCGTCGCGCGCGGTGCGGCGCTGGAGGAGTTCGTCGAGAATGGTCTGATCGACGGCCGGTTCGATTTCCTGCTGGAGGAGCGGATCATCCCACTCGTAAAGATACGACGCCTGGAACTGCGAGAAGAGCGAATGCGCGAACGGCGACGGCTCGGGATTGTGGTAGATGTTGACGGCAATCTGGCCGGACTCGATGTTTGAGAGGAGTTCCTTGACGCGGCCAATGTGCAGAACGTCCTGCAGGATTTCACGGTAGGTCTCGATGATGATCGGGAAGTTGCGTTCTTTCTTGACGAGCGCGAGCAGGTGGCGGGCGCGGAGACGCTGCTGCCACAGCGGTGTTCGCTGCGTGACGGTCATCCGTGGGAGCATGAGAGCGCGGGCGGCGTTCTGACGGAAGCGCATGCCAAACAGGGCGGTGCCGTCGAGCTGGTCGATGATTTCATACTGGAGATTGGCGGCGCGGAGCCAGGCGATCGGAGATTCGGGGATTTCGCCGATCTCATGAGGCGGCCGAATGATGATGCCGTCGTCATTGTGCACAAGTTGCGCAGGCAGTTTCCGCCTGGCAAAGTGGGACTCGAGGGCGAGGCGGAGCGTGTAATTCACGCGGCTACCGAGGGGGCAGAGGATGGCGATGATGGGTTCGCCGGTGCGGTCGTGAAAATGTTCGATGACGATTCTTTGATCGGTTGGCAGGCCCCTTCCAGCGGCCGCGGCCATTTGACGGCGGTAGAAGGTGATGGCGTTTTCGGTGGCCTGCTCGTCGAGTTTGTGCGTTTCCTGCAGCCAGGCGCGCGTTTTTTCATCGTCTTCGTTGAGGAGGCGAGTCTCGACTTCGCGCAGGAAGGTGCACAGGGCGTCGCCGAGCATGTCGGAGCGCGGCGCGGCTTCACCGCGCCAGAAGGGCATGCGGCTGGAGCCGGGGGCGCCGTGTTCGACAAGGACGCGGTCGGCATCGATTCGGACCACCCGCCAGGTCTGGCTGCCCAGGACGATGCGGTCGCCTTCCTTGGTTTCGTAGACGAATTCTTCATCGAGCTCACCGATGCGCAGGCCGGTGGCGGACTTTGCCTGCGCGGCTTCGCGCGGGGCCTGTTCGGATTTGGCGCCGAGTTCGACCCGCCCCTTTTTTCCGCCAACGAGGAAGACCGGGAAGGCGCCGGTGTCGGAGATGACGCCGCTATTGACCATCACGACCTTGGAGGCGCCGGGCATGATGATCAGTTCGTCGTTGACGCGGTCGAAGCTCAGTCGCGGACGCAAGCCCTGGCTGGTGACACGCTGGGCACGCTTCGAGAGCATGGCGACGACGGAATCGAATTGTTTCTCGGCGAGATGTTTGAGTGGCGTGGCCCGGCGGAAGATGCGGAACAATTCGCCGCGCTTCCAAGGGCGGGGAACGCAGGCGGCGACAATCTGCTGCGCCAGGACGTCGAGGCAGTTCTCCGGGAGGCGGGTTTCTTCCACGATGCCGGCGTACATGAGCGGCACAAGCGCCGCGAGGCTCGCGAGTTCAAAGCGGCCGCGTGCGACGAGGCGGCCCTTGGCGGTGGCTTTTTCAAGGTGACCGGCGCGGCCGACGCGCTGCAGGGCGGCGGCGACGTTGCCCGGCGAATCGATCTGGACGACAAGGTCGAGCGAGCCGATGTCGATGCCGAGCTCGAGGGAACTGGTGGCCAGGACGGCGTCGACCTCGCCGCGTTTGAGGGCTTGCTCGGTTTCGAGGCGGACCTCCTTCGAAATGGAGCCATGATGGGGAAGAATGACAGGCTGATTTTCGAATTTCGATTTTCGATTTTCGATTGAAAGCTTTTCGAACGCCATCTGTTCATTGTCGAGTTCTTCGCGGAAACGCTCGGCGAGGCGTTCGATGAGACGACGCGAGTTGCCGAAGACAAGGGTGGACTTGTGCTCGCGAATCAACTGCAGGATAGCGCGGGTGACTTCTGGCCAGTGACCGGTGCCGCGAGGCTTCGAGTCCTGAGTCCTGAGTTCTGAGTCCTGAGTCGAAGGGTCTTCGCCGAAAGGGCAAATGACGCCGAGGTCGAGCCGCTTCCGCTGGCCGGACTTGACGACCTCGATCGGTCGCGGGTTGCCTTCGTCATCGTTTCCGGCGAGCCACTGGGCGATGAGGTCTTCGGGCCGCGCGGTTGCCGACAAGCCGATGCGCACGAGGGGCTTGAGCGGTTCGGTGGGCACGTAGACGCCTGGGGCGATTTTAAGCTTGCCCCCCCTGCCGTTGCCGCGGGTATCGTGAGGCAACGTGCGTTCGTGTTCGAGTCGTTCGAGGAGGAGCGACGTGAAGACGCCGCGCTTGGAGCCAGCCAGCGCGTGGACTTCGTCGACGATGACGAAGCGGGTTGAAGCCAGGATGTTACGCTGGCCGCTGGTGAGCATCAGGTTCAGCGACTCGGGCGTGGTGATGAGGATGTGGGGCGGGCGGCGGGCGATGGCAGCGCGCGCTTTTTGCGGTGTGTCGCCGGTGCGGACTCCGACGTGAATCTCGGGCCACGGTTGCCTGGTGGAGGCGGCGAGATCGGCGATCTCGCTGATCGGGCCGAGCAGGTTTTTCTGGATGTCGTTGGCGAGGCTTTTAAGGGGGGAGATATAGAGGATCTGGACGCCCCAAACCGTTTGGGCGGACTGTTCGGCGGCGAGGAGGCGCTTGGCAAGCCAGTCGATGGCGGCGAGGAAAGCAGCGAGAGTCTTGCCGGAGCCCGTGGGGGCAAGGATGAGGGCGGATTTTTCCTGGGCGATGAGCGGCCAGCCGAGGATTTGAGGCGGTGTGGGAATGCCCAGGCGAGATTCGAACCATTTGGCGATGGTGGGGTGGAAGTGTTGCAAAGCGTCGTGCATGAGATCATCTTAGGCGGATGAGTGGTCAGAGGTCAGTGGCCAGCGAAGACGAAAGAAGAAGAGTCATGACGCAGACTTTGTATGCACCCTGGCGGCTGGACTATATCAAGGAAGTGGCGGACGGGCCGAAGGAATGCTTTCTTTGTGCGGCGTCCAAAACGCCGGAGCAGGATGAAGCAAACCTGGTGCTGGCGAGATCGGCGAACTGTTTGTTGATGCTGAATCGTTATCCGTATGTCAACGGACATTTGATGGTGGCCCCCTACCGGCACGCGGCGACGCCGGTGGAATGCACGCCGGAGGAGCGGGCCGAGATGATGGAACTGCTGGTGCTGGGACAGCAGTCGCTGGAACTGGCGATGAATCCGCAGGGATTCAACTGGGGCGTGAACATCGGGAAGTGTTCCGGCGCAGGCGTGCCGGGGCATGTCCATGCGCACATTGTTCCGCGATGGAACGGCGACATCAATTTCATTTCGATCATTGGGAATGTACGTATCATTCCGCAGGCGATCGAGGAAGCGTATAAGCAGTTGCGCGAAGCGGTGTCGAAGCTGCGGCCGGCGGCGACGTAATAACAAAGAACCGAAGGCGCGAAGGCCGACGAAGACGGAATGTGAGTTGGTATGTGTGATCCGCAAAGCCTGGATGTATCGATTGAGCGGGTGGACGGGGCGGCGAGTACGCGCGCGCGGGATCACGTGGCGGTGGAGGAGCCGCTGGAGATTCAATTGGTCCATGGGGCGAAAGATGCATCTGGACGGCGCGCTGTAAAGCCGGTCGCAGTGACGATGCGCACGCCTGGGGAAGATGTTGAACTCGCGGTGGGATTTCTCCTGGCGGAGGGAATCGTGCGGTCGTGGGAAGATGTGGAGCGGGCGGAGCATTGGGGAAAGGATACCGGTGAGTTGCGGCTGCAGAACGTGGTGCGCGTGGAATTGAAGCCACACGTTGCGGTGGATCTCCGGCGGCTGGAGCGTCATTTTTACATGACGTCGTCGTGCGGGGTTTGCGGGAAGACGTCAGTCGAGGCGATTCGGACGACATGCGGAGCCGGTCTGCGGGATGGGTTCGTTGTCCAGTCGCAGGTCATTCACGCTCTGCCGGAGGTTTTGCGGCAGGCGCAGGCGGTCTTTGACAGGACCGGCGGCTTGCATGCCGCGGCGCTTTTTGACGGCGGCGGGAAACTGGTGGCATTGCGTGAAGATGTGGGTCGGCACAATGCGGTCGATAAACTGGTGGGGTCGCAGCTGATGACGGGCGCGGCAACGAGCGAGCGCGTGATGCTGGTGTCGGGGCGGGCGAGTTTTGAGTTGATGCAGAAAACCGTGATGGCGGGGATTCCGATAATGGCGGCGGTTGGGGCACCATCGAGTCTGGCGGTTGAACTTGCGGAGCAATTCAACGTGACCCTGCTTGGATTTGTTCGGAATCACCGGTTCAATATCTATAGTGCGCCGCAGCGGATACAGGGGGCGAAAAAACCCGCGGAAGCGTGAATTCCAAGCTTGGAATGCGGCCCCATTCAACGGTATGATGCAGGTTCTTGAAATACGCGAACCATTGAGATCTCCACCGGTTGTTTTCCTCTCTCGCGCAAGGCAGCGGCATGCTTAAATTACCGTTACTGCAGGTGGACGATTCGCACGTCGAAGCGTGCAAGTCGTTTTATACGTTGAACGATACTTCGCTCGAGGGAAAGGTCTGCCAGGGGCTGGCGTGTTTTGTCGCGCGGCACCTGAAGCCGGAGGTCTGGCAGCAGGCGTGCGGGCAGGACGGGAAGCTCTATTGCCTGGGGAAGTGTTACGACGGGCCGGCGAAGGCGTCGGATACTTCTCGGCCGATCATGGAAGTGCATTCGCGCGAGCCGGTGGTGATGGAGCGAATCATGGCGGGCGGGGCGCGGGAGCTTGCGACGTACCGGAAATTTGGCGGGTACAAGGCGCTGGAAATGGTGCGGTCGAAGCCCGCGGAAGAGACGTTGGCGCTGATCGAGGCATCGAACCTTCGCGGCCGCGGCGGGGCGGGTTTCCCGGCGGGGCGGAAGTGGCGGGCCGTCTATCAGCAGCCGGCGGGTCAGAAATATGTGGTGTCGAATGCGGACGAGGGCGATCCGGCGGCGTTCATCGACCGGTTTATTATCGAGGATGATCCGCATTGCCTGATCGAAGCGATGGCGATCGCGGGGCACGTGGTCGGGGCGACGAAGGGTTACATTTATCTGCGGCGGGAATATCCGGCGGCGATTGAGATTCTTGGCAAGGCGCTGGCGGAAGCCAGGGCCGCGGGCGTGCTGGGCGGATTTGAACTGCTGATGTTTGAGGGGCACGGCAGTTATGTGTGCGGCGAGGAAACCGCGCTGCTCAATTCGATCGAGGGGCGGCGGGCGGAGGTCCGGGCGCGGCCGCCGTATCCGACCGAGTCGGGCTTGTGGGGCCGACCGACGCTGGTGAACAACGTGGAAACGTTCGCCAATATTCCGTGGATCATTCGCCGTGGCGCCGAGGCGTATAAGCAACTCGGATTTTCCAAGAGCCAGGGGACGAAGGTGCTGTCGCTCAACAGCCTGTTCAAGCGGCCGGGGCTGTACGAGGTGGAGTTCGGCATGTCGATGCGGGACATCGTCGAGAAGATTGGCGGGGGCTTGAAGAGCGGAACGCTCAAGGGGCTGATCATCGGCGGGCCGCTGGCGGGGGTACTGCCGCCGACGCTGTTGGATACGAAATTTGGATTTGAAGAACTGCGGGCGGTGGGCGCGATGGTGGGACATGGCGGCATCCTGGCGTTTGATCAGAACACCTCGATTCGCCAGCTGATACATCACATCGCGGAGTTCGCCGCGAAGGAATCTTGCGGCAAGTGCACGCCGTGCCGGCGCGGAGGCGAGCGCATCGCCCAGATGTTCGGCAACGGCGATGCGAGCAAATTAGAGTTCAACGAGATCAACGCGGCGCTGCTGTCGACCAGCCTTTGCGGGCTGGGAACCGGGCTGGCGGAATTTACCATCACGGCCCTGCGGCATTACGGGGAGGAGCTTTCGTCATGCATCAAGTAATGACTCACACGGTGACCATCAACGGCAAGCCGGTCGAAGTGACGGAGGGCGGCACGATCCTGACGGCAATTCGTGCTGCGGGGCTGGATGTGCCGACGGTATGCCACGATCCGCGGTTGACGCCTTACGGCGGTTGCCGGTTGTGCGTGGTGAACGTGAAGGGTTACGGCCGACCGGTGACGGCGTGCAACACGCCGCTGACGGCGGGGATGGAAATCCAGACGCACAGCGCCGAAGTTGAAGGCTTGCGCAAGACGCTGCTGGAAATGCTGGCGAAGGATTATCCGGCGGAGCAGGTCGAACGTTTTCCGGAGAAGCAGTTTCACCGCTACCTGAAGCAGTACGGCGTGAAGGCGAGGGGCAAGCCAAAGCCGGAGAAGCTGGACGATTCGCACGCGTACATTCACGTGGACATGTCGCAGTGCGTGACGTGCTACCGGTGCGTGCGGATTTGCGACGAGGTGCAGGGGCAGTTCGTTTGGCAGGCGTGGAACCGGGGCGACACGACGGAGATTCGTCCGGCAACCGGGAACAATCTGAAAGAGAGCCAGTGCGTGAGCTGCGGCGCGTGCGTGGACACTTGTCCGTCGGGAGCGCTGGAGGACAAGTCGATTCTAAAATTTGGCGTGCCGACGGAGTGGACGAAGTCGATCTGCTCATACTGCGGCACGGGTTGCGAAGTGAACGTTGGGACGCGCGATGGGCGGATCACGACGGTAAAGCCGTCGTTGGAGGGGCCGAGCAATCACGGGCATACGTGCGTGAAGGGACGGTACGCGTTCGGTTACGTGTATCACGACGATCGCATGCTGAGCCCGATGATCCGCAAGCAGGGGCGGAAGGGGCCGTGGGAGAAGGTAACGTGGGATGAGGCGATTGCATTTGTGGCGGGGAAACTGCAGGAGGCGGTGAAGTCGCATGGGCCGGACAGCGTGGGGATATTGACCTCGGCGCGCGGCACGAACGAGGAGAATTTTGTCGGGCAGAAATTTGCGCGCGTGGTGCTGGGGACGAACAACGTGGATTGCTGTGCCCGCGTCTGCCATTCGCCCACCGCGGCGGCGATGAAAATGACGCTGGGCACCGGGGCGGCGACGAACTCGCTCGACGACATTGAGCTGGCGAAGACGATTATTGTGTGCGGTGCGAACCCGTCGGAGGGGCACCCGGTCACAGGCGCACGCATCAAGCAGGCGGTGCGGCGCGGGGCGAACCTGATCATCGTGGATCCGCGGCAAATTGAGCTGTCGAAGTACGCGACGATCCAGCTGGCGATTAAGCCGGGCACGAACGTGCTGGTGTTCAACGCGATGGGGGCGACGATCGTGGAAGAAGGCCTCGTGGACGAGGCGTTCATCAAGGAACGGCTCACGGAATACAAGGAATATTGCGAATTCATCAAGCAGTTCAAGCCGGAGCTGGTCGCGGAGCAGATCGGCGTTTCCCCGGAGGACATCCGCAAGGCGGCGCGGCTGTATGCCAATGGAAAACCGTCGCTGAGCGTGCACGGCCTGGGGATGACGGAACATATCCAGGGAACCGAAGGGATCATGGCCCTCGTGAACATGGCGCTGCTCACGGGCAACATCGGCAAGCCGGGAACGGGGATCAATCCGTTGCGTGGGCAGAACAACGTGCAGGGCGCGCCGCACATGGGATCGGAGCCGAAGCTGCTGCCGGGTTATGTGAAAGTGAAGGAGGCACGCGAGAGGTTTGAGGCCGCGTGGGGCACGAAGCTGCCGGCGACCGAAGGCAAGAACATGATGGAGCTCCTCGACGTGGCCACGGAAGGGAAAGTGGAGGCGTTGTGGTGCATTGGGTACGACATTCTTTTGACCAATCCCAACGCGCATGAGACCCGGCGGGCGATGGACAAGATAGGTGTCATCGTCGTCCAGGACCTGTTCATGAATCAGACGGCAGAGGAATACGCGGACGTTTTCCTGCCGGCGGCGTCGTCGTACGAGAAAGATGGCACGTTCATGAATGGCGAGCGTCGCCTGCAGCGGGTGCGCAAGGCGGTCGAGCCGCAGGGCGAGTCACGCTCCGACTGGGAAATCATGTGCGACGTGGCGAAGGCGATGGGGCATGGGAAGCATTTCGCTTACCAGAGCGCGCAGGAGATCTGGGATGAGGTGCGGGCGCTTTGGGCGGAAGGCTCGGGCATCAGCTACGCTCGAATGGATGCGATCGGCGGGATGCAGTGGCCGTGCTACTCGGAGGAAGACCCGGGAACGGGAGTGATGCACGTGGAGAAATTTTCGCACGGGAAGACGACGCCGCTGCGTCGGATCGAGTTCGTCGCGCCGCCACAGGTCACCAGCAGGGAGTTTCCGTTCGTGCTGACGACGGGACGAAACCTTTACCAATACAATGCGTCGACGCAGACCAATCGCACGGCGAATTCCGGGATGTACACGAACGATTACCTGAGCGTGCATCCGGAGGACGCGGCACGGGTCGGCGTAAAGGACGGCGACGAGGCGCGCGTGACAAGCGCCAACGGTACGGCGGTCCTGCCAGTACGCGTCAGCACCAACGTGAAGCGCGGCGAGTTGTATGCGACGTTCCACACGGTGCGGGTGTTCTTGAACAACATCACGACGTCCCAGCGTGACCGGTACACCAATACGCCGGAGTATAAGGTGACGGCGGTTCAACTCGAGAGAGTTTGAATCCATATTCCCCCCCACCGGCGTGGCGGTTCACTTCATTTCGGAATGGTGCAGGTGCACCGGCGCGCTTTTCTTACGCAGCTGGATGTTGAGCATTTCCACCCCGACGGCGAAGGCCATGGCGAAGTAGACGTAGCCTTTTTCGATGTGGCGTCCGATGCCTTCTGCGACAAGCATGACGCCGATGAGGATAAGGAATGAGAGCGCCAGCATCTTGATGGTGGGGTGCTTGTCGACAAAGCGGACGATGTAGCCGGAGAAAATCATCATGATGCCGACGGCGATGATGACGGCGGCGATCATGACCCAGAGATGTTCCGCCATGCCGACGGCGGTGATGACGGAGTCGAGCGAGAAGACCAGGTCGAGCAGGAGGATCTGGACGATGGCGGCGGCGAAGTTGGCGGGCTTTTTTCCGGCGCCTTCATGTTCCTCGCCTTCAAGCTTGTCGTGGATTTCCCAGGTGGATTTGGCGATGAGGAAGAGGCCGCCGATAAGCAGGATGAGGCGCTGGCCGGTCATTTCCAGCGGGATGTGCGCGGGGCCTGTGGCGGGGTGCGTGCCATCGAAGTGAGCGGGCTCGTTGAGAAAGGGAATCGCGAAGAGCTTGCTCTTGAGGCCCATAACCCACTTGATCGAGAGGAGCAGCAGCACGCGCATGATCATGGCGAGGGCAAGGCCGACGCGCCGCGCCTTGTTGCGCATGGTTTCGGGGAGTTTTCCGACGAGGATGGCGATGAAGATGATGTTGTCGATGCCGAGAACAATCTCGAGCAGCGTCAGCGTCAGCAGGGCGATGAGAGCTTCGGCATTGAGTTCGATCATGGGAACCTCCGGTGGTGTGGGGAGAATTTACGCGAAGCGGGCAGAGGTGGCGACTGTTTGAAGCGAACGATCCGAGAATTCGAAAATCGCGAAGCTCGAGACACGAACCCGATCGAGGTCCCCCCGCCTGTCAAGGTGCGAAAGTTCGACCGAGTTCGCGGTCGCTGATGGAAGCGTCGGACGTGTTTAGTTTCGCTTGCAGTTCTTCGATGGCGGCCATGCAGTCGGAGCTGATTTTTTGTTTGCATTGCGGTGAGAATGCCCGCATCTGTGCGCCAGCGGTCGCGCGATCGCCTCGCATGATCTTGTTGTAAACGGACTGCCAGATCTTCTGCGAGAACTGGTCCTGGGTGGGCATGAGCTTGTCGTTGATGTGGATAGCCAGTTGGGTCGCGTCCATTGAAGCGAACGGTGACAATGGCGGGCCTTCCGGATGTGTGGTCGAGGACGCAGATGGCTTGAGAGCGTTGCTGCGGGGGAAGAACGACGTGCCGACGATGGCGAGTGATACTGCGAATAGCAGACCGAAGCACGCTGTCGCGATCCAGAAGACGGACCGTTTGTGGATGGGGTAGCCGGGAGAGGGAGATTGGGGAATGGTGGGCGCTGTGGCATTAACCCGTTGCAATTGCGACTTAGAAAGGAGGCAGGAGCCATAGTGCCACGCGAGGATGGCGATCGCCGCTCCGATGATCACCACAAGAGCGAGGCTTACGTATACTTCGTGACCAAGCACTTCGCGGGCGCCGGCAGACTCCAGGTGTTGCCAGAGGTCAAAGGATTTCATGGCGATCAACAGGGCCATCACGAATTGAACACAGGTGATGACCAATGCTGCAACAATCGCCGGGATTTTGTTCTTCGAAATTGATCGTGAAAGCAGGACGTAAAGGGTGGCGAAAATCAAATACCACGATGTCCTGATCACAACCGCTATCCAGCCAGAGACTCCGACGAAGAGGCTGAAGACTTCCGTGAGAGAGGTGTTTGAACGTATACCGACGATGGCAGCGAGCGGAGGCTTCGATGGGTTGGCTTCGGCCATCATTTGATTGAGGAAACGGACCTGTTCGATGCCGAGTATCAGGGCGGTGATGATCGAAAAGAAAGAAATGGCCAGGAGGGCGATACGCGCTACGGCGCGGGAGATGGCGGGATCGGCGATCCGTGGAGAAAGTGGCGGATACGATACATGCGAATAGCACTTGGCGCAGACGATGCGATCGCCGTGGACGTAGGCGGGTTCCATCTCGCCGATTGAACCGCGGCAGTTGCTGCAAGATTCCTGAGTGATAAAGAGCTCCTCTGCGGGCATCAAATATATCGACACTGAGCCGCCCTCGCATGCAAATTACGAACAGGCATTTCTCACGAGGAGGACGCGTGGTTCGGTCATGTGGTGGATAGCGTACTTGACGCCTTCGCGGCCGAGGCCGGAGTCCTTGATGCCTCCGTAGGGCATGTTGTCGATGCGGGTGGTGGGGACGTCGTTGATAACGACGCCGCCCATGTCGAGGGTGGTGAAGGCCTTTCGGATTTTGTGGATGTCGCGGCAGAAGAGGCCGGCCTGCAGGCCAAAGCGGGTGTCATTGACGCGGCGAAGGACGTCGTCGAAGTCGCGGTAGGTTTCGAGGATGGCGATGGGGCCGAAGGCTTCGTCGCGGGCGAGGTGGGAATCGGGACGGGGATTCTGCACGAGCGTGGGTTTGAAGAGGGCGCCGTGGCGCGTGTTGCCGCAGAGGATCTTGGCGCCGGAGTCGGCGATCCATTCTTCGAGGCGGCGGGCGGCGGCTTCGTCGATCATGGGCCCGACGTCGGTGGCGTCGTCGAGGGGGTTGCCGACGACGAGTTTGCTCGCGGCGGCGACGAGTTGCTCGGTGGCCTGGGCGGCTATTTCTTCGTGCAGGTAGATGCGCTGGACACTGATGCAGGATTGGCCGGCGTAGCCGAAGGCGGCGGCAGTGATGCGGGGGATGGCGTCGGCGAGGTCGGTGCCGGGTTCGAGGATCACCGCAGAATTGTTGCCGAGCTCGAGGATGACGGTTTTTTTGCTGGCGTCAGCCTTCATTTTGAAGCCGACTTCGGGGGAGCCGGTGAAGGAGAGGAGTTTGATGCGGTCGTCGGTGACGAGGGGGCGGGCGACGGTGCGGTCGCAGGGGAGGACGTGCCAGGAGCCGGGGGGGAGATCGGTCTGGGCGAGGAGATCGCCAAGGAGGAGAGCGGTGAGCGGGGTGCGTTCGGAGGGCTTGATGATGAAGGGGCAGCCGCATGCGAGGGCGGGGGCGACCTTATGGGCGACAAGGTTGAGGGGGAAGTTGAAGGGCGTGATGAAGGAGCAAGGACCGATGGGGAAACGTTCGACGATGGCCCAGTAATCTTTGCCGCGCGGGTCGATGTCGACGGGGAGCTGCTCGCCGGCGATGCGGGTGGCTTCTTCTGCGGCGAGGGCGAAGGTGGAGAGGGCCCGCTGGACTTCGCCGCGGGCGGACTTGAGGGGTTTTCCGGCTTCGGCGGCGATGGACTTGGCGAAGTCTTCGGCACGCTGGGCGAGGAGGTCGTGGACTTTGCGGCAGATTTCGGCGCGCTTGTATGCGGGCTGGGATTTGAGCGCGGGGAAGGCGGCGAGCATGCCGGTGATGGCAGCTTCAATGTGCGAGGAGTCGGCCTGGTGGACGTTGGCGAGGACAGAGTTGTCGAAGGGGGCGCGGAGGGGGTCGGTTTTCGTGGTGGTGACGCGCTGGGAGTTGAGCCAGAGGGCGTGGGTTTGCATAGTGGCCTCCAGCGGAATTGTAGCGGGGATTTGAGGTTGAATGGCCCCTCTGGTCCCTCGCTTACGCTGGGGGTTCTGTTTTGTAGACGCCGCGGCGGCGGAGGCGCCATTGGAGGATGGGGCGGAGGACGAGGATGGTGGCGAGGTAGATGCAGGCGGAACCGATGGCCATGACCCAGCCAAGGGAGGCGAGGCCGCGATGCTGGGCCATCATGAGGAAACCGAAGCTGCAGGAGGTGACGATGGCGCAGAGGAGCAGGGCGCGGTCGGAGACGTCCCAGGTCCGCCACACGCGGCGGGGGTCGTGGAGGGTTTCGCGGTAGCGGTGGACCATGAAGACGCCGTACTCGTGGCCGGCGCCCAGGAGGATGGGGAGGCCGAAGAAGTTGGCGAAGTTCCAGCTGCCGGGGATGCCGGTGATCTGCTCGAGGGTCTGGTGATGAAGGAAGGGGACGGAGCGCCAGACCCACATCATGAGGATGAGCATCGGGAGGCCGATGGCGAGGACGGAGATCGCGAGGAACGTTTGCGCAAGTCGGCGAAGATCGAGGAGAACGAGGAAGAAGATCAGGACCAGCGCGTAGAGGGTGGAGAGAAGAAATGCGCGGTGAATTTCCTGCGTGGAATAGAGTAACTGCACCGCGATGCCGGTGACGGTGACGCCGGGAAGGGTGACCCTGGCCATCCGGCTTTCGATTTCGCGGACGAATTTTTCGAGCTCGCCTTCGTGCCAGAGGTCTTCGTGGGGATAGACGTACATGGCGTAGGTAGGGGCTTGGCTGTCTTCGCTGACGTAGTGATCGCGAATCTGGCGCGGGAGGCGGGAGAGTTGCAGGGGGCCGGGCGTGAGTGGAGCGATGCTGGCGCGAAGTTCCTTGTAAAACGCTTTTTGCCAGGCATCGATCCGCGCGACGGTGGCGGCGGCGTCCTTCGGGTCGCGCAGCCGCGGGGTGAGTTGCTCGATATCTTTTTGAAGGGGGGCGAGGTCGACGCTGCTATCCTTCTTCCACGCGGCGAGGACGTTCTCGGCGGCAGTCGCGATGGCGGCAAGATCGGCAGCCTGAACCTGCGCGGGCTCCTGCCACTGCATCTTGGCCATGTCCTTATTATGTTCGGCGAGCCACGTTTGCTTGTCGATGGCGTCGAGGATGCTGTCGGTCTTGAGGATTTTGGAGTTTTCTCCCGGGGCCGGCGTGAGAGCGTGGCGGGCTGCCTGGAGCTCGTCAAGATTCTGTCCCATCAGCGCGCTCGACCAGGTGGGGAGCTTGTGAACGAGCTGGACGGATTCGAGTCCGACGGCCTGGAGCTTGAGCAGATTGGGGTCGAACTTCGGCGAACCCGCGTACCAGGCGCCTGCGAAAGCGATGATGACCCAGACGGCCGTAGCGACGAGGCGCCAACCTCCGCCCGGGGCGGCTTGCGCGGGATCGTGGTAGCGGTCTTCCTCGGAAACCTTGCCGACGTTGGCAGGAAAGACCGTCAGCAGCGCCGGCAGCAGTGTGTAGCCCGCTGCAAGGCAAAGCAGAAGACCGCCGCCGGCGATGAGGCCAAGTTCGGCGGCGCCGCGGAAGTCGGTGAGATTGGCGACGAAAAACGCGCCGGCCGCGCCGAGGCATGCGGTGGAAATTGGGGGGCTGACGTAGCGGAAGACGCGGGCCCAGATTGCCTGCGGACGGTTGTAGCGGCGCTTTTCAAAACGATAGCGCGTGAGGATCTGGATCAGGTAATCCATCCCGATGCCGATGAGGGCGATGACGAAGACCAGTGAGAGCAGGTTGAGTCGGCCGACGGCGGCGGTGGCCCATCCGAAGGTCCATCCGATGCCGACGCCGAGGCAGATTTCGGCGACGATCACGAGCCAGAGGTTTCGGAGGAAGATGCAGAGGGCGATGAAGACGAGGGTGAGGCCGCAGATTTCGGCAAGGCGCGTGTCGTGGTGGCTGGTGCGCATTTCGTCGGCTTCCAGGGCGGGACGTCCGGTGATGCCGACGTGAAACTCGGGGTATTGTGCGGCGACTTCTGCGACGGCGGATCGCATCCGCTGGAGCGGCTCGGTGACATCATCGAGCGAGGTGAAGTCGCGTTCATCGTAGACGTTGATAATGAGGATTTTTTCGTGCCTGTGTGCGGGATTGTCGCGCTTGGTTTCGTCGTCGATCATGTAATAGCCGAAGCGCGAGGGGTCGTGCCTGGACTGTTCGTCGAGGTCGGCGAGTCGGGGAATTTCGCGGCCGACTTTCCAGTTTTCCGGATCGTTGTCGAGGGCGTCGTTAAGGCTACGCGTGATCAGGGAGGTCATTTCGCGGGCGTCGGCGGGGGGTGCGCCGGCCATCGCTCCGTAGTAGCGGGCAATCATGTTGGGGCCGAACGTTTTTTGAGCAAGCGACTCGCGCAGCGGGATGGTTCCGGGTTTGCCGGCGAGAATCTGGACGAGAGGAAGCATCTGGCGCATACCCTCGGAGGCGCTTTTGATGTCCTCCCAGTCGGCAAAGAGCATGGCCTGGTCGCCGAGTTCATCGAGGGGGACGCGAGAATCGACGCGCTTGACGACGCCCTTGAGGGTGAGGAGTTTTTCGGTGACGGCGTCGGCGAGCGCCATCCAGCGCTTGGCCTCGGGCGGACGGGAATAGTCACGCGCTTCAACCAGCACGACGAAGGCTTCGTTCTCGGGGAAGCGCCTGTCGAATTCCTTGAAGTCGCGGAAAAATTTGAGCTTGGGCGTGAGCAATTCATTCTGATCGGTGGAGAGGCTCAGGCCCAGCCACGACCAACCCACCGCCCATACCAGCACGATGGCGCAGACGGCAAGCGTAGTCCAGGGATGTGTCACTACCCGGATCACCGTCTTGACCAGTCGCCGCTGCACGAAACCCATAGGAAATCACGAGCCCCGAACGTTACGCCCGCACCGCCCCCATGCCGAGCTTGACCATTGTCTTGAGCGTTGAACCTGTTTTGCTTGTATCGGCGAGGACCTGCTCCATCGCGCCGAGGAACCAGTCCATGTCGTCTTTGGTGACGGTCATGGGCGGGAGGAACTTGATGACCTCGGTGTGATAGCCGGCGACCTGTGTAAGGATGCGATGTTTTTCGAGGAGCGGGATGATGATGGTCTGGCCGAAGACGCCGAAGTTCATGGCGTGGAGAGCATCCCATTTTTGCTGGAGCAGGAAGCCTGACTTGGGACGGGCGAAGTCGATGCCGAACATGAGGCCTTTGCCGCGGACGTCGGCGACGAAGGGGCACTTACTGCCGATTTCTTTGAGGCGGGTCATGGTGTACTCGCCGAGGGTGGCGGCGTTTTCGACGAGCTTTTCATCTTCGATGACATGGAGGCTGGCGAGAGCCGCGGCCATTGCAAGATCATTTTGTCCGAAGGTATTGGAATGGACGACGCAGCGTTCCATGGAGGAGAAGACGCACTTCATGATGTCGGGGCGGGTGACGACGGCGCCGACGGGGACGTAGCCGCCGGAGAGGGCCTTGGCGACGCAGAGGATGTCGGGCTCGACGCCGGGGAAGTGCTGAAAGGTGAACCATTTTCCGGAGCGCCCGAGACCGCACTGGACTTCATCACAGATCAGGAGGGTGCCGGCGGCTTTGCAGAGTCGCTGGGCTTCCTTCATGAAGGCTTCGGTGACGACCTCGCAGGTCTTGCCTTGGATGGGTTCGACAATGAAGGCGGCGACGTCTTTGGAAGCGAGGGCTTTTTCAAGGGCGGCGGCGTCGTTGAAGGGGATCATGGTGGCGCCGGGTGCGAACTCGCCGAAGCGTTCTTTGAAGAACTCAGCGCCATTGAGGGAAAGGGAGCCGGTGGTGAGGCCGTGGAAGGCGTGGTCGCAGTAGACGATTTTCTGGCGTTTGGTGAAGCAGCGTGCGAACTTGATGGCGCCTTCGACGGTTTCTGTGCCGGAGTTGGTGAAGAAGACGTTCTTGAGCTCACCTGATGGCGAGGCGTGGGCTGTGAGTTTTTCTGCCACCAACCCAGACAAAATGGAACATTCCATGCGGACAAGGTTGGGCATGTCGCGGTCGAGGAGTTGCTGGAGCACTTGCCGAATTTTGGGGTGATTGCGACCCAGAGCAAAGACGCCCCAGCCGGTCAGGAGATCGAGATACTTTTCGCCGTTTTTGTCCCAGAGATAGGGTCCCTGGGCGCGGGTGTAGCCTTTGTCAAAACCGATCGTTCGCAGCATTTTGACAAACGCCGCATTGATGTGCTGGTCATGTAAATCATATTGCCGACCTGAGTGTTCACTCAGCCAGCCGTGAAAGTCGGTGTAGAAATCAGGCATTGAAAGCGTCCGTGAGTGGCCGATAAAAATTCCGCGGCACGATTATAGCGGTTTGGCGAGAAATGGGCATGGCGCGAAAGTCATCGCAAGGTGCATGCGAATTGCAACGCTGTGACGCGTTGGAATATCTCGAATACGAATCGTGGCAAGCTTGCCCGTGTTTTTAAGTTCTGTTAGTTTTGTCACGAAGTGGGAATGTCCGTCAGTTCTTGTTTGTGTAAGTGCCAATCCCGGCGAGAGAAGGATCTTCGCAAAGTGACCACCATCGCTCGTACAAGCAGCTCAGAGCAAGACCCCCTCGCGTCTTTCCAGCACATTGGGATCCTAAGCTTAGAATTCCACGTGGACAAGTTGTCGCGG
>JADMIO010991029.1_pt1 | contig 28689 bp, 19 predicted proteins | sample 8958161 | NCBI WGS metagenome assembly JADMIO01 (sample SAMN16585339, study PRJNA669376) | soil metagenome | isolation source: Crop rotation soil | place: USA: Cullars Rotation, Alabama | collected 2011 | reverse complement strand
TGTCACGACCCAGGCCCAGTGGAATCTATAGAGATCAAGGTTTTTCCCCCGCCGATGTCGGAAAGGGCATGCGTCAGAGTAGCGCCAGGTGCTGTCCAGTCCATTGCCGTTGACCCGATTGATGCCTCCATCATCTACGCGACGTTCAAGGGACAAGGAGCCAATCGGATACTGCGAATCAAGAACTCATCGGCCCTGAACTGGTGCGCGGAATCTATAACAGGAGGCCCTCAGTCTAACGACCTCTCTTTAGACCCGCCGCCATCACTCGACAACCTTTCGCCTTTCCCTGAGGGCTTAAGTGCAGCCGACATAGCCGTAGACCCGCTGGATTTTGATACTAACCCAGGCGTATATGTTGCGACCGACGACGGGGTGTTCTTTGGGAAGCTTCAGCCGCTGGGCCGCACCGGCAGGAGCGCATGGCAATGGTTTCGCTCCAGCGGGATGCCGAATGTTTTGGTCACCAGCTTGAAATCGCACGAAAACAAGGATGGGGTGTCTGGAATACTGCGCGCAGCGACCTATGGCCGGGGCGTTTTTGAGTTAGTTAAAAATCCGAATCAACAAGCTCTCAAGCAGGGGCGATCGACGCTCCAACAAAGCGCGACCGAAGATCAAATCACCAATCTGCGTGTGCAAGAATTCTCAGCGCCTGAAGACCGCTATCGGGTCATACACATCAAGCTCAATTATAATTATCAGTCCGATCATGGAGAAAACGTGAAGATTCGCGCCACGGGTTTGGGGCAAAACGAAGAAACCGGATTTTTCGTCACCGAAACGCAGATGGTGCAACGCGGGCGGGGAGACGCCTCCCTGCTCATCACCTATGCGGCCCAGAACGCTCCTCTCAGCCTGACCACAGAGGCCATCCGCGTAGATCTATTTGTTCCGAATCAATCCCCGTTCTTCTCCAGCTTTCATAATCTGAAAAAGGCATGGAGGAAGCCTGGTACGCGTACCTTGAGCGTGAGCGCCATTCAGCGCATTGTGGATGGATCGCCATCGCCGGTCGCTCTGCCCATCACGGTTCGAAGCGGTTCACAAAACGTCATTAAGAACGCGGAGTTTGACCTCACGCTCGAACAAGGAACGCCGGTGACCGTGCATGCGCCATCCGAATTCACTATGGCTGAGGGGGTGGCAATTTTTATGGGCTGGAGCGTCGTAGGGCATCGCCTCGACTCCTCGCCTGAAATTTCACTTACGTTAAGCGATGATATGGCCTTGATCGCCAACTACGAACTCAAGAAAGAATTGCCGCCATTCACCTTAACTGTACAGAGTCGGTGTGACCGGTGCAGCTCCAATCCTGATTTCTTCGGCATGACGATTGACCTGACCAGAAGCGCAAGGGCACAAGCGATCTATACAACATTCCGTACGGAAATTCGAGCGGGAGTTCCGTTTTCAGTCGAGGCGCCAGCAACGGTTAGAGTTGGCAATCGAAATTTGAAGTTCATTTACTGGGAGATCGGCAGGGTGTGCATTAGCAGTAGGCGGTTATCACTTAAGATGGGAGGAAATATCACCTTGACTGCAATATACCGTTTCAAGACATATTGACATCCAAGCTACGTCTAATCCCTGCCTTGACCAGCGGCGAGCGGCGCAGACGTCATCTCTACATCTGTAGTGCCAAGTTTTTTTCGGCTTGCCTTGCTGACGCTTTCAACGAGCCGAATGGGTCCGGACGTCATCGCGGCCTTCCGACGTATTGCCAGGTAGCATCTTTGAGCAGGTTGAGTATACATATTGTACTTGGTGAGGAAAGAAAATCTAGGCTCGATCGGCTTGGCCGCCATCATAGTCATCGTTAGAATGCTTTACAACTTGTTGCGCAGGTCCGGTTCGGCGTCATATTAAACGCACTTCCGGTTCATGACTTGGTCTGATTTGTAAGGCGATCAGCAATATAGCTAGTGCTCTGGAAACAAAATAGTTTGGGAAACGTGCTTTCTTGCTGTAGCCTTCTGCCATGCCAAGAAAAGCACAATCAATCAAGCTATCGAATGACGAACTCAGCTCTTTGAAAACCATACTGCGTCGTGGAGCAGTTCCGGCTCGGACGCAGACTCGCGCTCGTGTGCTCGACCTGCTGCATCGTGGGCACCACCCTAATGCTGTCGCTGAGACGCTGCAAGTCAGTGGCGCGACCGTCTTCAACATCAAACGGCGTTACCTCGAAGCAGGGCTCGACGCCGCCCTATTTGATCAACCGCGCCCTGGCAGACCGCCCGCCATTGATGGCAAGATGCGTGCACAAATCACTGCCCTAGCTTGCTCTCGTGCGCCAGAAGGACATGCCGGCTGGACGCTGCGCCTGCTTGCAGACAAGGCCGTCGAACTCGGCTTTGTCGCTAGCATCTCGCACACCGGGATCAGGAAGATACTGAAAAAAACCGCCTCCAGCCGCACCGCAACAAGCAGTGGTGCATAGGCCGGATCAGGGGCGAGTACCTGGCACGCATGGAAGAGGTCTTGCGCTTGTACAGCCTGCCTTTCGACGAGTTGCGCCCCGTCGTTTGCTTTGACGAACTGCCCGTGCAACTCACCGGCGAGGTCGTCGAACCGCTGCCAATGAAGGCAGGCAAGCCCAAACGCTTTGACTACGAGTATAAGCGTGCGGGCACGGCCAGCCTGCTTGTCGCGGTAGAACCTTTGACCGGCAAGCGCCTGGTTGAGACCAGCCTGGAAGGACGAGAGCCGATTACTGCCGCTTCCTCAAGCGCGTGGCCGAAGCTTGGGGCCAAGCCGACAAGATCGTGCTGGTGCAGGATAACCTCAACACGCACAACGCCGGTTCATTCTATGAGACTTTGCCTGCTCAACAAGCTTTCGAGTTGGCGCAGCGATTCGAGATGCACTACACGCCGAAGAAGGGCTCCTGGCTCAACATCGCCGAGCTTGAGCTATCGGCGCTGAGTCGCATCTGTTTATCAAGGCGAATTGGTTCAATAGAAGAACTGGATCGCGAGATACAAGCGATTGTCAAAGAGCGAAACGAATTAAAGGTCAAGGTTGAGTGGCAGTTCGCGATCCCGCAAGCGCGCGAGAAATTGAGCCGCCACTACGAAGAGGTTAAATCGAAATACTAAGTTTCCAGAGCACTAGTGCTCTGTAATTGAACTTGTTTGATTAATGCTCTTACTTGCCATACCGTTCAGGAATGGTAAGAAAAGCTCAACCGATGAAACTCTCTGATAGCGAAATTCGCTCTTTGACAACCCTGTTACGTCGCGGCACGACTTCGGCTTGCACCCAAACCCGCGCTCGTGTGCTTGATCTGTTGCATCGCGGGCAACATCCTCACCGCATCACCGAGACGCTGAATGTCAGCAGCGCCACGGTCTTCAACATCAAGCGGCGATACCAACAAGAAGGCTTGGCGTCGGCTTTGTTCGACAAGCCCCGCTCTGGCAAGCCGCCGTCGATTCGGGTGCGCAGCGGGCCAAGATCACGGCCCTAGCTTGTTCGCCGGCGCCAGAGGGCCACAGTATTAACGCTTCGGCTGTGCCAGGAGCAAAGGCCCGCAAAGCCACACGAGCGCAGGAAGCGGACCTCGCTACTATTACCATTGCCAGAGGAAGAACGTGCGGGATCGACGGAGCAGCCAGCGCAGGAACCGAGAAAGCCAAGCTCAACAGATTAAAGAATCGCTTCCGCTTGCCTTCTGGGGAGTTTGAGACGATCACTTTCAATGACCTGCTTGCACTAAACCAAGGACATCCTGTAGGAACTGGGGCACATAAGAGGATTGTTGGCTTTCCCAGTAGTAGCGATTCGAACAACCAGCGTGCAGTAACTATAGAGGGATTTGTTGATAAGGTCTTCGTCGGCGGCTGCTCAAGACATGGCAATTCAGGTGGCGAGTCTTGCAACTGCAACACGACGTCGAGAACCTTTTGTGACACCCATATCAACATCTTACCAGATAAAGACTCCGATAATACGGGCGCAACACATTTATTGTTGAAGTCACGCAACGATCTCGCCTTCTGGCCAAGCAAGGGCTCTTATCCTCTAACGTTGGCAACGATTGGTCAACGGCAACGCTCAAACAGAAGCTAGAGGGGCACCGGGTACGCTTTTCGGGGTTTGTTTTCTTTGACACCGACCACGCCGATCAAGCATTTCAGAGCGACCCATCGAACAATGTCGGTGGGAGTAATTTTCGACAGACTGCCTGGGAAGTTCATCCGGTGCTGGCAATCAAGGTTCTTGACTAATGGCTTATAGCATTACTTTAGAAGAGAGATGGCTGGGAATCAGCCCTCACCTGAGAGTAGAAGAACATACCGGCTTGCCGTCTTTGTAGGTGGCTATGTCTTAAGTGCAGTTTGTACAGCGACAGTTAGACTGGGTGTGCTCGTAGGAAGCGAATCCCACAGTACAGGGCCGATTTTCAGGGTACCATCTCCTTGCAGAGTCGAATGAGATGATCGCTTACGCAACAATGACTCATTTGATGATCAAGGAGCTGGCGCGGCTCTGAAACGGCCCTAAAAGGAGTTGAGGTGTCCTCCGAGCCCTACGTTTCCCCGCTGATGCGGGGCGTTAGATACCTGTCAATGCAAAATAGAAATGTCCCCTTTTGACCAAAGTAGAAATGTCACTTTTTCTCTATCGGCTTCGGCGGCCCGCTGCCCGCCAATCGGAACCTTCGCCACCCGCTGTCGGCTGCCGGCACATACCGCTTCCATCGCTTCTTCATCCCCTTCGACTCACTCCCGACTTGCGCTTGCTTGGCGTCTCTCACTTCCGCCTGGCGCGGCTGTTGGCGATGGATGCGGTACTCCAGGCGCTTGCCTTTGTACTCGATCTCCACTTCGCCATTCGCCTGCTCATACACCCATACCTTCTGATACCTCATCGCATAGCGGGGCCGCTTGCTGCGGATTTGATAGATCACCCGCTTGTAGCTCAACTCCAGGTTCTTCGACAGCACCCGACTCTCTTTCAGCCGCAATGCCCGCTCCACCTCCTCCGGCTTGCGCACGGACCGATGCGCGTCACTTTTGCTCCTGGCCTGTACGGCGAACTTCTCATTGAAGGCGCGGATGAACGCCTCGGCATACTTATTGGCCTCCTCTATGCTCGATATCGCCAGCAAGCGCATCTCTTTGACCAGCCGGTCTTGCAGCGTCTGGTTGACGCGCTCGACTCGCCCTTTGGCCTGCGGCGTGTTGGCGCAGATGATCTCGATGCCTAACTCCTCCATGGCGCGCCCGAACTGCGTGATGCCGCTGCCGTTGAGCGCATCGGTCTTCGACGGGCGAAAGACCGAGTATTGATCTGAATAAAGCGCCTGTGGCTTGCCGTGCTTGCGCAGGTACTGCCCGACGGCTTCAAAGTAGGCGAAGGTCGTCTCGCTGTGGACGAAGCGTAGATGCATGAGGCGGCTGGTCGCATCATCAATGAAGACCAGCAGCGTGCAGCGTGGCGCGCGACCCTCGAACCAGTCGTGCGGCGAGCCGTCGACTTGGCACAACTCGCCCAGGCAGGCGCGGCGCTCACGGCTCTGATGAATGCGTGGGGCCTTGGCGCGGCGTGGCTGCCACAGGCCGGTGCTGATCATCAACTGGCGGACGGTTTCAACCGATAGCTTCAGTTGATGAGCCTGCGCGAGCTTCTCACACGCAAGCGTTGGCCCGAAATCTGGGTACTTGGAGCGGATCAGCGATAGGGCTCGGTCGATGAGCTTCTGAGGCAGACGGTGATTACTGGGTTTGCCGCGACGCTTCGAGGCGAGGGCCGGTGCGCCCGACTTCTTATAGGCTCTGAGTAGTCGTTTGACGTGACGGATGCTGATGGCAAGCATCCTGGCCGCATCAGCCTGCTTCAAACGTTTCTCCACCAGCCGCTGACAGACTTCAACGCGAGAAAGCTCACGATGGCTCATCGTAATAACATCGCCCATCTCTCTGTCCCCTTTCCTGATTTGAGATGAGTGACTCAATATCACGAAAGGGGACATTTCTATTTTGGAGAAAAGGGACATTACTACTTTGGGCTAACACGGGGCGTTAGATACCTTTACTCAAGCTTCCATCCGTCGTATTATATTTAGCCCCTCTAGGCAGTCAATCATCCATTAGAGGAAAAGCTGGGAGAGGCGTAGGACAACAAGGAGCGTGCCATTGCCCGCGCATAAATGACGCGCTCTGCCTATATCTATGTCGTTTCCAAGCTGGCCTCATCCTTTATAATGCACAACCAATTTTTCTTTATCGTTTTAGACTACCACCATAATAATTTTTCTTGACTTTGAAATGTATTTCGCAATATGATCGCAACCGTTTCTGCTACCCGTGACGGACGCCACGCTTGCTGTTGTGGAAGTCTTCAATGGGTTGTAATTGGGTTCACGCAACTCCACAACCGTCTTGCAGCAGAAATCTTCATCGCTTGTCATCAGTCGTTAGCCTGAGCAGCCAGCATTTGTCGGTGATGTATGACCTGCCTCCGCCGAGCTGCTTTGGCTGATCAATAGAGATTGCGTTATGCCAGACAGGGTAGATATGTGCCCGGCATAGTGGAGGCTCTATATGCGTGCACGTCACTTACCGTTTCCATCTCGTGATTCCTCAATCATAATGCGCCAGCGGTACGCTCGCGGCTGGCGGCGGCGGGTGCTTTGTCTCGCGCTCATCTGCGGGCTGCTGGTCGTGCCGGATGCTGGCTATGCGGTCAGTGCTGCTACTGAGCTGGCCGTAACGGTAGCCAAAGATACTGTCACACCGCTGCCGGTCGCCATCAACTGGTTTAAGCGTTTCTTTCATCGTTCATCGAAGCCGCGCACACAGGAAACCATTGCCGACCGCCTCATCGCAGTCTCGCGCATTCAAATCACGCCTCAGAAATTCGTCGGTTATCAAGGGCAAACTATTTCATTTTCGGCTTTGCCGCTCAATAGCAATGGAGAAACTATTCAAGGCATTCCTTTCGATTGGCAATCCTCTGACACCAACAAGGCGCAGATTGATGAGGCAGGCCGTGTTCGATTCCTACAGCCAGGCTTAGTACATATCAGCTGTCAAGCAGGCACTGCCCAAATTGCTATCCCCATACTGGTGCGCCCCGGTGCTCGTCCGATTCAATCTGATGCCGAGTGGCGACTTGATCAGCAAAGCCTGACCGCAGCGGGCGCAGTCATCGGCGCATCAAGCTCAACCGATAATTTGTTCGCAACCCTGCTCGATAGGCTCACACCGACCGCGCAGGCGCAGACTGGTGGCAGCGGCGACCTTGCTTATGATGAACTGTGGAATGATTCGCGCAACCTCACCGGCATCCCGCGCAATCATGCCAGCGAAGCTACACGCATTGGTCCGGTGATGCCGGAAGGCTCTAACTTCTGTTCTGCCGCACCCATCTATGCACTCGGCGGGCGAGGCATCGGCACTGCCCTCACGCTTTATTACAACAGCCGCGTCTGGTCACGGCGCGGCAACACGGTAGCGTTTGATGCTATCACCGGCTGGCCGGCACCCGGCTTCTCGCTCGGTTTCGGCAGGATCGTCGCCTATAACGTGCAAGGGGCTACATGTCAGTACCTGTTGATCGGGCCGGACGGCACCCGCCATTATCTTGGCTCCGGGTATTACAGTCAGACCAGTAGCTATCAGACCAATGATGGGTCGCACATCTCCTTCATCGGCAATGCTTCGATTGGTGGCACCTTGACTTACACGGATGGCACGACCGTGTTAATCACGCCGGTCAACAATCGCCTGTTGCCGACGCAGATACTCGACAGAAACGGTAACTATATTCAGATCGCCTATAAGGACTGCACGCAGGGCTACAGCGAGTTGGCGCTTGATTACATCACCGACACGCTTAGCCGCAAGTTGCAGTTCAACTATGACCCTGCCAATAGGCTGACTTCGATCACGGTGCCGGGCTTCGGCGGCACAAGCCAGAGTCCGGTGACACAAACGATTGTGCAGTTCGACTATCGCACGGTGACGACGAGCGGCACGTTCAGCGGCTTGACGGTCGAGCGTGGCACCGGCGGCAGCATCACAACGCTCAAGCACATCTATTATCCGACGACCGGCACGGGCTATATGCCAAGTTTTACGGTCTATGGCGTGATGAGCAGCTTGTCGGCAAGGCGGCAGATGAGCATCGGTTGGCCCAACGTGATTCAAGATGGAGTGGAGAGTAACAATGTCTCGTTCAACTATCCGACTTCGGGGCCGCTGACCGATGCCCCTACCTTCACACAGCGCACTGAGAGCGCGGCGAATGCGCCGACGGCCACTTATAGCTATTCAACTAGCACAAACAGTATCGCACAAACGAAAACCCTTACGATTACGCGGCCCGATAGCTCGACGTTTAATTTGACTCGCTCGACCAACGCTGTGTCCGTAGCCAATGGGTTGCTGATACAGACCGAGATCAAAAACAGCAGCGGCGTTTCGCTGTCGAAGCTGGTGATGAACTATGCCAACGATGGCGGCGGCTCTCCGCAGGTGCAATCCAGCATCGCTTACGATGACGCGACGCCAACGCCGAATCAAATCAAGGTGGATTTCGATTATGATAGCAGTGGCAATGTGACCAACACGCGCGAGTATGGCTTTCAGGTGAGCGGTCAGTGGATGGTCAGGCGGCGCACACACAACATCTACACGGCGATAGCCGGAGCCGTCAACCTGCTGACGGAAACCGACATCTACGATGCACAACTGGATGCGAATGACGCCAATGACGTGCTAATAGCTAAAGCGACTTATGCTTATGACAACTATGCTGCGATGGGCGGCTTGGAGAATTATGGCGGGACGGCTGCACCGCCCGGTCATTATTCTTGGTATGACGCGAACGACACGACGCGCGGCAATGTGACGGGCAGAACCGTCTGGTATGACATCGCCGGTAATCTCAGCTATACGTGGCTGCGCAAGATAGACATCTTCGGCAATGTCGTCAAAGAGCAGCTGAGTTGTTGCAACGAGCAGACTATCAATGACACCCAGAATAACTTATGGGCCTTGCCGGAATCAGTGACTAAAGGTGTATCTGGCGGGCCGCAGTTGACCACTGCCGTGCAGTATGACTTTAACACGAGCCGACCGACTACCACCGTAGACCCTCAGGGGCTGACGACCACCTTGACCTACGATGTGGCTGGGAGGGTATCCACCGCTCCCGTCAGTGACGGAATTGGCAACACGCTGCCGAGCCCGTCGGTCAGTTACGGCGACAGCAGCCTGACGATCACCAGGAGTTATACCTACGATGACAATGGCACAAGTAAGACTCTGACTAGCATAACCAATCTTGACGGCTGGGGCAGAGTGATTCAAACCATTGACCCGGCCCAATCGCAGGTGAACCTGAGCTACGATGCGATGGGAAGAGTCGTCAGCAGGACGAACCCATTCGCGTCGGGCGGGCAGCCAGGGCCGGCGACCAGCTACACTAACGATGCGCTTGGAAGAACGACCCTCGTGACGCTGCCAGACGGGCAGACGATTCAGACCAGCTATAATGGCAACACGGTGACCGTCACCGATCAGGTGAATCGTAAGATGCAACGTATCACCGATGGCCTTGGCAGGCTGGTCACGGTTAATGAGCAGGACTCATCCGGCAATCTGACACAAGCAACCAGTTCTACATACGATTATCTCGACAATCTCACGCAGGTCAATCAAGGCAACCAGACCCGCTCGTCAAAGTATGATTCGATGAGCCGCTTGCTGTATGAGCGAATTCCCGAACAGAGCGCGACGATCAATGACGGCACAGGAACTTACTGGACTTGCAAATACACCTACACAGACTTTGGCATCGCAAGCCATCAGGACGCCAGAGGCGTGATTACGACTTTCAGCTATGATTCTCTGCACCGGCTGACGCAAAAGAGCTACGACACCAGCAATGCGTCGGGTGTGGCGGCCACCGATGGAGTCGGCATCTCTTATAATGCGGACGGGACAATTGATCAGGTGAACCAGAATAACTATACCGAGACTTATAGCTATGACTCATTCAAGCGAGTGTCGTCGGTGACCAAGTTTATTGCCGGAAGTGTCTACGACGCGAGAAAAACGTATGCCTTCAATTACACCTACAACGGCGCGAGCCAGCCGCTGACGCTGACTTATCCGTCAACCGCCCAGGTTAGCTATAGCTATGACAGCTATGGGCGACCAAATTCGATGAGTGAAGTGAGCGGGATCAGCTATAACGTGGCGGGGCAAGTGAGCGGGTTGACACTCGGAAACGGGGTAGTTGAAAGCTATGGCTTTGATTCACAGCGGCTACAACTCACGAGTCAGACGGCGACCAGGAACGGCACCACGCTGATGAGTCTGAGTTACTCCTACCAGGCGCAGGCGGGTCAGATGGGCGTGAATACGACGGCGGGCAATGCCGGGCAGTTGATGACGGTCAGCGGCTCGATCAATGGCAGCACCGAGATGATCGCCTACACCTATGACAATTACGGCAGGCTAGTGACCAGCAATCAGGTGAGCAACTCGACGAGCGCGCAGCGGCGTTTTGCATATGACCGCTGGGGTAACCGCACCGGCGTGTGGGATGCTACCTCAGGTGGAAACCAGATTCAGAGCATCAGCTACCCGCAGACGCTACAGGGGCAGGGCAGCGCGCCGACCAATCGCATCGGCAGCGTGACAAACAATAGCTCAACGGTCAATTACACCTATGATGCGAATGGCAATGTGACCAACGATGGTGCGCACACGTACATCTATGACGGTGAGAACCGGGTCGTGAGCATTGACGGCGGCACGGCCCAGTACCGCTACGACCCACAGAACCACCGGGTCTGCAAGATTGTCGGCAGCAGTTGGACGCATTATCTCTGGCAGGGAGACCAATGTTTGGCCGAGCACGACGGGACGACTACGTATGGCAACTATGGTGATCCGCCATATGGGTTGCGGTCGGCGAAGGTAGATTATCTTTACTTGGGGAGCCGGAAGGTGGCGAATTATGAGTGGTCACACACACCAAGCCATACCTACACTCCAAAGTATCTCCTGAGCGACCGCCTGAGCATGCGACTGACGCTAGATATAAGCGGTAATGTGTTGGGCAGGCAAGGGCATCTGCCGTTCGGCGAGGACTTCGCCGGAAGCGGCACCCAGCAGAAACAGCATTTCACCGGCTATGAGCGCGATGCTGAGACAGGCACGGATTATGCGGTCAACCGGCAATACCATCAAGCCGTGGGCAGATTCAATCGGGTTGACCCGCTGGCCGGGTCGGTCGGCGCTCCCCAGAGTCTCAATCGCTACGCCTATGTTCGGAATGATCCCATCAACGCGACTGACCCGCTAGGTTTGACGGACAGCGCCACATACCCAACCATCGTCCTACCGCTTGGCTGCGCAACTCTCTACCAATATGAGGACGGCACCATAAGCCCTCTGCGCAATCTCGGCGGCTCTGAGGTGCTCTTATGCTCTTACGCTATCGTGAGCTTGGTGCCGATTGCGGGAGGCGGCGATGGGAGTGGAGATGGACCGGCGGGGATTAAGGCACCTCTAAAAGGAAAGAAGCTGAAGAAGTACAACGAGGAGCGCGCGAAGACCGAAAATAAGCTCAAGAACTCACAGAAGTGTAGAGATTTCCTTGCAAGCCATGGCATTGATCCCGACGCCGCCCTCGGTGCGGTCGAAATGCAACGGGCATATGATGGAGAGAATTCAACCATCGGAGCCTACGACGCCGGACTCTACAATCACGATGAAATCCGTTGGGATATTCCTCAAGTTGCCGCAGCAGCCACCGTCCCGCTTAATGTATTGTTCGCCAATAGTCCTACTATGCAAGGTGTGACTGCGGCCTTTCCTGGCGGATTGCCCCCATCGCAAACCACAGCCGCAGATCGAAGCGATGTTTATTATCGGGGCAGTGGAATTTCCTCTTCAAATATACTGCATGAAGCTTTACACTCGTTGACGGGTGCCAGCGACGCCCAACTCGCAAGTCAGTTGGGTGTGACACTGGGACCGAATGGCGAATCACAACCCATCTCGGATGCTCTGCATGACAATGACTGCGGAGGGTAGAAAACTAACAAATGCCGCGCAGCTTAAACCGTTTTTTGGGGAGGAGCTATGAGAGGTCGTCAGCCATTATCAGTGATTCTTTTGCTAGTATTATGTTGTGGATTCAGCGGGAGCATAGAATCCTTCGGCATGTTCAACTCACCTCAAGATACCGAGACGAATAAGGCCGTCGAGGCTCTAACCAACGCGGCGATGCATGGTCAGACTGATCTGGTCAGGGGATATATAAAGCAAGGCATCCAGGTGAATGCTGCCCCACGGACGGGCTGGACTTCTCTAATGGCCGCATCAACCTTTGGCCAGTCTGAGGTGGTAAAGCTACTACTTGCTGCCGGCGCTGATCCTAATGTCAAACTGCCTGATGGCGCGACCCCCTTATATCAAGCTGCGGCGAATGGCAACCAGGAAGCAGTCGAAGCATTGATTGCGGCTGGCGCAGAATTGAATGCCAAAACAAACGATGGGCGCACTCCCCTGATGAGGGCGGCATGGATGGCACACACCCCTATCGTAAAGACATTGATTGCGGCTGGCGCGGATATGAATACGAAGGACAAAAACGCCTGGTCAGCCTTCAGATTTGCTTCAGCCTATGGCGACAGCGAAGCGATAAGAGCTTTTCTCAATCGCGGACGCGATGTCAATGCCAGGGACGAAAAGGGCGAAACCCCACTGATGTGGGCAATCTGGAATCATCATAATGACGCCTTCCAGTTTCTGCTTGATGCGGGTGCTGATGTAAATGCCCAAAACCAGGAGGGCATGACGGCTCTAATGTTTGCGGCAATGTATTTAGACTATTCGAAAGTGAAAATGCTGCTGCGCGCTGGCGCTGATGCCAGGGCACGGGACGCGAGACAATGGACGACTTTGATGTATGCGGCACTCGATGCTCTTAACAAGGAAGTGTGCGGCAATAACGAAGAATTTATCAGGCTGCAAATGGCCGGATCAATGGTTAAGGACCTGATTGATGCAGGCGCTGATATCAATGCAAAGAACGAGAATGGTGAAACGGCCTTAATGCTTGCAGCCAGGGCCGGACATGCAGAAATAGTGAAATCTCTTCTTATGAATGGGGCGGATGTTAATATAAAAACGGCTAAAGGCAAGACAGCTATAATGTATGCAGCGGAATCACCTAACGAAAAACGTAAGGCGATCAGGAAGCTACTAGAAAGAGCCCTGAATCATTGAGAGAAATACCCTCAGGGGCCACACGTTATGTAGCATGCTTTGCAAGCGAAAGAGCTGCTGCTAACCATTACGTCTCTGCTCTCGATCCCCTTCTTGACGTTCCACCTGTCAGACGACATCGTCCGCGGGATGAGGCTGGGAGGGATCTCTACTCGCAGCTTGTGCGAGATGCAGAAAAGGCGCGATCAATCCTGCCAGTATTCCAGCATCAGGTATCGTTGATTTTGTACGAAGGTATTATTCATCTTACCCTGATGATGCAATTCAGGCATGTTAAAGGATTGACTTTAGATAGAGGACCCTAAAGAGGGGCTCGGGAAAGATTCAATGGCAAATCGGCTCTCCGGCACCTGATTTTATTCACAAACGGTTACTTCCTTTGGCGACGATATCGAATTGTTCCCCTGTTCGCCTAGCAGTTCCGAGCGGGGCTGGCGACCGAGCCACTCGACGAAATCCGTGTCGCCACTCAACGTGTTAATGATGCACTGTTCGAGGACCTCGCCAATGGGCGGCTCGTGATCCGTGTGCTCCTTGACATATAGGGGATAGGCTCGAACCATCTCTAGCGCGCGGACGTCAATCCTGGTCTGCGGGAGCGTCTCGCGCCTTATGTGATTGAACTTGAGCATTGGGCCTGAGCCGTTGCTGTTCGCTTTGTCTTTAGCCTTGTTGTTGGTTTTGCTGCTCTCTTTCATGCTTACCTTGCCTTTCTGTTGTTCGTTTGCCGCTATGAGTGCCAGGGGTGATAATTGACGTCTATGCTGATCCAGGGCCATCTTCATGATTAGGCCCGAGATTTCTAATGGCCTGCTCAAGCAAGTCGGCGGCCTGGTCGCGCTCGGCATTCCAGGTCCGGCGCTCCTCGTCGAGACGTTGCATGATCTGTTCGGGGGAAAGCCCCTCATCGCGCAGCAAGCCTTCGATGATATATTTCCAGATCAGATGACGAGCCGCGTAACCCGCTGCGACGGATTCTAAAACCATTCCGTACTGCTCACGCAGGTGGAACACAACCCGGAGCAGCATGTCATTTTGCACGGATGTCTTCTGAATCAACTGCTGAAGCAGCTGGCTGAGTTGGGCGATGTCGTCCTGATGCTGTGCCCGTTGGCTTGTTTCTGCGGCGGCTGATTGAGAACCTTCCCCGGTGCGCTTCATTCGCACGTTGATGCCTTCGTCAAGCAGGTCGCGCAACTCCTCGGCTGGTTTACGCCCGCTCGCCTCACACATCGCCATCACCGCACCGTAGTTATCTTCGTAGGCGTTGAAGGAAAACGGCTGTGCCGCGAGCGTGCGCTTGTTTATCTCTCTCATCGGCTCTCCTACTCAGCGGGCGCGGCCCGTCGAACGGGCAGGGCTGTCGTATGCATGTGACTGCCCGGAGGTGCGCCTGTGATCTATTTGGCTTACACGATCCAGCGCAAAACGATTACCCGGTGCGTCGTGTGAAGGTGTCGCCTGGGCCATCTCACCACGCGCAAGACTGAGGTAATGCGCCCGCGCTTGCGGGTCCGCCTGACGCTCTGCATAGATCTCCAGGTTGATCCTCTCCTTCGGCGTGAATGCCGGCGACAGATGTATCTTGTCCATCACCTGTTCGCGTGTCTCGGCGCGAAGGCTGGCGGCGATCTCACGAGCCGCCTCCAGGTATGCTAGGCTCTTTTCATAGTCGGCCACCAGCCGCGCTCGCGAGTTCGCTGCCGCCGCTTCGATAGCATGACGAGTCTCACGGGCGGCTGGCTTCTCCACGAGCGGCCTGAGCGCCCGCTCGACGACTGAGTGCAGCCTCGTGTCTTTCAAGCGGTGGACGTTGACGCGGCCATCCTTACTTTCAATGGCGAGCGGCTGCACGTCAGCCCGCTCACTGAAATTGGCTAGCCGTTCGGCGGTCTCGCGGTAGGCCGCTTCTGCCATGACCTCGCGCGCCATCGCGCGGCCCAGCCGCTCTTCCGGTGTGACGCGTTCGCCCTGTGCGTCACGCCCATCCAAGCGTTTCTCAAATTCGTTAAGCTGCCTGAGGAGGGAGGCATCGCGAGTCGCCTCGGCGTTCGCTGCAATGCGGCTGAGTTCCTCACGGCTGAACTCAGGCTGTGGCATGGCCTGATCTCCAAGGGGGCGGCTGGCTGCTTCTTTCTCATGAGCACGAGTCAGGGCCTCGACAAGCTTGCGGGCATCTCCTGTCTCTTTAAGAAGCTCATTTCGTCGCTCATCAATCCTCTTGACGAGTTCATCCCTGACGGTCATGAGCCGTGCAACCTCTTTGCCTGCCGCCTGGCGCTCGCTCGGAACGATATGAATGTGATACCTGCCAACCACGCGCGACTGATCAGTTTGCCATTCAATCTGTCGATCAAGGTCGGTGAGCGACCACCTCTCGCCGTTGATGTCCCAGCGCTGAAGGTGACGCATCTGGTCAAAGCCGGCCAGCCGTTCCTGCCTGGCATCAAGCTCGGTGCGCGCAACGAAAAGCTGTGCGCCAAGACGAGCTGCCTCTTTGTCGTTGCAAATCGGCTGGTCATTCTCGACCGCAAGGGCGACGCGAAGCTGCTCCAAGGTTTCTACGCGATCAGCGAGTCCTAAGCTGATGGCTTGTTCTTGCAATTCAACCAGCGTGTCGCGTGCGATGAGGGGAGCAGGTAGCTCTTGGCCACGAGCCGCATACTTTTGCTGAAGGCCGCCCGCGCGCGCCTGGGCCTGCGTGTGCTCAAAGGTGGCCCTGCTCAGTTCCTTCCCAAGCCTTTCTAAGAGGTTGCCCCTGATCTTACGCAACTCGCTGATCGTCGTGCCGTGGAACGCCACATCCCTTTCCGCCACCTCTTGGCGGACCTGCTGGCGCTCGACCGCAGTGTGCGAATTCTGTTCGGCGGCGGCCCGTGAGCCGCGTGCATCGGCGCGACGTCTCACGTCAGCTTCTGAGATCTGCCGCTCGCCATCACTGCTCTCATCCCGCGCACGAAAGCGAAAGGTCTCGCCGTGCTTGAGCGCCTTCTCGTAAGCAAGTGCCGCGTACTCCCTGCGTAGACTCTTCTCCATCGCTTCGCCGAGCACAATCCTGTCCTGCCGCACCTGTGAGCCCTCTGTGTCCCTCTCCGGCGTTCCCCACTTTGCGGCGACATCGCGTGCCCTGACTTCATTGCGTAGCCACTCGCCAGCCCCTCTGACGTTGCTCGATACATGCGGTGGCTGAAGGGTTCGTTCCGCCAGCTCTCTCTCCCGATCTATATGGCGATCCAGCGCGGCGACGAAGTGATTGCCGATGCGCCCCTCGACTGGCCCTGTGCTACCACCAGCCTGGACCTCGCGGTAGGGTAAGAGCCGCTTCGGAATTTTACTGATGCGGCGAGGCTTGTCCGTTTCGAGATCTTTAATCTCTTTGCTGATGACGATATGAACGTGCGGGTGGTCGGTGTTGAGATGAATGCTGGCCACCCATCTCATCTCTTTAGCGCGCAGCTCTCTGCTCATCTCACCCATCGCTTCGCGCGTCACCTCGCGTAGTCGTTCTTTGCGCTCATCATCGGTTCGCCCCAGCCGCTCATAATCTTCATTGCGGAAGCTGACGGCTATGTGGATGAGATCAGCTTTATCCGGCGATCCCCTACCGTTGCTCAAGAGGCGATCAGCGCCGCGATAAGTCAACGTGTCTTCTCTATCGGAGAAGAGAGGGCGGGGCTTCGTACCTTCGCGCTCCGGGTTGCGGTCGCGCTCTGAGATGTAGCGGGTGGCGCGAGACGCGCCGCTGCCGCCGGTTGATTTAATCGCAATAACGGCGCGCATAATCTCTACTTCTTCTTGTCGAGATCAATCGGCTGCTGCTCGGTCATTCCGAGTAGCGCCATCTCGCCATACTGCGGGACCGCAGAAGGCAGCTTCTTCACCTCGTCGAGCGTGAGCGGTGCCCCCTTCCACCGTCTGAGTGCGCCCGGCGTGAGCAGGAGAAAGTGGGTTGCCCCCTCTTCGCGGCGCGGCCCGACGGGTACGATCCAGACTGTGCAGGTGCTCGCGTCCACGGGATAGTAGATGTAATAGTAATTGGCGACCGTAAGGCTGCGACCGTCTGCACCAAAATCGGGTGCCTGCTGATGCTTCCATACCCGCGCTTCCAACTCGCGGAAGTTCGCAGGGAAGCGCCCGGTCTGCTGGTGATAGGCGCGGAGCGATTTGACCAGGCTGTCCGCCGCAAGGCGCGGCATCTGTTCTCTCGCCCGCCATGCGGCGGCAATCGTGACGGCTGCATAAGTCACGATAAGCGCGACCAGGCTGATGCCGACCATCACGACCGAGATTCGTAATCTGGATTTGCTCGCGATTTCGCTCATCACTTCACCAAATGTCTATGCGTTTCACTATGTCCCTTGATCAGCTTGCCTCGGTTGATTGAGATTCGCTTCCCAGTCATTTTCGAGAAGACCATTGCGCGCGACTCTCCCGATGATGGCGCTGGCGTCCATGTTCATTGTTGCCGGGTAAACTCTGGTTAGAGCCTGTACACTCTGAGTTTCTGTCATTAAGGGTGCGCCTGACATATTCGCTTGATCTATTTCACTCTCGCCCGTATCGCTCTCTTTAAGGTGCGGCGGCTGGCGAGCGGCTTCGTGAGCCTGCCGCTTCGCGTAAGCCGATTCAGCATCGCTGAGTGAAACGGCGCGAGCCACTTCACGCGGCAGCGGGTGAGCTATGTGCCCGCCCTTGCTGAATGGCGGGAAGACGAAGATGACCGGCGGCGCGGTCCCGGTGATTGCCACCGCCTGACTGTGCTCGACCATTTGCCTCAACTCAGCGGCGTCAAGGAGATCGCGCCCGGCTTCAGAATCGCGCTCGTTATCGAACTTCGAGCCGGGCGCGTCTACACTCGTGTGCTGTAAGACGGTGGTGCGCCCGATGCACTTGGCCGCATACTGGGCCGTCTCGCTGTCGAGGCCCGGCAGAAAGACCATCGTGCCGACCGAGCCGAGAATGGCGTTCGCGCCGTCGTGGCCATGCTGTTTGTAGAGCTGCCCAATATTCTGGTAGCCGAGCACAATCCCGCAGCGGCGGCCACGGCCCACGCCGAGCTGCTCGCTCAGATGGTGAACCGGAATGTTGCCCGCTTCGTCTAAGGCCATCAGCACCGGCGCGGCGCGCGGGTCATCGCTCGTCTTTCTCACGACACTCGCCACCAGGCCGAACAGGATAGAAAGCACGATGCGATAGCGCGTCGCATCGCCTTCCGGCACGATGACGTAGATGGCAGTGCCAGGCTCTCTCAGGTGATTCAGATCAATCTCACGAATGCCGCGCCGGCGTTCTTCTTCCGAAGCGGATTGCATTACTGCCATCGTGTGCGGCGTGCGCAATGGGGCCAGCTTGGTGCCGAGCCCGACGAACACGCCGCCCTGCGTCTTCTCACGATCAGCTTTCTTGAAGATGCCCCACTGGATGCGCGCCTCTTCGTCTGGCGATTGAGTCATCTCCGCATCGAGCCGCTTGAGTTCTCGCGTGGCGAGAAACTCGGCGAGCATCGCCGGGGTAGGGGAATCGGCGATCTGCGGCAGGTGAAGCAGCACGCCCGTCGCCAGGGCGGTTTCGGCCTGCGGCCAGAACGGGTCGCCGTTGTAATATTTGTTGGCGTCGAAGCCGACGATGATCGAGGCGACTTCGTGCGCCAGCTCCGCATCCCCTTTGCATGCCGGGACGAAGTTCCAGCGGTCGGAGAACCAGGGCTGCGCGAGATCAAGCCGGTAGACGGCACGGAAGTGGCGAGCCGTGTGCTTGAACAATTCGCCTTTCGGATCGAGGAAGATAGCCGAGCCGGTGCGCGACCAATCACGCGCCATGGTCATGATGAAGCTCGACGACTTGCCGGAATTGGGCGGCCCGAAGATGGCTGTGTGGCAGATGACCCGCTCGAAGGGAAGCGCCAGGTCATACTTCCTGGTGAGCCTACCAAGCCTGAGCATTCCTTTCGGCAGCGGGAGCTGTGTCAGATGCGCAAGTCCCATGCTGCGCAACGTGGGAACATCAGCCCAGCGCGCCGAGCCGTGTGTCAGTCGTTGCGAGATGCGGTAGTAAGGAAGCACAAGTGATAACGCTTCGGACAGACCGATGAGTACAGTGATGATCATCCCAAAGATGAAATAGATTCGCGTCTCGATTGTCGCCTGGAGGATGTTTGCAATCACCCAAATGATGAAGGCAGTGATCACCCCGCAAGCAAACATAACCAGCCCTTCGCCGGCATCGCGCAGCAACCGAAAGCCCGCCTGGTAAGCATCAAGGTGTAGCGCATTGGCCGGGCGCGGGAGCCTGTACCTGGCGTCAATCCGTTTGAAGAAATAATCTAATGACACGAGCCTGATCTCCGCCGAGAAAGTTAAACATTCATTTGAGCGAACGGTGCGGCTCAAGCGACCAGCCTGCCGAAATGACTTCAGCGGCGGGTGAGAAAGCCGGAGGCACATTCACATCGTGGATGCGGGTCGCCACAAACAGGCTGGCACCGCCATCCTTCGCACTGTCATCGGGCACCCGCACCAGGAGCGCCGGACCATCTCTCGGTTCGCGCCCCAGCGCCAGCACTTCTATGGCCAGAGGCGCTGAGCGGTAACGCACAAAAAGGTTGCTGTGTGCAGAAACCATCGCGCCTTCGCCTTGAGTCAGGGTCAGGCCCGGAGGCAGCAGGTTCTGTGCCGCTACCCCGGCGAGAAGGTCGTTAGCGGTGCGCGGCATGTGCCCTTTGATCTGCTCGGAAGCCGCGTAGAGGCTGGTTGCAATCGCCACCGCTTGCGCCTCGCCGGCGCGATCCGCCGTGCGCGCCACCTCTCCGTCCATCGCCGTGACGACCACTCTGCGGCGCAACTCTTTATCCTTTGCCTCTCTTTCCTCTGCGCTCCTTCCACCTTCCATCGTGACACGCGGATCAATTGCGCGGGTGCTCTTGCCGAGAAAATGACTGGCGATGGCTGATGAGGCGACAACCAGTATCGCGGTAGCGCAGACCACCGTCAGCGGTGAAATCCTGGCAATGATTTTTCTCATGCGGCGGCCTCCAGAACAGTTCCTTCTTGGGCACAGGCCCATTCGATCCATTCATCAATCTCACGGTCAGGCGCATGCACTGCAAACTCCAGGCGGGCGATGCCCTGACGGAGGTTCATCAATTCCTTCTGCCGCTTGCCGAGGAAGCACAGGTACTTGTCAATGACTTCGGCCTTGAGGGTTTGCACGTCGTCGCGCACCAGAGCTTCCAGCAGGTCAATCGATTCGCGCAGGCCCGGCTTGTCGCGCACCGCTGGCATATCACGGCGAATGCAGTTGATCAGTTTCGTGACCCCACGCAACAGGTCGGGCCTGGCAACCGGCACACGGGCGCGGAGGATTCTCACCTCTTCGCGCGGGGTCGGCGGCTCAAGCCAACTGTAGAGACAGCGCGAGCGCAACGGCGCTGAAAGGTCATGCCGGATGTCGTTAGAGAGCAGGATTACGATGGGCCAGTGCTTCGGGTCACGCACGCCGATGTCGCCGAAGCGCGGGACGTGCGCCCAGCCGCGCCCCAAGAGTTGCAGCAGCATGTCTTCGATCTTCTCTTTGAGCTTGTCGGCCTCGTCGATGATGAGCACCGGCACAGTTTCAGATTGAGAGGCATAATCGAATGCTCCCAGCGCTTCGCCGAGGATGAGGTACTCACGTGAGTATTGCCGGGCTTGCGCTTCTCTGAGACTGACGCCAGCAACCAATTCTTGCCGCACCATCTGCGTCTGCGCTTCACGGTCCCAACTGTAGAGCACGTCCGCGAGAGTCAGTTCCTCCATCCCTTGCAGGTAGAAGGTCGCGAGATTGCAGGCTCTGGCCAGTGCTTCAGCCAGGGCGGTCTTGCCACCGCCGCGCGGCCCTTCAATGAGCAAGGGCTTGCCGCTGCGCAGATTGTGCGCGAGATCGATCAGTATCCGGCGCTGGATGATGTAACCGGTTGAAGCGATCAGTTCAGCCAGCGCATTCACGCCGCGCTCTTCGATCATTCGTCGAGGATCAATGCTGGGGACGTTCGGATCATTCGGCTGCATGTCAGTTCCCAGACTCCGCGATGACGGCTTCGGCGACGCGCCTCATCTGAGGCGTCATTCGCGGCATCGCGGCGCGGATCTGTTCAGGTGACCCTGAAGATAGAAGATCGGCCAACTCGCGCTCGCTCAATCCCGTCGCAGCGCGCACGCCGTTCGTGTCGGAACGCTCGGCCAGGTCTTTGGCACTCAACTCCGCGAGCGCGTCTATGCCGCGGATTTCTTGTGGGAGGTCGGTCACCATTACGTAGCCTTGCGTGCCGGCAGCCACTTCAACAAAGCCACGCTGCTGCTGGTTGGTGCGCTCGCTGATCAGGCCGCTCAACTCCGAAGAGACCGGGTTGACCACGCGGTAGCCGTAAGCGTCGCTGACAACGACTGAATTGTTGCCCAGGCCACTGAGCATAAGGCCAGCGACGTTCACGGCGGACGTTCCGATGCGGCTGAAGGCTCGCGACCAGGCGCTCGTTAGTGAGCGGCGGCGTCCGCGCAGTCCCGATCCTCCGTCTCCGGCAAGCACGTCACCCGTAAGCTTCACGAAGCGCCCCGACTCAGAGTCAATGAAGCCGACGATAGCCAGATAGGCGCGGTCATATTCGCTGCCGCGACTAACACCGACGATGATTGTCCCTTTCCGCATTGCCCAGCCTTGCCCGCGCACGTCACGCGTCAACTCAAGGCGGACGAGTGAGCCAGAACGCAAGGTATAGAGGGTTCCCAGCGTTCGCACCGGCAGCATTGAGCCGAAAGTAGGCAAGACCACACCGGGTTCGGTGCGAGTGGAAGGCGTAGACCCGGACTGCTCGCTCTGGCGCTGCAATGTCCGAGATGTCGTCGAATTCGTTTGTGTCGTAGGTGAGGCAGCAGGCACAGCGCAACGGATCGAGTGTTCGGGATTACGTCGTGCGGCTGTGGCCGTTGTCGTATTATTTGAGTGCGTGACATTCTCATTATCAACCCCTGTAGGACCTGCCGCGTCAATGCTCGTTGTCGTCTGCACGTCTGTTGTGTTGGTCGCTCCTGTCGCTGGAGGGCCGACCGTCCCTCCCAGACTTTCAATGGGAACCGTAACAGGCGTGTTGGGTGAAACATGGGCAGACCCGGTCGGCGCAGTTGGGGTTGGAGATGCGGGTGGATTCGGCTCCGGCGTCGCGCTACGCACTTCGGCGATGGCCTGCGAGGTCACATCGTCGGGATTACGTTGTGCCTCCTTCGCCTTCGACTCCTGAGTGCGAGTATCCCGCACGCGCAGGTTGAGTGGCGTGCGGTCGCCGCCCAGCATGAAATAAAGCGCCAACATGATACTACCGATCAGCAACAGGATCAGAATAGTTCCAATGACGAGCTTGCGACGCCGGTGGCTCTTGCTTTGGTGAGCCGCTTCCGTCGCCGGCGCGTCCAAGCCTTCTGCATCGAACACAACATATTCGCTGCCGATGGAATCAGCTTCGGCTGTAGCCGGGTCGCTAGGCGCGACACCAACTCCGCTCCCCGATGTCTGATTTTTGTGATGGCTGTTGCCACTGACACTTCGATTGTTTTTCATAGCGGTCTCCTGATGGTCGGGCTTTGCTTAGAATCTACTTCCTGGACGAGGTCAGCTCTGCCGCCGAGGGTTCATCCGCCGCGTTGATCTGTGCAACGGCGACGCGCAGGCGCTGGCTCGCTCCCAGTATCGGCGTCTCATACACCAGCGCGTAGTAACAGGTCGCGCCCGCCGGGATGGCGCTGTCAACGGCGGACGTCTCCACGTCGAGCTTCTTGACCGGCTCGATCTGGAGCGGATTGCCTTTCATATCCACTGTCTGGATGTAGATGTCAGGTGTGCCTTGCACGACGCGGATCGCTGCGACCTCTGTATTGCGAACGGCGACCACCACCACACGCGAACGGTTATCCACGTCGCGCACCGGCGAGAGTGACACGGCCAGGCCATGAACTGGGTCATTCCACTTCTTGAAGAGGTGTGGCGATTTGATCGCTTCCGCAAGGGCGTTTCGCGCGGCGAGCTCAGGATCACCGGCATCTTTCCTGTCACGTTTCAGCGGCGACTGTCTGTTATCAATCTCGGCGACTGCCGGGTCAAGCTTGATCGTCCGGGGGCGCGAACCAGAGGGTGTTGCGGAGAGGGAGGCAGCCTCTGGAAGCCCCCCGGACGCCGGCGCCACGCGCACGGAGGCGGTCCTCGACTTGTCCTGCTCAGTGCCGTCGAGGTTGACTGCGAGGCCGGCAGCGCGGCGAGCCGTGATGACTTCATTGCGATCATAGGCGACCACACAGCGGTGGGCCTGTTGTGAGAGAAATTGCACCGGGTAGATCAGGAAGGTGATGACCATCCCCGACTGCATCTGCACGATGATCGAGGTGGCCGGGCCGCGTCCCAAATTAGCCACAACGGTCGGTGAAGCGAAGCCACTGCTGGCGCGCATGACGAGGAAATGATCAGTCGCCTTGGTGGGAGAATCGTCAATCGTCACCAGGTCGCTGTTACCGGGATGAATGGCAAAGAACCTATCCGCCACTGGGAACTCGATCATGGTCACGCCGTTCGGCGAAAGACCGAGGCGGATGATTGGGTTCATATTGCCTTTGACCGAGACGTTCGCCTCTCCCGACAGGTAATCAGCGGAAGATTGCTGAACAAGGGCGACCGGCGGTGTGGGGGCAACGGTTTGGAAAGGCGTCCGGCTCTCCTGCCGAGATTCATGGCGCACCGGCGCTCTCCTCCTACGTTGCGCGGCTTCCGTCGGAAGCGCCGAACTGATAGTCGCCACAAGCAGCATAATGAAGAATGTTCTAATGGTCTGCGACATAACTCTTCTCCCTATCGGTTGGCCTGTTACCGAGTTGATTGCGAAGCCTGGCCGGTGTCCGATCCCAGCTCCTTGTAGTCGAAAGCGGCGATGAGAAAACCGGAGCGCAGGTTGCGGTCAGCACGGCGCTGCGGGTCAGCCACGAGCTTCACCGTCAGGTTCAACTGGCGGGCCTCGCGCTGGGTAGCGCCGGCGATGATCCTGGTGATCTCTTGCTTACCGATTACCCTCACCGTGTAAGGGTCTGCCGCATCTATCGTGATGTCTTGCGGCGTCCATACCGCCTGCCAGCTTTCGGCGCGTTGCTTCTCAAGGATGCCTTCCTGTTTCAGGTAGCGCGCGAACTTTAGCGCGCTGTCGGGCACCATCATTCGGAGCGCGCGCTCGATGTCACGAGGTCGAGTGGCCGGGTCTACCTGATAGAGCGCGCGGACGAACTCGCCGGTGAGATACTGCTTGTCGGCGCTCGTCAGCCGGTCAGGACCCAACTGCACCGCCTCGGTTTCGCCATAGTTGCGGTCGTTGATCTCAAGCACCCGGCCAGACGAGCGATCCACGACGATGCGATCAGGGCGGCGGACGTATTGATAGAAGTTCAAGCCGATGCTCACGAGAAGCAACAGAACAAGTAACATCCCGGTTGAAGCAAGGCTGAGGATGGTGCGAACGTCTGACGGGTCGCGGTGAAGGACTTGAACGGCAGATGATGCTTCAGCCACGTCACCTGCTGCGGGCTGTGAAGGTCGGAATTCTTCCGCCTCGCGCAAGTCTGCCGGCATCTCCAGTGTGTTTACCTTACTGCTCATGACAATCCTTTCCAGAGAGGCTCGGTTTATTCACTCAGTTGATCGTTTCTTTCTCGCCCTCGATTTCTTCACATGAATTTTCGTCTGTGGCCGCGGCAGGGTCGGTGATCTCGACGAGCATCAGCCTGGTGCGGCCAGCCTCAAGGCCGAGCATCCAGCCGCAGAGGCCGCGCACGAAGAAATCGCCCAGGGCCTGCATCTCTTCCGGCGATATATCAATGACCATCTCACCGCCGGAATTCAGCGCATGCTCAGCGACGAAGGTCTGCAAGAAGTCTTTAAGCGAGTAACTCATATGCCATCATTCTTTCGTCGCGGAGACACTAATCAAGATGTGTGCCAGGCAAAATGAGTTAATGTTGCGGGTCAAGCATGGCGATTAGAGACTGCTGGGTACAGAATCCAGTTATTAACAATCGAGTGGTTAATAGCGGGTGTGACGCCAGCGTCACACCCGGGGTGTGACGTTTCACACACACCTATCAGAGATCAATGAATGTAGACCGACCGCGTCTTGGAGGTTCGAGTCGGCGCGACATCCGATTTAGTGGGCAAAGGGGGTGCTGCGGAAGTGGCGCCCGCTGGAATAGCCGTGTAAAGATTGATGCCGTGGGGCTGCATCGGTTCGGAGGAACTGCCTTGTTGAGGTTCGCTGATTTGCTTGCGGATACCGCCCTCAGACTTCCCGTCGCTGAATCTCCCGACTCCAAAGGCAATCTGGGCGAGCTCGTTCTTAGTGATTCGATGATCTCGATTGAGATCAAGACCCTTGTTCAGCGAGTAAGCCTGACGCTCCTTAGATGAGGCGTTGAGAGGGGCGATCGCGGTGTCAGGCCCCCCGCTCATAATAAAGCCGCGAAAGACCGCAAGGTACACATCGGCCAGGCTATTCAAATGGCCTTTGAAGGGCGTGAAGTATTTTTCAACAAACCGGAGTTGCTCGACCGGAGTCATCCGGCGAACGGCTGCCGCCGAAGTGCCCAAGCTCCTGGCGGTTTGCCTGATGAATTGCAGCAGGCCGCTTGCCGTCTGTCCGGGCAAAGGATTGCGGGCGGAAGCAACAAACGAGGATTCGCACGCCATCACATTCAGCAGCCATTCTGGGCGCATTCCGAGTCTTGCCGCGACCTGCTGCAACTCCGGCAAGAAGCCGGGGTAATTGGCGATCATTCTATTAAAGTTCAGCCGCGCTTGTCTCGCCCTGGCTTCAGTCCGAGTCAACAGTCTGTCCATTTCATTCGGTGACATGCTCTCTTGAGCGTGTGCCTTTGGAGCTACCAACAACAAGAGGGCTGTGGTGCCTACGAGTATTAGTCTTCGCATTCGACTGTTCCTCCAAATAGTGATCTGGTCGCTTCTGCAAGGTGGGTGCCGCCGAAAGCAGCTCGTTGAGTGGCACGGCCTTTGATTAACAACACAGGCGAAACTCACTCGGATTGACTGCGCGAGAGCCTCACACGAGAGAGGTGATCGTCACTTCACATCAGGTGGGTGAACAAACCAATTAAATAATGAGGAGCCAGCGATGAGAAGTTTCGTCAGATGGATAGGTGTGCGCAAGGACGCATACAGAATCAACGATGAGGTCTATGAAAACTCGCGCCTCGCCCGCATCGGGCAACGTGCGATTCACCTGGCAGTCATCATTCGCGCTATCGAGCCGCTGCTGGTGATCGGCGCTACGGCATTCTTGATGATGGTGATAACTACGCACCCGGCGCTCGCGCAGACGCCTGGCGGTTCCATCTTCGGCGGCAACGACCAGTCGCTCGGCAACGGCGTGCGCGAGGCCATCAAGTGGGGGCGCAATCTGCTCTTCCTGCTCGGCGTGGTCGGCGTCGGCTGGGGCATCTTCAACCTGATGACCGAACGAGCCTGGGGACGGCAGATCATTGGCGGCTTGCTGTGCCTCGGCTTTGGCGGTGCCGTGTCGCTGATCTACAGTTTCTCGCAAGGCAACGCCGTCAACCTCGATACCGACCTCGGCAATTAGTGGGTGATCTTTCAGGGAAGGAATCCATGCGACAACGACCGATCAGATCGAACATCTACTTGCCCGTGGTGCGCTTCGGCGTCGTCACCAGTGATTGGAAATTCGTGTTGGCGGCCACGCTTAGCGGCTACGGCGTGCCGTTCTGGTTCGACCTGAAATTCTGGAAAGTGCCGCTTGAATTGTGGACGGGGATACTGGCTGCCGGGTTGAGCATCGCCTTCTTCAACTTCGTGCGGATCGGAAGGCGGCCTTATTGGTTGCAGTACCAGTTGCGGGCGATCACAGAGAAGCCCTGCCACCGCCGCACGATTCCGGCTGACGCGGCGAGCGAGCCACGCAGATTGTGGATGACACAAGGAGCGGATTGACAATGGACCCAATGACGATCATCGGCGGAATCATAACAGCGACCGGCGCCGGGCTGGGATTGGGAATCGGCGCGCGCCTGCTGCCAATAAGTCTCAGAGCGCGGCACGACCTGCGAAAGTGGAAAGCGAGTCCCGACGCCGCAGGTCACCGGCGTATCGCGCAAGTAGAAGAACGTAGGCAAAGACTGGCGCGGCCAGCAGGTCGCCAGCGCGACTCTTCCATCGCCGGCATCTATGAAGACATACTGCGACACACGGATGGCGCTTACACCGGGGGCTACGAGGCTGAACTTGCGCCTACGATGCTCGCCCCCGATTCAGTCGTCGAAGCGCGTTATGACGAACTGGCGAGGATGCTCGCGGTAGAGAAGCCTCCCGGCACCGTCATCCAGTTCCGCTTCTCATCCGGCCCCGACCCAGGCCGCGCCATCGCCGCTCATCTTAAGGCACGCGGCGACGAAGCGCTTACCCACCCGGAGGCTTCACTGCTGCACGCGATGAACCTGGACTTCTACAAGACGGTAGCCGAATCGAGAGTCTACCGTCACGGCAAGTTGTCGGTTTGGGTGCGCGTGCCGGTGCGTCAGGCGGGCGATGCGACGAGCAAAGGGTTGAGCGCCTTTATCCCTGCTGTAGGTCGCGAGATCAGGAAGCAAGGGCTGTCACGCCTCGCGCGTGCCGTTCGTTCGAGCTACACCGCCACTCGTGATGACGGCGTGGTGCGTCGCATCGTCGAAGACGAGCAGGCAGCGAGAGAGCAAGCCGAGAAAGTCTTCCGCCTGGTCGAGCGCGAATGTCCTCTGTCGTTGCGCCGATTTGATCGAGACAAACTCTGGGAGGCGGTCTACCTCGGCCATCGGCAGAATGCTAGGGCCGTTCCCATCCTTCCTGACCTGCCCGGCTTTGACGTTCGTGATTACCTCTGCGGGGAAACGATTGATGGGGACGGCTGGTATGTCATGCACGGCTCTCATCTCGCCTGCATCGTCTCGATGTTTGTACCGCCTCAGCCGGCGGTGTCGGCTGACGCCTTACGCGCCCTGACGCTGCACCCGGGCCTCACTTTCCGGCACACACTGGTTGCGGAGTACATCACCCTTGATCAGCGCAAGGCGGTAAAACGGCTCGACCGTCGCATCCGCCAGGTCCGTCGCACCCATATCCGCGCCGACGGGCGACACCGCCAGACGCCGGAGGCGAGGGCGGCTCTCACCGACCTTGAGAGCGTCAGAGATCACATCACCGGCTCCAGGGAAGCGCTCATCCAATCCCGCTTCTACGCCATCATCTACGCCGACCCGGCGCGGACGCGGGCTGAGCTTCAGCAGTCACTGCGCGACCTTGATCATTACGCGGAACAGATGATCACCGCCATGCAGTCGATCTCCGGCGTCGAAGCCGCGCGCGA
>JADMIO010703308.1_pt1 | contig 28692 bp, 28 predicted proteins | sample 8958161 | NCBI WGS metagenome assembly JADMIO01 (sample SAMN16585339, study PRJNA669376) | soil metagenome | isolation source: Crop rotation soil | place: USA: Cullars Rotation, Alabama | collected 2011 | reverse complement strand
CTCGCGGCCGCGAGTTGCGCGTACGTGAGCTCGCGGCCGTCGTGCACGACCGCCACGCGCGCCGGATGCCGGCGCGCCGCCTCGGTCAACACCTCCGACAGCACGGTCATGTCAGAGCAAAGGTTCGACACGGTCGCGCAACGCGATCCATCGCGCTCGAGGCTAGGCGGGCCAAGCGCGTCGCTCAGACTGCGGCACGAGCGTCGATCACGCGTCGTTCTCGACGCGCCCCACGCGCGGAGCATGCTGCCAAAGGGCGTTGCATCGACGCGCACCGTGCCGTGGAGCGGTACCTCCGTGAACTTCGCTCGGAACCGGCGCGATCCCGACGACGAGCACGACCGGTTCGTGACTTCGCGGCACGGAGCTGCGCGGGATCAGTCGAGAAAGAGGCAGAACGGGTGACCCGCCGGGTCGAGCATCACCCGAACCCGTTCCTGCGGCTGGACCGGAGCGACGCGCGCGCCGCACGCGACCGCGTGCGTGACCGCGGCGTCCAAGTCGTCGACCCGAATGTCGAGGTGCAGCATCTTGTCGTGACCGCTTTGCTGCTCGGGCCACGTCGGCGGTCGGTACTCGCGTTCGGCTTGGAACGACAAGCCCGTACCGCCGGTGGGATCAGGGAGCAACACGAAATCGGGCTCGCTGATCGCAACATGCCAGCCGAGGAGCTCGCCGTAGAAGTCGGCCATGGCGTGCGCGTCGGCACAGTCGATGCAGATGGTTGCGAGCCGGAGCGCCGGACGAGCCACAGCCACGATTCTTGCGCGGCGCCGCGGTGCCACCAACTGCACCGCGACGCGCGCGTCGCCCCCAGCGAGTTCGGCCTAGTAGTCGGCCGGAGCAGTGTCGCTGCCGGTGCTGCTGTCGCTGCGCGCCTCACGCACGAACGCCAACACGTGGTCGGACGGGATGGCAAAGCCGATGTTGTTGGCCGCCCGGGTCTCGTTCGACGATGCGACGAGCGTGTTCAGCCCGATCACGTGACCCGATGCGTCGACGAGCGGACCACCAGAGTTGCCCGACGAGATCGCGGCGTCGGTCTGGATCAGCCCGGTCAGCGTGCCGTTCTCCTCGTCGACCGAACGGTCGAGTGCTGACACGATGCCGCGCGTCACGGTCGGCTCGCCCGCAAGCGCGAGCGCCTGGCCGATGGCGACGGCGTCTTGGCCGACCTTCACGCTCGACGTGGGTGCGAACGTCGCGGCGGCGAGTCCATGGGCCTGCACGATTTTCAACACTGCGAGATCGCGGCTCGGATCGGCGGCGACGATGCGTGCCTCGCGGGGCTGCTGCTCGCCGTCCATCGTCACGGTGACCGAGCTGGCGTTGTTCACGACGTGCGCGTTCGTCACCACGTAGCCGTCGGACGACACGGTCACGCCCGTGCCGACCGCACTGCCCGTCTGCTGGAAGAGTCCGTTGTCCTGCACGATCTCGGCCTGGATGCGCACCACCGACTTGCGCATCTTCGCGACGACCGACTCGACGTCGATCGTGCCGTTCGCGTCACTCGACCCCACCGTCGCGGTGCGCAGCGGTGCGGGCGCGGTCCGCTCGACGATCACCTTCGTGTCGTGGCTGGCGAAACGCGCGCCGGCCCACCCACCGCCGATGCCGACGACTGCCAGCGCGACAGCTCCGGCAACGACGGCGGTGGGCCGACCGCGCCCGCGGTTCCGCACGGCGGCCGATGAATCGACTTGCGTGTCGACAGGAGGAGCGACCGGTGCCGCCGGAGCCGACGCCGTTGTCGACTCCCACCATGGCGTGGCCCGCTCCGGCGCGAGGTCCGATCGAGTGGGCTCGTCGGTGGTGGCGTCTTCGAACATCGCAAACCCTCCTGTCGGCGGTCGTTTCGGTGCGAAGACAGGATGCGCGACATCGCGACCGTCGCGGGCACCGTCAGCCTCGAAAGCGCTGAGAATCGGCGTGCCGCGCGGAGAACGGGCTGAGAACTCGCGCTTTCGTGCCGAGTCGTACACTCCGCGCGCATGACGAGCACAGTCGAGTCGGGGTTGCTCGCAGGCGACGACGAGTTGCTGCGCGACGCGCTCACTGAAGCCGAGGTTCCGCCGCTGCTCGCGACGGTTGCGTATCTCACCGGCGATTTGTCGGTGTTGCGTCCCGAACTTGGCCCGAACCCGTTGATGATGCTCGAGCCCGACGCGGGCATCGGGCCCGAGCAGCAAGCCGAGGCCCGCGCGCTTGCGTTCGACGCGTTGACCCGTTGGCGCGACGCGGGGCGGCCGCAGCCACCGACTCCTTCACCGGAAGCGCTGACCTCGATGCTCGAGTTCGTCGTCGGCGGTGTGCCGATGGCCGAGTACCGCGAGCTGTTCCTCGAAGAACTCGGTCTCGACGGCGCCGATCTTCGCGCCCCCGCATGGCACAAGGACGAGCTCGCGCCGAACACCGACTTCCGTGTCCTCGTGATCGGCGCCGGGATGTCGGGCCTGCTCGCCGCGCATCGACTCAAGCAGGCCGGCCTCGATGTCGTGATCATCGACAAAGACCGTGACGCCGGCGGCACCTGGCTCGAGAACACCTACCCGGGCTGTCGGGTCGACGTGCCGAACCTTTTCTACAGCTACTCGTTCGCGCAGCGCGCCGACTGGCCGCAGCACTACTCGCAGCAGGAGACGCTGCTCGACTACTTCCGGCGCTGCGCCGACGAGCTCGAACTGCGGCCGCTGATCCGCTTCCAGACCGAGGTCGAGTCGCTCACGTTCGACGAAGCAACCGCACAGTGGCACGTCGCGCTGCGCACCGCGGACGGAACGACCGACACGATCGACGTGCATGCAGTGGTCAGCGGTGTCGGCCAGCTCAATCGTCCGAACATGCCCGACATCAAAGGCATGGACACGTTCGCGGGACCCGCGTTCCACAGTGCGCGCTGGCAGCACGACGTCGACCTCGCGGGCAAGCGCGTGGCCGTCATCGGCACAGGCGCGAGCTCGGCGCAGCTGATCCCGGTGGTTGCCGACCAAGCCGAGCAGCTCGTGATCTTCCAGCGCACGCCGAACTGGTTCGCGCCGACGCCTGACTACCACGACGCGGTGTCGACGCGGCAACGACGGTTGTTCCAGGAACTGCCGTCGTATGCACAGTGGAGCCGCTTCTGGCTGTTCTGGCGCAACGCCGAAGGCATGTTGCCGCTCGTCCACGTCGATCCTGATTGGGAGCCGAAGGACCGTTCGGTCGGGATGATGAACGACATGCTGCGCCAGATGTTGACGGCGTACTTGGAGCTCGAGTTCGCCGACCGTCCCGATCTTCTCGAGAAGGTGTTGCCGCAGTACCCGCCGTCGGCAAAGCGAATGTTGCGCGACAACGGCATCTGGGCGCGCACGTTGAAGCGCGACGACGTCGAACTCGTCACCGAGCCGATCGCCGAGATCACGCCGAACGGAGTGCGCACCGCCGACGGTGTCGAACACGCGGTCGACGTGATCGTCTACGGCACAGGGTTCCAAGCGTCACGGTTCCTCATGCCGATGCGGGTGACCGGCCGCGGTGGCGTCGACCTGCACGAGCAGTGGAACGGCGACGCGCGTGCATACCTCGGCGTCACGATGCCTGACTTTCCGAACTTGTTCGTGCTCTACGGGCCGAACACCAACATCGTCATCAACGGGAGCATCATCTTCTTCTCGGAGTGCGAGGTGTTCTACGTACTCGAGTGCATTCGCTGGATGCTCGCCAACGGCGTGCGCGCCATTGATTGCAAGCGCGACGTGCACGATGCGTACAACGTGCGCATCGACGAAGGAAATCGCGCTCGGGCGTGGGGCTGCTCCACGGTGAACAGCTGGTACAAGAACGAGCGCGGCCATGTCACGCAGAACTGGCCGTTCTCGCTGCTCGAGTACTGGCAGCAGACGCACACGATCGAGCCGTCCGACTACACGGCGCTCTGAACGACGCCTCGGATGGTGTCATCGAGCGCCCGACGGTCGGCGGTGCATGCGGCGCGTACGTGACAGCCTTGAATGTGGTCGTTCACGAGTCCGAGTGACTGCATCGCGGCGTACGCGGTGGTCGGACCGATGAAGCGAAACCCGTAGCGCTTGAGTTCGAGGGCCAGCGCGGTGGACTCGTCGGTGACCGCGGGAATCTCGCCGAATACCTTCGGCGTCCGGCGTCGGCCTCGGGGCTCGAACTCCCAGATCAACGCGGCGAGCGAGCCTTTCGCGTCCTGCACGGCGAGCGTGGCGCGCGCGTTGTTGATCGCGGCCTCGATCTTCGCTCGTTGACGAACGATTCCGGCGTCACCGAGCAGTCGCTGCACGTCGCGTTCGGTGAAGCGCGCCACCCGCTCAGCGTCGAAACCGCGGAATGCCTTCCGGAAGTTCTCGCGTTTGCGGAGAATCGTCAACCACGACAGGCCCGACTGGAATCCTTCGAGACACAGCTTCTCGTAGAGGCGCGTGTCGTCGAGCATCGGTCGGCCCCACTCGCAATCGTGGTAGTCGACGTACTCGGGTGTTGCGGTGCACCACGAACACCGCCGAGCACCGTCGTCACCGCGTATGAGCGGTGTGTCGCGCCAGTCGCCCACGACTCAACGCGGCGCGTCGCCGCGGCGGTATTCCGCGGTGAGCTCGTCGAGGCGTCGCGCAACCTCGTCGTCGAGTTCGTACGTCGCGCCCGCGACGGTCGCGTCGAGTTGCTCGGGTCGGCTCGCACCCACAATCGGTGACGTGATCGCCGGATTGCGCAACGTCCACGCGACCGCGAGCGTGGTCAACGGAACGCCGACCTCCTCCGCTACCGCGACGAGCTGTTCGACAGTGTCGAACACGTTGTCGTGCCAGTAGCGGTCCTGGTACATCGAGCCGGCGGTTCCGAGTGTGAACCGGGTGCCCTCTTCGGGAGCCTTGCTTCGGTCGTGTTTGCCCGACAACAAACCGCCGGCGATTGGGTTGTAGGGGATCACACCGATGCCCTGCTCGAGGCACAACGGAAACAGTTCGCGCTCGAACTCCCGGAACAGCAGGTTGTAACGGGGCTGGATCGATGCGAAGCGTGTGAGTCCGAGCGCGTCGCTGCGACCGAGCGCGAGCGCAAGCCGATACGCGAGGAAGTTCGAGCAGCCGATGTAGCGCACCTTGCCCGAGTGCACGAGGTCGTCGAGCGCGGCGAGCGTTTCGTCGAAGGGCACGCCGCGATCGTCGAAGTGAAGCTGGTAGAGGTCGATCCAATCGGTCTGCAGTCGACGCAGCGACGCGTCGACGGCATCCATGATGTGCCGTCGGCTGTTGCCGTTGTCCCACGGCCGCGGGCCCATGGGCATGAAGCACTTCGTGGCGACCACGTATTGATCGCGCCGGCCAGTGAGCCAACGGCCGACGATCTCTTCGGTGCGCCCGACAGTGGTGAGGTCACCACCGAGCGGGTAGGCGTCGGCCGTATCGAGGAACGTGATGCCGAGCTCGGTGGCGTGATCGAGGATCGCGAACGAACCGGTTTCGTCGACTTGAAGGCCGAAGGTCATCGTGCCGAGGCAGATGCGCGACACGAGGAGGCCACTGTTGCCCAGACGGACGTGCTGCATGCGGGTGAGTGTACGGAGGAGCCGCAGGGCCCGCCCTCGTGCGAAGCCGCTCGCGGGACCGTTGCCGGCGGCTGAGTGTGAGGAGCCGCAGGGCCGGCCCTCGCGCGAAGCCGCTCGCGGGACCGTCGCCGGCGACTGAGTGTGAGGAGCCGCAGGGCCTCGCCCTCCGGTTGAAGCTTGTCGAACGCCCGACCACTCATCCAGGTGGATGAGGAGCCCTCCGAATGGATGACGGCCAAATGCGTCGGCGGCACGATGCGCCGACCTGCTGCGTGCGCCGAACGAAACGGCACGTGACTTCGCGTGGGGAGGTGCACCGTCGATGGTTCGGGCAAACGAGTGGGGATCGCGGTGTGCGCCCCGCGCGGGGTCGCGTGTTCGGAGTGTGGGCTCGGTTACGCTGCCGCGGCAGCGCGAAGCCTCTGTGGGGGAGGGTGTGCGATGACTGGTGGAATGACGTCGGTGCTCGTGGCCGACGGCCGGCAAATGGTTGCCGAAACGTTGGAACGCGTCATCGACGCGGAACCCGACATGTCGGTGGTGTGCGCGCTGACTGCGTACGCCGACTTGTTCGAACACGTCGAACGGAATGCGCCCGACGTGCTCGTGCTCGGATGCGATTTCGGTGGCGACGGGCTCACGGTGGCGCGGCGGTTGCGCGACGAACAGCCGGCGACGCGTGTGGTGATGCTCATCGACGACGCCACCGGAACCACATCTGCGCGTGCTGCGATCGTTGCCGGTTGTCTCGGCGTGATCTCCAAAGATCGTGGCGCCGAAGACCTTTGCAACGCGATCCGCAGCGCGGCGCGTGGCCGGGCGGTTGCGGCGGTGTCGGATCTCGATGGCTTGTTCGGTGCACCACCACTCGACGACGAAGCGCGCCGCGGCGGTTTGACCGGACGGCAGTACGAAGTGCTGCAGCTCATGGCTGAGGGATGTGCGACGGACGACGTCGCGGCGCGCCTCTATGTGAGCCGGAACACCGTGCGGACGCACGTGCAGCACGTGTTCCGCAAGCTCGGCGCGCGGTCACGACTCGAAGCAGTGGCCATCGCGCGCCGCAATGGAGTCCTGGGATGACACTGCTGCGCAGCCGCGGTGCCGGCGGAGGCGAACGAGTGGACGGGCGAGCGGAGCGCCGGCGGAGCTGCCGGTACCGCGATTGAGCCGCAGCAATAGTTACGCGTACACGTTGAGCGGGGTCTCGCCGGCGTACGTGCTTGCGTCGGCGCGCCCGGTGGCCACCATCAAGAACGCGTAGGCATCCGCGTCGCCGGTCGACGGCATCGCGCCGTGCCAGCCGCGCTTGGCCAGCTCGAAACGAATGTGCGAGAGCGCGCCGGGCACACCGTTGCCGAGCTCAGGCGCGCGGCCGAGCGCGGCGCGGATGTCGTCGTGGTGCATCCACGTGTCGTACCAGAGCGCTTCGACGCCGTCGCCGAGCGTGCCCTCGTAGCCGCCGGGCGCCGTTGCCGCCCACGCCTCGTCGTCGAACAACGGCAGGAGTCCCGCCGCGCCCTTGCGGACCTCGGCGCACTCGTCCGCCAGCGCCTCGGCACTGCGTCCGGCCCGCTCCGACACTTCTCGGGCGGTCACTTCGGGGGTGCCGAGGCCGTCGAGCTGACCGGTAACCACATCGGCGATGCCGCCGACGGTGTGGCGGGCGACGTCGCCGACCGTCCACCCGGCGCAGCGGCTCGGGCGCTCCCACTCGGCCGCGTCGATCGTGCGCAGCAGGGCCTCGAAGCGGTCGAGCTCCTCGAGCAGGCCGTCGGACACCTCGGAACGGGGAAGGGCCATGTCTGTCCTCTCGCATTCGGTGGAGGGCCTGCCGTGTGCCTCCCGTGGAGGCAACATGCGTGCAGGCTGCATGTTTCTTGTGTACGTTGTCGCACAGGAGCAGCGTCATCGTCAAGAGCCCTGAACCCGAACATCCGGTGCACGCCCCGCGCACCCAGGCCGAACGCACGGCCCGCACTCGCGCGGCGCTGATCGGAGCGGCTCGAAGCCTGTTCGCCGAACGCGGCTACGCCGGCGCGGGCCGCGAGGACATCGTCGAACGCGCCGGCGTGACGCGCGGTGCGATGTACCACCACTTCGCGTCGAAGGACGCGCTGTTCCTCGCGGTGTACGAAGCCGTCGAGCACGAATTGCTCGAAGCGATTGCTGCGTCGGCGATGCGTGCGACCGACCCAGTGGAGATGTTGCAGCTCGGGGCGCTCGCGTTCCTCGATGCGGCTGCGACGCCCGAGGTGCGGCGCATCGTGTTGCTCGACGCGCCCGCGGTCATCCCTGTCGAAACGCGGCGCGCCCTCTCGGAGCAGTACGGGCTTGGTCTGGTGCGCGAAACGCTTCGCGGTATCGATGCCGCGGGACGGCTGACGATCGGTCCGGTCGACGCGCTCGCGCCGGTGTTGCTTGCTGCGATGCACGAAGCCGCGACCGCGGTCGCCGACGGCGCCGATGTCGAGTCGATGCGCACCGTCGTGGCGCAACTGATCGACCGGCTGACGACATCAGGCTGAGCCGCGCGTACTGCGCAGGATTTCACCGCAGTTTTGCCGACGTCCATTGCGCGTTGCGTCACCTGGTGGCCACACTCGGCGGCGGTGGACCGATCCAGGAGAAGCATGATGCGCAAGTTGGGAATTGGAGTTCTTGGTATTGCAATCGCGGGTGTGTTGGCAGGAGGCGGCGCGGCGCTCGCATCGAGTGCGTCGCCGCACATCACGACGGCCGAGACGATCCGCGTGGTCGAGCACGATTCGCAGCAGAAGTTTGTGGACTTCAACCACAACAACCGGCCCGATGTCGGCGACATGTTCGCGTTCGCGGGCACGTTGACCAATCCATCGAGCCACAAGCGAGTCGGCACCGTCCAGGGCAACTGCACTGTGCTGTTCGGCGACACCGCGAACTGTCTGGCCACCGCGACTGTGACTGGCCGCGGCACCATCGAGGTCGCCGGCGCGTCCGGCGACGCGAAGGATTTCGACATCGCGGTCACCGGCGGTACGGGTCAGTTCCAGAATGCGCGTGGGCAGATCCACATCCACCAGGTCAACGACACCGACTCCGTCGACACGTTGCGGTTGATCCCGTAAACACGGGCCATTCCAGCCGTCGTTGGTCGGGTCGCGTGCGACCCGACCAACGCGGTGGAGTGTGTTACTCCTCGTCGCTCGCTTCGGGGAACCCGTCGACGTCGCGCAGTGCGGGAAACAGTCGGGCCCACGCGCCGGCGACCGCAAGCGTGGCCGCGCCGCCGAGCACGATCGCGGGTCCGGGCCCGAGGATCTGACCCGCGACGCCGGACTCGAACGCGCCGAGCTCGTTCGACCCGCCGATGAAGACGTTTTCGACGGCGAGCACGCGTCCGCGCAGCCCTCTCGGCGTCGCGAGCGGCACGAGCGTCGCGCGAATGAACACGCTCACCGCGTCGGCTCCCGCGAGCACCACGAGCGCGAGGCACGCGACCGCGTACGAATGCGTGAGGCCCAGCACGATCGTGCCGGCGCCGAACGTGGCGACCGCGACCAGCAGGCGTCGGCCGACGTGGCGACGCGCCGGGCGCAGGGCGAGCCACAGCGTGACGAGCGCGGCGCCGAGCCCGTACGCGGCGCGCAGGAAACCGAGACCGACTGCGCCCACTCCGAGACGCTCCTCGGCAATCGCGGGAAGCAGCGCGATCGCGCCGCCGAACAGCACCGCGAAGAGGTCGAGCGAGATCGCGCCGAGCACCAACGAGTGGTGACGGATGAACCGCACACCTTCGAGTGCTTCGGCCAGACCTTTCTTCTCGTCGTCCGAGTCGGGGTCGAATGCCATTCGCGCGCGCGGCGGCACGTCGACCGCCATGATCGCGATGGCCGCGATCGCGAACAGTGTTGCCGCGGCGATGTACGAGGCCGACGGCGCGATCGCGTACAGCACGCCACCGATTACCGGGCCGGCGATCAACGCGACCTGCCATGTACCGGAGAACCTCGGCACGAGCCACGGCAGCCGTTCGGCCGGGACGATGTCTGCGGGAAGCGCCCGTTCGGCGGGCGCGACGAATGCGCGCGCAATTCCGAACACGAACACCATGCCGAAGATCGGCGTGACCGTGTGGTCGCTGCCCCGCGCGTAGTAGGCGAGCGCGGCGGCGACGAGGGCCTGCGCGCCCGCGGCGAAGAACACGACGCGCCGGCGGTCGTAGCGGTCGGCCACCGACCCGGTGACGAGCACGAGTGCGGCCGCGGGCAAGAACTCGATCAACCCGAGCCAGCCGAGGTCGAGCTCACGGTTGGTGATGTCGAACACCTGCTTGCCGAGCGCCGTCTCGCCGGCCATCGTGGCGGCCGACGCGCAAAACACGCTCACGAGCAGCGCGACGATCGAACGCCTCGAGTGCGCGAACGCCGCCTCGGCCGACGCACGCGGTGCTTCGGGCGGATCGGCGGTCACGAACCGCGCAAGCTATTGCAGCGTCCAGACGGTGCAGCGTGGGCCACCGGCCCGTCGGTAGTGGCTCAGTTTGAATGAGCCGATACGTGGCTCACTTTGAGCTGCACGAGAGGCGCGGCACCGGGGTCTACTTCCTGGCCTTCTCGCAACCGCTTGCGGGGTTTGCGACCCGTGGTCCGCCTTACCGCCAGGTTGGCCTCGGTTGTGAGCGTAGTTGCGGGTGGCTCAGTTCGCGCTCGTGGAACTAGCAGGTGCCAGTTACGCTGGCATCGTGGCCAAGAAGACGAAGATGCCAACGGACGTGAACCAACGCGCCGCGGCGATCGTCGCGCTCGCCACCGGTCAGGCCGAGCCGGAGACCAAGGACGAAGCACGCGCCGAAGGCGGGCGCAAGGGAGCGAAGGGGCGCTCCGACAAGCTGACGGCCGAGGAACGATCGGAGATCGCTAGAAAAGCTGCCCGCGCTCGCTGGGGGAGCCCGGCGGGGGCGCGAGATTGAGTTTGGCGGAGTCCACGCCGCGATCGAGCGCCTTCATGATGACGTACGGGCGCATCATTGGATTGATGAACCGATAGCGCCATTGGTGTCCGCGGCCGCGTCGTTCCAGGACGGGCCCGCGATCCTCGCAGAATCGTTTGAGTTGCTTGTTGAACCGGTCGAAGTCGTACTTCTCCGACGTGATCCGTTCAAGGTGGTCGCGAAGCTCTCCGGGCATGAAGTAGCCCGTCTCGTCGGGAATCGCGAGAGCACACGCCAGGAGGATCGTTTCAAAGAGCGCGTGCGCCTGATGCGTGCGCGTCGCCGCGTTGTAGCGACGAGTGATGTCTTCGTCGGTCTGGTCAATCGCCGCAGCGATGGCTTTTGAACAGTCGTCCTCGGTCAGAAAGTTGCGCCCGGTGAGTACGGCGAGTCGCGCAGCTTCCTGTGCAAGCAGGTGTGCGAAGTGCGGAAGCCCCTGAGGAACATGCACAAGGGTGTGCATCACATCGGGCGGCGCCGAAATCTGCAAGCGCTCGAAGCCGCCCGCAATGATGTCCTCCATCTCGCCAGGCTCCATGCGCGGCATGTGCACTTGCTTTAGGTTGCGGCTGATCGACTGGTGTTGAGCGATCAAGCTCTCCACATCGTCCGCGACTCCGACCACGATGAGTGTGGCGTTGACGAGATGATCTGAAACCCCCTTGATCGTGTCGGCGATGAGAATCCGCGTGTCCGACTCGTCAGGCACGCGGTCGAACTCATCGAAGAAGATCATCAACGGATGCACTTCCGTGAGAACCTGTAGCGCCTGCCGGACGCGCGATGGCGTCGTCTCGTCGTAGCTCAGAATCTCGATCGCGTTGGCCGCCGCTTCGGAGAAGCCTTCGACGTGGCTGTAACGCAAGCTCCTCGTCTTGGCGATGAGGTCTTCGACAACTTTCGTCCAGAGACTTGCGAAGTCGTCGGACACGTCGCAGTTGACGCGCACCGTCGTTGCCGCCTGCGTGAGCAGATTCGCAGACACGGCAGCGAGACTCGTTTTGCCGACGCCCCGTTCGCCGTAGATGACGCCGTGCAGTCCGACGGTGAAGAACACCGACTGAAACGCGGCTAACTCACCGATGCGACCGGAGAACAGGTCGCTGGAGTCGACAGGCCCAGAGGGGCGGAAGACCTCGGCAAGCGTCTGTAGGCGCTCCCGTGTCGGAGCTTCGGGGATGCGTGCGATCAGCCGTGCGACGGGCGTGGCCCGCAACACGATCGACAAGCTGCTTAACGACCTCGGCGAAGCCTGCTCGGCCTACATGGACGTGACGCTCCGGAACCTCGACGTGGACCGCATCGAGGCCGACGAGATTTGGGCCTTCTGTTACGCCAAGCAGAAGCACGTTCCCGAAGAGTTCCAGGACACCTTCGGTTACGGCGACGTGTGGACGTGGACCGCGATCGATGCGGACACGAAGCTGATGGTCTCGTACCTCGTCGGTGAGCGCACGACCGAGGACTGCTACACGTTCGTGGCCGACCTTCGCTCACGTCTCCTGCCGGGCCAGCGCATCCAGTTGACGACGGACGGTTTCGGTTCCTACCCGTCCGTGGTGGACGCGCTTTGGCGCGGGAACATCGATTACGCGCAGGTCATCAAGGAATACGGACAGGCCGACACCGATCACCGCTACTCGCCCGCAGTGTGCACGTCGATCGACAAGCGCGTCGTGAGCGGCGACCCGGTTGCGAAGCACATCAGCACGTCGTACGTGGAGCGTCAGAATCTCACGATGCGTATGGGTATGCGTCGGTTCACTCGGCGCACGAACGCGTTCAGCAAGAAGGTCGAGAACCACGCGCACGCGGTCTCGCTGCACTTCTTCCACTACAACTTCTGCCGTCCCCACCAGACGCTGACGAAGAAGGCCGGCAAGCCGACCACGCCCGCAATGGCCGCAGGCGTCGAGACCTTCCCGTGGAGCGTCACCCAGCTCGCCGAACTGCTGGACTAGATCGAGTGGACCCCGACAGGCAACTCCGACTCGAACTAATCATGCGCTTCTGGCTCGGGGTCGCGGGAACCCTGCTGCTGGTCAGCATCGCCGTGTTCAAGGGGAACCTCGTAGTCGGACTGGTCACAATCCCTGTTGCTGCGATCACGGTGGTGCTTGGCAGGATCATGGTTCGCGACCGTCGAACGAGACGCTGGCGCTAGCCGCCAGATTCAAACTGAGCCACTACCGGCCCGTCGGGCGGCGAAACAACCCGTTAGCCTCTCCGCCATGGCGCGAATCGAGTTCCCCGAAGCCGGTATGGGCGAGCACGTCGACTGGTCGTTGTCGAGAGTGAAGATGGCCGTGGGCATGGGCCAGCTGTCGGAAGCCGTCTACGGCAACTCGCAACTCCCGGTGCGCGAGCGCGAGGCCGCTCGCTACACGATCGCTCTCATCAACGAATGCGTGGTGTGCCAGGACACGCGCGCGAAGGCGGCGAGCGAAGCGAAGATCGACGAGGGGTTCTACGGCGAGATCGCGTCGTGGCGCACGAGCTCGGTGCTGACCGTCCGCGAGAAGCTCGCGGCCGAGTTCGCGCAACGCTTCGCGCTCGACCATCTCGCGATGGACGACGACTTCTGGGCCCGTCTGCGTGGCGCGTTCGCCGACGACGAGATCGCCGATCTCACAATCTGCTGCGGCATGTTCCTCGGCATGGGTCGCACGCTCGCCGTCATCGGCGTTCGCGCGCCGGATGAGCGCATTTTGGTCTGAACGTCCCGGTTTTGGCAGACTGCATCCGGGAGAGACCAGCAGCAGGGCGCGCGCATGGTGAAGAACGCTTCACCGCGTGCGGCCGCGATCAGAATGAGGATGAAGGAGACGCATGATGCGAAGGGCAAGATTCGTGGGCGGCGCGTTTGTGAGCGCGCTCGCACTCGGCCTCACGGCAGCAGCACCTGCGGGTGCCGCGACGGTGTCGCCGCCAGTTGCACAGGGCTTTGCCGGCCCCCTGCAGTTCGCCGTCGGCGCCGAGGGGAACCTCGTCGTGGCGCAGGACTTCTCGGCGACGCTCACCGTCGTCGACCCGACCGACGGCCGCAAGGATCTTGTGTCGCGGCCGGGCAAAGAGATTGCCGGCGTGGCCGTGACCGACGGCTACATCGCCTTCACCGCGGGCGGCACCGAGAAGGCGCCGTCGTCGACGCTCGAGCGTCGTCGCGATGGTGACGGTGTGCAGACGCTCTCCAACCTGCTGCAGTTCGAGAAGAACAACAACCCCGACCACAAGAACACGTACGGCTTCGTGCCGCCCCTGCCGTCGAATTGTGCCAAGCAGTGGCCGACACAGGAAGCGGGCCCGCCCACGTACAAGGGCATCGTGGAGTCGCACGCGTACTCGGTGGACGAAGCAAAGAGTGGTTACTACGTCGCGGACGCGGCCGCGAACGACATCTTGCGCGTGCCGCTGAACGGCGGAACGCCGAGTGTGGTGACCGTGCTGCCACCGCAGCCGCTCAAGATCACCCAGCAGATCGCCAAAGGTGCGCATCTGCCGCCGTGCACGGTCGGTCACACCTACGGCTTCGAGCCGGTGCCGACCGACGTGGAGATGGGCAACGACGGTTACCTCTACGTGAGCTCGTTGCCGGGCGGTCCTGAAGACCCGAGCCTCGGTGCACGTGGTTCGGTGTTCCGGGTCAACCCGAACACCGGCGCGGTCACCAAGCTCGCCGGTGGTCTCGCGGGTGCGACGAACGTTGCGGTGACGCCGAACGGCACGGTGTACGCCACCGAGCTGTTCAGCGGCAACGTGTCGCGCATCGCCAACGGCCACGCCACGCCGATCGCGCACCTCAAGGACGCGGCGGCGGTGGAGTACGCCAAGGGCAAGCTCTACGTGTCGTGGAACGTCTTCGAAAACGGAACGATCTCGACGATTTCCATCTGACGAGCGTTCCCGCTCCACCAGTACGCGAGAACGCCCCCCGAACCACGGATGGTTCGGGGGGCGTCCCGCGTCAGGGAGACCAACTCTGCGCGCAGGCGTCAGGCTTCGAGCGCGACGGCGAGCACGTCGTTGACGCTCGCCGCGTAGTGCAGCTCGACCTGCTCGCGCACGTCCTCGGGGATGTCGTCACTGTCGATGCGGTTCGCCTCGGGAAGGATCACGTGGCGCACACCGGCTCGGTGTGCGGCGAGCACCTTCTCCTTGACGCCACCGATCGGCAGCACGCGGCCTTGCAACGTGACCTCGCCGGTCATCGCCACATCGGAACGCACCTTGGTGTCGCGCAACAGACTTGCGATTGCCGTCGTCATCGTGACGCCGGCCGACGGTCCGTCCTTCGGCACTGCGCCCGCGGGGAAGTGCACGTGGAATCGCCGGTTCAATTTCGCCGGGTCGATGCCCAACTCGTCGGCGTGCGCACGCAGGAACGAGAGTGCGATCTCGCCCGACTCGCGCATCACGTCGCCGAGCTGTCCGGTGAGGGTGAGGCCCTCGCCGTCAGTGGTGACGGCCTCCACGAACAGCACGTCGCCGCCGGCACCGGTGACAGCCAAGCCGGTGGCGATGCCTGGTGACACCACTCGTTCGGCGGGTCGCTCGTCGATGACCGCGCGGCCGAGTGCGTCCTTCAGATCGCCGACCTTCACTTCCACCGGCGCGACTGCTTCACCCTTCGCCAGCTTGGTCGCCGCCTTGCGCACGACGCGATCGAGGCGTTGCTCGAGTCGCCTCACGCCGGCTTCACGCGTGTAGTCGCCGATGATCGCGTGCACGACCTCGTCGGGCACCACGACCTCGTCGGGCTCCACACCGTTGCGCTCGTACACCTTGCTGAGCAGGTGATCGCGTGCGATGGCGAGCTTCTCGTCCTCGCTGTAACCGCTGATCGTGATGACCTCCATGCGGTCGAGCAGCGGCGCGGGCACACGCTCGAGCGTGTTTGCGGTCGCGATGAACACGACGGACGACAAGTCGAGCTCGAGCTCGAGATAGTGATCGCGGAACGTGTGGTTCTGCGCAGGGTCGAGCACCTCGAGCAGCGCCGACGTGGGATCGCCGCGCCAGTCGCTGCCGAGCTTGTCGATCTCGTCGAGCAACAACACCGGGTTCATGGTGCCGGAGTCGATCAAGGCGCGCACGATGCGGCCGGGGCGTGCACCCACGTAGGTACGCCGGTGACCACGGATCTCGGCCTCGTCGTGAATGCCACCGAGAGCCGTACGCACGAACTTGCGCCCGAGCGCGCGGGCCACCGACTCGCCGAGCGACGTCTTGCCGACACCTGGAGGCCCGGCGAGCACGAGGATCGTTCCCGCGCGCCGGTGCTGCGATGTGTCGACGTTCCGCTCCGCGCGCAGCTTGCGCACTGCGAGGAATTCGACGATGCGATCCTTCACTTCGTCGAGCCCCGAGTGGTCGGCGTCGAGCACGGAGCGTGCGTGTGTGAGGTCGAGGTTGTCGTCGGTGCGCGAGGCGAACGGAACCTCGAACACGGTGTCGAGCCACGTGCGGATCCAGCTCGACTCCATCGACTGCTCGCCGACTCGGTCGAGGTGGTCGATCTCCTTCTCGATCGCGCTACGCGTGGCGTCGGGAATCACGTCGGCGAGCGCCCCGAGCTTTTCGCGGTACGTGTTGCCGCCCGACTCCTCGCCGAGCTCCTCTTGGATGGCCTGCAGCCGACGGCGCAGCACGGCGTCGCGCTGCATCTTCTCGAAGTGGCCGCTCACCTCGCCCTCGATGTCGCGCGTCACCTCCACTTCGGTGAGGGCGTCGCGCGCCCAACTCAGCGCGAGTTCGAGCCGCTCGTGCAAGTCGATCGTCTCGAGCAGCTGCACGCGCTGTTCGAAGCTCAGTGCCGGCCACCACGCGATGGTGTCGGCGAGCGCGTCGGGTGTGGCGTCGTCGGCAACGAGGGCACGCGCCTCGCGGCCGCCGATGGTGTCGAGCAGCCGGCGGGCGACCTCGCGGTATTCGGCGGCGAGGCGCTGGGCTTCGTCGTCGGGCTCGACCACTGGGATCTCCTCGACGTGCACCTCGAGCGCACCGGACTCGCCGATCGAACCTTGCCCGGCGTGCACACGGCGGATACCCCGCACGACGGCGGCGGAGGTGCCGTTGGGAAGGGCGCCGAGCTGCTCCACACGGGCGACCGTGCCCACGGTTGCAAAGCCGTCCTCGGTGCGGGGAACGATCACGAGCTGGGCCCCGTGGCGGTCAGCGGCCGCGAAGGCGGCCTTGGCCTCGTCGGACTCGGCTGCGATGGTGACGACCATGCCCGGCAGGACTACGCCGTTCGTGGCGGGCAGCAGCGGGAGGGTCAGGTCGGTTGCAGGCATGTTGGGAACCTTTCGAGCGCAGGGCATCGAAATGACCGGATTGATGACGGTTCTCTCGGGATTACACGCTTACAACACAACTGAGTAGCCTCTATTCCATGGTGAGCGACCTCCTCGAGTTCCTGCACCGGGCGATGCCCGACGAATGGTTCGCCGAGCCGCCGCGGGTCTCGTGTGACCGCGACGAGATCGTGGTGATCGGCCGGCTCGCCGACGGCGTCGACCCGGCGGAGTGGCGGGAGGCGACCCGTCCGTCGCGCATGAGCATCGCGGCGCTGGCCGAGGCGAAGTTCGGCCGCAAGCTGAGCTGGGGCGTCGTCGACGGCGACGGTGTGCGGCTCTTCACCCACCTCAACGTGCCGGTGATGACCCGCCTGCGCTTCGAGAAACGCAACGTGCTCGACGCGCTGATCGAGGGCGGGCTGGCCCGCAGTCGCAGCGAGGCGTTGGCGTGGTGCGTGCGCCGCGTCGGCGAGGGCCAGCGGGAGTGGCTCGAGGAGCTGCGTGAGGCGGCCGAGCACGTCCGCAAGGTGCGCGAGCGCGGGCCCTGTTGAGAGAATAGGTGCGTGAGTTACAACCAGCTCGGACGCGTGGTGCACGACGCCGACGCGCACATCATGGAACCACCGCAGTGGTTACGCAGCTACGCCGACCCACCGCTTCGCGATCGCATCAAGATGCCGACGCTCGAGAGCGGCAACGAGCTGCGCCAGACCGGTGATCCCGAGGAGCAGTTGCGCGATCTCGACGCCACGTTCGCGCGCCTCAGTGCGAAGCACGCTTCGGAGGAGTACCGCGCCGACGAGGCCGCGCAGATCATGGCCCGCAAGAACTTCGCGGCCACGGGCGCGTTCGTCGCGGCCGACCGCCCCCGCGCGCTCGATCTTCTCGGCTTCGCGAGCCAACTCGTGTTCAACACCTTCCACAACCGCCGGTTGCGTGATTGGGAGCACACGGGCGACGTCGAGCTCGCGTACGGCACGGCCCGCGCGCACAATCGCGGGATGATCGAGTTCTGCTCGGTCGATCCGCGCCTGTTGCCCACCTGTTACGTGCCGCTGCTCGACTTCGAGCACGCCGCGGCAATGGCTGAGGAGTCGATCGCGATGGGCGCGGCGGCGTTGCTGGTGGCGTCGGGATGCCCACGCGGACACTCGCCGAGCCATCGCAGTCTCGATCCTGTGTGGGCGCGTGCGCAGGAAGCGCGCCTGCCCGTGGTGTTCCACGTCGGCGGCACCGGCGACCTCATCGATCAGAACTACTTCGTGAACGGGCTCCCGATCCCGCCCGACTTCCACGGCGGCGAGGAGAACTTCCGCTCGGTCGACTACATGGGAATCCCCGTGCCGCCCGCGCAGACGCTCGCGACGATGGTGTTCGACGGTGTGTTCGATCGCTTCCCGGAGCTGCGCATCGGCGTGATCGAGCAGGGTGCGATCTGGGTGCCGTCATGGATGCGCCAGATGGAGTCGGCGTTCAACGCATTCGAGAAGCACGAGGAGCGCGTGCGCGCGCTGAAGATGCGACCGAGCGAGTACGTCCGCCGCCAGATGCGGTTCACGCCGTATCCCACGGAGGACGTCGGATGGATCGTCGAACAGGCCGGCTCCGAGGTCGTGTTGTTCTCGTCGGACTATCCGCACGTGGAAGGCGGACGTCGCCCGATCGAACGGTTCGAGGCGTCACTCGGTGACGTCGACGAAACGGTGCGCGCCGCGTTTTACCACGACAACTTCGTCGATCTCATGGGTGCAGGCTTGCGCGACGCCGCCTAAGGTGCGGCGCCGGCGCTGGACACGAAGGGGAATGCACGACAATGGCTGTCGATCCGAAGGACCTTGGACCGCTTGCAGGTTTGGTGGGCAACTGGGAAGGCAATGACGGACTCGACGTTGCCTACTCGCACAGCCGCGGCAAGATCTGGGAGACGCCGTATCGCGAGAAGGCGTCGTTCAGCTCGTTCGGTCCGGTCGACAACGGCAAGCAATGTCTGTTCGGTCTCGACTACCGCGCCGCGATGTGGCGCGACGACGAGGAGAACCCGTTCCACACCGAGGTTGGTTACTGGCTGTGGGACGCGGCGACGGGAAGCGTGATGCGCTGCTTCATGGTGCCACGTGGTTCGGTGGTGTTCGCCGGCGGGACGGCCGCGGCGACCGACGTGAAGTTCGGGCTGGCCGCGGAACTCGGCAAGCTCGACTTCGGCGTGCTGTCGAATCCGTACCTCAACGGTGCCGCGCAGGTGCTCGGCTACACCGCCGACATCGTGGCCGATGGCACCGCGTACTCGTACGAGCAGGACACCACGCTGCAGATGAACGAGATCGAGGGCGTCTTCCACCACACCGACCGCTGCACCCTCCACAAGGTCAGCTAGCTATTCGAGTTGGGCCACCAGGGTTTTGGGGGCGATCACTCGGTAGGCATCGGTGAGGATGGCGCGTAGTTCGTCGTCGGGACACTCGCGGTCGAGACGCACGCCGAGCCAGCCGCGCCCGCCCACGTAGGGCGGCCGGAAGAACCGATCGGGTTCCTCGTCGACCATCGCCTGCTGTGCGCCCGGCGGCGCCGCGCACCAGATCCCGAGGATGCCGTCGCCGTGATGGTCGTCCACGAACATCGCGATCGTCTTCTTGCCGCGCACGAAGAACGACGGCGAACCGTGACTCAAGCGTTCGACGACCTCGGGGAACGACAGGCAGATCTTGCGCACGCGCGCGAGTTGTTGGTCGGCTTTGCGGCCTGACATCGACGCGACGATACCGACTCGACCAGACTGCGACCATGTCCTTCGTCCTCGTCGAAAAGCCTCGCCCCCACGTCACGCTGATCACGCTCAACCGGCCCGAGCGCATGAACGCGATGGCGTTCGACGTGATGATCCCGTTCCGCGAAACGCTCGAGGCGGTGAGTCACGACAACGACACGCGCGTCGTGATCGTGACCGGCGCCGGCCACGGCTTCTGTTCGGGCGCCGACCTCGAAGACTCCGGCATCGTGCCGAACATCGCCGGGCTCACGCCCACGACGATCGCCCACCGAGCCCTCGAGTTGCTCGACGACGTGATCCTCGCCCTCCGCAAGCTGCACCAACCCGTGATCGGCGCGATCAATGGTGCGGCGATCGGCGGCGGCTTCTGCCTCGCGTGCGCGTGCGACATTCGTATCGCGGGTCCGCAGGCGTACTTCCGTGCGGCCGGCATCAACAACGGTCTCACCGCATCGGAGCTCGGCATCAGCTACTTGCTCCCGCGTGAGATCGGCGCGTCGCGCGCGTTCGAGATCATGTTGTCGGGGCGCGACGTCGACGCCGAGGAAGCCGACCGCATCGGGTTGGTGTCGAAGGTCGCGGACGAGGGCGCGCTGCTCGACGAGTGCTACGAGCTCGCCGACCGCATCATCGGCTACAGCCGCATCGGGGTCGAGCTGACGAAGCGCATGCTGTGGTCGAGTCTCGACGCGAGCAGCCTGCGCGCGCACATGGACCACGAAGGAACTGCGCAGCTGTACGTGCGGCTCACCACCCAGAACTTCCAGGAAGCGATCGCCGCGCGCAAAGACAAGCGTGCACCCGTGTTCCGTGACTGAGCGACGCGAACCCGTTCGGTGGTCGATCGTCGATCGGCGTGCCGGACGCGTGAGCTTCAATGCGACCGCTGAGCAATACGCGTCGGTGCGGCCGCAGTATCCCGCCGAGTTGTACGACGCGCTCGTGGAGCTCACTGGAATCGACCGCGACTCGTCGCTGCTCGAGATGGGGTGCGGCCCCGGCATCGCGACACGCGTGCTCGCCGCACGCGGCTACCGCATCACCGCGGTCGACCTGGGCGCCGACATGGTTGCGGTTGCGCGGCGCGAACTCGCGCCGTATTCGAACGTCGAGGTGCTGCTCGGCGACCTGGAGACGTGGGACCCCGGCGATCGCGTACCGTTTGACCTGCTGTACGCGGCCACGGCCTGGCACTGGATTGACCCCGAGGTGCGCTACCAGCGTGTGGCGGAACTCGTGCGACCGGGTGGACACCTCGCGTTCTGGGCCGCTGAACACGTGTTCCCAGACGGTGGCGATCCGTTCTTCCGCGAGATCCAGGACGTCTACTCCGCGATCGGCGACCACATGCCCGACGACTATCCGTGGCCGAAGCCCGGAGAACTGCCCGACGTATGGAGCCATGAGCTCGAAGCCAGTGGCGTGTTCGACTCCATCGAGTGCCGGCAGTTCGCCTGGACGATCGACTACGACGTCGAGGCCTTTCTTGCGCTGAGCGACACGTTCTCGAGCAACCTCACGAGGGATCCTGCGGAGAAGGAGCTGTTGTTCAGCGAGATCCGCCGGCGCGTCGCGTCGCGCGACGACCCGATCCTGCATCGAGGCTGGGGCTCGGCGCTGTTCGTGGCGCGCGTGGCCTAACGCGCGAGCGGCGTGCCGTCGAAGCGGTCGATCGTTGTGAACTCTTCGACCGGGTTCCGCTTCAACTTCGTGGGGTGCTTGTGGGGATGGCCGAGCACGAGCAATGCCGCCACCGCGTGTGCGTGCGGAAGCCCGACGAGCTCGCGCACCTCGGCCTCGGCCCGGCAGATGAACGTGGTGAGCACACCGCCGATCCCTTCGTCGCGCGCCGCAAGCAGGATGTTCTGCACGAACGGATAGACCGACGCGCCGCCGACGATGCTCACATGGTCGGCATCGACATCGGTGATCGCGAGCGCGCGTAAGTCGGCCGAGATGAGCAGGACTATCGGCGCTTGCTCGAGCACGTCGAGAAACGGATTGTGCAAGTCCTGCTCGCGTGCGGCCTCGAGGTCGACCGGCGGACCGTGCCAGCGACCGTCGTCGCCCGGCGAGAACGGCACGAGGCCCTCGGCCACCTGCGCGGCGTACTCGAGGAAGCCGATGCGCGACAGCCGCATGATCTCGCTGCGTACTTCGGGCGACTCGATCACCGTGACGTGCCAGCCCTGACGGTTGCCGCCGCTTCCTGCGAAACGCGCCGAATCGAGGATGCGGTAGAGCACGTCATGTGAAACCGGTTCGTCGGTGAGCTCGCGAATCGAGCCCATCGACCGCATCGCGTCGGTGACTTCCATGCTGATCAGGCGGTGGCGCGTTCGGCCATCTTGCCCATGTCGATGCCGGACGCCTTGACCTCGTAGCGGCCCTTGTCCATCGACCGGATCGACACGTCGTGGCCTGCGGCTTCTGCGCGCAGCGCGGCGACCGTCGACTGCTCACGCGAACGGTGGGCGAACGGATCGAAGTGGTACCAGCGGCACGCGTTCTCGTGCGTGATCTTGTTGAGCTCGTCGTCGGGCACGTCGGCCGCGACCGCTGCGAGCTCCTCGGGCGCCTCGGGCCACGACGAGTCGGAGTGCGGGTAATCGCACTCCCACGCGATGTTGTCGATGCCGATCATGTCGCGCAGCCGAATGCCCACCGGGTCGGCGATGAAGCACGTGAGGAAGCGCTCGCGAAACACCTCGCTCGGCAGCTTGCCGCCGAAGTCCTGGCCGGTCCAGAGATGGTGCATGTCGTACGTGCGGTCGAGGCGGTCGAGAAAGTAGGGGATCCAACCGGTGCCGCCCTCCGACAGCGCGATGCGCAGGTCGGGGAACTCCTTGATCACGCGCGACCACAGCAAGTCGGCCGCCGCCTGGCAGATGTTCATCGGTTGCAACGTGATCATCACGTCGACGGGCGCGTTGTCGGCGGTGACGACTAGACGACCCGAACTACCGAGGTGCACCGACAGCACCACGTCGTTGTCGCAGCACGCCTTCCACACCGGGTCCCAGTAGTCGTCGTGGAAGCTCGGGTAGCCGAGCGCGGCCGGGTTCTCGGTGAACGTCATCGAGTGGCAGCCCTTGGCTGCGACGCGCGCGATTTCCTTGGCCGACAGGTCGGCGTCCCACAGCAACGGAAGCGCGCAGGGAATGAAGCGGCCGGGATACGTGCCGCACCATTCGTCGATGTGCCAGTCGTTGTACGCCTGGAGCACCGCGAGCGCGAGGTCCTTGTCTTCGCAGGCCGCGAACAGGCGCCCCGCGAAACCCGGGAACGACGGGAAGCACATCGACGCGAGCACACCGCCCGCGTTCATGTCCTTGATGCGCTCGTGGATGTCGTAGCAACCGGGCCGCATCTCGTCGAAGGCGGTCGGCTCCACGCCGTACTCCGACTTCGGACGTCCGGCCACGGCGTTGAGCCCCACGTTGGGAATCACGGCGCCGTTGAACGTCCACACGTCGGACCCGTCGTCGCGACGCTCGACCCTCGGAGCCACGTCGTGGTACTTCGCGGCGAGGCGGCCCTCGAACATGTGGGGTGGCTCGACGAGGTGGTCGTCGACCGAGATCAAGATCAGGTCGTCAGCGCGCATGCGCCAAATCTACGACGCGTGTGCGCGCGTAGCCGAAGGTCCAGCGGCCGGCGGCTTCGACCTGCACCATGATGGCGATGATGATCATCGACGCCACACCGTCGAGCCAGAAGTGATAACCGGTGAACGTGACCGCGGCGTACGTCATGGCGAGGTCGATTGTGATCAGCCAGCGCCACGGACTCGGGCTCACTTTGATGACGGCCCATGTGATCAACGCCGCCCACGCGATGTGCACCGACGGCATGGCTGAGAATTGGTCGGGGCCACCGGCGCCTACGGATTGGTAGACGGTCGGGCCCAGCAGCTTGCCGGTGTCGATGATGCCGAGCCCGGGCACGAGTCGCGGTGGTGCGACGGGGATGAGCTGAATCAGCAGGCAAGTCAACGTGGTGAGCGCGAGCACATTGCGAATGCGCGGGTACTGGTGGCGGTGGCGGAAGAACAGCCACACGAGGAAGATGATGAGTGCCGGCACGTGCACGAACGCGTAATACGTGTTCAACACGCGTACGAGAGCATGCGAATGCAGGGCCCATTGCTGCAACGTGTATTCGTTCGGCAGATGCAATGCGCGTTCGACGTCCCACACCCACTGCCCGTGCTGGATCGCGCCGATGTCGCGAGTGACCGCGAGGTGGCCCGCGATCATCCAGAGCCCGTAGAGGCCGAGCACGAGCGCGAGCTCGCGCAGTACGGCGCCGATGGCGATGGTGGCGCGCGTCGGACGCGGCGCGAATCGGATCGGCACGCCAATCGCCGCGGCTGCGGCACCCATGGCGAGCGCGTCACCTGCGGGCAACCACTTCATCGCGCCCAGGACGATCACTCGACGCGGAACCTCGTGGCTCGCACACGCCGCAGCTTGTGTTCGCCGTGCTCGACATCAGTGATCCTCGCCACGCGTGACAAGCTACGCGGATGCACGACGATCGGCGCCTAGTAGAGGCGCGCATCAACCGGGAAGTCGACCAGTGGGTGGTGCCCGCGATCCACGGCGCGAGCGCGCCGTTCACGATCGAGGCGTGGGACGTGCCTGGCGAGCCGGTGCGGTACGCAGAGGCGATGCGCGCCGAGTATCACCCGTTCGAGCTGGGCGCGCATTGGGGTGCGCGGCCGTGGGGCACCACGTGGTTCAAGTTCCGCGGCACCGTGCCGGCCGACTGGCGACTCGCGCCCGACGAAGACATCGAGGCGCGCATCGACCTGGGGTTCATGGCCCAAGGCGTGGGCTTCATGTGCGAAGGCGCAGTGTGGGACGACGAGGGCGTGCGCCGCGGCATCCATCCGTGCCGGCGCACGCTGCGATTGCCCGACGTGAAGCCGGGTGACCCCGTGTCGCTCGTGGTCGAGGCGGCCGCGAACCCAGCCTTCGCCGGGACGATGCCCACGCCGTTCGGGTCGCGGTCGACCGCGCCCGAACAGCCGATCTACCGGTTGTGGCAAGCCGACGTGGCGATCGCGCGTCGCGAAGTGGAAGCGCTCGCGATCGATCTCGACGTGTTGGTCAAGCTCATGCGCCAGCTGCGCGACGACGATCCGCGGCGCGAACAGGTGCTGCGCGGCGTCGAGCGAGCCATGGACGCGCTCGACCTGCACGACGTCGCGGCCACGGCGAGCGCGGCGCGCGCCCAGCTCGCGCCGTTGCTCGAGGTTCCGGCGCGTGCCAGCGCGCACAAGCTCATCGCCGTCGGGCACGCGCACATGGACTCGGCCTGGTTGTGGCCGAAGCGCGAAACGATTCGCAAGTGCGCGCGCACGTTCTCGAACGCGCTCGAACTCATGGACGTCGACCCCGATTTCAGGTTCGTGTGCTCGCAGGCCGCGCAATACGACTGGATCGAGCGCCTCTACCCGAACGTGTTCGCCGGTATCCGCGAGAAGGTCAAGACCGGACAGTGGATCCCGGTGGGCGGCATGTGGGTCGAGTCGGACATGAACGTGCCGAGCGGCGAGTCGATCGCGCGCCAGTTGATCCACGGGCAACGCTATTTCGAGTCGCGCTTCGGCGTGCGGTGCACCGAGGTCTGGATCCCCGACGTGTTCGGCTACCCGGGCACGTTGCCGCAGATCTTCGTGGCCGGTGGTTGCGAGCGCTTCGTGACGCAGAAGCTGTCGTGGAACAAGCAGAACAAGATGCCGCACCACACCTTCCGATGGTTCGGACTCGACGGTACGAGTGTGCTCACGCATTTCCCGCCCGTCGACACGTACGGCGCGGAGATCGAACCGCGCGAGCTCGCGCACGCGCAGCGCAACTTCAACGACTCCGGTTGGAGTTCGGTGTCGCTGTTGCCGTTCGGCTACGGCGACGGCGGTGGTGGCCCGACTCGTGAAATGCTCGAACGACGGCGTCGACTCGCCGACCTCGATGGGTTACCGCGCGTCGAGCTCGGCACAGTCGACGGCTTCTTCGACGAGGTGGAGCGCGAAGCCGAGGTGGCCGGCTCGCGCGTGCCCGAGTGGCACGGTGAGCTCTACTTCGAGATGCATCGCGGCACGTTCACCACGCAGGCCGACACGAAGGTGGGGAACCGCACGTGTGAGCGGCTGCTGCGCGAGGCGGAACTGTGGTGGACGCTCGCGGCAACACTCGGCGGCAGCGAGTATCCGTACGACACGCTCGACGCAGCGTGGAAAGAGGTGCTGTTCCAACAGTTCCACGACATCATCCCCGGATCGTCGATCGCGTGGGTGTACGAGGACACGGCCGAGACGTACGCGCGTGCGGTGCCGATCCTGGAGGCGTTGATCGACGACGCGTTGGGGCAACTCGGAAGTGGATTGCGCGAGGGCCCGGCAGTTGCGAACGCGGCCACGCACGAGCGGTTCGAGGTGATGATCGGCGACGCCGCGACGCTCGACGGCATCGAAGCCGCTCGTACGCAACGGCTGAACGACGGCCAACTCGCGTTCAGGGTTTCGGTTCCCGGTCTGGCCGTGCAGCCGGTGGTGTCGCTGCCGATCGACACGCCGGTCACCGTCGACGAGGCGAAGCGCACGATGGCCAACGGGATCGTGTCGGTGCACTGGGACGACACTGGTGCGCTCGCGTCGATTGTCGACGAGCGGGTGGGGCGCGAGCTCTTGCTCGCCGAGCGCCGGGGCGCGACCATCGAACTCGCGGCCGATCACCCGGTGGAATACGACGCGTGGGACCTCGAGTCGTGGGCTCGGCGCAACTCCGAAGAGATCGCGTCGTGTGACGCAATCGAGGTGGTCGAGCGAGGACCTCTCCTGTCGAGCGTGCGCGTGACGCGCCGCTTCGGGAAGTCTTCGCTGGTGCAGACCTATGTGCTGCGCGCCGGCAGCGCGCGGCTCGACATCGAGTTCGATGTCGACTGGCACGAAGACGAGAAGTTGCTCTCGGTCGCGTTCCCGCTCGCCGTGCACGCACCGACCGTTGACTGCGGCGTGCAGTTCGGCACTGTGTCGCGCCCTCGTTATCCGAACACGAGTTGGGACGCGGCGAAGTTCGAGGTGTGTGCGCACCGGTTTGTCGACGTGCGCGAGCCGAACTTCGGCATCGCGATCCTGAACGACAGTCGCTACGGACACGCTGTGCTCGGCGACGCAATCCGCGTCACGCTGTTGCGCGCGCCCTGCTGGCCGGCGCCGCAGGCCGACCGGGGCCGCCATCGCACCACCGTGAGCCTGTTCCCACACGGTCCGGACCGCTCCGAAGTGGTGCGCGAGGCCGAGGCGCTCAACACGCCGCTGCGGTGCCTGCGCGGCAGCGGCCCGTCGGTCGACGACGCGTCCCGAGCGGATGTGTCGGTCGATCACCCTGGCGTCCAGGTCAGCGCGGTGAAGCTCGCCGACGACGGATCAGGCGATGCGATCGTGCGCCTCTACGAAACCGTTGGTGATCGCGCCGATGTGCGAGTGCAGCTGCCGTGGTCGATCGCGTCGGCTGAGCGGGTCAACCTGCTCGAAGACGCCGGCGAGTCGGTGCCGATCGATGACGGAAGCGTGCGCGTCGCGATGCGCCCCTTCGAACTCGTGACCCTCCGCCTCAAGCGGTAATCAGGTGGCGTAGCCGTTGGGGTTTTGCGATTGCCAACGCCAGGCGTCGGCGCACATCTCTTCGAGACCGCGCTCCGCCTTCCAGCCGAACAGCTCGTTGGCGAGTGTGGGGTCGGCGTACGTTGCGGCGACGTCGCCGGGGCGACGCGGACCGAGGCGGTAGGCGATCGGCTGGCCGCTCACTTGCCGCGCGGCTTCGACCGTCTCGAGCACGGAGTGGCCGTGGCCGGTGCCGAGGTTCACGGCTCGACACCCCGGAAGCGACGGCAGCGCGCGCAGTGCGGCCACGTGGCCTTCGGCGAGGTCGAGTACGTGGATGTAGTCGCGGATGCCGGTGCCGTCGGGGGTGGGGTAGTCGTCGCCGAAGATCACGAGTTCGGGTCGACGGCCCACTGCCACCTGCATCACATACGGCATGAGGTTGTTCGGCGTGCCCGACGGGTCCTCGCCGATGCGTCCGCTCGGATGCGCGCCGACCGGATTGAAGTAGCGCAGGAGCGCGATGTGCCACGAGTCGTCGGACGCCGCCAGGTCGAACAGCAACCACTCGACGCCGGCCTTCGTGCGGCCGTAGGGGTTCGTGGGCACGATCGGTGCGCCTTCGGTGATCGGATTCGTCTGCGGGTCGCCGTAGACGGTGGCCGACGACGAGAACACGAGGGTGCGCACGCCGTGCTTGCCGAGCACGCGCAGCAGCACCAGGGTGCCGGCCACGTTCACGTCCCAGTAGTCGAGCGGCCGGGCCACCGACTCGCCGACGGCCTTGAGCCCGGCGAAGTGCACCACGGCGTCAATCGGGTGTTCCGAGAGCACGCGATCGAGCCCGTCGGCGTCACGCAAGTCGACCCGGTGAAACGCGAGCTTCTTCCGGTCGCCGAGTTCGCGGATGCGGTCGATCGCGACCTCGGAGCTGTTCGACAGGTCGTCCACGACCACGACGTCGTGGCCCGCGTCCATCAACGCGAGGCACGTGTGGCTGCCGATGAATCCGGCCCCACCGGTCACGAGCACTGTCGGGGGCATCATGAATTTCTACCGCGTCCAGCCCGCCCGCGGTCACGGCGGCGTCACGTTCCTGGCCCAAGCGTGCCGTGCGTCACCCGCCCGACGCCAGTTGTGCTCGGCTACTGGCGGTGTTACCCATCGCGAGACGTGCCAACCGCGTCGCTAGCCTTGGCTCGCCCGCCCGCGGGTTCCCAGCCCTTCCGTCACGTGAGGTTGTACGTGGGATCGCTTGAACGTCGAATGCTCGTGCAGACCGCGACGCGCCTCGCGAGGACAGCGAACGCGACGCGGCCGTTCGCCCGGAGCGGTGTGGCGTCCATCCCGTCGTTCTTCGCGGGTTGGATCGACAGCGAGCTGCCCCTGCACACCTCGGCCTTCGAGGCGCTGCTGACGGCGCAGGCGATCTTTCCAGCACATTGGGATCCTAAGCTTAGAATTCCACGTGGACAAGTTGTCGCG